>QGNH01000028.1_pt1 | contig 45350 bp, 62 predicted proteins | sample 1735481 | NCBI WGS metagenome assembly QGNH01 (sample SAMN09239004, study PRJNA386568) | Viral metagenome, whole genome shotgun sequencing project.
CTTCACGGTTTCTTTCGTCCCGAGCTTATCGTCACGCCCCAAAACGCCAAAGTACACGTTCTCTTTCTCAGCGAGGGCTGTTTCAACTATCCGGGTTATTTCCGTGTGGTCCTTGCTCCAAAACTGTTTTCTGCTTGGCAACAAACGAATTTCCATGTAGTTGGTGAGCATGGACAGCCACGTATTAAGCCATATCAAAAAGTCGCTGTTCATCTACTCTCTCCCTCTTTGCTTTTGAAGTCGATATCTATTACCACCTTCTAAAACCTTAACAAAATTTCCAGGACAGATAAGCCATCCTATATCCGCCTTCCACCCATCCCTTCCTTGTCCCAGCAGGAATGGACAGTCACTTTTTACCCACGTAAAAAACGTTGTCCAAAAGTCTAAATCCTGATGTTCCTCTGACTCCTTCCAGCGAGTCGCTAAATGCTTTTTTCTTACTCCATTCCAGTAGACGCCGTAAGGTTCTCTCACTCTGGCCATCATGGGGAGTATCTCGTGATACAGTTCTATAATTTTTTCATGAGGACAAGGTGGTATTTTTACGTCGGCTGACTCCTCAGCAGACAAAGAATCTTTTACTAAAGATTCTTCTTTAAAAGAAGAAGAAGAAGAAGGGGTTGGCTTTTGCTTGTCATTTTGGTTAACCAAGTTTTCGGCGTCTTTACCATGTTTTAGTACAGGATTGCCGCCCTTAATTCCTGATTCTTTCCTTATTTTCCTTATGTATTCGTCTCTTACTATTCTCCGAGAAGTGATTGTTACGTTATCTTTTTGGTTAACCAAATCGCAGATATTGTGCAACAAAAAGAAAGCAAAAATGCGTCGAGTTTGTCGCAAATCTGCACGCAAAATGCCTGACCATTGCTTCAAAGTTTTTGTTGCCGTTCCTCCAGACCAGTACAACCGACAGCATATACGTATCCATGCTCCCTCAATTTCAAGAGGATAATCGTCCATGTCGCGCTGCCAATCAGAAGGGTAAAATTGAAAAGCAGGAGCTTTAGACATATTGAGTGGCGGACCTCCCGGTCACGTAATCGTTGCGAGGCGATAACGTAGTCGTTGAGGGTAGACCGAAAAGCCCGCCTACATTTTTATTTTTATAGGGAACTAAAAAAGGGACAACTAACATTATCAGCCTCGCAATATAATCATACTACACATTTAGATGCAGTACAAGAGGATTTCCGCCGCGCCTCAATGAATTCCTCCACTGCTCGTTTGCTCATCCGGTGATGCCGGGCGATCTCGTCGGGCTTCCAACCCTGCCTATACAGCGTCAAAATCTTTTTCTTGATCTCCACCCCGAAGGCATATGTTTTTTTTCGCTCGTTATCTTTCTTTTTCCCGCAAAGCCCACAATACTTTGTCTGATATCCGGTAAGTTCCGCGCCGCACATCACACAGATTCTCGAATTCGCGTCCCTTTCCGTATTCTCACCTGCCGGGAAGAGTTCGGCAAGGTTGGAGGGCGGATCTGGGGCAAGGGGGAAATAAATACGTTTTCCACAGCGCCAGCATAAAAAGTCGCCGCTTCTTACCGGTGTTTCAAATTCACAGACCGGACATGAATGCTTCTTCGGCGGCGGGGCGGTGAAGTCCTGGTCGTCATATAGGCGAGGGCGGCTCATCGGTTGACCTCCTTCCTCTCCAAGAACTCCTTGTCCTTCGACTCGGCGCATGCCTTATTGCGGCAACGAAAGTAGACATATTGGCTGTCTTCCATCCCCGGCTGCATAGGCTGATTGCAATAAGGGCAAGCTTTTTCTTTTGCCATTTATTCCCCCCCCCTCCAACACTCACACTGCCCGTCGCCCCACACCATCCTGCGCGCGCAATGACGGGTATGTCCCCAAGCTTCGAGGTGATTTTGACCACCACGGGGCGCTTTAATGGTTGCTTCGTATTCTTTTGCGATAAGGATATGAAGTTGATCGGTCGTATCAAGCCATGCCGATGATAAGATATTATTTGCCGATCCATCGAAATCGAGGGTAAGGGACGTAGGATTAATGTTGGCATTATAAGTCTCAACATAGCGCATAAAGTATTGATCGCGTTTTACAAAAGCAACGTACTGATGCTCAACTGAATCCTCAATCGTGAATCGTGTCGTTGAAAGGCAAGAATTGAAATAGGCAAGAAATGAGGTTGTTGTTTTTTCTTTAAACGGACATTCGTCAATATAGCGCAATCCAACTCTATTCAATGTTGGCAGTTTAGTTAAATCAAGGAAAGGTTTCAAGACGTGGGCAATAATATCACGAAATCGGTTATCTGCCGTTTGGTTATTGTACGTTTTGTGCGACGTTGAAGTGATAGTAAGATAATTGCTAGATACATCCAGCTGATAACCAAGGGCTTGATTTTTAAACTGCCAAAGCTTGACCCCTTGTTCTTGGGGAAGTTTTTGTTGGAGGTCTTCTATTTTCTCTGCGCCAGGGGCAAATACGAGTTGACGCTGAAACAGAAGCGACGATTCTGGAAACTTATCCATGATTTTCAGTTGAAGATCACCAATCTTACTTTCAATAAAAAAAAGATTAGGAAACTGAATTTGGAAAAAGACTTGCTTAACGGTTGAATTTGGAAAAACTTCGGTTATTGGCATGTGTTCTCCTGTACTTCAATTCTTAACGAAATAAACAATCGAAGCCCTAACCGCCTTGTGAGACGTTAAGGCCATGGCTATTCGTCGCACACGATCTTTCCGCCGTCGAACGAGAGAGCCTTATTGATAAGACATACATCACAATTAAACCTCCTGCCTTTCTCGTTCTCGCAATCTACGCAGGTCTGCCGCAGCGCATCTACGCACTCTTTCAACTTCTCCCCCCAGGCGGAGAGAGGTAAGGGAGTGCGGATGACATCAAATCTACAATCTGCCGCTCCCTGGCAAACATCATCCCAGCATGTGAGACATTTACTTTTCTCCACCCATATGACGGCAGGGCGAAGGGCGAAGAGCTCGTCGAGCGCCACATACTCGCACCCGGGATGCTTAGTGGACGCATAAATAAAATCCCTTAAAATTTTTGCCGCTTTCTCTCTCAGATCGTTTTTCATGGCTTATCCCTTCCTTTTTTTCAAACTCCCTCACCGCCTTCTCCGCCTCCTCCTCCGTCACACCCTCAAAGAGAAGGGCCAAGAAAACCAAGCGGGCGTGGCGGCGCTGTTCGGCGGTCATAATTCCCCCATGTTCGTTTTGAAATGCCACTCTAAAACCTTTACGACTTGCTTGGCTACCGCTTCCACAACCGGGGGCACCACTGCATTGCCGAACTGACGATACGCCTGCGTGTCGGACACCACAATCGGCAACCTGTCAGGAAAACCCATCAGACGCGCAGCTTCCCGCGGCGTCAGTCTCCGAGGGTTCTTGTTGCCTTGAGGAATGAGAATTTCCGATCCGTCCTTGAAATATCTAGCCGAAAGAGTGCGGCTTACCCCGTCCAGATCAACCATTCCGTAGCCGAAGCCGTTTCCCTTCTCCTTATGGCGCTGTGCGTACTCCTTTAGATAGCCCCACAAATGATCGCTCAGCGTGTATCTTTCATCGGGGTACGATTCCAGAATATCTCTGAACTTCGAGCAACGCTTTTCAGGCTCCTTCGGGAAATTGAAAGGCGGATCACACCCGAAAAGAAAGCTGTCAAAACCAACAATGATTACCCGTTCCCTATGCTGTGGTACCCATGCCGCCGCATCGATCACTTTAGTGAAAATCCGATACTTCATTTCCTCCAACGTGGTGCGGATCACTTCCCAAGTCCGCCCCTGGTCATGAGACTGTAGATTCTTCACATTTTCAAGCATGATGACCGCTGGCCGTTTGATCCGGATAATGGCGGCAAGCGTGAAGAACAGATTTCCCTGCGTGACGTCTTTGAATCCATGGGGAAGTCCCAACGCATTCTTTTTCGAGACCCCCGCGATTGAGAACGGCTGGCATGGAAACCCTGCCGCAAGCACGTCGTGGTCCGGAATCTCCGAAGGTTCGATCTTGGTGATATCTCCCTTTGGGACCTCATTGAACCAAGCATTGTACGTCTTCTGAGAATAGCGGTCCCATTCAGAAGAAAACAGACAGCGTCCGCCAACCGCCTCCAACCCGAGCCTGAGTCCCCCGATACCTGCGAACAGGTCTACAAAGCTGAACGGTAAAGAACGTCCGGCCCCCTGTTGTGCTCTATCCGGTTGTGCCGGAGCGCCCTCAAAAAGTGGAAGCCTTTCGTCCACGTCGCATGCCTTCGTGAGCAGCGAGAGAAGAAATTCCTGCCGTGAAACCTTCAGACGGTCGCATTCTTCGCTGATCCATGAGCGTAACTTTCCCGAGATATCGCGTATAAGCATCGAAGTCATTAAAACCCTTCCATTTCGCCGGGGGGACATTTTGCTATCACACGATATCAGTATTTCCCAGTGGCTGTCAAGAAAAAGAATCGCGTTGAGATATGTGTCTATTACCAAGCCCACAAGGCGACCGCCCCCCCGCTACCCGCCCGCGTTCGCGCGCCCTACGGGTGCGTGCCCACGGGACGGGGATTGGAAGATCAGATATCTCGCGGATAATTGCACCCGCGATCCGCTCAGGTGTAGTAAGGTCGGCGAGATCAATTCTACTTATCGTGATCACGTTTCTCCTTTGCAGCTCGTTCGCTTAGGGTTTTCATAATGTTGCTAATTGTCTCGCGATCCTGCTCCGAGAGGTTTTTAAGTTGACGGAACATTGCAATGACTTCAGGTTTTTGATCCGCCGCTTCGGGGTCCTCGCCGACCAGGTATCCGACCGATACATGAAAGTGGTCCGCAAGTTTGGTTAGTGAATCGGCACCAGGGTTTTTGTTTTTGCCAGTCTCCAGTTCCCATATGTGGGCCTTTGAGGAACCGATCGCGTTAGCCACCTTCTGTAAGGATTCCCCTGCCCGCATCCTTAGTTCTTTTAGCCTTGCGCCCAGGGCTATGATTTTCCCGCTCCAGTTTTCCACACCAGTACCTCCGGCCCCAAAGGCGGAGCATTCGGCACGTGCTGTACCTCTATCCCGTGAGCCGCCAGTTCTTTCGCCTCTCCGATGGTCAATTCGTCAATTTTCATCCTTCTTCCTCCTTTTTGCTTCAACGCCCTCCTTTCAGGACGGAATAGGCGAGATAGCCCTACAAATATTCAACTTCCGTAACATACGCTGCATTGATGCGGGCCATTATCTTGTCGCCAGCGTGGATTTCAAACCATGGCACTTCGGAAAACTGCTCCGACTCAAGAGCAACCGTGATCTCGGTGACGCCTTGGATCCCTACGATATAATCAGCGCGACAATCCTCTTGGCAGTAAATGCTCTTTATGGGCCGATCATTTTTGTCAAGCAACATACTGTCCTCCTTTTATGCGGCGTAGGTCGGTACGCCGGTTATAGATCGCTCGTCCGGTTTACAGCGGCATGTCGTCGTCTTCAAACGTTTCGTGTTCGACAGGAAAATCGTCGTCTGCCGGCGGATGTTCATCCGGCGCGGTCGCATCAACTTCAAGTTTCTTGCCATTGGGATAAATGCTGTCGAGATTTTGGAAGTCCCCGTTGTCCTCCCAAATCGTTTTTACCTTCATACCGAGAAGGGCGTCGAGGTCGAAATGCATATCGGGCTTGGCGTTGTTCACTAACTTGGCGACGTATTTTTTGTACAAATTGCTTTTCTCCCCAAGCGAAAACGACATCCAGCGCGACCGATGCGGATATTCATACCCGTCAAGGGTAAAGACAAGTCTGACGGCCTCAGATATCCGGTCCTCTTTCCCCTCGAACCCTTTGAATTTGTGGGTATCGTCGTACTCGATTTTGCTGATAGTGCCCGTGATGAAGTCGCCGCACGCGACTTTTTCAAAGTCGGTTACTTTTCTTACCGGCGGATAATGACTCATTTCTTACCTCCTTTAAGGTCTATTAATTGTCTTTCTAACTCAAGAATCCGTATTTTATATGGTTCGGTTATTGATTTTGGAGAATGGCTTTTTCGCGGCATTGCAACTAAATTTTCAATCCTCCTTTCTTTCATTGTCTCGCTTCTGCTTCTTTTCCTTGTCCCAATAATAGGATTTGCAGGCGGGGCATCTTCTGATTTCTTCGCTTCGGGGGAACCATTCATGTTGACACCTCTTGCACATTACTTTTTTTAGAGTTACTTTCATCCCTTAGTGTACCCCTTATAAGTAAGATTGTCAAGTTTTAATTCAAGGGGCATGTCTTTTTGCAGAGGTGTTTTTTCAGAAACTTCAGATTTCCAAATAGTATATGCGGCTTCAAAAAGCACTTCATCGGGATTAATTTCGGTCATTTTAAACTTTTTGATTTTGTTCCGGCGATAACCTAATTGAACTATTGCCAATTTCGCATCAATTCCTAAAGCCATCCGGTACGCTGTTACTTGGATTTTGTGGGGCGGCCAGATATCAGAACTGGTCTTAAAATCAACTATAAAGTCTTGTCCCTTAATTTCGCATAAAAGGTCAAGTGTTCCCGCAAACCTGTCATCGGGTGAAAAGACAGTATGCTCGGTAAAGATGGCCTTTGGCTTATACTCGTTGTACCAGTCCACTGCGGACATGACGCAGACATACTCCTCTGTGGTAAGTTCCCGGTCACCGACAATCGTGTTGTAGGCGATTGTACCGCCGCGGAGAAGGACATTCACCGCATTGTGGACATAGGTCCCGCGTTCACCGCCAGCCTCTTTGAGGGCCTGGGCTTCATCCCAGCCGTGATTTGCCAACCACTTGTAAAACGGCGTTGACTTCGGTAAAAAATCGCAAATCCAGGTGATGCTCGGAATCCATATTTCTTTACCGTCAACGTGTTTGGAATAAAACCTCTCATCTTCGGTAGTGATCTGGACGATCCCCTTCTCGGCATCAACTATTCTTCGCTCGTATTGCACAATTCCTCCTTGTCATCCCCCTCTTCATAATCAGCTATCTCAACGCACTCGCACGGTCCGTCATCTGGGCAGAAACGCCGACCGCAGAAAGAGCAGGTTGTCGTGAAACTGAAATCGCTCATTCTACGCTTGCCTCCCCGAGCACCGCCCCGACGATCTCCGGTTTTTCTTTGTAGGCGTCACGGAAAAACTTGATGGCTGTTTCTTCGTCCCCGGCAAGACCCCGATATTTGTTGAGTATTTGCGTCGCCTGTTCGATTGCGTTCATCCACTGGCAGGCTTCTCGGTAGCAAACACGGACATCAGAGCGAACGCCGTCAGTTGCTTTGATGAAGTCGTTATATTTCTTCTTGTCCTCGTCGTATTCTTTCTGTTTCCGCTCGTTCTCCTTTAATTCTGTGCCTATGGCCCGAACATCGGCCTCGGCATAAAAGGCTACCTCGGTAATCTGTTCTTTGTATGACGCGCAAGGCTTCAGCCACATAAAATTGTACCCGATGGAACTGTCGTAATCTTGGTCAAACGTTTGGATTTCCAGGATCGTCTTGGCATCCTCTATGCTCTTTACGTACAAATCTTTAACCTTGTAGACGATGGTTGTGGGCTTGATATCTGGCTTCGTTGTGTTGAGCGGAGCAGGCGGCGGCACTGTAGCGACGCCTTCAATCATCAATTCGACTTCAATAAGGCGCTGAATGTCCTCGTCGGTCCACTGTGCAACCTCTTCTTTCGTATACTCGTCAAACCTTTTCATTGATATTCTCCTTGTTTTTATTTACGATATCCTCCAAGGGCGTCTTCCGCTTCTTGTGCCAGCCCGAAGCCACGCGCACCAATTTGTATCCCCCCGGCAGGATCTTACGGGCCAGCCATAGCCGGAATCGCTTCATGGTTTCTCCACGAGGGCGAGGGCGACTTTAGCTTTGTCTATGATGCTCTTGTGTTCAGGGTCAAAAGTGCCGCCGGCCTCATACACCGCTTGATAGTAAGCGGCCCAGGCAACTGCCAAGGATAGAATTTCTCCCAGCGCCTCATACAGCGCGTCTCTCTGTTTCGTCATCTCGACAAGCCGCACCTCCGGCCTGTTGGCCCACTTCTTATCCCATGCAGCCTGGGACTTATCGCGGCGCGCCTCAACCGTTACGGGGTGGTGCATCTTGCAATAACCGTCTTCGGGATGCTCCGTCCAAACAGGAAAGGAACACTGACACATTTTGAAAGCTCCCCACTGTCCCACGCCCTTCACCGTTTGTTTACATTTCTCGCTCACTTCTTCACCTCCACTTTCGGCAGGATCGAGGGGTCAAGAGGGGTGAAGGACACAACTTTCCTGGGCGGCCTATTCTGCGAGATCGCCAGCAGGTCCTCAGCAATCTGGGTCCAGTTGTCTCTGCAACTCGCTTCTTTCCCCTTCTCGAAGAAGAACAGAGCGATCTTCCAGGGGAACCGCGTCTTGTCCCAAAAGGGCGTGATCTTGTGGGCATACGTGGTCACGGCCTCCTCGAAGTCCTTGGGGTAATCTTCCGTTTCGTAGTCTCGGCTCATCGTCCACCTCTCTTCTCCCTCAACCATAGCCCGCCTGCAACCGATAGGCAGATGATGCACTCGACGATTATAGCGATCATGGCGTCGCCTTCTTCGCCTTTTGCCGGTCCCGCGCCTTTATCAGCTTGTCCACCGCCTCGCGGATAAGAGACGACATCGTCGTGTTTTCTTCCCTACTTATTTCCCTGAGCCTTTCTTTCGTTTCATAAAGCAAATCTACTATTGTTGTCTGCATTTTCCCTCCTTGTTATATAGCAATCTATAACCGCTAAACGTAATAATAGCAGGGCTTAGAGATAAAGTCAAGAATTATTTTTAGGGGAGATGAAGATTTTTCTGAGAGGTTCAAATGCAGGAGCCGCCCCGAAAGACGGCCCCGTAACTTTGCCTATACATGATAGGTAAGCTGGTTACCAATTCAGCATGTATGCTCACGAGCTATATAGCCGACAACATGTCCACTGCGGAGATCATTTTTTTTCTGCTCCTTCTGTCTCTTTGCCTTGGGCGTAGCCCTACACCCGTAAAGAACCTACTACTCTCTGACTACCCTTACAGAAATTATCAGCCCTACCGTGCGCTCTGCCGCGTCTTTGATCCCGGTTGTCCCTGCCGACTGCGAGTACAGGCCGTTAAGGATCGTTTTAAAGAAAGGTGGCTGTTTGTTCCGTTGACCCGGTCAGTCGGGCCGTTCGGCGGTCGGGTGAGACCCGCCTGCAAGGTTTCGGTGAAACTATGTTGCACTGCCGATGAAGACATAGGATTATTGAATATCACAAGGGGATAGAAGAAGTCAAGAATAAAGTGATAATCAGCGAAAGTTGAAAAATAGGCTTGTGTGTTGAGAGGATGTACGTGTATGGGACCCAGGGGAGGGAGCCCGACGCTCCCCCCCTCCCCCCTACCAGCCATGCCGGAATTTTCCGACGACAACCAAGCACCCCCCTACTATCTTCTTTTGGGGGTCTATCTGGGGGTATGTATGATTATGAAGAATCGTAAAGGTTAATGATAACGGGGGCTTACGTCGTCTATTAGAAGGATGACACAGCCTTACCGCTCATCATAATCGATGATCTCTCCCTCAACAGGGGGGGTGAATGAACCTGAGAGGCGATCAAGGATTGATTGAGCGGCTGCATCCGAGAAGTTGTTGACTTGGGTATTGAAGATCTGCTGGACAAAAATTGACGGTGCGGGCGAAGCGAGAATACCCACACTCTCAAGCACCTTTATCGACGCCCGATACCCATGCTCCCTGAGTTGAAAATCCGTCTGAATATGAGGTTTACCCTTACCATCGATCACAATCTCCGCCTTATCCCGATAGTGCTCTATTGCATGAGCTATATTGCCGGCCGACTTAGACAACCATTGCTCGGTAAGTTGCGCCTGGACAGCTTCAATGGCGGCCCTTACCTCGGGGTTGCGAAGACGGCGCTGCACGGTTGCCGGAGATACACCTACATGGGGCGCAATCTCCCTGGTAGACTCCCCCGCTGCCGTCCTCTCTATGATCTGCGCCTCAACCTGCGTCATCCCTTCGTTTACGCCTTTTCCGCATCTTTGTCAAGTAGTTTCGATCTTTCGCAACTATGCCAAAAAATCTTTTGTGGAGATGAAAATAACTCTTGACACGATGATAAGCATGGGTTATATTATAGGTATGATAAGGATAGATCAAACACAAAATCAAACGGAGGAGGATGAAATGAACCAGAATCACGGCACTGACAACAATCCCAACCACGACGTAACAGAGACCACGGTCACGCTGCCCAATGGCAAGACCCAAGTTTTTAAGACAGCGGCAAACGGCAACGTGTATCCCGCAGGATCCTCGCAATTTTGGACGACCAGCCAGTTCACGGCGGCCCTTGACAAAATGAGAGCAGCAGGAGCTACAGTCACGGAGGCGACATTATGATGACGACAATCAAGACCGCCAAAAGGACAAATGGATGGACGGCGCTCGTACATTTCCCCTGGGGGGCGCTGGTGAGAGTAATGGGATACGCGACCAAAGCCGACGCCGTGGCGGCGGCGCAACGGCAGATCGACCGCAAGCGCGCCTATACGCTCGATAGGGATATGTAACATGACCGACACCACGATCATCCAAATTCGTAAAGTGCCCGCATCTGTCCACCGCGCCCTCAAGCATGCGGCGACCGACCAGGGCAAAAGCTTAAACCGATACGTCGTGGACCTGCTGACCCAGGCCATGAGCAATAAAGCGGGGTAAAAAGGAGGGCCAATGACCGACGACCTTATCATCGCAGTTACGCCTATGGGAACTATCATCGGAAAACAGAAAGAGGGGAAGAACGGGTTTTATTTGAAAGACCCCCGCATTGTCTTCCCGGTCCAGAATCCCGAAACAGGGCAAACGGCTCTTGGGCTTCAACGGCTCCCCGGCAACCCCTCCTTGCTTTTTATCCCGAGTTCCAACGCTTATTACGCGCCGGACGACGCGGCATTGGCTGACGCCTATCTGCGATCCACTACGGGCCTCGTGCTGGCATCGAGCGGGAGCAACTGACGTGATTCCCCGCATCGTCCCGCTTCTTGTCCCTATCCTCCAATCCGGCGATACGGTTTGCCTCAAGTCTCCCCGGAATGGCGGGCCTATGGTCGTGATCGACCACCGGCTTTCAGATGATCGGGTGATGTGCGAGTGGAACGAGGGGCTTGATTCCGCAGGTTTCGATATTGCATCGTTGCGATTTATCGAAACTACTTGACAACCTCATCGTTAATGTGAAAGAATGTATTCTACATGACGAGATCAGACCGACAGCGAGAGATCGATCATGCCCTTCCCGGCAGCGTAGTCCTTTCATGCGGCTCTTGCCGTACTGTTTACATTGTCCCCAAAGAAGATAAAGAGGCGTTCGGTCATTGCTTTTTGTGCAAGCGTCCTACCGTCCTCATAGGTGAGAATTGAACGACGACAAGAAACAGAAGCTTTTAAAGGTCCTCCAGGACGCGGAGAAAGAGAAGCAGACGGGGAGCATTACCGTTCATCTCTCGCAGGGCGGCATTACGCAGATCGAGCGTCGGGAGATTGTCAAGTGAGCAAGAAAGATCGCTCCGAATCAGAAGCCGAAAAGCGGCGGAAGAAAAAGAAGAAGGGGAAAAAGCTAAAGGGGTGACAACATGAAGAAGAAAATGATTGTCGAAGACAAACACGCGAAGCCGGGAAAGAAGAAGGGAAAAGAGAAAAAGAAGACCGCCCCCCTGCCTCCTTCCGGCAAAAGAGGGAGAGCGTAACCCATGCAGCCGACTCTGGTCTTTCAATCTGCCGGCGAAGGGGAAATCAACGTCCAGTATAGCGACACCCTTCAAAACAGCGCCATGACGCTTGACGGAAACCTTTTAGAGCCGCCTACCGGAAACTTCATGAACTTCACCGGGGGCGCAACCGGACTTGCGGCCAATACCCGAGCGATAGCCATGGGCAGCGGGGCGGTAATTGCCATTGTCGCCGTCGTCGTCACGGCCGGCACTCTTGGCGACAGCACGGCCCGGGGCGTCATCTTCTTCAACAAGGTTTCTGGGACCATCGCATCGGGCGATACCTTCACCTATTTCACTATGCAGGGTCTTCCTCAGACATGCCCAATGAACCCGGCAAAGTCTGTGTCCGTGTCGTGTGAGACAAATGCTATGAGGTTTACCGTGTCCGGCGTGGCTCCGACAAACAGCGCGGGAACCCCGGCCAACTTCGGACAGGCGCTTCCGGCAAACGCGAACATGACAATAGCCGGGTGGTCTTCCGTCAAGATGTTTTCGTGGATAGCCGCCGTGTCGGGAAGTTCGCCTCTACTGAACGTGGGAATAAATTTTTGATCGACTTCAAGTCCGTTCTCTCAGAATTAAAATTCTCCAACGACGCCGAAAAGGCCGCTGCGGAGAAATTTCTACAGGAGAACATCACCTGGCTTCCCTGGGATGAGGAGATCAACCCAAACCCAGCGTGCTTCCGATATAGCTCTATCCTCTTCAACTGGCTTATCACCGCTTCTTACCGCACCGTTCTTCTTGCGACTGGAAATCAATGCTTGAGTTACAATACTGAAATAGAAACAACCGGAGGATCCCAAAAAATAGGGATGCTATACGATCAAGGAAAGTCAATATCTCTCTATGCATGGAATGGAGAGGCTAAAATAAAAACATGGTCCTCTGCACCCGTGAAGAAAGGCCCATATCCGTGTTATAGGATTACTTTTTCAGATGGTCGTTGGATTGAAGGCGCGACCAATCACAAGGTTTTTTTCCACGACGGCGATTGGCTATCCCTTCATTCGATTTACGTCTCCTCTCTTTGCCTTCGGGCGTCCAATTTGGAACCCTACCCTTCAATTCTTCTTTCAGGTGAGCTGCATTGGTCTGAAAAACAATTAGATTGTCTTCGGAGTTATTCTCTTTATCCCCGTCGATGTGATGTACAACCTCGAATGGAAGTAGATGTCTCCCAAGCTTCTTTTCCATCACAAGCCGGTGTTCAGCAACGTAGTGGGTTCCTTTTTTCGGATATGGGTGGTCTTCAACCCATACATGCCAGTATCCCTTCATTTTTGTTCTCCCCCCTTTCCAGTCGGGATGCCCTGGGCCACTTCGAGGCCCCGTTCTCTGCGTTTTTATGCCACGAATCTTACAGAGGTGGTAGACTGTTGTCTCGTGAATTCCAAGAGACTGTCCGACTTGCTTTTGGGTCATCTTATCAACCTCAATCAATTGGCGAATCTCGTTTACCACATGATCAGGCGTCTTATTGTGAGCGATTTTCGTCATTCGTGCCCTCCATATCTAATAGTTGTAATCAGATTGTATCATGCGTACCGGTTTCAAGTCAATATGTCTACGATCTAACCGTACCGTTGTTTCATAATTATTATGCGGGTGGTTTGATTAATCATAACACGGGAAAAAACGATTGCGTGGCAATGGATTGGTGGTGGAGATTCATGGGCCGCCATCCCGTGGCCTGGAAAAATATTCATCCCGAAGATCGAATTAGGACGTATCGGATATGCGGCGAAGTCCTCCCGACAGACAAGTCCGACGCAGAAAAAAAGTGCTCCACCTACCCCGCGATCATGCGGCGTTTCCCCCGACAGTATCTCAAGAAGGACGTGACGATCAGGAACCCCGTGCAGACATGGCGAGATCCGCAGGGCGGCCCAGACATCTACATCGAGTATGTTTCTTACGGCCAGAGCACGCAGGCTCAAGCGGGCGTCCAGAGGAAAGCGATATGGATTGACGAGGGCCCCTCTGTCGAGTTCTACGAGGAACAGCGCCCCCGACTGGCTGCGGCGGAACAGGAGCGCGGCGGCGACCTTATTCTGACCTATACGCCGACAGAGACGCAAGCGGGCTGGATATTCGACAACATCTATGACCGGGCGCAAGTTATTATGCGCTCTCATTCGGTGCTTCGGCGCATCTATGCAAGATCGGGAAAGAAAGAACGATACCCTACCGTCCAAAAAACGGACGTGGAAAGCGATATCGCCGTCATCATGGCTTCGACTTATGACAACCCGACCTTCAGCAAGTCAACGGTTGACAAGATCAAGAACGATTATGCCGACGAGGACGTGCAGGACGCCCGCATATGGGGGCTTTTCCGGCAGATCAGCGGTAAAGTCATGAAGAACTTTACTTCTCAAGTCCATGTCGTCAGCCTTGGTGACTTTTTCCCTGATGGCCTGCCTCATTCCTATAAATTTTTCCGGGGCGTCGATTACCACTCGAAAAACCCCTGGGCCTGCGTGTGGCTTGCATTGTCGCCCTTCAACGAGCTATTCGTGTGGGCGGAATTAAAGCCCGACCCCGACAAGATGGTCACCCACGACATTGCCCGCGCCATAGCGGAGACGAGCGGGGATTATCATTACGTCTTGAGCAAGATCGACCCTTATGCGAACGAAAAGCAGGGCAATACAGGTCTTTCGACCATAGACGATCTCAACCGGGCTTTTGCGCAATTGAAGCGCGACGGCATCGGCTCGGGCGGCTACTGGACCCCTTGGGACACAAAATCATCGAAGGGGCTTGAGGACTTTCGCGGGAGGCTTTCAAATTCCATGCGCGTCGGCCGGCCGTTCAACAATGAGATCGTGGAGAATAACCAGAAGGTTCTGCTGCCCACGATATGGTTCTCAAATGCCTGCCCTGTCGTCATTGAGTCGATGAAAAAATGGAAATGGGCCGAATGGGGCGACAGGGATAAGCTCGTCTCGAACGACCCCAAGGGCAACAAGCTCGGAGAACGGGAACAGCGGTACAGCCATTTTCCGATCACCATTGAATGTCTTTTAAAGTGCCCCGAACTGGCGATGGCGAGATTTAGGAACGAGGCCGACAAACCCGCGCTCAGACAAGGGAAGAGGTATTTCAACGCAGGGGCGAGGAGATAGTATGCCGCTCTATGAGATGACCTGCTACGAATGTGAGAAAGTGTACGAGGTGCAGCGGCCCCTGTCGAAGTTTGATGAAGAGGTGAAGTGTCCTCATTGTGGAAAGCCCTTGTCCCTTCACGTTTGCCCTGTGAGGTTTAAGATTGGCCGATAAACAGACCAAAAATTCATTCCTTGCCGACCTGGTCTATCAGAATTATCTCAATTCAAAGTCTAACCGCGACGTGGACATGGCTGAGTTCGAGGCGAACATCGACCTGTTCGACGGCAAGAGAACCGAGAAAGATTATGAGTGGATGAGCGACATTTCTACTCACGACTATGCGGCCATTTTCATCACTGAGGCGTCATTGTGGGCGAATCAGTATTTTCAATCTCGCGACTTCGTCGACCCTATTCTCGAAGGCGACAAGCCGGAAGACGCGGTTAAGTGCCGGGCGGCCAAGAAGTGCATCAATAAGAGCCTTAATGACCGGGGCATCTACCACTTTCAGAAGTATATGAAGGCCAGGACCCTTAACGCTCTCGCCGGCAGCGTTCATGCTATCTGCTATTGGGAAAAAGACGTAGAGATGAAAGACCGGGGAGAAAAGGAAATACCCGCCGTTGTCTGGATTGACGAGATGGGCAAAGAATCGGCAAACCCCACGAACGTCCGCGCCATACGCCCCAAGAAACAAAGCATCACCGAGAAGATCATTCGCAAGGATCGGTTCAACTATGATGTGATCGACAATCGGAACGTCTTCTACTCAAACAACTATTGCTATTCCATCCAGGAGAAAGATTACCTCATTTTTCGCTCGGAAGAGACATACGAGACGCTGAAAGGGACGGAGAAGCAGAACGGGTATTTTGACTTAGACAAGATCAAGGAAATGGCTTACGGCCAGAGCCCCTCGGTCCACGAAACCGATACATCCCGAGAGACCTACAACCGGGAGGACCAGCAGAACAAAGATCCCCGGCCTATTGTCAAATACTTCGACAAGCTCCTCTTTATGGGCAAGATATGGGCGGTCATTAAGACGAGGGACGCAAGCGGCTATCCCGAGAAGATAGAAAACGGCTTCGACGAAGTAGGCAATCTCAAGGAAAACGCGGAACTTATAGAGGGCATTATAGAAGAGGCTTTAATGGGCTCCACAAGAATCATCATCCGCTTTCAACCTCAGTTTTGCCGGACATCGAAAGGCGTGCCTTACCGCCCCGTGCTTCGCGGTCTCTGCTACATTCACCCGACCAGGGACGTGGGCGTGGGCGACGGCAAGTACAGCCGAGACTTGCAGGTGTCCATTGACGACACAATTAACATGAGCAATGACCGGGTTCATATGGCGACATTCCCCACTCTTGCCGTGAAGCGGTACGTGGCGGAAGACAATGACTCCGTCTATTTCGAGCCCGAACACATGATGCTTCTTGATGACCCTGAACACGACATAAGAGAATTCAGGATCACTGATAACGTGCAGGGCGCGATGGCACAGGCGGCGTTTCTCACTGGCAAGCTCCAACAGCTTCCTGCCGTGTGGCCGACGACGATGGGTAACCAGCCCGGGCGGAAAGAGACGGCGACGGCAGTCTCCACGACGGAGAACCGGACGAACCTGCGGTCAAATTACAAGTCTCTCACCTTTGAGTTCACCTACAACCTCGACTTCTATTGGATGATCCAGCAAATGATTTTTCAGTTTGCCGAGCCGGAAACTGCGATGCTCCTCATGGGCGATGACGCGCAGCATTTTGACCCCGACAGCGATTACGTATATCAGCCCGTGAGCAGCAATATTGAGATGGAAGCGAACAAAAGCAAGAAGGTTGGGACGTGGCAGCAAATCTTGAATAGCATTATCGGGATGAAGTCGCCCGCCACGCCGCCGATCATCGCCTATATCATCGGAAAGATGTGCGAACTGCAAGGCGCGGAGTACCGGCAGGTCCAGAAAATGCTCGAAGCCCTCGCCAAAGCGCCCGTTGATCAGGGCGGCGAGAAGGGAGCGGATGCGAAGGATGACCCGATGCAGAATCAGTTTGGAGGCGAGATGAGTACGGCGGAAATGGGCGTTAGACCGGGGATGTGATGGAAGGCATAAACGCCGACGCCATGAAACAATACGTGTCGAGCCTTACGAAGCGCCGGGCGAATACGCTCAAGCTCATGGGAAAGGACCATGCTGCGCTGACGGCTTTTTTCGATACAGAAATGGGCCAGGAGCTTTTCGGGTGGCTACAAGGAAAACACGAAGAATTGCTCACCAAGATAGCGAATATCGAGGCCGACGATAAGGCGAAGATCGCCTATGGCCTCGTTCATGAATGGCTTTTGTACTGGTCAGAAAGATATGATCGGTATCTCAAGGCGCTGAAAGGCATCGAAAGGACCGTCGAAGAGGAGAATAGACGCCATGCGATAATTTAACCCATACGGTCCTTGTGTAACCCGAAAGGGAGTTTTGCAAGCCGATAGCCAATCCGAAAGGATGAGGTTATCGGCTTTTTATTTTCAGGAGGCAGTCATGGAAGAACTCGAAAAGACAGTGGATAAGCAGGAAGAGACTGTTCCGCAGGATGACGATATGGTCACGGACGAACAGCTTGAAGCCGCCTATGCCGCTATCTCAGGAAAGGACGAAGTAAAACCGGTCGAAGAGAAGAAGGAAGAGCCTGCCGTCGAAGCGAAGACCGAAGAGCCGCCCGTTGTCAACCCCGAATTTAAGGCGTTTCAGGAGCGTATAGACGCCCTGGTTGCGGAGAATGAGAAGTTGAAGGGTGTGAAGCCTGCCGTCGAAGAGCCCGTTGTCGAGGACGACGAAGAGACGTTTGTCACCAGCAAGAACCTCGACGAAGTGCTCACAAAGCGTGAGCAAGCGAAACAATGGCAGATTACCGAGGCCAACGCGGTTTATCAGCAGTCCTATGAGGCGAGCCTCGCGCAGCTTGTGGCGACGGTCGACAAAGAAGTCTTTCCCGAAATCTTCGAGACGATGCTGTCCAACAACGGGCATAACGAGTTTAACCAGAGGCCCACGGGCAATGCCAGCGCCGACGCGAAGATCAACTTCGCCAACGCGAAAGCGCATGTCTTCATGCAGAAGGCCGGGAAGCCAACCCCGCGTCTTTCCGAAACGAAGACCGACCTGCCCACTGGAATAACCGTGAATAACCGAGATAAGGCGACGGAACAGCCGACTTATCAGTTTGACGAACATGCGCAAGCCCTTCTGAAAAACAGCGGCTTGACCGACGCAGAGATCAAGGAAGCAATGGAGGGCCCGGCGACGTTCATGTTTGGCCGCAAAGGGATGTAGCGATGGGCGACACCAGCAGATACCGGAAATATCTTCGATCCCCCGCCGTGCGCCAGAAAAGACGTATTAAGGTGTGGGGCGTCGATGACGATACCGGAAAATACATCCGCTGCTGGCGTTGCGGGTTCATCGTGGATACGACAAAGAGTCTTGGCAACCCCGACAGGACCGGGATAGTGCTTCTCGACTTCCCCGTTCCCTACACGGATGCACCAGGGATGGAAGGGTACGACAACGCGAGTTATTCGCAGGCCACGCTTGATTTTTTTGGCGGGCTTGGGGTCATAGGAACGGCGGTCGAAGAAGGGGTGACGGATTATTATACGCCCCGGGAATCTATAGCCGCTCAAGGCTGCCCCATGTGCGGCTTGACGAATTTCTGATCGGTAGCACCCCCGGAGACTCACGCAACCGGGGAATTTTGAGACTTGGAGGACACCAATGGAAGTAGTGAGACACCCCATAGACGTTATTTGGGCGCCCGCGGATTACACCGCAGTCACGACCTTTGAAATCGGCCAACTCGTGAGCAGCAAGACCGGCTCGAACACGATAGGGACGGACGGACTAAGCACGATGGTCGCAGCAGCCGGCGCGGTAGACACCACGGGGAAAATAGTTCCCTTTGGCGTTATCGTCGGCACCAACAACTACACTAAGAGCTTCGACGGCGCATCTACCGGCCTTTCTTATAGCTCGGGCCTGGAATATGGAACATCCGTCAATACCGGGGCGTTACAGAAGGCGAGAGATTGGAGGCTCGTTGAAGGCACCTATCCGAAGAACGACCCCCGGCTGTTTTTGAGGGTCGCCCTCATCGGCCCTTCGACGGTCATCAAAGCCCCCATCTTTCAAAGCACCTGGGGAACGGCGCCCACGGTTTACACGGCAAGCGCGGTCAACGCGACGGCCGGCCTGGGGTTCACGACCTCTGCCGCCCTTGCTCAGACCCCTACCGCATATAACCATACGTGGATGTGCCGGTCCGGGGCCAACGCGGGGCTTCAACGGCAAGCCTATGACGCGAGCACGACCGCGCACACTTTTCATGTCTACTGGCCTTTCACCGTCGCCATAGGCGATACATACGCTTTTGCGCCCCTGAAAGAAGTGGGGACGTGTGAGGCGCAGTTCGACAGCAAGGCTATGTTTGTGGACGCAGCGGGCGACTACGCGAGCAGCTACTACGTCATCGACATCTTGAGGCTCGACCTCAGAATCGCCGGGCAGGAAGCGGTGTACTTTAGATTCAACGCTGATCATTTCTGCAACGCAAGAGCATAAGGAGACAAGACAATGCCAGCAATGAGCCCGATACTTTCCGAACAATACATGCGGCTCCTCGACAAGAGGCTCCGCAAGGCATGGGAGCGGCCTTTCTCGGAACTAAACGAGATGGTTCCGCAGATTTACAACGTCATAGGAAGCGATAGCGCTTGGGAGGAATTCTTCGGCATCTCGTCTATTCCCGATGTGCCGGAGTTTACCGGCGTCCTCGATTATTTGGGCGTCTCTCCCGAATGGCTTACTCGCATCGAGCCCAAAGAGTTTGCGGCGGGCATCCAGATGGAAAGGAAGCTTCACGACGACAAGAAGTACAACGTTATGGAATCCTGGGTGGAAGGGCTCGGTGAAGCTCTCGTACGGACTCGCGAGCGGTATGCCGTTGAGACCTTCGTAAACGGGTGGAGCAACGCCTTTACCTTCCAGTATTCGGAAGAGGGCGTAGCGCTTTTCGGCGCGCATACGGAGAAGTCAGGCGCGTCGGCTCAGTACACGTCCGGCTTTACGAACAATGGCACTGCGGCGCTCTCCAAAAGCAACGTTGCGGCCACCTACCTCACCATGAGGCGGTTCCGGGGCAGCATAGGACAGCGTATTGAAATCGATCCCGACACAATTATCGTGCCGGACGCCCTCTATGATACGGCTTGCGAGATCGTCGGCTACGATCCCCGGAGTGGGGCAACGTCCAGCATGGACCCCAACAGTGGAGATCGCAGAATCAACACGCAGTACAAGCGGTTCAAGGTTATTCCTTGGCTTCGCCTGGACGATTACAGCACGAAGTCGTGGTACATGGTCGACTCCCGCCAGATGAAGAAACACCTTTACTGGCTGAACAGGATCGCCCGCGAGTATCACATGACGGTCGACTTTGAGAACTTCATGACCAAGCATTCCGTCTATGCAAGGTTCGGCGCGGGATGGGATAATTGGAGATTCGGCTACGGAAATCAAGTGACGTAGGTAAGAAAATCAGGGGCCGGGAATAGTGAGGAGCGAAACCGGCCCTACAAAAAGGAGACATAAGAATGGGATATTCTCACTTTCCCTACGGCATTACGAGTTTCGGCGCTCCGGTAGGGCTTCCCCCTATCATGGGCGAATATTATCACGTAAACCCCAATCTTGGGAAATCCGATAACAGCGGCAAAATCGATAGCCCTGTCGATAGTCTTGCCACGGCATATAATCTCTGCGGCGACGGCACGGGAGACGGGGTTGTGGTCTGGTCTTACGGCAGCACGACAGCCGCCACGTCTTCGTATCTCACGGCATCGCTCACTTGGGCCAAGAACGGCATCACGGTCTATGGCGTGTGCGCTCCCACGATGATCGGGCAGAGATCTCGCATTACGAACAAAAGCACGTCCACTAATCTGCCTTCGCTAATGAACGTGACAGGAATCAATAATTCCTTCTACAACCTAAATGTCGGTAACTTCGGGACCGATGCCGCCGCGCTTGGCGGGGTAATCGTCACCGGGTATCGGAATTATTTTGAAAACTGTCAGATCGTCGGGGCGGGAAGCGCGACCCCAGCGCAAACGCAAGGGGCAAACTCTCTGTCTCTTGTAGGTTCTCAGGAAACCACTTTTCGTAAATGCGTCATAGGAACCGATACAGTAGACCAGGCTGGCGGCGCGACAATTAATGGCGTCATCAATTTCCAAAGCGGCGTTGAAAGAGTAACCTTCGATCAGTGCACCGTATTGTCGTATTACAGCACGTCAGCCGCCACTTCTGGGGCGATACTCCACGTCGGTGCGGGCGACAGCATTACGAGGCCTGTCTATTTCAACAACTGCCTCTTCGTCAACTACAAGGCCGGGGCGCTCGACTCAAGCCCGCCTGCATATCTTGTGGTAGGCACCGCGCCGAACAACGGCGTCGTGGTCCTTAATTGCTGCGGGTATGTCGGCTTCAACGCTCCTGATACCACGAATAACAGGGTCTATGTTATCGGCGCCGTGGCAACAGGTCTGACCTCAGGCAAGGGCGTCAAAGCAGCGTAAAGAAATTCGGGGGGCTTCGGCCCCCCATGGGAGAAAATTATGTATTGTCATAAGTGTGATGTAGAGATCAACGCTTCGGGAGAATGCCCTACGTGTGGATCGATGTTGAAGTCGGTAAATGAAAAGGCCATAGCAGAAGCGAAAGCCATAGCAGAAGCAAGGGCCAGGGCGGATGCAAAAACTAAAGCCGATTTAGAAGCAAAAGCCAGAGCGGATGCCGCCGTAAAATCAGACGAAGAGGCCAGGGCGGATGCCGCAAAAGCAACAACGGGAATAAAATAAGGAGGAGTTATGCCGCGAACAAAGTTAACGCCCCAAGGAGACGACGAGATACGCTTCTTTTCCGAGACCGATATGAATACGAAAAACCCCGGCACGGTGGGATCATCTTACCCCGCGTGGTATCTCAAGGCGCAGCTTCGTTTTCTCAACACGAACATCGAGAACGAGGAACGAGAACTCAAATCCGACAACATTCCGCCTCAGAATATCCCTATCAAGCGGGCGAAAATAAAGAAGATGAAAGACCGCCTCGAAGCCATTCTTGAGGCGAAAGAGAACCTAAAGCCCAATAGGGACAGGCTCTCTACAATCATCGATGAGCTTTCCGGCAAGCTCTCGGACGTGATGTACCGGCGTTCCGATGAGGCGAAGGGCCTTGTCAACCCGGAAGATATCGTTGAGCACTGGTCGACGCCCTGTATCGAAATCAGCGGTGAATTGGCCAAGGTAGCTTTGACAAATGGCATGAAAGTCAAGAAATCGGGGAGCGGCGGCCTCATCAACGAGATCGACGCCGGGAAACTATGGAAGTTCTCGCGGGCGGCTTTAAATGAAGACACGAACCTCGAAAGGCTTAGGAGGGACTGATGAAAACTCATTTTGGCCCCGAACCCCCCAAATCAAAGACCAAGAAGTCGAAGGTGAAGAAGGCGGAGAAGCCAAAGGTTAAGAAATAATGGACGGCGCATATCTCACGGGCATGTTGATGACGATGCTCAGGGAGAACAGCCTTTCTTCGGCGTTCCCCCTGCGGACGCTCTACGACTATCTTTGGAAGGCTGCCACGCAGTTCGTGAAGAAAACGCGGTGCATGAGCGGCAATCAGGTCATTACGACTGTTGCCGGCCAGGCCGCCTATGACATGAACCCCGACTTCCTTCAATTCAATCTCATGGACAGCTATAACCGCTATTTCGTGCTGTTCTATGACGGAACGAACACGAACAGCATCTATTTCCGGGACTATTCCGCGATAATTTATGGCAACCAGACGCAGGCGGTCCCCTTGCCGTTCAACTTCACGAACAACGACAAGCCCGGCCCCGCGGCGAACATTACGGGCAGCGCGGGCAGCACCGGCCCCGCCCTTACTGACAGCGCTGCGCCTTTTGGAAAGGCTTTCGCCGGGGATATCGTCCACAACACGACCACGGGAGATTACGGCCTCGTCACGGCGGTCACATCCTCCTCGACTCTCGCCACGGCGATTCTTGATGACAGCGGCAATGTGGGCTCGTGGAACATCGGCGATTCTTATGTGATCGTTCCGCAGGGCAGAAAACAGCTTATTCTTGACCCTCCCCCCCTGGCGTCGGGGTGCACCGTCACCATCCCGTCATACATAAAGCGCCCCGCGCCAGTTTACGCGCCGTACGATTCTTACCCCTTCGATTCTCAGTACGCCCTTGCCCTCGTCTATTATGCAGCGTGGCTTGCGAAGTATCAGGACATGGAGCCGCAACTTGGCGACGCCTTCTATAAGTATTGGGACGCTCAGGTGCGGGAAGGTGTGAGGGACCAGCAAAAAGGGATGAACCGGATAGGCTTTCGGGTGAACATGATAAAGCGCGCCTACGATGATAGGAGTTACCGATAGATGGCAGCTCCCAAGACCGCGAAAGACATCAAGGAAGCGCCTTTTGATAACCCGCTCAACGGAAAGCTCATTCATCCCGGCGCGGAAGACCCTATTAAGATAGGAGACTCCGATTTTCAGGCGCTTGTCAATATGCGCTATACCTCTCAGGGTATCCGGGGCATTTCCGGCATGACTAAGATAAACAGCAACACCCTACCCGCAAACAAGATCACGGACGGGCAGCAATTCAACAAGTATTTGCCTATTGCTGCCTTCAGTTATAATATCGCTCATGTGACGGACGGGGTATCTTCGTCTACGCTGGTTGTTTCAGACAATACGTCCTCCCCGCCGAACGCGGACACCTACAGCGCACTCCTTTCCGGCATGAATTATGGTTCCATAGAAATGACCACGGCTCCCGATGGAGCTTTTGCCGCCTGTGACGGAGTCACAAACTGGATATGGGGCGGCGATGAGTTCAGGTGCGCCGCTTTTCTTTGCACAAACGCCGCTCAAACGGGTTATCTGAATTTCACGGCAGAAGTGAATAATTCCCTGGCCGACTCAAATAACGTAGCGACTCTCCTATGGAAGTCGAGCAGCGGTTATACGTCTATTTTCTATGTGGGTTCTGTACGGCCCCTCACTGGCATTAAGTTTTATATTTCCGTTGCTTTCGCTACGGCGTCCACAATGGGAATCAAGTACCAGGGTTTTGATGGAGCATGGCACGCGGTTACGAGTTTGTCTGATGGAACTGCGGTCGGTGGTGTCACCCTGGCGCAGACCGGTTTAAGCTCTTTTGCCAGTACAGAAAGCGTTCATTCCGCCTCAATGGTCAATAACGAATTTCTTTATTGGTATCAAATTACAATATCGTGCGCCGTTTCTCCTTCTCCGGTGGCTATTTTCTCATGCTCGGTGGGCGCGGCTCCCCAATCAATAAAGGACATTTGGGACGGGATAGACCGGTCGATAGCGTCTTTCATAGAGTTAACAGCCGCAGGGACTTCCACCGATTATGCATCAATTGTTATAAACAATGTTCCTCCGGCGAGTGATGCCAGCAGCGGGTATGCGTTCCTCGACTTCAGCAATCAGCCCGCCTCAACGATTATCTATGCGGGCTTTTCTGAAAGAATGTGCGGCATTAAAATAGCGCTGTCTGCTACTGTTACCACGAGTCTTACCCTGGCAGCCTATTATTGGAACGGAACAGACTGGGTGGCAGTTTCCACGTTATCCGATGGTACAAGTGGGTTTTCTTATGCCGGAAATATAACATGGATATCGCCTCCCTTGGCTTCAGAGCACATGACTATGATTACAGGGGAGGGTCCATTCTATTATTACAAAATAGTCTTCAGTGGAACTTTTCCCGGCGTATTAGGGACTCTTAATGTCGTTACAACTGGAGAAACTGGCTATCAAGTGGGAACGGCCATTGCTTTGACAGCCGTCACGAACCCCACTGTAACCGCAACTGGCGTTGTGTTGGACCAAAGCGGAACCAGTATTGTTCTCAACATAACGAGCTATACTGGAAGCGGAACATTTTCGTCTTGGTATATAACTGGCGGCGGGGTAAACCCGAGTAGCACTCTTAACACTTTCGTCGTGGCGGGGCCGCACCTTTATTACGTGGCGGGTATTCCCGTGCAAACGCCTATTCTTCCCCACGTGCTGCCTATTCTCTGGCAAGACCGCCTTTGGCTGATAAATAACCCACAAGGGCAAGTGAACGAAGCGTTATGTTCGTCCGCAAATACAAATTGTGTTTTCAACGGGTCAGATTCACTTACTTTTTACTTTGGCGACAACACGCCCATTCTCGCGGCTGGCGCACTCTACAGCAGATACGGCGGTAGTCTCTACGACGATCTTATTATAGTGAAAGCTTACCAGACCTACCTTGTGGACGGCACGAGCCCGTCGAACTGGGTAATTTACACGATTGCGCCCAACGTGGGCATTACCGCGCCCAAGACCTTCACGATCTGCGACACTGGGTATGAACTTGCACCAGGTCTGACGAAACACATTGCCGCGTGGGTGAGCGCGGGCGGCCCGGTTATGTTCGACGGCAATGGGATAATCCCCATCGAGGCCGACATAAAATGCTTCTGGGACCCTGGCAGCAGCTACTATGTAGCCCCGGCGACAATGGCGCTTGCCTCTGCCTTCTATGACGCTGTTTTCAGAGAATGGCATCTGCTTTTTGACGGCATGGAGTGGGTCTATGACGTGAATAAAAAGAAGTGGTGGCAGGCCGACAGAGGGGAAGGAAAGGCCCTCAACTGCGGGTGGATAACAAAGGACGGCAACGGGTTTAGTTATTGTTATGCGGGAACGTCTGACGGCTCAATAGAATGCTTGGAAAAAGGCACGACGATGGACGGCAATCCTATCGATTATACCATGAGGACCGGCGACACGCCCCTCGCAAAGAACGGCATGGCGGTCGTCGCGGTGCGTCATGTGAAGCTCGTGGCAAAACCGAAACAATCGGCTTCGACTGTCACATTCAACTGGTACGGAGATACAAGTCTCACGGCAATACAGGTTCGCCAACTCGACCAGAGCACGCAATATGGCAAGGCTCGGGTATATTCGCCGGTCATGGCCGACCCTTCAAAGATGGAAGCCGTTTTTCATTCGTTCGAGGCGAAAGCCTCGACTACGGGAGAGACCATAGGCCTTGAGCCTGTCATGATAAGCGGCACCTGGGAATACACCAGGGAAGACGTATACGGGAGGTACTGATATGGCGATGGCGCTTGATCCTTCGCAGTACACGAAATCATGGAAGGATTTTCTTAATCAAAGCTCGGCGACGACGGGTAGACAGCCCACGCCTCAAGAGCTTGCGGCTTACCAAACGGCGGGGCTTGAGGCCGAATACAATCAATCGAATACAGAGGAAGGGCTTGCTATACAGAAGCAATCGGTAAATCAGCAGGGGGCCTATCAGACCGGGGAACTTGCCTACCAGAACCAGGCCCTTGCCACAAATTCGGGGCTTGACCAGCAGAAGATAAACCAGGCAAGCAAGGCGGCGCAGTGGGCGAAAACAGGGGCGATGATACAGTCCGGCATTTCAGCGCCGGCAAGCGCAGTGAGCATTTACGGCAAGGGCAAGGCGGCTGGGCTGTGGGGAGCAGGAGGGACTACCGATTCAGGAACCGGGGCAGGACCTGGCTTTTCCGGCGTATCAAATTGGGGACAAGCCTCGGCAACAACCGGCGAGAGTGCTGGGGCAGGGGACAGTCTTCTTGAAGGGGAAGCCGCCGACACAGCCTTTTACGGAGGTGGCGCGGAAGCAGGTGGGGCGGCGGCGGCAGGAACTGGGCTCCTTGAAGGTGAAGCCGCGGATGCGGCATTTTACGGCGGTTCTGAAATAGCCACCGATGCGGCGATAGGCTCGGCGGGTGGTCCGGTGGGGATGGTGGTCGGCGCAATCGTCGGGGTAGTGGTAGCCGTAGTAAGCGGCGATTCCGTCATCTGTACCGAGCTTCATCGGCAGGGAATTCTTCCCGACGATATTTACCGAGCCGACAGCGCCTATGGAAAGACGCTTTCCGATGAGTGCATGGCCGGATATCATGCCTGGGGCGTCCCACTATCGAGAGCCATGCGTCGATCCAGGGCGCTTACGGGTATCGTCCGGGTACTTTCCTACCCCGTGATAAAAGAAATGGCCCACAGATCCGTTGACGGGATAGGCGGGTCAAGACTCGGCTCTCTTATCCTCGCCTTTGGGGTGCCTTTTTGCGCTTTTGTAGGCGGTACGAGAAAGCAAATGGAGGTAAGCAATGCCTGATTACAGCGGCGGCGCGTGGGGCGGGGCGGCGGCAGGCATCCAGGATGCGACAAAGACTGCTATGGATGCGATAGGCGGCATTGACCAAATTAAGGCCAATCAGGCGGTGCAAGATCAGGCCAAGACGCAGCAGGCGCTTTCTCAATTTCAATTAACCCAGGCGAAGGCCAAGGCCGAAAGAGCAGACAAGCCCATGTATGAAGATGATTTTCAGGGCTTCGCTAAAGATCACCCTGCCACGTATGCGCTTATGCAGCAGGCATCTATGCCGTATATGCAGTCCGACCCTGCCGGAAAAAAGTTTATCCGCACCGAAGACGCGCAGAACGTCATGAAGATGTTCAGCAGCGAGAAGACGCTCGAAACAAAAATGGGCAGCGCCTTCTACCAGGATACGGTGGCTCAGATAGAAAACCTCAAGAAGCAGGCAGCAGAGCTACAGGAGAAGGGCGACGATAAAAGCAAAAAGGCGCTGAAAGGCATCTCTGACAAGATGAAGACCTTGGACGAGCAGCGCGAGCAATTGAGGAAACAGCTTACCCCGAAAGAGGAAAAAGGCGAGGTAGTGCCTTCCGGCGGGGCGTATATCCCTCCAGGGCAGACGCAACCGAGCTACACGAACCCGAAAGAACAAGGGAATCAGACCCAGGAGCAGCTTACCGCAAAGGCATTGAAGGGAGACAAGGAAGCCAAGGCTATCCTTGATGATATGGAGCGCAGGGCGAGAAACAAGATTCAAGTAGGCGTAGACATAAGGGGAGCGGCAAAAGAAAAAGAACAGACGAAAACTGACGCGACGCTGACCCCCGAAGCTCTCTCTCAGGAAGCTCAGAAATACCGGATGACCGGTCAACTTCCCGCAACAGGGATGAGCGGTAAAGGGAAAATAGCCATTATAAACGAGGCGGCGCGTCAGGCAAGCGCAGAAGGGCAAACGGTAGAAGCCCGCGTGCTATCGCAATCAACGATTAAAGCCGCCCAGACTGAACTTACCACCATCCAGAAGCAACGCGGCATAGTCATGTCTTTTGCGAACACCGCAGAGAAAAACTTGAGCCTTGTAGACCAGCTTTCGTCTCAGGTCGGTAGAACAGGCGTTCCGGTAGTCAACAGGTGGCTTCTTGCTGGAAAACGCAGTCTTGCCGGCGATCCAGAAGTGGCGAAGTTTGATGCAGCCGTGAGAACCGCAATCAATGAGTATGCCAAAGTTACATCTTCCGCAACGGGCGGCTCGGTTACCTCCGATTCGGCCCGAAAAGAAGTAGAATCCATGCTCAACAGCGCGCAAACGCCGGAACAGGTAACAGCGGTGACAAAGCTCTTGCGGCAGGAAATGGGCAACAGAAAGGCCGGATACAATAAGCAGATCGAGGAAGTAAAGGGCATGCTAGGCGGGGGAACAAATAGCGCCAAAGACCCGTTGGGATTGCGATAATGCCAGTGTCGGAACTTGAAACTTTCAGGCAGAAATACCCCGACTATGGTGACATGGACGACGCCACTCTTGCGGGCAAACTCGCGGCTAAATATCCCGATGCCTACGGAGATTTACCGGGCAAGGTGAAGCAGCCGGCTACTCTCCCCCCCGACACCCGCACGACTGGTCAGAAGATCGCCGGAGCGGTAGCCGGTGGCGTAGGACGAGCTGCGAATGAAGCTCTTGAAGCGCCGTCCAATGCGATGGATGTGGCGGCGGGGCTTGCGACTGGTACTGTTGCGGCAGCGGCGGGGAAAGTAGCCGGAGCGGTGCGCGGAGCCTATGGCTCTGTAACAGGTGAAGTAGACTCGGGCACTAAAGCACAAAACCTGAAAGACACTATATCTCAGATGTTTACCTATCAGCCTAGAACAGAATCGGGCAAGCGCGCTCTTAAAATGATAGGCGATACTCTCAGTCTTCCTTTTGTCCCGTCTCAGAAATTAGGCTCTTACCTTAGAGTAAAAGGCTACCCCAATGCTGCGTACGTCGCGGAAGAAGCGGCTGAAGACGTAACAATGATGGCGATGCCGGAAATAGCGAAAAGAACGAGCGAAGGGATAGCTTATCGTCCATCTGAAGTCCAAGCAGAATTGAAGATAAGAAATTCTGTAAAACAGGGAGTGCAAAAAGGTATTGCCCCCACGGTAGCTAAGCAGCTTACCAGCGTTCAAACAGAACAATATCTAAGCAGGGCGACAGAGGCCGTAAAAGAGATAGTCTCGAATAAAGACAACCTGAAATTAACGGATTCTAAAGGCAACGTGAAAATAGGACAAGTTCCGAAGACCCTTGATGAGTTTTCGCAGGCGGTAGATCAATCAAAGAGATCGGTCTTTGCTCGTTACGATGCTATGAAAAAAGCGGCGGGAGACAAAGGGGCCACGATAGACTTGTCCCTGGCAGCCAAGGAGCTTCAGGCATTTGCAGACGACCCCGTGATGCAGGATTTTGAATCTGTACTTGTGAAAAAGGCCAAGGCAACGGCAACTTCATTGATAGAAAGGGGCGTTTACACGGTCGATCAGGCGCAAAGAGCAATAGCGCGAGCAAACGAGAGGTTAAAGGCGTTTTATAGGAACCCAACCTTTGAAACAGCATCAGAAGCAACACTAGAGAATATTGTGGCGAATCAGATGAGAAAAACGCTCGATGCCTCTATCGAAGCAGAAGAAGGGCCGGGGTATCAACAATTTAAAAACAAGTATGGCGCTCTGAAAGCCATAGAGGACGACGTAGCCAAGAGAAACGCTGTGGATGCAAGAAAAAGGCCGCTAGGCTTTTTTGATATCAGCAACATAGCGACCGGCGCAGAAGCCGCAAAAGCATTGGTTACATTAAGTCCCGCGAATGCGGCGGCAGCAGGGGCCATGTATGCCGTAAAGAGCTGGATTAAATGGAAGAACAACCCAAACACGCACATAAATGCGATGTTTTCCAACGTGGACCGGGCGATGAAGGACGCGTCCCGATGAAGACGTTAAAACCGGTTTCGCCTCTTTTCTTCATAATGGACAACCACGGCGAAGATTGCTACCAGAAAGATAAGCGCAATAATCATAATCCCTCCTTTCCTTTACTATGCACACCCGCGGGAGGATTGTCAAGATGACAGGCCTCTCTTCCAAGAAAATTCTTATCATCGGCACGGGGGCGGAAGCGGAGTTCGCCGCCCGGCTCTCTCAAGACTTTGGCTCGACGTACTTTCATACCACCTTCAACGATATTGACCCTAAGTACGTGAATTTCTCTTATGGCGAAGGCTTAGGCAAGGTTGAGAAGGTAGCGAAGCCGAAGCAGACAGCCCGCAAGGTCGATATGATCGCCTCGTTCGACGTGGGCTTTGGCGACGAGATTACCGATTACCGGCGGCAGGGCATTCCCTGTTTCGGCTCGGATGCGAAGGCCGACGTAATGGAAGAGTCCCGCGACAAGTTCCGGGAGATACAGAAGGCACTCAAACTCCCCACGCCGGACTATGAAGTTGTTATTGGCATGGAAGCCCTGAAAAAGTATCTCAAGGACCATCCGGGATATATTGTGAAGCACAACGTCTTCCGCGGCGATAGGGAGAGCTACCGGACTTTCGATTACGATACTCACGAGACCCTTCTTGACGAATGGGCGACCAACCTCGGCCCAAAAAAGGAAGAGTATAAATTTATCGTAGAAGCGCCGATCAGCGCCGAACTCGAAACCGGCTTTGATGCCTTCCACGGGGCAGGCGGCTTTCTCTTCCCCTATCTCCGGGGGTATGAATGCAGCCACGCCTATATCGGAAAATGGGAAATGGAACCGCCGGAGCCTATCGCCACGTCAATGCGGAAGCTCGCACCTCTATTGAAGAAGATGGATTATCGCGGCCTCATTTCCGACGAAGAGCGGATCCTGAGCCGGAAGAAATCGATCATCATCGACATGACGATGCGCTCCCCTCTCCCCCTGGGGCTCGTCTATACGGAGGCAGTCAAGAACTTTTCAGAAGTCGTTTGGAAGATCGCCAACGGCGAGAAGGCTGAACTCGACGTGAGAGGCAAATATGTGGCGTGCCTGCCGATGTACTCTCAGGCGGCGATGACGAATTGGGTCCGGCTCGTGATCGACGAGCGCGACAAGCAATGGGTAAAGCTCCATTGCGGATGTCGGTATGGGGACCAGTATTGGGCTCCACGAGGGCAAGACATCGTCCTCGACCTCATCGCCATAGGAAACAGCGTGCCGGAGGTGATCGGGAAGATAAAGACTCTCACGGAACGGATGAAGTACATCGACAAAGAAGTCAACATGACGCCTTTTCAGGAGATTTTGAAAGCGATCAAGGATGGAAACAAGATGGGGTTGATGTTTTGAAGAGGCCTTTGACGGACGTGCATATCAAGATTATCCCGCAGAAAGAGCACCGGGAAAGGTTCTATGTTGGGGACTATTGGGAAGAGGACGAGGGGGCCACGCTTCAGGTTCGGGCTACCGATCTTGGCGACTGGCAGAAGAGTATGGCAATCATTCAGCACGAGCTTCTCGAATATCTGTTATGCCGCAATAGAGGGATTGAAGAGCCTGATATCTTGGCGTTCGACCGGCTGTTTGAAAAAGAGCAAAGGGTGACGCACGGCACGAATGAGGCTGAAGCAGGAGACGATCCGCGAGCGCCTTACCGCCGTGAACATGAGGTATCGAACATCGTGGAAAACATCTACCTGTACGAAATGGGCATCACGCAGAAAGAGTACAACGACGCCATAGACAAGGCATGGGGTGAGAAATGATAAGAGTCGTGTGGGGAACTGCGAGAAACGGAGCCGGGAACATCATCCAGGGCGGGAACGTGACATGCTACATCCACGGGTCCGCGACGCCCTCGACCATCTACACGGACTTGGCTTGCACCTTGCCGACGACGAGCGTCACGAGCGATGCCCTCGACGGTTCTTTTATGTTCTTTGTCAACGATGACGGCACTGTCGTATACGATGTGCAGGTAACAGGAACAGGATTAGTTCCTAAGCTGTATCAATATGTCGTCCCGACGCCAACTAACGGGAATCTCCCTATAAGCGGATGGGCTTCATCCTTCGGGTTTGCGACTTTTCAGGCGGCTCATGCAGCGGCAGTTTTAGAAGGTAGAGGCTTGCTGGTATGCACCAACCTCCCTTTTACGGCAACATCGACCTATAACGCCACTGCCTCCATATGGGTCGTGACGGGAGGTTCAATTACTCAAATGGGGTCATCCATTCTTGCCATCAACGGTCCTTTCCGCTCCGACGGGCAAGCTTTCTCTGGTTTCTCAGCCGGGCAGGTAACGGGGTTGAAAGAGGCTTACCCGGAATGGTGGGGAGCAAAGAATAACGCGACAGGTACAACGGGAGACGTGGACGCCGGGGGAGCGGTAAACCTTGCCATAAGTAGCCTTGTGAGCGGCGGCACGCTTAAGATGGTCGGCTCTTACCGGATAGACACAAACATCCTGCCCGCGTCGAACATGACGCTTGATCTTTCGGCGGCCACGGTTTACCTTGGGACCCTCGGCAGCCCTGAATATGTTATCTATTGCAATGGCATATCCCACGTGAGGATAAAGCCGGGAAGGTTTCTCTCTGCCTCTTATAGCGCAACTACGACCGCGGCGACGGGCACTTATTACTACGGTGCGCCTGTCGGGATGTGGAACGGTTGCGATGATATCCAAGTGGCCCCTGGCGGTCAAGTCTTCGGTTATTCCGGTGTAACCGATGTGTACAATTCAAACCACGTGGTTGTTAATGACTGGTACGCCTACAACTGTAATGGCGGGGTACAGGCCGTCGCCACGACGCAGCATATGTACGACATAAACTTCATTAATCTTCACCTCATAGGGTGTGGGGACGATGCGATTTCCTTCCTTCTCAACGGCACAGCTTTCAATATGTATAATTGCCGGGCGACGGGGAGTTTTGTGGACAAGACACGGTTCACCTCTCCTCATCAAAATTCCGCTACGGGGCTTAGGGTAGGTTGCTACGGAGTGAGCGGAAAGTTCATCGGCGGGATACTGAGCGAAAATCGCTTCTTCAACGTGTCCGATTTCTCGTTATACCTGACGGACGTTGACTCGTCCACCATCCACCACAACCTCACTGACGGGTTCGGAGCAGGAAACGGAGCGTCTGCGTACGTTTTTGGAACGGAAGATGCTCACCAAGTAACAAACTCCACCATCACCGACAATGACGCGATCAATCCTATCGGAAATAACAACAAAGGAACGGAATGTGGAGGACTGGCGAACTGCACGATCAGAGGCGGTTTGCAAGACGTGGGAGCGAACGGCGACACCGCAATAATCAACGTCTATAACACCAGCACGGGGAATGTGTTAGAGGGGATAAGACTCAAGTCCACCACTTCCGGGAACACGGGCGTGGTAGCAAGCGGAGCGGCCACGAACAATACTGTGCGGAACAATTCTATGACACTTGTGGCGGGTGAAATTCTAACGTCTTTGGTTGCAGGGAATCTTGCCTATGGAAACAAAGGAACTTCCGGCCCGATCATGGCAGTAGCGACTCTGGTTGCCGGAGCCGTGATCGTTTCCACAATTGAGATATTGTCAACAGATACGGTTAGAATCACCCGTTATGCGGCGGGCGGAGTTATGGGCAATCTTTATGTTTATCAGATCGTCGCCGGAACGAGCATAGAGATCAGATCAGACAACATTGCAGATACATCTACAGTTTTGTGGGAGATCATTCACTAAAAGGGGTTTTAAAGGAGGTTTTCTTGAAAAAAGCACTCTTATTTTCACTTCTTGCTTTTTTGATCGTCTCACCGGCTGTGGCGGATACAATCTTTTTTGGCGGCGGAGGCGGCACCTGCTATCCTTTTATCGATCAGTCCTCCTGCGCCTCGTTTACCACGCTCGGCACAGTCTGTATAGATTCTACAGGCGCTTTGTGCCTGGGCAACGGGTCTACGTGCACCTCGGAGACATCCGTGTGCATATCAGCGAGCAGCGTGCCGTCCTATACCATCCTTGCAACGGGAAGCGGGCAATATCTCACGGCAACAGGCGGCAATCCAATCCAATATACACATTAGGAGGCTCGACAGATGAAACACGTAGTCTTTTTCCTGACCTTAATCCTCGCCCTGGCCGCTCCTTGCTGGGCTCAAACGCCGGTCGTCATGAGCGGCGACTGCACGACTGCGAGCACGGGGGTGATCACCTGCACCCCACCCCTTGGTAGAGGGCTTTCCCGGGGCACGGAGCTTGCGCCTGCCTTTGCCGCGTCCCCGGTCTACACCTCCTCGCACTGGACGGAGGGCGCCGGGTCTATGGCGATCAGCTACACCGGAGCAAATAGCTTCGCGCCCACAACAGCCCTCACCGTGGTCTCCGGCACCACCTACCAAGTGACAGTAACGTTCAGCGCCTATACGTCCGGCGCTTTCCATGTGACGATTGGCAACACGTCGAGCGCGTCGATCACCCCCACGGCGACAGGGGTTTGCGTCTTTTTCCTCACCGCCTCGGACGCGACAAATCTGATCGCCGCCGCCGACTCCTCCGGAGCGCAGGTCTATACCGTCGCCTCCATCTCGGTCAAATCCGTTCCCAACATCAACCTGATCGCCTGGACCAACACGGGCCTTGCGGTGCAGGCGGACGTCTATCCTCCGGCAGTCTCGACGGGCCGCACCTTCCTGGCCTACGCAGAGGCGGCTTATGCGATAGTCCTTCACGCGGCGGGCAGCGACAAATTCAGGCCAGCGGCGACGGACTATACCATGCTCACGATGGGCGCGGCGGAGGCCACTACAGCGACCATTCAGGGCATGGGCACGGCAAACAGGTGGCGGGTCCCCGGACAAAACGGCTCGCTGACGGGGTCATAACATGAGACGGCTACTTTTTCTGCTCCTCGTTCTTTGCCTTCTCCCGGCTGGCTATGGGGGAATTAAATCATGATCAAAGCCATTTTTGATACAAACGCCTGGCTGTCCGCGCCTGCCGCGATGCTTGCCCGAATCAACACCGCAGGGTTCAACGTCCTTGTGCCGTCTGTATGGCAGGGGACAGGGGCACGGTGGCCTTCGAGCAAGTTCATCCCCGACAGTGTGGCTATGACCCCTGACCCTCTGGCCCGGATCATCACGGCGGCTCATGCGGCGGGTATCCAGGTATGGCCCTGGATATGCGTGGGGCTACGCGGCGCCGGGCTCTACCCCGCTCTCTGGACGGCAACAACCCCGGCAGGATTTTATGAGCTTTCTCTGCCCGCCTTTGTGACGCATATCTGCGGAGTGATTGACGAGATCATGGGTTATAACCCGGACGGCATCGTCCTCGACTTCATCCGCACGGGAGGTTCGGCCTATCAGACGGCGGCCCCTTCGGCAGTTGTCGACGCGATCCGAAAGGTAATCAGGCGGCACAACAGACAAACCTATTACGCCGTATGCGCGGGAGAAACCTACAGCAAGACCGACCCGGCAGAGGGACGCAACCCGACGCTCTGGCTCAATAACCAGTGGATCGACCTCGCGTGGCTCATGGACTACGCGACAACCCCGAATTGGAGCCTTGTCGATACAAACAGATCATGGGTGGACAACCCGGAAAGGATGTCGATGCTCATAGGCAACGAAATGGCCAACGTTGCTTACAACCCGGCGGTTCTTGTCGCGAACATAGCAGCCTGCAAAACGAGGAACATGGCATCGGTAGCGATGTTCTACTACGCCGCGTTGACAGACCCGCAAATAACCGCGCTCAAGGGGGCATGGTAATGAAACGACTTTTTCCTCTTATCCTTCTACTTTTTCTTTTCCCCGGCACCTCGTGGGCGACGAACTGCACCGGCGGGACATATTGCACCGGGACGACCTGCTATGTCGCTCAATCAGGCAGCGACTCTACCGGGTCCGGCACCGCCGCTTCGCCATGGCTGCACCACCCCTGGGACCTGAACGCGACATCCCGAGCACTTTGTACCTTGCAGGCCGGGGATACCGTTACCATGCGGCGAGGCGATGAATGGTTCGACACGGCGGGCTCACACGCAGAGGTGTTGATTCCTAACGTGAGCGGGTCCACGGGACTGCCGATCACTACGACATCGACCAGCGCTTTCTACAAAACTTCATCCGCGGACCCCCTCCCCGTGATTTCAGGTGCGGGGACGCCTGCCCGGACCTGGACCATTTATTCAACCGGGCCCGCATATTCGACCCCCTGGACTTCGACCATCGCGGGGTATGTGGTGTGGAGGACCTTCAGTGGAGCCCTGCCGACCGATGTAGTGCTTGCCAGCACGCCGACTTCGGCGGCTACATGCGCGAGCACGGCCAACTCTTACTGGTACGATTCCGGCGGCAGTCAACTCTACGTCAATGTGGGCGGCGATCCGACCTATTCGGCAGGCGTGCAAGAACTTCTTGCGGCCAAGACCATCGGGATTTACAGCGCCTCCAACGGGAGCTACGCAACCTACTCAAACCTCACCATAGAGTTGGGCCGGAATTACAACGCGGAGTTTTCCTCTCGCACGGGCATAGTTTTCCAAGGCAATACCGTCCGTTACATGGGTGCGTCCGTAGGCGTTATGGACACGAGCGGAGTCACTAATTCCTACACGGGCAACACCTTCGACTATTTCTATACGGCAATTTCAGGACTTCGGATCACCACATCGGGAGCCGGGACCACGACAGTGAGCGGCAACACGTTTAGCCGCGGATCCTGGTCGGTCGATACCGGGACCGGCAGCGCGAATCTCCTGGCCCTGTCCGGCAACATCGTTCACGATATGAACACCTCGACCGGCGGCGGCGGAAATGGCGGCGGGGGGTTTTGGTTGAAAGGCCAGACCTTTACCTCGTCCGGCAACACGATCTATAATGTCGGCCCGAACAACGCGGCCAGCGCCGGGATGAAGATCGACAAAGGCTCCTCTGGGGCGATCACCGGGGCGACGATCCACGACATAAACGGCCTGGGGGTGTACGTAGCTGATACTTCTAACGTTACTGTCGGCGGTGCGGGCCCTCTCGGGAACACCTTGTGGAACTGCGGGTACTATAAGACGGCGGCGACTCTTCCCCCCGCGTGGCCTCTCGGGCAGATGACCTATCCCGACGACTTCGGGCTTTATAGCGGGCAGGGCGGCGGCGGCGGAATCGGCATTCAGAACAGTTTACCCACCGGGTCCGCGAACAGCACCGGGAATTCGGTTATTGGGAACAGCGTCCGCAATAGCTACCAGGGCATTTATATCAACGCCGCTTCAACCGCCTACACCATCGGCGGCACGCTCATTGCCTATAATGCCGCAGCCTATTTCGTTGTTAATGGGGTTGGAGATTACCAGGACCTCCACGCCGTGACGCCGAACATCATCACGCAAAATACTGTTGCTCACAGCGCGAATGCCGGAAACGTCCCCGCTTATGGCGGCCACGCCCTCCACGTGCAATCTCACAATGCCAACAAGGGGGCGAATGTTGAATTCATAAACAACCTCACTATAAATTTTACCCCACCATCCGCCTCTGGTGGACAGAATATCTGCATAGCAGCCGACCCTACCGCTACGGGTTTGAATGGGGTGGCGGATGTGGTGGTGGACGATTATAATCTCCACTATGCCCCAAGCGGAGGATATATAGGGTTGTTGCCGATTCTTTTGGTCCAGCACTACTACACAGCCTGGTCCGACTGGCTTACGGCGGTGCAGGCGGCGACCTATGTCACAGGCGTGAGCGGGGCGGCGGACAGTCATAGCCCTGTCGCGCAAGACCCATTGTTCGTGGATGCCACGAACAATAATTTCCGCACAAGGATAGGATCGTCAGCCAGAGGACTTGCGACCCCGACGGCGATATCGGGGACGGTGAACCTGTTTGACTCCTCCGGTACGGTGAGGATCACCGATGCAGCAGGTAATTTGTGCGTGATCCTCGATTCGGGGTCGAATCAATCCCAGCCGCAGACCGGCATGGGGATGGGGATGTGAGATGAACTGGCTCAACTACATCCTGACTTACCTTGTGGCTCCTCTTATCGTCGGGGGAGCCGGGGCAGCTGGTGAAGACGAATACGGAAGCGTAATAACTTAAGGAGGAAACTATGTACATTGGCGGCGGATTAGTTACGTTAATCATTGTTATTCTCTTGATCTTGTGGGCGGCGGGAAGGTTGTAGAAGCTGTTAAAGGGGTGATATGACCCATCTATTATCAATCATCGAAGGAGCAGCATCGGCGGCGGCTATCGTTATCCTCACTTGGGTTTTCGCCTTTGGGAAGAAATTCCAGCAGTGGAATGCGCAGGGGGAACTATTGAAAAAGATGCAGAATGTTCAAGAGAAGATGCTGGCGAGGATGCTCTCAAAGGATGACTGCGCGAAGTGCAATAATGATATTGGGGACAGGATTGAGATACACTATCGCCAGGCGGAAGACCGGGCAAAGGAAGTGAAGGAAGCCGCCCTTTCCACGGCGGCAGCCCTTGAGAAATTAACTACCGTGCAGAACGACGCCCTAAAAGATAAACTGGACGACAATCATAACTTTCTCGTCATAGTCGCGGGGAAGGTTGACAAGTTGGTGGAAAACTTTGCGGCGGTGGCTGCGGCAGTAGAAGAGCATCACGACGCGGCCAGGAGGGGGCGGGGATGACGCCCTATCGGACGCTTTTACTTCTGGGCCTGTCGTTCATAAAAAGCTATGAAGAGTTCCGGGCCAAGGTCTATAAAGACAGCAACGGGTTCGACACGGTAGGATATGGCCACAAGTGCCTCAAGGGCGAGGTTTGGCCAGCATGCGGCATAGATATCGCCCGCGCCGTCTCAGTGCTATCCAGCGACCTTCAGGAGCCCTCCAGGACGGTCAACGTGCTTGTGCGCGTGCCGATAGAGCAGCATCATTTCGACGCGCTCGTGTCGTTCACCTTCAACGTGGGGAGCAAACGGTTGAGAGATTCCACATTGCTGCGGCTCCTCAACAATGGTATGATTAAGGAGTGCGCGGAACATTTCGAGGAATGGGATCATGCTGACGGGAAGGTGGTTGAAGGGTTGAAAAAGCGTCGGGACGCGGAGAGGGACATTTTCTTGAAAAGTGTGTACGTGAACCATATTTGACCCGCACGCCCCAAGGCGGGGAACTCGCCGCAAGCACAGACGGTTACGTGCGGGGGCGGTGGACGAAAGTCGAGGCATGAGCCTTAGATTGCCGCACGGGGATTAAGGATATAAAAATATGACGTACAATCGTTTGGTTGTGGCTCAAAAAAAGGCAAAGCATGTGTTCGACATTTACAGTGCGCTTTCCTCAGACAGATACCTTGGTGAAAACGTAGCGGCGCGCGCTTTAGGATTGTACCGAAAAACGAAAGTACCGTGTTCGTGCCCCACCTGCGGGCATCAAAGAAAGACTTTCGGGCCTACTATACAAGAACGTAGAGCGAATCAGAAAGAGGATTAAGGATAGGAGGGCCGCATGACCATCGATTTTGAGATTCACCGGCCCAATCTTTGGATAAGTAGATGGTGGTTTTGTTACCATGACGAGCATGTGACGACGATTCGATTTTTGAAACGGTTTTGCATATCAACAAGAAAGTAAAAGGAGGAATCATGTACAAAGTAAGAAGTTTTCCGGTAGTTCTGTTGGTTCTGCTGCTCGTGGCGGGATGCTCAGGATGCGCCAGCACTACCCCGCAGCAGGCCGAATCAACGGCAGTAGTCGGGTATGAGGCGACGGGTGCGCTGCTTACGCAGGTCCACGCGACGGCAGCGACGCTCAAGGCGGCGGGGAAGCTCAATCCCGCGCAGATAAAACAGTTCAACACGGTTTATGGTACGACTGCTCAGGCATACAAAGACTTGGGGGATGCTCTTGTCTTGGCCGTGAAAACGACTGACGCGGCAACGCAGAAGACGATCCAGACCAACATCGGGGCGCTCACCCTTAACCTCGCCGCGCTTGTGACGCAGGTAACCGCACTCATTGGAGGTAAGTAATGGATCCCGTAACTATCGTCGCGGTGGTGGAAGCCCTCGTATCTCTCACGACCCAGGTAGTCGGCCTCGTTCAGGCGGCCAAGCTTGACCCCGCAACCGAGGCGTCTTTGCTCGCCCGGATAGCGGCGGCGCAGGCGGCAGTTCCGACCGACCCGATATAGGAGGTAATTATGCTCACTGTTTTTGTGATTTTAACCCTCGCGGCGTTCATCGTCACCGTGGCATCGGCGGTCGGTAAGGCCCCGTTGTGGGTAGCCGTGGTGATTCTTTGCCTCGTAGAGCTTCTGCGGGTGCTTCCCCTGGGGAGGTAGGCTATAATGGACGACCAGTTCAAAAACAGATTCCTTCTCTATCTTGCTTCGGGGATACTCATGGTCTGTGTCGCTTACTTTTTTGCGGTGACCTTTATTCCGGTCACCCCATCAGGACAGAAGTACGCGGACATCATCTTGGGCGCACTCATCGGGGCGGGGTTCACTGGCATGATCTCGTTTTATTATGGGAGCAGCAAGTCCGCCCAGGACAAGGCTGAAACCATGAAGACCATGACCAAGGATTCCGTAAGCTCGCCTTCGGCGGCAGCAGCGGACCATCAAGCAGCCATTGACGATCTTAAGGCTATAACGGTGAAGTCGTGATACTCAAATACTTGTGGCAAATCACGACGAGTTTATCAACACTCATAAAGGAGTTGAGACAAATGGCACTTGATTTTACGAAGATCAACGCAGAGATGACGAGCCTGCAAAACCAAATGGCGGCGGCAATCTCTACCATCCAAGCAGATGCGGCAGACAAGGCGGAACTCGCGACGGCACAGGCTCAGATAGCGCAGGATGCGACGGATGCGCAGGCGGCCCAGGGGCAGATCGACGCGCTAACCCAGCAGATCGCGACTCTTCAGGCGGCGATAGCGGCGGCGGGGGTGCCGATTCCGTAGGAGGTAGTAAATATTTCTTACATTGACGTAAGCGGGGAATTAGTGACGCCATGATCCACCGCCCGGCGCTCACCCCGCCGGGCTTACTCTTCCAGCCCATCCTTTGTCCAGCCCTCGGGCCAATCCTCCACAATTTTGCCCACAACCCGCTCGGTGTTGGGTGACGCGCGCCCCCTGTCGTTCTCATTCACTGCTTCCACCCCCTCGCGCCAAAGGGAGAATCCATAGAGACGGTGAACGACAAAACAGCGGATGCCATGAGCACACAGATAGTCTTTCCAGGGCTCCAACATCACAGGATATGTTACGGGCTTTGTGACGCGGAAATAGTTTCTCATGATTTAATTCCTTTCGCCTCTTGATCTTTTTCAATGGTTTTTTTGAACATTACATTGCCCGCGACGTGAAAAATGACAACTCCTTCGGGCCGCATAAATCCAGGAGCTGCGATGCTGCCCTGGTCTCTGAGCATCTCAAGACACGTGTCCACGTCTCGCGTATCAAATACGCCGCCCGACAGAATTATCGGCACCACATGACAGCACGCGGGGCGTATCTCATCGTCGCCCCACCTGGTTGCATTAAACAAGGAAAACCTCTTTTCTTTGAGGCCATAACCGCGCTGTATTCCTTGCCCCCACCACTCGCCATAGTGCGTACCTGGCCCGAGCCCCCACAGTTCGCCGACATGCTCCATGACCCACCGTGCAAAACCGTGATTGTCTATCTCTGGAGTAATCCACCGGGTGCGTGAGCCCACCCACATGGCGAAGCCATCGGCCCACGCCGCCGCCCCTTGTGGCGGACACTCGTCGCCTGCAACATCGATGCAGATGCAACCATTTGTACCGTCGATCTTTTCGGTTATTATCACTGGCCTAGATAAACGAGATATTTTTTTAAACGGCGTAAACTCTTTCATCCTCTTTCCTCCTTTTCGCCTGTGCGACTCACCACTGCGTTTAATTCCCCTGCCCCATACACAACCATTGCCGACCGCCCCTAATGAACTCTGTGAGGGGCGTGGCCTTGCCCTACAGGATTGTGGGGGGTATCCTGCCCCTCTGTCCGCTCACGATCACGCTCATCATCACCACTCCGAACACCACCCCCGCCCAGAACATGCCAAGCGACCACCAGATCATGGCGCCTCCCTATCGCACTCAATCCACAATTCCGCCCGCGGGTCCGCCCTATCCACGCCGCCAAACCGATAATCAACAGACGGGATGATTTTGTAGTTGTCATCAGGGATAATGCCCAGGCTAATAAGGGCGTCATCGGTAAACTTTTGGATGATAGGCGCGACGTTGGCGATGTCGAAAGACCGTCCGGTTCCGGGGTAAATCGTGTAAACGAAACGATAGGGCGGCGTGGACGCCAGCCGCCCGCGCGATATTGTGACGGCGAGACTCACGATTTCCGCGTATGCCGCCTTGGCCTGGTTGAGAATCTGAAAATGTGTGTTGCGATAGGAATTAAGATTCAACACCCATATCCGGCCCGACCCTTTTTTGCGCGGCAAGGTCACACTCAACGGCAATTTTATAGTCATCGTCCGTCCCTCCTCACCCGTCTCAGATCCACGACCCGCAGCGTCCCGTCCTCGTTCCGCACCGTCACCCGATAAAACCTCGTATTGCGTAACAGCACGTTGCCCACCCAAAAAGTTTTCCCCAGCTCCCACTCAACGGCCACACGTGCACCCGATCTCCCGGACTCATCGTTTCGGACTCAAGTCGCGTCAATAATCACCTCCAATTTCATATCCGCCCTGTTCAACCGCCTCGCTTTCCATTACCTCGTCATCGCCCCGACCATCTCTCACGTGCCGGTATGCGATCACCTTATCGGGCTTCTCCATGCCGGGGAGGAAGGCGGGCTCAGTAGGCTCGCTCATTTTTCTGGCTCTTTTTCGTCTTCCCCTTCAGTCATTTGCCAACTGCCGCACCAGTCAAACTGATCTACTTTCAACCATTGCGCAAAACCGTTTTCTTCGGTTATATAATGCGGAAAAGGTTTACGACACAATCCCCACCATGATTCCCGTTGTCCCGCCTTTTTGTCTGCAAGGATGGTATCTGCGCTATCATAAAAATCACAATCAATGCAAAAAGGTCGATCATCCCCGCCCATAATATCGTTGAAACATTTTACTGTAGCCATTTTACCGCCTCCTCGCTTTGATGCCAACTTTTTCAAGGGCATCTTTTGATAGCTTGTCCGCTTCTTCGTTTTGTTCTCGCGGAACCCACTGACCGGAAACATTAGAAAACTCCTTAATCAATTCCTGACATTTCCGCGCAAGAGGCACATAAGCGCCGCCTTGCATCTTCCACGTCCCCCACATTTGTTTTATCACGAGTTGAGAATCGCCCCTGATAGTGGTAATTTGATTGGTGAACCCGTTCTTAATGAGATAGTTCAGGAGACACCATAACCCAGCGTATTCCGCTGTGTTATTAGTGCTTTCAATTCCCTCTTTATGTTTGACTATCTGACTATGTTGCCATAATATCTTTCCCTCAGCGGTTTTAACGACTATGCCACAAGACATAGTCCCACCTGGATTTACCGGCTCGCACGCACCGTCGAACCATGCTTCTATCATGCGCCCTCCCTCACAAAATCGTTATCCTTCTTCTTTCTTGAAGGCATGCCCCGCCCCTTGTCTGCCAGTGCCGCCAGGTCTTCCGGGTCGTACCACTCGCCTGATATTTCCATTTTACCGCCGTTGTAGATTTTGTAAGCGCACTCATATCCTCGCGGATGCCGGATGACGCCGGTCCAGTTTTTTGCGACGGTTATCCGGCAAATATTTCCGACGCCCTGCCTGCGCTCCAAGTTGACCGCAAGACGCGCTTTTTCAAGCGTCCCCTCACCGCCTACCGCCCACTCTTTATACGATCTCTTTTGCATAACAATAAGCAATAGGCCATCCACGAGCCTATCAAAGACGCGCTTGATGTCCTCTACTATCGCATAGGCGTCCGCCCCGACTTCCAAAAAATCGATAATATTAAAACCGTTCGGGTCGATAAAGTCCTCAAAGCGCGTCGCCCTCTCAATCCAGGTAATCTTTTTCCATTCGGACAGTCTGGCGTCGGGAAACAACGCAAGCCGGGATTCCAACTCTGCCGCGCCCATTTCAGAATTGAAGTATCTGACCGGCATGCGGTCCCTGTTGGCATAAGCAACGTTGGCCGCAAAGGTCGTCTTCCCGGAATCTTTCTCTCCGGCCACGAGAACTACGTTCCGAGGATAAAGGTTGACGAGCGTGTGAAGAGCAAAAGGCAATTCTATCTTGAGAGCTTTTTCTTTCGGCAATCCTAAAATCATAATATGCGGGTCTCTATCGACGGGGCGAAATACACCATGCTTACGGCCTACCCATGTTATATCTCTTTTAGCCGCCATATCCGTAAGGATATCCAGCGTCTCTTGTCTCTCCGTGATGCTTTTTACCTCGTACCAGGCGTGAAGCGCGCCTATCGACGTTTCCCCGGTAAGCTCTTTTACATATTTCTCCACGAGAGGACGAAGATCGCGAAGGACAAAAGGGGCCATTGGGTCCTTGCCGCTTATTTTCTCTCGCGCCTCTACCCACTTGCGATCTGCACATGAAGCATGGAAGCACTGATAAGACAGCTTTCCAGTTTCCGCTTGGACTATGGCGGCCTCGTTCTCTTTGCCCCGCTCCGTATGATTTTCATCAAATAAACAAAGCTTGAGACAAAACATTGTTGCCGTGCCCTGGGGCTTTATCTTCACCACGGGAACTTTGTATTGCTTAAGATAGCGTCGCACATCGATGCGGTCTTCCGACTCTCTGCCAAAATCAACAACGCGCTCCGGCTCTTTCGGTAATTCCCATTCTTTAAAATCATCGATGGAATAAGTATTTTCCCGCTCAAACGAAAGTACTTCCACTGCGCGGGGCGGGTCATATTTCCAATTAGTCGTACTTGGGACTCGAAGTATGCGCGCTGCTTCCGCCGCCTTGAGGTCCGCCCTGAGCCGTATTGCGAGCCCCTTGAGAATCCTTTCCACGCGGTCAATATCGCCAATGGGCTCGTCAAGAATCCAGTACAGGTGGTACCCGCCGCCTGAGCCAATTTGAAATGTCGGCTGAAGATCGAATGTCGCCACAAGCCCATCGGCTTCGAGCTGCCCTTCCGCAAGGTCTTTAAAGTCAATGTCGGCCCACAAACAGTGCGCCCG
>QGNH01001205.1_pt1 | contig 45141 bp, 57 predicted proteins | sample 1735481 | NCBI WGS metagenome assembly QGNH01 (sample SAMN09239004, study PRJNA386568) | Viral metagenome, whole genome shotgun sequencing project.
CGGTTCGGCGACTCTTGAAGCTATTTGCCGGGGAGTTTCGCAAGATACATCCACTATTTTAAATTTCCAAGCTACAAATAAAAACGTAGGAAATTACAGTTTCGGAGGCGGTGCGCTTAATCAAGTTGAATTACTTAACAGCATGGGCGGCGTTAATGCGTTTATTGATGATGATACCCTGATTGTTAAAGACGCTCTTATCCCCTTAACCGGTATTACTCGGGTATTATCGGCAGAAACCGGCATGATAGGGATACCTGAATTTACAGAACAAGGCATAAAAGTTAAGATGCTAATCGACAATCAAACGAAATTAGGAGCGGGGTTGCAAATAAATAGCGTTCAATACCCCGCAGCAAATGGGCAGTACGTTATTTATAAACTGGGGTTTGATATAGCCTCACGAGATGTACCTTTTTATTATATTGCAGAGGCGGCTCGTAGACGATGAGTAATAACAACCCCTCGATAAATCCAGCGGACAACGGAACCCTTGCGGGGGCTATTACGTTTTCATTCCAGAAGATGTTACAGAATGTTAACGGGATGCTCCCCGCTCAAGTGATAAGCTACGACCGGGATACAAACCGCGCTCAAGTACAACTATTAATAAACATCGTAGGCACAGACGGAAGCCAGTATCCCCGGCCACAGCTTGCGGCCATTCCAGTCTTTGTGGCCGGGGGCGGGGGTTTTCGTATAAGTTTCCCGCTTAAAGCGGGCGACCAAGGTTGGGTAATCGCTAACGATAGGGACATATCAAATTTTTTAAACAGTTACAATCAAACGTCTCCTAATACTGCGAGGATTAAAAATTTCTCAGATGGCGTGTTTTACCCCGATACTATGAAGGGCTTGAACACGATTGATAGTGACGATGCCGAAAATTTAGTTATACAAAATAATGCGGGTACAGTCACAATTTCTATCAGTAATGAGGTGGTGACGATTACCGCCCCTAAGCTTAATATCGCGATGCCCACGCTTGGGTCATTTATAAATATTCAAGGTACTATTAATATCTCCGGTACAGTTAATGAGGGCGTACCCTATAACCCGGATTCCTAAGGATTAAAAATGCCTCTAACTCTATCGTGTAACGTAAATAATAACCTTGCGGGGGTTATGGATAATGATATTTATTTGGATTCGGTCGGTAATATTAGTGTAAGTACAAGCATTGAAGCGATATTGGAGAACTGCGCACAAGCGGCGAAAACTCGTTTAGGTGAAGAAGTTCTTCATACCGACCAAGGCATACCTTATTTTACTACTGTATTTATTGGCGTTCCAAATTTAGAACAAACTCAGGCGGCGTTTAGAGCCGCTTGGCTAGCGGTCGCGGGGGTAATTGAGGTAATATCATTAGTATTAACGCAGCAAGATAATACATTGCTTTATTCAGCGATTATACGTACTACCGAAGGGATAGGAGAATTGAATGCCGGTATATGATTACGTAACAGATAACGGGGTAATCCTTGTTGATGCCGCATTTATTGAACAACAGGTAATAAGCGAATATCAAGCCCTTTTCGGCTCTGAATTAGTAACCACTCCTAATACGCCCCAAGGTATGTTAATCCAAGCCGAAGTATTAGCACGCATCGCGGTTGCAGATAATAACGCAAAGCTAGCGAACCAAATTAACCCGAATTATGCCGGAGGTATTTTTCTTGATGATATAATGGCTTTAACAAACCCGTTCGGCAGAACAGCGGCCAGTCCTTCAGTGATATTTGCAACGATTGAAGGAACGCCCGGCACCGTGATTCCTGTGGGCTCTGTAGTTTCTGAAACAGGTACTGGAGATAGCAATCAATTCGTAACGGTTGAACTCGTGACGATTCCAGATTCCGGTGCGCAAGTAGGTGTTCAATTTAATTCTGTTGTGAATGGTCCAATTCCAGCACCCGAAGGCACGTTGACAACTATTATTACTCCGATTCTGGGTTGGGATAGCGTTACAAATTCTACCGCCCCCATTCTCGGTAATTTAACTCAAAGCGATTTACAAGCAAGAATTTACCGATTAAATACGCTAGCAACTCAAGGGGCATCGGTAGCTCAAGCGATTATTTCAGGGGTTACTGCCGTTCCGGGTGTGAAGAGTATGTCGTTTTTAGAGAATATTAATTCTACTACGCAAACCATTAGCGGGGTTTCGATGGTTCGGAATTCAATTTATGCTTGCGTGGACTGTGATAGCTCGGGAACAGGTACATATTCTACGGTTATCGGTACTTTAACAGGAACCCCCACCACGGCTATAGCGGCGGGTTCTCAAGCTTCGAGCAACGGCAACGTATTTGCTACCGTCAATTCCGTGGTTATCCCGGCCAGCGGGGTTATTGATGTTTTATTTCGTTCGGTTTCTACCGGTTCGATTGCCTGCCCGATTGGAACATTAACCACGATTGTAACCCCCGTTAGCGGGTGGGCATCGGTTACTAACGCTTTTGATACAAACAACGTGCAGACGGTGGTTATAGGCACAATTACGGGTACTCCGACCACGGTTATTCCTGCGGGTTCTCAAGCTTCGAGCGGGGGATTTGTTTATCAAACTCTGGCTTCTGTTACGATTCCGGCGGGCGGTTCGATACAAACGACCTTCCAATGTTTGACGGCGGGGGCGATTACTTGCCCGGCGGGTAGTCTGGACACCATTGTAACGGTAATTAGCGGTTGGACATCGGTTACTAACGCGAATGATGGAACGTCTAGCGGTACGGTTTCAACTGTGGCTCAGGCGCTAGTATCGAAAAAAAGCGCGGGGGCTGCGTATAATAACGGCTCAGGAAATCCCATTAGCGCTCAAGTGATCGTCCCGTACAGTAATCAGGTAATGACGATATTATTTGATACGCCTACACCGGTTCCGATTAATGTTATTGTGAGCGTAAGCTTTGTAAATTCGGTACTGAATATTGTCCAGGTTGTTACTAACGCTATACTGGATTATGTTAACGGTAATATTCCGGGTATAGCGGGTTTAGTTGTTGGGCAAAATGTTTCATCTTTTGAATTGGCGGGGGCGGTTACGAGGCTTAACCCTAATATTTATGTAAAGAGCCTTTTTATAGCGGCCGCCCCGACGACCCCCACGAGTTCGGCTGAAATTGCTATTCCGGTATATCAAATCGCAACGATAGCCGCCTTTAATATCATTGTTAATGTGCTGTCATCATGAGAATACAAGACTTTGATAAATTCGAAATTGATGTTGAAGAAGCGGTTTTATGGCAGTATCAGAACTCAAGAAATATTCGTACTTTAATTGGCAATAAGCAAACGTGGTTACAAGCAAATCATCAAATATTCTGGTTTCATTGGCACGATACGGTTTTTAATTTATGTACGTCTAATCCGACCGTATTCGGGATGGTTGTTTGGTCGATTATTTTAAATCTTCCGGTCTATATTCCGATAGGTGAAGAGATTCCAGAAAAGCCTATCTGGGGGTTTAATGCCTTCGACCCCAGTTATCCGGATTTAGAAAATAGCTATAAAAACTTTGGTACAACAATTACCGCAAATCCCGGTAGTGGTAACTTTTCCACGAAAGGGCAGTTTTTTGCGCTCACAGTTCAGCAGCAACAGTTTTTGTTACGACTTCGATATTTTCAATTAAGTAATTTAGGCGATATTGATGATATTAACTTATTTTTAAATCATTTATGCACCAATAATGCTATCGAGTACACCGGAACGATTTACGTTGAAGACCATCTGGATATGACAATATCCTATATATTTACTACTGATGATTTTCCTGGCGCTTTATTCTCGGTTATTAATGATTTAGACGTATTTCCACGACCTTCGGGCGTGGCCATTGTGTAAGGAGCTAGAGCATGACTACCGCTAATCCGTATTTTTTATATCCTTTTGCAGCGGCTGCCGACCCTTCGGACGTGGTTGAAATTGATAATACGGGGGGTACTACAGGACCCTTGAGCTATCAATACGGCTTCACTCCGAATTATGAAGAGGATTTAAGCACGATTCCCTCAGCATTACCGGTTCCACGCCCTCAGTTTAATCAATTAATGCTTGATATAACCTCGGCTTTACAGCAATTACAGTTAGCGGGTGCGCCTCTTTGGGTTGCTCCCGCGGTGGGCTCTGCGCAGGGAGGCCCTGTAAGCTATCCTATGTTTGCACGTGTAGCCTATACGGCGAGTGCGCCCTATGGGTTCCAAATCTGGGAGAGCCAAATTAATGCGAACACGTCGATACCGGGCGATGATAACAACTGGGTTATTGTGTCTGGCGGCAGGGGCATCGCTCCCGGAACTTATATTGATTCGGCCAGCCCTAATGGTTATATCGGCGCGTTATTGTGTGATGGCGCGGCATATGCAAGGGCTACGTATCCTCTCTTATTTTCGGCGTTAACTTTAGTAGCGACATGCACAACAAACAGCACTGCGGTTGTAACTGTTCCTAGTAACGTTATCGCGTTATTATCGGCGTATACGGGGGATTCTCCTGGGTCGTTCGCGTGTTATGTCGAAGGTTCTAACATTGACCCGAATACCTATATCACGGTTATAGGCGCGACCACGATTACATTAAGCGCGGCGGCGAGTAGCTCAGGCAGTTTTGTTTTAACATTTTTACCGTACGGTTATGGCATAAGCGGGAGTTCTTCCACTTTCGGGGTTCCGAACTGTTTAAGAACGGTTAGCGTAGCCGCTGGGGGTTCTGGTAACTCGGTGCTAGGTAATAAAGTTGGGAATAAAGGAGGGGGCGATACGTATACCCAGAAATTAACTGACGTATTTAACCATACACACAATTTTGCATATTCCGAACTCGCCGCGAACGTTTTTCTGGGGCTGGCTTCTACGAGTTTAGGAACGGGGCTATTACATCCGTTATCGACTACCACACCGATGAATGGCCGCGCTCAATCGGGGGATACCAATTCCGATCAAACGGATATGAATATTATACAGCAGTCGAACATTGTGTTTAGGTACATTAAATTCTAGGGGGTATCATGGCCGTTTTTGACAAGGATATCATAATTATTGAGGGGGGTTACGATAACGATCCGGATGATGACGGCGGGGAAACGAAATACGGGATATCGAAAGCCTCGTACCCACAAGAGGATATTAAAAACCTCACGATAGAGAGAGCTATTGAAATTTACACGAGGGATATTTGGAATCCTAACGGCCTAGGTTTGATTCAAAATCAAATTACCGCGAATCTTATTTTCAGATGTATAGTAAATTGCGGACGCGAAACGGCGGTTATGATGCTACAAAGATGCTTAAATATTTTTGTTCCCATTATCCCCCTGGTAACGGTGGACGGAGTTCTAGGCGCTCGGACTTTGCAATCTATTAACAGTGTAAAACCGGATTATTTACAAGAGTGTTTTAGAGTATCGGAATGCCAACATTATCTAAATATCGTTTTACATAAACCTTCGCAAGAAAAATACTTTAAAGGCTGGATTAAAAGGGCTTTAATGTGAAATACTAGTTATGCGCGGTTCCTCCATTGACACGCACTGGGCGGCTTTGGTCGTCCTTTTAAATTGGGAGGAGACATGGAAGAGTTCGGAATAAAATTGCTTATGCCTATGGTTTTAAGGCTATTGGAATTGGGTGATTTTCGCTGGGCTATATTTTTTTTATTTCTCATTCTATTTTTATTAATTAGGAAGCGAAAATGAGGGACTGGCTTACGCTATGGGCGTTTTTAGTTATTACGACCCTTTTTTATTTCTTGGTTCTTAATAAAATAGAAATTTTAGAAAAAGAGGTAGAAATAGTCAGGCTACAGATTGCCGCTACTTCCTTTTTTATAATAGAGGAAAAAGATAATAGCGGCGAACAAGAGGAATTAAAGCCTGTTACACGTATTGGATAATAGGTTTCCTAGTTGCGAATTAACAATATCCCAGTTTTTATCGCAGAATATATACTCTTTTGTTTCCGTTCTTAAAACTATTTTAGGCGCAAAGCGTTCATAAAAACCAAGAATTTCAAATTCTATTTTAAAACCCAGTTGCTTAAAAGATTCTACTTTCTGTTTTACGTTATGATATTGAGTTATGTTAGGCATTATTTAGCCCCTCTCAAAACGTAGGGTTTATCCCATTTTCCTACATTTAGGCTTATATAGTAGTTAGGAACCGAGCCGTAATCATAATCGTATGTTACCTCTTTTTGCTCGTGAGAGGCTTCTATAAGAGCCATTATTTTTAATAACAGTTCTTGCGCCGCTGGTCTGTCTTGAAAATTCTTTTCAATGTAGAACTCGTTCAATTGTGCATATTCACCAACACCAAAATCGATATCGCTTTCCATTAGGCACACTACTAAAGTCGAGTAGTGTTGACCTGTTACCGATAATTTAACGTTAGGTAACTCTTTCTTTAACTTTGTTCGAATAATCTTAACTGTATCTGCGGCGATGTAAGGCATGTTTTTTCTCTCTTTCGTTATTTGATAAAGAGAGTATACCCGTTGTTGATACCTGTGTCAACAATTACCCGCGTAAGTGTTTAAATAATATTTCCCATTTTTGTTCGGGCGTTGAGGATACCGGTAGTTTATTAAGCTCTTCGGTTATTTCTTGGGGAACTTTAAAATAAAAATTTGCATAGGTTGCGTCCGCGCTAGAATCCTCGTCGTACTGATATAGCTCGTGTGCTCTTAAATCATCATTCCAGGGTCCGCAAGGGATATAGTCGCATTCGAAATACTCCGGGTAATTGCGTTCGCAAGTCTCCTGATTCTCGTAAAAATCACGGTTACCCCCTCCGGTGCGCGTATGAACGCAAATTAATTGCTTTTCGGTATCAAAGTAACAATCCCTTAGACGCGGTACGGTATCGTCGTCTAGTTGTAAAATATTAAGTAATAGGCCGCCGGCGTCATTAACTCCGAAAAGGGTATTATATAAACTCATTTTCTCTCCAAACAATAATATTTTGAGTCGGGTAAGTCGGCTATAACTCTCGCCCCCTCAATTTCGCATAGTGTTTTTGACGGGTAATCTATATTCACAGATGCCGTTCCATAGGTGCTAATGAATATAAAAACTAGAACGTAAGTACTCACGACTTAATTTCTCCAGTAATCATATCGCCCGATATTTTTCTAACTTTCATCCCAATACTATATATAACCTTATTTTCCATAGCGCTTTGCTCTCCAACCGCCGGACGCTTTAAGCGGCCAACCTGTAGCCCAATCGGGCATTGTAGACATGATACGCTCGAATTCTTCGATAGTGCCAAAACCTTCGGGTACTTCAGAGACGATTTCATCATGCACATGTAAAACCACCGGGTATCCTGCTCGTTCGAGATTAACAATAGCGTGAGCCAGGATATCTCTCGCCACCGCTTGCACACAATTGTGGACGATTAATAAACCGGTTTCGCCTTTTACTACAAATCTGTGCCTGTCACCGCAGTTCACAATATCGTACACCCTCTGTTTTGAAAATTTGGTGTTATGAATAGTTTTTCTACCGGCCATTTTTTCGATAATCGATAACAAATTGTCGTTACATTTATCCCAAAAACTTCGGAAGCTTGCGAGATAGTCATTTTCCCTAGGGGTGTATTTATTGTCACGTTTGACCGTTTGTTGTTGGAATTTATTTTCGCAGGAACCCATCGGCAATTTTCTTTGGAATATCCTAGGTTGTTGTCTATCCGGTCTAATTGTACTCCTTGCCGATATCCTTCCTTCATATCGGCCCAGAAGTTTTGAAAGGACTCTTGCCAATATAGGCACACTGTTATCCCTCGTCCTCCGTAATTCGCCCACGCTTGATGCGTTGGCAACCGGCATCGGTCGAGCATTGAGCGCCATACCGCAAAAACGGGGTGACGACTCATTCCGTGTGTAGTCATTTTTTTGGATTGGAATTCTTTGCTTTTGCAACCGCAATTTTGGACGCGTCCCGTTTTGTGGTCTTTGGTAACATCCGAGCCACATTTCTCGGAAAAATTCCCGCAATCGCATATAAACAACCAATACAACTTTTTCTGGAGGATATGGCGCGGTACTTCGGCTGGGTGCAAAGCCGTTAACATCCCGAATTTTTGGCCGGTAAGGTCTTTTTGTCTCCCAGGCAGCTTTCCACTCATTATTTTTATTTAAAACCTTATGGTCGGGTGTCATCCAAACCCCATCGACTTGGATACATGTTTGTTTGTTTTTGGATATTATACCCGAGTGCGAAACAAACTCAACCCCATCGTGCACCAAATCGGTTGGTCGTACATCTTGTATACTTTTCCACCCAGAGTCGGTTAATACTTGCGTGTTTTCGGCTATGCAATTTTCGGTGAGTTTCCCACTATAAGTATCCATACGCACCCAACCTGGCGCACCATATTTAGGGTTACTATTCCAACCCTCAAAACTTATAGAGTACGTGCCATTCTTGCGTTCACTAGGGCGCAAAAGCGGCTTATGGTATGTTAGGTTTCTGCCCGAAAGTAACTTACAGTATAAAATATCTTCACGCATTTGCCACTGGAAGCCGCGACAGTCGAAGACTTCACCCGGCGACATAATCGCTTGAACCGCTGCGCCTTCTAGTCCGTAAAAATCGGGGAAGCACCCGCGCACCTGCCCACCCCAAAACTCAACGATAGCGGGGGATGCCGCCCGCCACGCCAGCACAGCTTTTTTAATTTCATCTTCACTAAAGAATGCATCCGCGCCGAACGCTTTCCATGCGCCAATCCAGCCGCCGTATCCGGAGTTATGTACGAGCAGGTGCCCCGAATTAGTTTTGATAGTAAATCGGTGTCTATCCCCCGCATTTACAATGTCGTAAACGTTCCTCAAGTTCGAAGATTCTTTGTTGTAGTTCCGGTACTTTTCGTTTATTAAATTGGTTATCTGACCTTGAAACGAATCGAATATTTCCGGCCTCGTAACCTCTATTACTATCAATTCTATCCATTTCAAAAAGCTCATTATCCCAGCCGGGAACTGTAGTAATATACGAAAAAAATTCGGCTTTGTTATTTCGCCAGGATTCTTGTACTGCAATTCCTCTCCCTCCATAATTAATGTAGGAGGAATTTTTAGCATTGTGACAGCGGCTGATAGCAGATGACAAACGATTTCCAAGTCTTCGTCTATGCTCACTATCCGGTATAATATGTCCGTATTTTTCGTATGTTTTAACCCACTTAGTCGCGGTTGATTTTGAAGCCCTTTTAGCACACACATTACATCTTTTTGAACGTCCAGCCCGCAAATTACTATAAGACGGTGTAGTAAATTCACCGCATGAGCATTGACATCGTGCCAGTCTATCGCCCTTCGCTGATCGAAACTCATTTTCTCCAAGGTAGGTAAGTTCTCCGAACCGTTCGCCAATGCTTGGGTTAGGATATTTTTGCTTGAAACGAGTTCGTTTGCCTCCATCCAAAAACCGTTGATACTTATCGGATGTTCGGGGGTCATCTTTACGCCATCCAGCTTTATAACTTTTTTCTTCCCCTTGTGTATTACTCCCTGATGTTTCACCCATTCGATACCGTCCCACAACAAATCATTTTTCCGGACATCCATGATAGCTACGTACCCCCGGTTTGTCAAAACTTGGGTATCGTGGGTGAAGCAAGCAAGTTCTGCAACCTTGCCGACCGTCTTACGGGTAGGGTGGTGCTGGCCGGTTGTTAATTTGTGATTGATATATTCCTCGAACGGAATCCCGGTAATCTTACTCGCCGACATTTCATAGATTTTGCCGTGAGTTCTAAATACCTCCATTCGCCATTCTTCGCCAGCGAGTGCCGCAAGCACAACGGCCTCAATTGCTGAGTAATCGCTGCATATAAAATCTTTGCCACTATCGGGTATAAACATTCCCCGCAAGCATCCCGATACCGTGGCGATGGCATTACCGTGGTAATACTCTACGCATTCCAGACTTGCGGTTAAAATTGTTTCTATTGCTTGGTTTACTGCTTCGGCGTTCCATTCGGACGGGGTAAGCCCAAAGGGATTATTACAACGAACACAGGAGCTAAATGCCTGCGCAGAGTAAAAGCCGCATATACACGATTTGATCGATGGTCCTGAATTCGGAAAATTCTGAGGTTGAACCCCTGCACCCGCAGCGCGGCCAGTGCGAGCAGAATGATAAATAAATAAGTCATGTAAACGCTCAGATTTGGTTACCATGTTAATCATGGCATATAATTTTTTAACGGCGGCGCTCGATAATAGCTCGCGTATTTCTAGGACTTCGCGCACCGGCGCGGTAAGGTAATCCGTTTTGAGTAATTCGTTTACTTTCTCCGCGTCTAATACCGGAACGCTCACACCTTGAGACTCTAACCATACGCGGATTTTGGCAAGCTCTGAGGCTTTAGTGACCGTGTTATTAGTAAGCTGTTGCAAGCGAGTATTGTACTTGCGGTGCGCTTGTTCTACTACGCTGATAGCCGCTTTAATTGCGGGTACGTCTATGCGTATACCACGGGCATTGATAGCAAGGTCACACTGCCAAAATTCAAGCTCTGAGGGTATTAAATCCGGTATTAGTGCTGATATTTCTAATTCGGCCTCAATGTCTCGAATGTTATAACGGTATAAATTTTTCGCGTCCTCAAGGTCATCCTCGGGGAGTATACGCCTATTAGGGTTTCCCTTGGTCGGGTTGCGTGGCATTGAAAATTTAGTAAGCAACCGCCAGCCGTCTTTATCTTTTTTATTGTGAATGTTCAACACAGTGCCGCAAGGGTCAAGCGACTTAGGAAGCGCATGAGCTACCGCTTTCGCCGCAGCGTCCCGCCATTGCCACTCTTGAACGGTAGGCCAGCCGTATTTTTTTATACATACATTAAGCCATATCCAGCGCTCAAATTTAACGTTCCATGCTTCGATAAGTCCGCCACGTTCCACATAATGAAACAATTCAAAAGGCGGGGGCATGCCGGGAATCCAGAGCCATTTTTGACCGTCTCCCAAGTCATAGGCACAACTTAAAACCTCGGTGCTAGGGTGCTCTGAGTAAACGGCCGCGCCAATCGTTGGTAAGCCTTTCTTAGTGGCATTGGGGGGAGCCTTGTATTTTTGAGACTTTTCATCCCAAATAAACCCGGCCTCGCTATAGGTTTCAAAGTCTATCTCCATTAAAAATCTTTCCTTTTTAGAGAATCGACGCTAACCCAGATTTGTTTATTTGTATCATGAAATTTAATACAATATAGCCCCCACCGGATTTCTATAATTTCAGCTCTTTCATTTTTATAAATGACATTATCGCCGACTCTCATTTTATCATCCTTAAATAAATTTAGGTTCATTTTGCAAACATATTAAACCGTTACGTCTCCACATATCAACAACGCTTTGACGGTCATCAATGGCTAAAAATGGTGAGTAGTTTTCCCGTATTTCAAGCAGTATTTCTTCTTTTATCTCATGGTCTGGACGGTAGTCGCCTTCGCGTCTCATGTAAAGTTTATCATAAATTATTTTATGTTTTTGTAACCATAGCTTGGTCAATTCCCGATACTTTTCAGAACGACCGGTTACGATTAAAATAATATGGTGTTTTTCTAAAATTTGGACTAGATCGACTATGGGTTCTATAGGTAAATCTAGGTGACATTCCATAAAAAAAGCGTCCCAGTTCTTAGGCTCGTTTTCGAGTACGTTTTGACGGTGCATATTATCAGCAATAGTTCCGTCTATATCTACGATTATTGCGGTCATTTATAAAATACTCAAAGGTGGTAGTAATGCGGAAAATAAATCCGCTCCTGCTTCACAATACGCTTGCGAAAAACCTCTTTTGAATTCCTCGGATAAAAGAGGGTTATTCATGATAGTATTAAAACGGTTTCTTCGAATAGAATGAAATTTATCCACTATGTGCTGGTCGGGCAGTATCATTACTGTTTTAGTTTCCCCGGTGGTTTCATCCACCGAGGTTTTATAGGTTACTTTTTTATTCATTGAATCACCATTCCTTGTTGTATGAGCAATTCATCCGTCCAGCCTACGGCTATTAGTTGCTCATAGCTAGCGCCGTTAGCTTTCGGGGTTAATACTCTAGCAGAGGGAACGGGGGGCGTTAGTATCTGAGGATACGCAGGCGGGACAACAGGAGCAGCAACCGGTTGAGGGGGGATAGCAGCGGGGGCAAGAGTGGCAACCGGAGGAGCGAATGAAGCCAAAGGGGTTGTACTCGCTCCCGCAGGTAAAGGAGAACCGCCAAACCCTACGGACTTCGGGTCGGCACCCGCGATAATCCTTTGACCGTAGCCAGCACGAGCAATCATTGAATGATTTAAATAAACGCCCGGTTGCTGCGTGGACTTGTTATCTTCAACATAGCCATAAACTTGAATAAAATCGCCAAGCTGGATAGCGTTAGGCTCAGTTAACGGAAGCGTTCCGTTTTCATTAAATAGAGAGGGAGCGAATGAACCAGAGAATTTGAGAATCCAATTACCCGAGAACCCTTCATTATCGCAAGGTTTATTTCCTTGTGTGTTTGGTATCTGGCTATCACCATCAATTATTTTCCAAGCAAAATTCGGACTATTTGCCGCACCGCTAGGGAAACCAGATTGACCAACGTTCCAAATTTTAGCACCCCACTCGGTTTGGTTCCAATGCTGTTCGCCTTTCTTAGGCACAGCTATGCTGAACCAATAGTTAACACGGGGTTGACCAATGTTAGGACCCGTTTTATAAACTAGTGGCCGGTTCTCGGCGTCTGTAGTAGCGCCGTTGTATAAACTTCCCTGAACGAGTCTGCCAACAGGGGTTAATAAATCAATTTTAGTGGTCATTTTTGTCCTTAGAGTATTTGTAAACTTATGTTGCTGGATATGATATTTTCTTTTGTACTCAAATCATTCATATTAGTACCTTTTCATTTGTGAAACGGCATTTTGAAACATATTAGCGAATGTTGCGGCGAATATCTCGGGAGCCATCTTAATAATCATTTCTTTTAATTTATCGCTAGCTTGCAACCCACCATCATTAGCCCAAACTGTGGAATCGTATTCAGATAAAAATTGTTTAACTTTCTCTTTCGATATTTCAGTTAAAACTTCTTTGCATACTTCGGTAAAATCCGATTTAAAGGAGCGTTTGTTACTATGATAGTTGTCTTTTTCACAAAAGAAATTATTAATTTCTTTTTTGCAGAGTTCCTCCCAGTGGTCATCGGGTATCAAACTAACAAAAGTTGCTTTAATTCGAGAGCGAACGCCTTCCATAAGTGAAGAAGGGTCGAATTTCTCTATCTCAGTACTCATACTTGCATCCCTTGGGGGTATTTAGTCGCTAAAGGTCTGTAATCTTCAGGTGATTTTTTATCACATTTTTTGCAAGACCAGGTAGGGATTACTTTAGTATGAAAATATTCATCGTCATACCCTTTTCCTTGCTCTTCGAAACTACACCATTCACAAATATAATTTGCTATAAAATCTCTTCGGTTCTGGGATACTATTTCTTTAATTTTCATTTTTCTTCATACCTTTCAATACTCGAATTTGATAATCAATCGCCCGTTTCTTTGATTTAAAAATTGGGGTAGACATTACAATCCTATCCCGGTCGCATACTTCAACACGAGCGCCGTCTGCCGTTAGGTATTCTTCAATAGTAAAAATAAACCCGGAATCGATACCTATTGTTACACTAATGAAAAACGTTTCTTTTATAGCGCCTTTATCTACTGTCCAGTACCTATGACCTAGTTTAAATTTCATTTATTTACCCCGTTATTAAGTATGAAGATTATATTAGTTGTTTACCCTCCTGTCAACAATTACTCGGGTTCTTGTAAAAGTTTCGCCAGTTCTAAGTCGAGCGCTATGCTCTTGGGGGTTAAGCACCCTTTATCCATAAGGTAGACCAAGTGCACAAGAAAAATATACGCTTTCTGTATCGCTTCAGGGTTCTTCGATTTAACGCGTTTTTCCATGGTGTCAAAGAATGTTCTAGCGTTCTTAATTTCTTTCAAAACACCCAGCCGCATTTTTGCGATGTCCTTCATATCTAAACTATATCCCCGAAAAGAATTACTTGCAGGAGTTGGTCATCCGTATAGGGGTCTACAGTTAGCCACCCCGTAAAACGACTATGAGAAAAAGAAATCCACATTTGCTGTAATTTTTCCGCAGAGTATAGAATCCCGTTATCTAAGCAGACGTTAAAAAGCCTCTTAACCTGTTCGGGGTATCTGCACGCCGCAAAGCCGCCTTGCTTCCATCCTGTATCGCTCATTTTCGAAATACCTTAGGTGCGTCAGTTTCTTCAACCAGCTTCAACTTACCGGCTGTTCGTTGTGAATATTCTTTTAAAATTTCATCGTCAATACCTATCTTTCTAGCCTGAGCGGGCGTTACCGCTTCAGCGGGTTTAGTAAGGTCTAACCCCATAAGTTCGCCCAGCGTTATTACCTCGGCTATATCTTTCGTCCAATGCTCACGGCCTTGACCGGGTGCGAGCCTAAAGCCGGGTACTGAGTCACCGCGCATAATCGAGGACTTCGCTTGTTCTTCGAGTCCGGTTAAATGCGCATCAAGTAGGGCGGCCGTTTGTCTTAAGTGTTTTAACTGGCTGCCTAACTGCCTAGAATCCAGGTCAAACGAACCGTAGCTTTTAATTGTGTCTATAGACCTGGAAACGGTGAGCTGTAGCGCCTTGCATGCATGCCGAGCCGCGCAATACGTACACTCAGGGCTAGGCGTACACGGCGCGTTAACTTCCATCGCCGCCGATTCTGATTCACGCAACGCTTCTATATATTCGTTTAAATCCTGAATATCTAACGTCCAGGAACGCACGCAGCTCTCAGTTGTATAGCACCGGGGCTGGATTATGGTCATTGTTATTTTAGTAAAAGCGGCGTTCTGAGCTATGCCCGCGGCGTACTCTAATAGCTGCCAGTTTTCGTAAACATCAACGTAACCATGACCAAACTTATAATCGAAAATATATAAATGTTTATCAATTAAAGCCCAGCAATCGGGCGTACCCCAGCATTCCGGATGTATGTTAGAGATACTCACGGGTTTTTCAATGTTAAGAAAACTATCTTTACAAATATATTTAATTTCATACTCGTATAAATCCGCGCCTTCTAGCATCTCTTTAGTAATCGGCTCTCCGTTAGGGGCTACGGTATCGGAGCAACTGCCTTTTACTAAAAATTGTTGCGCTACCCAATGCGCGGCGGTTCCCTCACGAGCAGAGGTTGATTCAACTATCTCCGGGTATTGAGCCTCGAGTGCACGTGAACCGGGGCAGGCTACACGGCGAGCCGCGCTTGACGGTGCTAACTTAGCATGGAGCATTTATGACCCCATTTAGAGCCGCCATAATAGCCGGGATTAAGTCGAGGCGTGTAGACACGAGGGGCAGGGAAGGAACACCAAACGGTTTTAAAACCTCTGTAACTTGGTCGCGCCTCAGCCTACCTTCTGTAATCGCTTTGGTTACTAGCGTCATTAAATCCGTGAAGCCCGGAGCGCTTTCAGTAGCAGGGAGCGCAGAGGGGGGCGGGGCGGGTATATTCTGTACATTTGTCAATTGCGCCTCAACGGTTTTAACAGTCGCAGGGCCAACGCCTCGTAATTTCTTCCAACTGCCGTCTTTCATTTTCGTTTTAGTACGCGCATGTATTCTTATATCCCAGGGCATGCCGTGAATATCTAGTTCAACTTGAGGTGTAGGGCTGAAAATCTTCGAAGGAATCGCGGGCTCGTTTTCAAAACCGGGGGGTTGGTATGTAACAAGAACCGGTTCATCAGAAGGGGGAGACGGGATGTTGAGCGGCGGCGCGGGCGGAATGTATGGGTGGACTTTATTTAATTCTTCCGTTTCAGGATTTTCAAATTTCGGGGCGGGGGGGAAACCTTTTAAATAGTTCACTTGTAGCTTCATAAAAGCATCGGCCAGAGCCTGATTGGGTGCGGTGTCTTGCGTGTGCAGTACTTCCATCTCAGGAACGGGGGGATACTCCGGAGTTATAATGGGGTTGGTTGTACCCTCGGCCCCACGGGGCTTATCCTCTATTCTGCGTTTATTGCTCAAGTCTATTAAATACCTACCGGTTGCGAGTAGAACCGTGTCGTCTAAATTTTCTATGTCCGAAATTTCTATTTTAATCATTATGCGCGTCCTTTAAATTGACAAAACGGAAGTATAGATTTATATTGATTACCCTGTCAACAACATAAGATACCCGATGAAGCTAAGGGATTATCAACGCAACATGGTACAACAAACCGCTGACCTGTGGAACGCTGGAAGCCCTAACGTGTTGGGGCAATTATCTACCGGAGGGGGCAAGTCTGTTATTTTAAGTACTATTGTTCAACAGCACTCGGGCTATTCGGTCGTTATAGCGCATAGAACAGAATTAGTTTCTCAGTTATCCCTAACGCTAGCGTCTTTCGGTATCCGTCATAACATTATCGCGCCCAAGCCTACAGTGCGTGAAATCGTAGCCACGCACCACATAGCGCATCAACGCTCATTCTACGACCCTAACGCGATTTGTTTTCTTGCGTCTGTTGATACGCTTCTACGCATGCCCACGACGACCCCTTGGTTTAATCGCGTCACGCTCTTGATCATCGATGAAGCTCATCACGTGTTACAAGCTAATAAGTGGGGCAGGGCATGCCTGTTATTTCCCAATGCCCGCGGCTTCTATCCCACTGCTACACCCGTTCGAGCAGATGGCCGGGGCTTAGGCCGTAGGTCAGACGGTCTTATGGATGATATCGTTATCGGCCCTTCTATGCGCCAGTTAATACAAGAGGGTTATCTTTGTGACTATAGAATATTTGCACCGCCTAACGACCTCGATTTATCGAATGTGAACCGTTCTGCAAGTGGGGAATTTTCACCTGTACCCCTGCGAACCGCTGTACATAAATCCCGAATCACGGGCGATATCGTAGAGCACTACTTGCGTATAGCCGCCGGTAAACGTGGTGTTACATTCGCAGTAGATATCAAGGCGGCTTCAGATATAGCCCTGGAATTCCGATTGCAAGGTGTACCCGCTGAGGTTATCAGCAGCTTAACGCCCCCGCTCTTACGACAATCGGTAATGCGCCGCTTCCGGTCGGGCGAACTGCTACAGCTCGTTAACGTTGATATTCTGGGCGAGGGCGTGGACGTTCCCGCGATTGAGGTTGTGTCTATGGGCAGACCTACCGAGAGCTATAGCACGTTTGCGCAACAGTTCGGGCGCTCTCTGCGTCCACTGGCCGGTAAATCCCACGCGATAATAATCGACCACGTTAATAATTATGCGCGTCATGGTCTGCCCGATGCCCCCAGAGCATGGACGTTAGAACCGCGCGAACGCCGAGCACGTAATACTCCCGAGGATGTTATACCCCTTAAGACGTGCTTAAAATGTCTGAGCGTTTATACCCGATTTATTAGAGAATGCCCGTACTGCGGCCACTACTCACAGCCGCAACAGCGCAACTCTCCGCAATTCGTAGACGGCGATTTATTCGAACTGGACGCGGATACTCTTGCGACCCTGAGAGGCGAAGCCGAGCGAAATATAACCAAACCCCCCAAGTACCCCCAGGGAGTTGAACCGTACGTTATAAAAGGAATTCAGAACCGACACGCAGAAAAAATAAGGATTCAAAACGAATTACGCGCGGGGATCGCGCAGTGGGCGGGCTACCACAAACACGGGGGAGCTAGCGACTCTGAGATATATAGACGCTTTTATCATGCCTTTAACATTGATATTTTAAGCGCCCAAGCCCTTGGCAGTTCGGATTCTAATCTGTTATATTCCAAAATTGTTGACAGCATGAGCAATAATAAATGGTAAGTGAATCTGGAATATCGAGCGATATAAGACTGGAAGCCTCACAATTAGGTTGCCGTTTATGGCGTAATAATGTAGGAGCTACGTACACCCCCGCCGGGCAGTTTATACGCTTTGGGTTAGCGAACGATTCAGCGCAGCTTAACCGCGTCATGAAATCAGCCGATTTGATAGGAATACGCCCGGTACTTATTACCCAAGAACACGTGGGGCTAACCATAGGACAATTTATATCGCGAGAGGTAAAAAACCCCGGATGGAGATACACAAATACAGAGCGAGAACGCGCCCAATTAGCATGGGCAGAACTTATTAATTTACTGGGCGGTGACGCCTGTTTTACAACGGGAAGGGGTACATTATGAATCATATTATTTCGGTAGTAGACCCAGAAAAATCATGGTGCAATCAGACAATACAACCCAACGAACAGACGTTTAAAACAGCAGACCAAGCCGCTATGAATGGGATATTTCCCAGCAAAAAACCAGTGTGTAAAGATTGTATAACTCTTTGTGTGCAATCACTTTTAAACAATATTGAGGCAGATAATGACTAGTAGAATAAAAGGTGCGAGAATGAATCCTATCGCCCGAAAACAACAAATACTTACCACCGCTATAAATTTATCTATAGAAAAAGGATATCGCCAGTTGACCCGGCGAGCGGTAGCAAATAGGATGCAATGCGCTAGCGCTCTTATCAATCATTATTTTGAAGATATTGAAAACCTAAGACGTATCGTTTTATCAACAGCAATCGAAAAGGAGATTATCCCAATATTAGCCGAAAACTTCGCAGCATGGGGTGTGGAAACCGCCGAGTTACCCCAAGAATTACGAGAAAAGGTGGTTCGATATTTAACAAACTAAAGGATTAAGCCATTCATGATAAAGCCACTATTACCGAGATATATACTATGTCGTTACCTCCCTATGGAAAACGGGAAATCAAATAAAATACCCCTTAACCCCACAACACTAAAAGCACACGACCCCTTAGACCCTACAGTACACACCGACTACCAAACGGCCAAGGGATTAGCCGAAAAGCTGGGCGAGTCTTACGGCGTAGGATTTGTGTTTATGAAAGACGATAACTATTTTTTCATTGACTTAGACGGGTGCATAAATACAGACGGAACACTAACCCAGTTAGCACAAAATACCTTAACTTATTTCACGGCCGCTTATATAGAAACGTCTCATTCAGGCAGAGGCTTACATATTATTGGACGCTTTGAAGGTATAGCCCCCTTTGAAGGTCGCCGCTTGGATAGTCTGGGCGTGGAAATTTACACAGCCGGTCGTTTTTGCGCACTAGCTGAGATAAAGCCTCAAGGTGACGCGCAAACGTTGCATACCGAGAGACTAGGCCAGTTTATTACGGCGTTAGGGATTGATACAACGATAGACACAAATAGACCTCAAGAATGGACAACAGAAAGCGACCCGAAATATAACGTACCCGAAGACAATTTAGAGCTTATCAATTTCGTTTTAACTCGTCCTCTTAGTAAAAATGAAGCGTTCGGAGGTACGCTATCCATTCGCGACCTCTGGGAAAATAATGTTGATGTCCTCTCTCAGCATTTTAAAACCAGCATCCCCGGAAAGCCCTACGATTTCAGCGCAGCAGATGCCGCACTAGCCTACAGACTTCACTATTTTACAGGTGGAAATTGTGAGCGCGTAGTAGAATTAATGAATTTATCTAAACTGAAGCGTGGCAAGTGGGAGCATAACACCGCCTATCTCCCCCGAACGATACTTAACGCGCGAGGGGTCAAGAAGGATTTCTACATTCATGCACGTCCGCCACAGACGTTCGAGCATGATAACAAAGCGAACACCCCCACGCAACTCAGTTTAAGTACAAAAATATTGCAAGCGATGAATTACCCGGAAATATCTTCTAAAAACAAAGTGCTCGATACTTCAACAAATCTAAAAATGCTTTTAGATATTTATAATATTTCCGTACGATGGAATAATATGGCTAGAGAACGAGAGATAGTTATACCTAAATGCGATATATTTCTCGAAGACGCAGGAAATTACGCACTAAGCACGATTACCGACTTAGCGTTAATTAATGAGATGCCTATAACACGCATAGATAATCATTTAGACCTAATCGCGCAAAAAGATAACTTCCATCCAATTGTAGAAGGGCTTAGCCGAAACCCCTGGGATAGTGTGCCTAGACTTGATAAATTTATATCAACGCTAACCACTACAAACCCCGAGCTTACGAAAAAACTGGTTAAGAGATGGATGATATCGGCTATCGCGGCCATTTACACCAATAAAGCATTTTCCTCGCCGGGCGTATTAGTTCTTGCAGGGGCGCAGAACTTGGGTAAAACTCAATTCATTAAGAATTTAGATCCCTTCGATTGCAATGCCGTAAAAAGCGGTGCTCTTTTAGACCCTACGAATAAGGACTGTATTCAAATCCTTTCAGGATTTTGGATAGCAGAACTTGGGGAACTTGATGGAACCTTTCGAAAAGCCGATATCGCACGACTAAAAAGCTATATTACGGAAGACGTGGACAAGGTGAGATTTGCGTATGCACGAAAGAACAGCGTTTTAAAAAGACGCACTGTTTTTGCAGCTACCGTAAATGACCCTAACTTTTTAATGGACGATACCGGGAATCGAAGATGGTGGACTATCCATGTGCTCGATATCGATTGGAATCACGGTATCGATATCGCTCAAGTATGGGCCGAGGTTTTTCATATGTGGCAGCGAGAAGAACAGTACTGGCTAACTCCGGACGAGTTCGAATGCCTAAACATACATAATAAAGAACATGAACAGATAGACCCCCTTGAAGAAAGCTTACATACGTTCTATGACTTTGCTGATGGTTGGCAGTCGAAGCCTAAAAGGCTTCTATCCGCTACTGAAGTTCTAAAGAGTATTGGTATCATTAAGCCTTCGAGATATGAAGCAACTAAAATGGGTAAGACGCTTTCTAAACTTACCGGAAAATTACCAAAAAGAAGTTCAGGTTGTAGTTTACATGAGTTGGCTATTGTTACCGAAAAACGCAATCCTTAAATTCTTTAACTCTGGGAATATCTCAAATCCAGAAAAACACGGATGTTCTATTAGGTGTAAAGATATTCGCTTTACACCTTCTATTTCCCTATCAAGATTCATAAAACCAAGATTTATCGACATAAACACGCAAAGTAGTTCTAAAAAACTTAACGTATTTGTGTTTTTCACATCCCTAATTAAATTACCCGATTTCCCCCACACACCAATCTGGGAAAAAAAGTTTAAAAACGATTTAGAATAGTGGCATCGTGTGAACAAGTCACAATAAACTCCTTTGCGATTTCTCCTACCGCGAAAATGTAACAGGAATGCAAGTGAAAAAAATACTGTTACACCTCGATAGCCCTTACCCAGTATAGGTTTATGTAACTGTGTAACTGGATGTAACTGGATATATAGAAGAAGATAATATACTGTATAACAGTTATACTGATTTTTATAAATATATTATACCCCTCTATAGACAAGTAGTTACACAGTTACTTTGGTTACATAAACCCATATAGGACGCGGGTTATAGAGGTTTTTTTACTTACATTTTCACTTACATTTCTAAATTTTAGATACACTAAAACGACCGGAACTGTACAAGTATCGATCATATGTATATAATTCCCGATTTTTAAAGGATTTCATTGTGAATATAATCATGCTAGAGCCGTCTAGGCTTAAAGACTACGAGAACAACGCGCGAACACACTCGAAGACGCAAATCGAAGAGATAATTAAGAGTATTAGATATTTCGGCTTTAACGTTCCGATTGAGGTCAACACCAGTTTTGTGATTTTAAGCGGGCACGCGCGAGTTAGAGCCGCTAAGAAAATGGGGCTTAAAGAAATCCCGGTAATCATACAGCATCATTTAGTAGACCCCGCGAAGCAAGATGGCTACATACTCGCAGCGAATAAAATAGCGATGAACGCCGAATGGGATTTTGATATTCTCTCCGAGCGTATACATGTACTTAACGAAACGCCAGGCTTCGATTTAAGCTCTACAGGGTTTTCAAAATTAGAAATTGATGAACTCCTAGGTAAAATGGATTTTCAGCCGGGAACCTTAGACGCGCAAGGCTCTCTGGACGTACTAGAACCAAAGCTTGTAATATGCCCCCACTGCGAACAACAATTTGATTTAAGAGATTTAGACTAATGTCCTTAAAATTAGACTGGGCGACTTACGAGGCCGTAAAATACGCTTGCGTGAATTTTCACTATAGTAAGACCGTACCCGCCGGGAAACTGATTAAAATAGGCGTCTGGGAGCATGAAAAGTTTATTGGAGTGGTTTTGTATGGCCGGGGTGCGAACAGCACCCTAGGCGCGCCCTACGGGCTTGCACAAACTGAATGTTGCGAACTGGTACGCATCGCACTAACAAATCATGAAACCCCGGTTAGCCGTATCGTTGCTATTAGCCTTAAATTACTCAAAAAAGTATCGCCCGGTATTAAGTTAATAGTGTCGTTTGCAGACACAAACCAAAATCATCACGGCGGCATCTATCAAGCGGGTAACTGGATTTACTCAGGGCAATCAAAATCCGCGGATGAGTATCTTGTCAACGGTCAGAGGATGCATGGCCGATCAATGCGTGCGAAATACGGTACACATGTAGGAAAAGAGTTTATACAAATAGTTAAAGGGAGCGAGAAACACCGCTATTTAATGCCCTTGTGTGACTTGGTTAGAGCGAATATACTTAATTTATCAAAAAAATACCCCAAGCGCGTTACAAAGGCTTAATCTTGCGACCAACGCGCTCCACATTGAGTAGGATAACTTATGGCAAGGAATGGAAACACCCCTACATTTTTGCCGGACGAGAATGACATAAAAGAGGTTAAAATACTCGCTGGACTAGGATTAACTAAATACCTAATTCAAAACTATTTCGGGCATAGCAAAGACGTTTGGTTAAAAGCCGAAAAAAGAACTCCAGATTTGCGCAAAGCGTTCAATAGAGGGCAAGCCGAAACTATCGCCCGAGTATCTAACAAGCTCTATGATTTAATAATGGCCGGCAATATTCAAGCGATTATGTTTTATCTTAGAACTCGTGCGGGTTGGTCGGAAAAATATAATCCCGAGCTAGATTGTAACGTTACCGAGCCTGCGATTAGCATTAACGTAACCGACCCGATTGAAGCGGCAAAAATTTACCAACAGATTATGAAGGGAGGTTCAAAAAAATGAGCGGAACCGCAGCCACGAGCACCATACCCCAGTTACCCGTCAGTGACTTAGAAATAGCTCTTACTTATGATGGGAATTTTGTCGCTACGATGACCGTAGTTTATCGCGGCGTAACTTATGTAAAAACATTTTTTAATAACGGGACTAATATAACCGATATATCAGTATGGACGGCGCAATAATGGACGAGAATGAATGGTTACTGTGGGCTATAGTTTTCGGAGTCTATCCCTCAACCGGAGGTGGCGGCGGCGGTGGGGTAACAGCTAGGCAAGTCCAAGAATCTGCGTTTAACTACGAACCTGCCGGGGGCGTTAATGATGCGTTCATAGTGAACCTAACGCCCCCGGTTACCGTGTTGACAGACGGTTTAATCGTGTCTATGTCCACGGGGAACTTAGAGAATCTTACCGCTTCACCAACGCTTCAAATAAATTCACTTACGCCGGTTCCTATCGCGTTGTGGGCGGGTTCGGTTGCCCCCGGGGATATACAAACCAATTCTTCCTATTTGTTTTTATACAATTCCCAGTCTGATACTTTTCAATTGATAAATCCGTCTTTAACCACAGCAAACGCTTTTTTAACACAACAGAATTCGTATAGCGCGGCGATTGACTCGGGAGCAGTAAATGCTTATCAAATTTCGTTACCTTTACAGCCGCAGGGGTCGTTTGGTGTTGGATTTACTATTTACGTAAAAATAGCCGCTGGACACACTAATACCGGAGCTTCTACAATATCAGTCAACGGAACGGTTGACAGCGTTATTTTAAATAGCGGTTCTGCTATCCCCGCGGGGGCATTAGTAGGTAACGGAACATACATTTTGTTGTACAACGGGACTAGTTGGGTTTTAGTTAATCCCTCAACTTCGGGGGCATCTGGTGTGCAATCGGTAACCGGTTCTTCTGTTGACCAGGTTCTCGTAGATAATACCAACCCTGCAAACCCGATATTATCTACTCCTCAGGATATAGCGCCTACCAGCTCGCCCACGTTTGATGCGTTAACGCTTACCGCTAGTACGCCTCATAGCGTTTTGCTAGGTCAGGGTTCGAGCGCGGTTGCTGGCGTTTTACTGGGCGCAGGTGAATTATTAATAGGAACAACTTCGGGCGACCCCGTTGCTGCGGCCTTAACTGCCGGGCAGAACATAGCGGTTACGAGCGTTAGCGGCGGTATAACGATTGGATTTACAGGAAATCTTCCTGTAGCGAATTTAAATAGCGGCACTGGAGCTTCGGCGACCACGTTCTGGTGCGGAAATGGCACGTGGGCGACTCCTGCGGGCGGTGGAACAGTAAACGCCGGAACTACTAATCAAATCGCATGGTACGCGGCGAACGGTACAACGCTTTCAGGATTAGCAACCGCAAACAATGGCGTAATGATAACATCGGCCGCGGGCATTCCTAGTATCGGTACTACTTTGCCAAATGCCGTCCAGATTAATATCACCGCTCTCGGAACGCAATCTCAAGCACTCAATATGGGTTCACATTTAATTAATGCAGTGACAGACCCGGTAAGCGCTCAAGATGCTGCCACAAAAAATTATGTAGATAGCGTGGTGGCCGGTTTCAATCCTCAAGAGGCGGTTAGTTATGCTAGCACAGTCGCGTTAACTGTAACCTATTCTAACGGCGCGTTCGGTGTAGGCGCTACATTAACAAATGCCGGAACACAGGTCGTTTTTTCTCTTGATTCGAATAGCCCTACAGTAGGCCAAAGGGTATTGATTAAAGACCAAGCAAGCAGCTTACAAAATGGCGTTTATACGGTAACTAGCGTTGGTTCAGGTTCTACGAATTGGGTTCTCACACGAGCCACCGACTTTAATAGCCCGGGTGATATTAACTACTCTGGGATTATTCCCGTAATTGCCGGAACCGTTAACGCGGGTACGGGCTGGCTTGAGATTTCAACAATAACGAATGTTGGGACAGACCCTATTACCTTTGTTCAATTTGGACAAACGGCCGGAACAGTCGGAGTTATAGGGGGAGGCACAGGATTAACCTCTGTAGCTCAAGGCGATTTGCTTTACGGAAGCGCTACAAATGTTTATTCGCGTCTATCTAAAGACACAAATGCCACTCGTTACCTTTCAAACCAAGGGACTAGCAATAACCCTAGCTGGAATCAAGTCAACCTCGCTAATGGTGTGACTGGCAATCTTCCTGTAACTAATTTAAATAGCGGTACTTCGGCATCTTCAAGTACCTTTTGGAGAGGAGACGGAACCTGGGCGACTCCTGCCGGGAGTGGTGTATCATCGGTAACAGGAACCGCGAATCAATTAGGCGCATCCCCCACTACTGGCGCGGTCGTGATATCTATCGCGAACAACCCCGTTATACCGGGCAGTGCGGGTATAACTCTTCCTTCTGGAAATACTGCGGCTAGGGCGGGTGCGGCGGGTACTATACGTTTCAATAGTCAATTGCTGGTATTCGAATCTACTGTTGATGGCTCTACATGGGCTACGGTTTTGTCCTCTACTAATGGCGTTTCAAGTATCACGGGAACGGCTAACCAAATTATAGCTTCCTCGCCCACGGGCGCTACTACTTTAAGCTTACCACAAAGTATAGCAACAACTAGCGCCGTTACGTTTGCAAGCGTAGCGTTTAGTTCTACCTCTGGGATTATAGGCACAACTACAAATAACAGCGCGGCGGCGGGAAGTGTCGGCGAAATTATTTCTGCCAGTATATTATTTGCAAGTAGAACCTCTTTAACCACAGGCACTTTAACTAACGTCATGTCAGTACCACTTACGGCCGGCGATTGGGATGTATTTGGTGTATTTGGGATGGCTTCTACTACTTCGGGTAATATCGCGGGCAGTTTGGCTTTTTCTTCTGTTTCGGCAACTTTACCAGATAATGCGCTGTGTAATTTATTCGGGAATGCTTCGGCATCCGTTGCGTCATTTATAGTACCCGCCGCGTTTTTTCAATTATCAGCTCCCACTACAATTGATATGGTTGTAAACGTTACCTTTACGGGTACGGGTACAAAATTTGGAAACATGTTCGCAAGGAGGAGAAGATAATGGATAATATTATCGCGGGGGGTAATTTCGATACGAACCCTTGGTTATACGGTACAAATTTCCCGAGTATTGTAGCCGGGAGCCATACGGCTTCTATGTGGCAGACTAACTTTGTTTCATCGGGAAACGTTAAGGTCACGATGGCTAAAGTTGCCGACGCGCCCACGATGGCTCAGGCGGGTTATTTAACAAATTATTCGTTAGGTTTAACCGTTACCACGGCTACTCCTTCTCCGGGTCCGAATGATATTTTTTATAATCTGCAATATATTGAGGGCTATAATTTTTTACCTATAGCACAGCAAGAATCGGTAATTTCGTTCTGGGTAAAAGCAACAGTTCCGGGAACTTATAGTTTTGTTTCTCATAATTATGGGGCAGACCAATCTTTTATCGGGGAATACACGGTTAACAATTCATTGACATGGGAATTTAAATCTGTCGTAGTGCCTCCAAGTCCGGTAGCGGGAACATGGAATTATGCGAGCGGTACGGGCATTACTTTGCAATTTCTTATGCAATCGCCCTCTAAATATTTCGGTGTTCCGGGCTGGCAAAGCGGGGGAGTATATAGCACCTCTTCACAACCTAATGTTCTTGCGACCGTTAATAATATTTGGCGAATCGCGTTAGTAAAATGGGAAAAAGGGAATGTAGCAACCCCTTATAAAGGGCGTAGTATCCAGGAAGAGGTTATGTTATGTACTCCATATTAATGATAAAATTTCATTTATTAAATTTCAGGAGAATCAAAAATGTTAGAATTTATCGGTAAGGAAGTTATTGACGTTATTGAAAAGTCGCTAGTTAACGCAGAACCCGAACTTGAAGCGCTCGTATTAGCTCAGATGGATAAATTGGCCACTGTTATAAAGAGCTGGATTGCTACACGTATCGAATCCAAAACCCCCGAAAAAGATAGTTAATTTATATCGCCCGTTTTCGGGCGTTAGTTTTAAACAATGGAGAAACAAATGATCGAGAAATATAACCAAAGAATTGACGAACTTTCAAAACAAATATCTTTAAGCGCCGCTATGTACGGCCAGAAAGAGAATGAGTTAAAACAGCATTTAGCCAATCATAATGTGTTAATCGGCCAACACTCCGAAGCTCAAAAAATATTAGGTGAATTAACGATGGCGGTAATGGATCTTAAAGCCCCCGAAGAAACTACCGATATCATCGAGCACGAAGAAGAATGACAAAGTACTATGTGTACCATTGCTCAGTTAGTGTGATTGATATAGAAGAAAATACGGTTAATTCTATTCTTGAGGCACATACGGACGATAGCAAGGTACACACAAATAAAAATGAAGCGCTTGCAGAATTACGGGATATCTTAGATAAACATTGTAAGGTATCCAATGCCTCTACCGTTTCCCTTTGATTTTAAAAACCCCGATTACGTAGAGGTTTTTGATTGGCGAATAGATAACCTCACTCGTTTACGTAAAAAACCGAAAGCCCTTGCAGGGCTTCGGGCGTTCTATAAAGAGAATCCCGCACAGTTTATTATTGACTGGGGCGTTACTTTCGACCCTCGAAATGTTGAGGTCGGTCTGCCTACACTCATGCCATTTTTTCTATTTCCTAAACAAGAGGAATGGGTGCACTGGTTTATGGAGCGCTGGAAAAGTAAAGAACCGGGAATCACCGACAAATCGCGGGAAATGGGTTTATCTTGGCTCACTATAGCCGTTTCAACTACAATTTGCCTATTTAATGATGGTGTCGTCGCCGGTTTCGGTTCGCGTAAGGAAGAATATGTGGACAAGAAAGGTGATCCGAAGTCGCTATTATACAAGGCGCGGCAATTTATCGCCAACGTACCGGAAGAATTTCGCCCTAACTATGACGAACGCAAACACGCGCCATACATGCGCATTGAGTTCCCGCACACCGGTAGCGTTATCGCGGGAGAATCCGGAGACGGTATAGGACGAGGAGCGCGAGCAAGTTTCTATTTCGTGGATGAATCCGCATGGATGCCACGCCCTGAGTTAATCGATGCCTCACTATCGCAAACCACAAATTGCCGGATAGACGTTTCAACACCTCGCGGGATGAATAACCCCTTTGCGCGTAAACGCTTTGGGGGTGCGATTAGCGTATTTTCGTTTCATTGGCGCGAAGACCCGCGCAAAGACCAAGCTTGGTATGATAAGACTTGCAAGGACATAGATAATCCGGTCGTTATCGCTCAAGAGGTAGACCTAGATTATAGCGCGTCTGTTGAGGGGATTGTGATTCCTTCGGCTTGGGTTCAATCGGCTATTGACGCCCATATAAAACTAGCGATAACCCCTAGCGGACAAAGGAAAGCGGGGCTTGACATCGCAGACGAGGGCAAAGATAAAAATGCGTACTGTGGTAGGTACGGTATACTTTTAGAGTATCTCGAAATCTGGAGTGGTAAAGGCTCGGATATTTTTGAGACGGTACAAAAATCGTTTACTCTGTGTGACGTGCTTGGATATTCCGATGTTTATTATGACGCTGACGGATTGGGCGCGGGCGTACGAGGTGACGCAAAGCGAATCAATAGAACCCGAGAACATGAAATAATATTTAATCCGTTTCGAGGTTCGGGCGAAGTTTTAGACAAAGAGAATTATCCTTTTAGTACAGGCGAAGACGGGAGAAACAGAGAGAGAGGACCAACAAACGAAGATTTTTTCGGGAACTTCAAAGCTCAGGCGTGGTGGTCATTGCGTACACGATTCCAGAAAACGCACCGATGGGTAACTCAGGGTATCGAATGTGACCCAGACGAGATAATATCGATATCAAGTCATATAGGCTCGGAATTTTCCGCTTTAATCGCGGAACTTTCGCAACCTACGTACTACCAAAATGATACAGGAAAAATTATAGTAGATAAAATAGCGGACGGTGGACTTTCTCCCAATAGAGCAGATAGTGTTATGATAGCTTTTGCACCAGTACCCCCAGAGCGCAGGAGTGCTTTTATATGATCAAGAGAATTAAACAATTTTTTAATAAACCCGAGATAACTCCTGCGGTGCCGGAAAAACAAGAGCGCCCTAGACAATATAGAAGGGATGACGTTTTAGATACAAGTGACCATGAAAAACTACAGGTTCTTTGGGATGCTAATTTTAAAAATTCTGTTCATTCTTCAATAGCTATGGACTCGAAAGAAAAACCTACGTTCGCGATGGATAATCAAGTTAATATTAAAAGTGAGTGGGGTGGAAACACTATACTCCCTACGATGCAAGTTCTTTGGTATGCGGGACAAACGTTTATAGGGTACCAATTATGCTCTATGTTGGCTCAAAATTGGTTAATCGGAAAATGCTGTTTAATGCCCGCTAAAGATGCAACGAGAAACGGGTTTGAAATATCGGTAAGTGAAGATATAGACGTACCGCCCGAAGTCGTGGACGCGATTAAAAAAGCCGATTCGAGATTTAAACTTAATAAAAATTTAATAGAATTAGTTCAAATGGGCAGGATATTTGGGATTAGAATCGCTCTATTTAACGTTAAAATGGAAGACCCCCAAGCACAAGACGAATACTATTTAAATCCGTTTAATCCCGATGCTGTAACCGAAGGAAGTTATCAAGGTATCTCTCAGATTGACCCGTACTGGATAACGCCTCAATTAGATGACGAAGCCGCAGGAAATCCCGCAAGCATAAATTTTTATGAGCCTACGTGGTGGATTATAAACGGCAAGAAAGTACATAGAACGCATCTTGTGATTTTTCGTACTGAAGAAGTGAGCGACCTTCTAAAACCTACTTATATTTTTGGGGGCATTCCTATTCCTCAGAAAATAGCGCAGAGAGTTTACGCCTCTGAGAAAACCGCGGATGAAGCGCCCATGCTCGCTATGTCTAAGCGTTTAGACGTAGTAAAGATGGATTTATCTAAAGCCGCTCTTAATCCCTGGCAAGTAGTTAAACGCTTAACCGAGTTCACGCAACGCCGCGATAATTGGGGCGTTAAGACTATTGACATAGACGATGAAATGCAGCAGTTCGACACGAGCTTGACAGATTTGGATGCGGTTATCATGACGCAATACCAGTTAGTCGCAGCGGCGGCAAATGTTCCCTCTGTTAAGTTGTTAGGAACCCCGCCTAAAGGGTTTAACGCCACCGGAGAATTTGAAGAATCTAACTATCATGAGGAATTGGAGTCTATTCAATCGCACGATTTAACTCCTATGATTGAACGGCATCATTTGTTATTAGTACGTTCTGAGATTGCCCCGAAATTTGGAATAGAGCCGTTCGAGACGATAATAAATTGGAACGAACTTGATGCTATGACAACAAAAGAGCAAGCCGAGATTAACAAAATTAACGCGGATACGGGCTTAGTTCTAGTGACATCGGGGGCGATTGATGGAAAAGACGAACAAGACAGACTTAGGAACGACCCGAAAAGCGGGTATATTAACTTGACGGATGAAGAGCCAGACGAGCAAGACCCTTTCGAGGAAAGCCCGTTATCAGGAGCATAAATGAATTTTAGCGAAGCGTTAGCCCTTATCAAAAAAGGTGTGAAACTACAAAGAAAGGCGTGGCCACAAGATGTATTTATATTTTTAGTACCGGGTTCAAAATTTGAGGTTAACCGCTCGCCTTTGAATTTAATATTTAAGCCGGGAACGGAAGTTAAATACTCTCCTCACATTGATATTTGTATGGGAATTAATGTTTCTGTTTGGACTATTCAAATGACTGATATTTTAGCGGAGGATTGGGATATACATGGCTAGCCCCCGATTAACTAAAAAAAGGTCTAAATGGGTAAAAAATAGGGATACTGTTCTAAAAGGCTCCAAGTTAGCTTATAATGCTTCCCAACAACAGCGGTACGTGGCCGCTCTTGAAAAATTGGTGAAGCAGATGACAAGAGAGACTAAAAAACAGATAACCCGATTTTTCAAGGGAGAGATATCGGATGAATTTTTTAAGAGTCAAGAAAAACTTACGGCTATGGATGCTTCAGTCGCGTCTCAAGCTAGAATTTTACTCAATGCTCTATCGAGAACCTTTGGGAATCTCTTTAGCCTCAAAGCGACTTCATTGGCTGAAACAATGGTTAAAGGAGCAACGAAGACGAGCGCGACAAGCGTTAGCGAGGCTCTGAAAAAATTAACAGGCGGTCTTACTCTAAAAACAAGCGTTGTGTCTAGCGGTCAAGAGGAAGTATCTACAGCTCTCGTTTCTGAGAATGTATCGTTAATAAAATCTATCCCCCAAGAATATTTGCAAGACGTTACCGGCTCGGTAATGCGTTCTATTACGACCGGGCGAGGTATTGCGGATTTAATCCCGGAGTTAGAAAAGTACGAGGGTATCACTTACCGTCGCGCTAAAAATATAGCGCTCGACCAAACCCGCAAGGCTTATAACTCTATTAATCGCCAAAAACTGTTAAACAACGGCGTGAAGCAATTTGAATGGGGTCATTCGGGCGGGGGCTTACACCCTAGAGAATCTCATATAAAAATATCCGGTAAGATATTTAGTTTTGAGAATATTGAAGCAGAACAAGCCGCTCTTGGCGTACCTGAAAGCGATAGAGGGCTGCCGGGTGAGCCTATTAACTGTAAATGCTATATGCGTCCAGTTATTGTTTTTGAAACGGATGAAGATTAGCTATATACTGTTTACGCGAAGTCTAGGCCGGCCAGCCGAAAGCTAGAATCTCACTAGTTGACTTTGCGCCATCAATGGGAAATTACTAGAGAGGTAATCATGAATAAGCATTGTTCTAAATGTAAGATAGAAATATTCACAACTAAAAGATATTGTAAAGAGTGCCACGCTTCCTATATGCGGGAATGGAGAAAAGCGCATAAAGTAGAGAAACGGCCTTGTACTCAATGCGGGGATATCAACGTCGAAGTATACCACTACGATTACTCAAGCCCCTTAGAACCGGTATGGCTATGTCGAAAACACAATGAAGAAGTCCAAGCTTACTTATTAAAAAACAGGTTAACGTAGTATGTTCCACGGGAAACATTAGTATATTTTATGAACATATGTTCCACGGGAAACATTAGTATATTTTATGAACATATGTTCCACGGGAAACATACTAATGTTTGAAGTGAAACATAAGGTAGAGGATAGCCGAGGATTGAAAAGCGACTACAGCCCCTAGGGCTATAATCGCGGGTTTAATTCACGCAGCAACGGAAACTAAAGGAATTTTATTTTCAAGAGCTAAGATTTTTAAACGAGCAGCTAGTAATTCTTCTTTAACTCGACCCTCGTCTAAAGAACGAATCAAAGCATCTGTATGGCCAGTTCTTTCAATTACTAACTCTTTTTGTTCGCAGCAACATTCAGCAATAGCGGCTTGAATAGCGGCGGTGTTCATAGCGGCAGTAGCTTGAAGGGAAGCGGTATTTCTATCAGCTTGTCCAAACAATTTTTCAAAGTTAACCGCGGCAGCTAGTGCAGCGTCTTTTGCATTTCCGACCGCTGTTATTTCAGCATCTTTCGCGTTCAAAGTATTTTGCAAAGCAATAGCAGCGGCATTTGTACACGCAGTAATAGCGGCATCTTTAGCAATTGCAGCGTTTTGCAACAGTACGTCTTTGAATTCTTCAGCAGATTGTGACTTAATAGAATCAGTATCATTACACGCTTGCAACTGAATATCTTTTACGCCGTGTGCTACGTCAGCCCGTACCGAAGCAGTATTTCCAGCCGCCTGTAGTAGGACGTCCTTGAATTCGTTAGCAGACTGTGACTTAATTGATGCCGTGTCTCCACAGGCTTGCAACAAGATGTCTTTTGTGTCGGAACACATGGACATTTGAAGCGAGGCTGTATTTTGGGCTGCTTGCAACAACACATCTTTAAATCCTCCATTTTGGCTCATTAAAATTTCACGAGCAGCAGAAGAAAGGCCGGCAGTACTAGCGCAGATAGACTCTAAAATTTCTTTTTCAGCGTCTTTTGTAGCTACTACATTTCGGTAGCCGTAAGACTCGGAAGCACCACGAGCAGCTTCAGAACCGTCTATATTTTTGAAACCAAAACGTTCAACTTCACTACGAGTATCCGCAGCACTTGCGACTGTTTGAGCAACAGAGGCATCACCATGGCGCTCCGTAGAATTTAAGTTTTGAAAACCAAAACGTTCAGTTGTTCCTCGACCTTCCGAGCCTTCTTTACTTGTAGCATTTAAATTGGCGAAACCGAAACGTTGTACAGTGTTGTCAACATTTTGTGTATCGGAATCGATTTTGTTCATGTTTTCTAGGCCCAAACGTTCGGCTTGTGCGCTCTGAGATAAAGCGTTGCGCTCAACGGCGTCGACAATAGGATTGATAATTTCTTCAGGTCTGTATTCTGCCATGGTCTTTTTATCCTTGAAAAAGTTATGTGTATAAGTTACAGCCCGATAAGAATAGGGGTATACCTTAGTATTAGATATAGGGGTATACCTTAGTATTAGATATAGGGGTATACCTTTGGGCTAGATATAGAACAATTGAAAGTTTGTATCCATTCACCTAGACTATAGATATAAAACACGGAGTTACTATCTATGCCTCTTAAATCCGGCAAATCTGAAAAAGTTTTAGGCAAGAATATTGCTGAATTAGAACGCTCCGGCTATCCCGATAAACAGGCCGAGGCGATAGCATTTAGTAAACAGCGAGAATCTAAGGACGAGGGTTCTATACTCGATTTAACGATGGACGATGAATCCGCTAGACAATACGATATCAACGGCTGGGCAGAGATTAAAGGAAACCCCATATCTAAAGTTGGAGTTTTTCCCTACTCCGGAGCGCAGATATCCTCAGACCTAGAACCCGACAAAATTTATCAAGTGTACCGCCCCGAAGAAGAACTGGCAGACCCCGACACCATAGAATCTTTTAAACTGATTCCGTGGACAGACGAACACGCGATGTTAGGCTCTGAGGATGACGGGCTAACCGGGGCAGAACGTAAAGGTGTGCATGGCGTTATAGGCGAGGATGTATATTTTGAAGAAGGTTATTTGAAAGGAAATTTAAAAATATTTTCAAATAAACTAGCGGAATTGATTGACTCTGGAAAAAAAGAGCTTTCCATCGGGTATCGCTGCCTTTACGATATTGTAAGCGGGGTATACAATGGCGTGAAATATGATGCTATCCAACGACAAATACGCGGTAATCATGTGGCATTGGTCGAGGAAGGCCGTTCCGGTCATGATGTAGCCGTGCTTGACCATTTTAAATTTACTTTTGATACTAAGGGGCTAGTGATGGCAGACCAAATGCGCGAAGAAGATCCAACCGCTGATGAGGGGGAAGAAATGACCCTGCAAGAATGCGCAAAAATGATTAAAGAGATGCGTGGCGAAATGGACGCGATGAAAGGTAAAGACGAAGCAGACCCCGAAGGCAGCAAGAAACAAGCCGAGGAAGGGGATGAAGCCGGAGAGCCCTGGAACGAAGAAGAAGACGAAGCAGACCCCGCTATGTTTGTGACTAAAACAAAACTTAACGAAGACGAAAGCGAAGAGGAAGAAGAAAAGAAAAAAGCAGAAGATGAAGACGAAGAAAAGGAAAAAGGCGATATGGAAAAACCAAAAGATACTAAAGACGCTATGGACTCTATGAAGCGCTCCATTTTCAAAGAAATCGCCGCGCGAGATATGCTGGTTAAAAGATTACAGCCACACATTGGGGTTTTCGACCATAAAGAGAAAACTTTAACTGAGGTCGCACGTTACGCGGTTAAACGCCTAAATGTACCTTGTAAATCAGGGCACGAATACGCAGCGATTGAAGGCTTTTTAAAAGGCGCTCGTGTAAGTACTCCTGCAATCGGCCAAGATTCACGTGCCATTAATTACAATTGTGTCGATGCCTACTTATCAGGAGATAAATAATCATGGGTTTTCAATCAGCGGTTTCCCTATTGCAGGGCTTTGGCGTACCCGGTGAACAATTCACCGATGGTCCTACACGAGCCGAAACGTTTACAATCGTTTCTGCTTCTTCAAGTTTAAATATTATTGGTGCAACGGCTTGCACCGTTACATCTCAAGGCGTTTGTGCTGCCGGTAATGTGGGCGGCGCTCGTGTATTCGCGGGTATCTTGGTTGACCCGAAAGATGTAGCTCTCTTTGGTACAGGAAATCAACCACTTGCACCAACCTTAGTCGTTCCGAACAATTCTATTGTAGAATGCGCCTCTATGGGAAGTTTCATTGTGACTTTACCCGCGGCGGCAAATATTGGGGACTCTGTAATTTTCGATAATACTTCGGGCGCACTTTCTACAATCGCTCCCGGGATTGCTTTACCTTCTGGTAAAACTTTTGCTAATGCGGTAGTCGATTATTATACAGTAGCGGCGGCAGGTTTAGCGGTCATAACTATGACTCCCGCTCTAGTTATCCCACAACCATAATTTGAGGATTGAATATTATGAGAGCTACAGCTATTAAGTCCATGGTTTCCGCTAGACAAGTGCGGCCTATGAAGAACTTCGACCACAGGCAATTTGAAAGTTTACCTAAAATGGGTATTAACCTGAATCGACATATCGTTGACCAAATGTATAACGGTCTACGATCCATGGAAAAAATGCAAGCCATGGCAATGGACTCCCTGCCCCCTACCGTTACCACGGGGAGCATAGGAACACCGGTACAGTTTTTACAAAACTGGCTGCCAGGATTTGTATTCGTAATTACCGCTGCTCGTAAAATCGATGACCTCGTGGGGATTATGACCACGGGCGCATGGGATGATGAACAGGTTGTTCAAGGAATATTAGAGCGTACAGGTACTTCGCAAGTTTACGGCGACTATACTAACGTTCCGTTAAGTTCTTGGAATACTAACTTCAATTATCGTACGGTTGTACGTTTTGAAGAAGGCATGAAAGTTGGCGTATTAGAAGCGGCTCGCTCGGGTAGATTGGGCGTGGACGATTCAGGCATGAAACGCGAAGCTGCCGCGCTTGCTCTTGAGATTATCCGTAATACTGTTGGTTTCGTAGGCTTTAACGCTGGCGCAAATAACACGTACGGTTTCTTAAACGACCCCGGTTTGCTTGGCTATACGACTGTTGCAGAGAATGCGGCTTCGACTTCAACGACATGGGCAGCTAAAACTTTCTTAGAAATCACAAATGATATTCGAGTAGCAATCGTGACTTTAAGAACCCAATCACAAGATACTATTGACCCCGAAAAAGTAGATTTAACTCTTGCTATTGCTACTGACGCGGTGGATTACTTAACGGTTACTTCTGATTTTGGTATATCTGTTAGAGCTTGGTTATCCGATGCGTATCCACGCTGCCGGGTTGTTTCTGCTCCTCAGTTAAACCTAGCAAATGGCGGCGCTAACGTGTTTTATTTGTTTGCAGACGCTATTCAAGATATGAGTACGGACGGCGGTTTAACGTTCATTCAGATGGTTCCTGCTAAGTTTCAAATGCTCGGCGTACAGCAATTAGCTAAAGCATATGAAGAGGATTACTCAAACGCTACAGCCGGAGTTATGTGTAAACGTCCATTTGCGGTTACTCGCTGGTCGGGTATTTAATTATGGCCCGCCCCTCTGCTTAGGTACGGGTGGGTTTTCTAAGTTTTTACTAAAATGCTAGTAACAATAATAGTCGCAATAAAAAATGAAATTATTATCCAAAGCCCTAGATTTTTCATATCCATCCGAGAGAGTGTAAAGCTACAGGAGCAATGATAGTGACAAATAAACAGGCCCCAACTTTTATAAGTAGAGAAGTTAGTTTGTCGAATCGATGATCTATCCTCATTAGATTTTCTTGTAATAAACGAATTCTAATCTCATGGTCTATAAATTGCTCTGTGAGGTCGTACATATTATTCACCCGTATAATTAATCATCCGAAATAGGACAAAGTCGGCTAGTGGATGAGACTAGTTTTCGCACCGTCGCGCTAGACTTTGTTGACGACTAGTATATCATAGAAGGGCGGTAAACAATGGAGATAACACAAAAATGCCTTTTATTTATTCAACTTTAACATGCACAAATACTTTCGCAGTCTTTGCAGCTAAGTCCGACCCGCACTCTTTATCGCGCGTTATAAAACGTATTGCGATTTTAGGCGGCCATGGTATGAAGAACCCCCAAGGCATCGACACGCCTAAGGGCGTAGTAACTAAAGTTACGGATGGAGATTTAGAGCTTTTACAAAGTATGGTCGCTTTCAGGTCACAGGTAGAAGCGGGTTATCTTGTAGTCGATAAAAATAACGTAGACCCGGCGACAAAAGCCGAAAGCATGAATTCTAAAGACGGTAGCTCACCTCTTACGCCTAAAGATTTTGAAAAGAGCGAAGACTTAGGGGAAGACGTACCGACCTATAAAAAACAAAAACCTGCTAGAGTGGGGTAGAGTATGAATCCGGCAATATTAACTTTTGATTATTCGAGCTATATCTCCAATCCTCAATTTCAGTTATACGCCGACACTACAAACTATCCGCAATCATTGCTCCAAAATTATTGGAACGTTGCGATTAATTATATTAGTGACGTTGGTAATTTTGGGGATATACAAGGCGATAAAAGAGAATACGCGATCCAGTTAATGATGTCGCATATCATATATCTAACGAATTTAACTAACACGGGTAACGGATTTGGTACAGGTTCTGGCGGCGCTCCCGGAACCGTACCCTATCAGATGCAAGGCGCGACTATTGATAAGGTGGCCGTGACGGTAACGCCGCCCCCTAATCCCAATCAATTTCAATGGTGGCTTGGTACGAGTCCTTTCGGCCAACAGTTGCTTGCAATGCTTCAAATTCAATCGGTAGGCGGTCATTATATCGGCGGCTCTAATATACGCGCGGGGTTTCTTGGCGCTGGAAATGGAGCGTGGCCGTGGCTAGTGTGACTATAAAACGAGATAACCCGAAAGCCTTAGATGGTCTTGTAAAAGCATTGCAACCCGGTTCCGTAAAGATAGGGTGGTTTCCTAGCGCTCGATATGACGATGAAGAATCAACGCCCGTGGCGGCCGTAGCGGCTCAAAATGAGTACGGTAACCCGAATAAAAAAATACCGGCTCGGCCTTTTTTACGCCCAGCAATAGCGCATAACGAAAAGAAATGGAAAAACATTGGTAAGAGGGGGCTTAAAGCTGTTTTAGCGAAAAAGTCAACTACTCAAGCCGTACTAGATAATATCGGCAATGTTGTTATAGGGGATATCCAACATTCAATCGCCCAAGTATATTCACCGCCTTTAAAACGCTCTACGATTGAAGCTCGACTCGAAAGAAAGAACGCCAAGGGTAGATTGAATAAAACGCAAGCTCGCGCGATTACTAAGCCCCTAATCGATACGGGGCATATGCAAGCAACGATTTCTTATGAAATATCGAGCGATTCATGATTCCCGGAATAAATTTATTAAATATGTGTTTAACGCTCATAGCCAAACAATCGGTCGTGTATTATCGATTTGAATCACGCGCTCAAAATTCAGTAGGTCAGGATATTACTACGTATGAACAGCCCGTAATACTATACGGCAGTTTTCAAGCGGTTCCTAGAAAAGAGTATTATTTGTACGGGTTAGACCTACAAAAAAACTATTCTACGTTTTACACTTCGAATAATATCATTGATGTTACCCGTGACGTATCGGGCGACCAGCTCGTTTATAACGAGGTGCGATATCAAGTTGAATCAAATAACGACTGGTACGCGCAAGATGGCTGGAAAGGTGTTTTATGCGTATCTATGGGGGTGGGGGATGTCTAGTTATACTGATAATTCCCTTATTGAATTATTTTTACCAATTATTAAAGAGGGTTTAATAGCAGATGGTTTTACGACTACTCTTGTTAAGCAATCAAATCAGCCCACACAACAGGGCATTCCCACGTCTCCCATGGTATTTTTTACCAAGATTTTTAATAAGAGATTCGGATTTTTAAGACGTGAAGATCGATGGAATACTTTAACTTCCCGATTCGACCATATCGAAAGCCAATACTACGAAACATCGTTTCAAGTGGCGGCTTTATCCTTACAAGACCCTAAAGATTTAACGATACCTACTGCCTCAGATTTAGTTAATGAAGTTGCTTGCATCATGCAGAGCAGTACTACACTAGATACGCTGAATAATGCGGGGGTAGGAATCTTGCGGATTAGCGATATAACTAACCCTTATTTTACGGACGACCGAGATAATTTTGAAGCCTCCCCCTCGTTCGATTTTGTGTTAGTATATTTAAATGAACGAGCGTCAACGACCCCATTGATTACGCCGCCAATTTCCCAGAACATACACGGAGTTTAATAAATGAGTATATCACCTCAAAAGTACGTTAATATCGTCTCCGGTGTAGGGGCTTCGGCGAATGTTCCTACCCGTGATTTAATCGGTAGGTTTTTCACGGGTAGTAGTTTAGTGCCTCCAAAGACATTCGTGCAGTTTACTACAGCCGCTCAAGTTATATCATTTTTTGGGGCTTCTTCAGAAGAAGCGCAACGAGCGATTTTCTATTTTTCATTCATTAGTAAAACACTTGTACAGCCCGCCGCGATTCAATTTGCCCGATGGACTCAAACCGCGGTTGCTCCTATGATTCAATCGCCCTCTAATAACAATAGTATCCTATCAAATTGGACATCGATTAATAACGGTTCGTTCGGTATTACAATGGCTCCAATCACAGATGGCGTTGTCGGTACTCCGGTTATTGGTACTTTTACGGGTATTAGTTTTGTGAGTGCTACCGATTTAACCGATGTAGCGAACATTTTAACACAAGCCGTACAATCTGATTTTATTATAAATCTAGTCGGTTCGTTAGCGTCAGGGTCAACCGCGGTTACGGGCTTAAGTAGTACTGCGAGCTTAGTAACTGGCATGCATGTTGTTGGTACTGGGATTCCCGCGGATACGGTTATTTCATCTATTACAAACGGTACGAGTATCGTTATATCTAATGCCGCACAAGGCACGGTACAAACGGGAGTTTTAACAAATACCGATACAACGGTAACCGGGTTGCAAGATACTTCGATTCTAGCTATTGGGATGGAAGTTACCGGAACTGGAATACCTTCAAGCACGACAATTGCATCTATTACCGATAGCACGACAATCGAACTATCCCTTGCGGCTACGGTAACAGGAAGCGAGAGCTTAACTTTCATGGCCGCAACGACCGCTATAGAATTTTTTACCCCTACAAATTCGATATTTGCGGATTCAACCGTGGTTAGTTCTAACGGCGGCTTTATATTTACAGGTGGTGTGACTGGGGATTATGCAATCGAGTTACAGGGTAATCTAGGCGGTACGGATTTAACCCCCTCGCCGTTGCTGGGATGGCTACCACAAGCAACTTTTGTTAATGGCGTATATACCGGCGGTTCGTTAGTTTCTAACGGCTCGGTGGCTCAGACGATTACCGAGTGTTTAACCGATTCGGTATCAACGTCTAATAATTTTGGCTCTTTCTTATTTTTAAACAATTTAAATTTAAGTCTAGCAAACGCAATACTTGCCGCGACTTGGAACCAAACACAAAATAACATGTTTATGTTCTGCGCTCCTGTGTTAGCGAGTAATTACGCAGCATGGACAAATGATTCTACCGGGCTTGGGTTACTGGGAGGAACGGCTTTAACCCTTTCGGGTATTTCTGTTTTCATCCCAGGCACATTAACATCAAGTTCTGCGGTTATAACAGGTTTACCGAGTACGAACGGCCTAGCGGTAGGCATGCCCGTTGTCGGAACAAATATCCCGGTAGGCAGCGTGATTATTGCAATCGCGGCCTCTCCAAGCACAAATGTTACTATTTCTAACAATGCTACCGGTTCTGGTTCTGAAGTAATTCAGTTTATATTTAATCAATTCCCCGAACAGATTCCTATGATGATCGAAGCGGCCACCGATTACGCGGCTCGTAATTCTGTACAAAATTATATGTTTCAAGGGCCATTTGCTAGTTTATTCCCAAGCGTCACCAACGATACGGATAAAATTAAATATGATTCGGTTTCGGTTAACTATTATGGTAACACGCAGCAAGCGGGCGTACCTGTGAATTTTTACCAAGTCGGGGTATTACAAGGCGCGTCACCAAGCCCGCTTGACATGACTACTTATGTAAACGAAATTTGGTTAAAAGATGCGATTACAACCCAAATCCTTAACTTGTTTGTAAGTTCTAACCAGATACCCGCAAACACTCAGGGACGCGCTCAAATCCTAGCTGGCTTGCAATCGGTAATTAATCAAGCTTTAACGAACGGAACAATCAGCGTTAATAAAACATTATCAACGCAACAACAAATGTTTATTACTTCTCAAACAGGAGACGCGAACGCATGGTATCAAGTCCAGTCTATCGGTTATTGGGTCGACTGCGCGATTGTAAATACAGCCGGCGTCTATAGCGCGACATATACTTTAATTTATAGTAAAGATGATGTTATTCGTTTAGTCGATGGACAGGATATCTTAATCTAATTTAGGAGCGAGTCATGCAGGATATTTCAGGGTTTGGGTTAGAGCTTAGGTTGATTGCTTCGACTACGTTTCCACAGGGAATAGTTATCACACAGTACGCAGATGATGCAGACGGCCTAGATGTTCCCGACTTACAAGTTGGGGATTCGGCTATGGGGCTTAACGGTGATTTAATCGTTTGGTCAAAGGCCAACCCGATTAAAGTTAATTTAAGTGTGATTGCTGGCTCGCAGGACGACCAGAATTTATCGGTTTTGCTTGAAGTAAATCGCCCAGGGCGCGGTAAGATTTTACCGATTGACGTATTAACGATGAACGTTACCTATAAACAAGGTAACTTTGTACAGTTGATTAATGGCGCTATTACAGATGGTGCGCCTTTCAGTGCGGTATCTTCTAGCGGTCGCCTTAAATCGAAGACATACAATTTTACCTTTGAAAATAGAATAGGTGGATAATGTTAGAACCTAAAGAAATTGAGTTAGATGATAGAAAATACATAATTCATAAGTTCCCCGCGTGGCATGGGGTTCATTTAGTCGGAAAGATACCGTTAGCCGTGGATTTCACCCACCCGGATGAAGAACTTCGCCAAAAGGTTTGGGCGGAAGTTTTCAGTTATATCGCGGTTCCAATTGCTAGTAGCAAGTCCACGATTAAAGCAACACCCTTATTTTTAACGACACAGGCATTGATTGATAATCATGTCAAAGGGTGGCCTCAGATGCTCAAGTTAATGAAAATCATAGCGGAGTACAACGATGGTTTTTTAGAGAATGGAAGCCTATAAGGTTTCCAAAATGGCAAGATCAAGAGGGTTTGCAGGTTGATTTTAAAAACGTTAACTCGTTTTTAGCGGCTATTATCTCGAATGGTAAAGCCACGCTTCACGAGCTAAAGACCATCTACACGATAGAAGATGCCTACATTATGTGGGAGGTTATCGCGGTTTGTAGATATAATGAATTTGTCGCTATTGAGAATAGTAAAAAGGCGAGAATATGAATTTAGAAACCCTTTACATTGAAGTTAAGCTACAAACCGATGAGATTAAAAAAGGCGTTGAGCAAGCTCAGGCGCAAATAAAAAATTTAGAGGGTGAATTTAAAAAATTAGGTAGCGAAGGCGATAGGGTAAGTGAGTCGTTTCGTAAAGTTGCAAACTCGGTTATAGGAATGTTTGCGGGGTATGCTTCTTTTCGAGCTACCTTAAGGGGCGTAAATGATGCGCTTTCTGCGGTTAGAGAGATAGGCAAAGCCTCGCGTGAGCTAAACGTAGATGCTACAGCGCTCGATGCTTGGGGTCATGCTTTACAAAGAACGGGGGGTGATGCGCGTTCATTCGCTTCTACTCTATCAAGTCTAGCTCAACACTTCGGCACTACAAACGAAATAGCGCTGCGTTCTCTCCCTAGGCTCGCAGATTCTTTTGCACGCTTAAACCCAAGACAAGCTCAACAGTTTGGAAAATCACTAGGTCTTGACTTACCTACAATTCTATTGCTTCAGCAAGGCAGAAGAGAGGTGGAAGCGTTAGTAGCCCAGCAAGAAAAATTGGGATTAGTCACGAAAGAACAAACCGAGATTACGCGAAAATATGATAACGCCCTGTATGATGTTGGACGGGCGTATCAAAGTTTTTATAGGGAGTTGGCATTGCCTCTGCTCCCCGGAATCACTACCGCTCTTGAGTATGTGATAGAACACAAAGACGCCGTAGCCGATTCGTTTAGAGCCATGTCTGTGGGTTTGGCGGCTCTTTCTTTTTGGGTTCTTAAAATTAGCGGCCCAATAGGAAAAGTGGCGGCGGGATTAACCGCAATTGCCGCCACTTATGGACTTGTTAAAGAAGATATTAAATATTTTAAAGAGGGTAAAGATTCCTTAATTGGTCAAACTCTTGGGTTTACCCCGGGTACTATAAAAAGCCAAGCACAGGCGGGAAAAAATATAGCCGCTCAGGGTGCGGGCAATTTCCTTTTAAGCATCCCTAGCCAAGTATTTGGGCAGATAGGCCAGATATTCGGGGTTGGGGGTGGTGGAAGTAATAAAACTGAGGTTAATATAAATAATGTGAATATTAATACCCAAGCAACGGATGCCGATGGAATCATGGCGGCGGCTAGAGGCGGTTTGCAACAAGCGTTGAGCCAGCTAACTAGCCACGTCGATAATGGAGTGCATAGCTAATGGCTTTCGCAGAAATAGCAAACCTCGCAACTTCGATTATTTCGTCATTTTTGGCTCAAGATACCGTTGCGGTTTACACTCAAGATTTTACACAGGTATTTAGAGATGCTCGGGCTATCAAAGCGGTAGTTAAAGAACGCGCTAAGGTCATGGAACACCCGGTTGAAAGCGGGGCGATTATTACAGACCACAGGATTATTTTACCTACAGAAATTGATTTATCTTTAATACTTACGCCCGCTACGTATCGTGAAACATATGACAAAATTAATCAATACTACTTACAAGGTACGTTATTGATAGTACAAACCCGTTCGGGTATATATGTAAATCAGTTAATACACGCAATGCCTCATGAAGAAGATCCAAATCTATATAATACAATAACCCTCGCGCTAGGGCTTAAAGAGGTACAATTCGTAACGGCTCAATTCACGACAACCCCCCGTAATACTAAGAATTCAAACGGGGTTAATCGCGGAGTACAGCAACCGACAGCACCGACCGGGTCACAGTCCTCCGCGTTAGGTGATGTGGGAAGACGTTTGAGGGGTGGTTAATGTTTAATGTTCCCTTGCAGGCAGTGCCAAATCAATCTTTTTCAATTCAGCTAGACGGCAATAATTATGATTTGAGTATCCGGGATTGTGGTAATATTATGGCGGTAGACGTATCGATTAATAACACGATTATTGTGATTGGTTGCCGCGCAGTTCCCGGTAATTTTATATTGCCGTACCGTTACCTTGAGAATGGTAATTTTCTGATTACTACACTCGATGACGAGTACCCGGACTGGAGACGATTTGGACTTGACCAGCTTATGGTTTTTGGTACTCAAGCTGAATTAAACGCAATACGTTTTACCGATATAGTGAGCGTACATTATGCCGCAGTCGCTTGATCCCCGAATAGTCAAGTTAAATATTGAGGTGAATGGGAAAACAAAAACCTATTCATCGCCCATGAATATCCGCGCAACGGGTACGAAATATGGTAACGCTCTGCAAAATGATTGCACTGTTACGATTATGAATTTAGACCGCGCAACGCAAGATTTTATCTTAACCGAAACGTCTCCATACACGTTAAACCGCACGCCCAAGACCGTAATACTTGAAGCTGGAAGAGAATCGTATGGAACAGCCGTTATCTATCGCGGTAATGTTATTAAATCGATTGTATCGCAACCCCCAGATATCGGCGTTACGCTGACATGCTTAACCGGTAATTTTCTGAAGGGTAATATTATCACCCGCAATCAATC
>QGNH01000563.1_pt1 | contig 45101 bp, 70 predicted proteins | sample 1735481 | NCBI WGS metagenome assembly QGNH01 (sample SAMN09239004, study PRJNA386568) | Viral metagenome, whole genome shotgun sequencing project.
ACCGCGAACGTGCCCGTGTTGGTGACCGCCGTGGAGGGCGGGGCCTGCACCGAGGCACTGATTTGCTTTAAGACGCTAACCACGGAAATCGCCGTGGTATCGGTCGCGGTTGATTTGGCGTCCGCCTTCGCGCCAACGGTAACATTGGCGCCATCTAGCAACGTCTGACCGAGCGTCGTGACGTTGCCGGTTCCGCTATCGGGAACGCCTGCGGTAAGATGTACGACTGGATCAGCCATGTTTCTAGAATCCTAAAAGTTCAAAGGTGGGAACGAATGCACCGCTTGCGTGGGTGACAGTGATAAGAAACGTCGTCGTAACAACCGAACCAGCGCCGTTGTCAGCGTGAAGCGTGATCGCGTCAGACCCCGCCGTAAGAGACGCCGCGACCTTCAGGGAATTGGTCGTGATTGAAAACAGCGTCCCAGGATTGCTGGTGAAGGTGTAGGTGTAGGAACCTGTGCCTCGGGATACGGAAAGCGTTCCCACGACATCGCCAACGTGTGCGGTATCGCCAATGATCGCGGCGGACAGGTTAATGCGGGGGCTACTAGCTCCCCCCAGCAGGCCCAAGCCACCAAAGCCCCCACGCCCGCCCATCCGGCCAAAGGCCATCAGGCAAGCTCGGTAACGTAGAGAGTTCCGGCTGTCGTAACCTGAATGGCCGATACTTTCTGACCTGGGCTTACCGTGAAATATTCAGCCGCAAGCCCCGGCAGATAAGTTCCTGCCGAAGTTGCGGTTGATCCGTCCGTTGTAATGAAACTGTCAGTTGTTACTACGACGCGGACCTTGTAGGTCTGCCCCCCGAGAGCGTTCGTGATGGTGCCAGCCGTGCCCGTGTAGGCAACGCTCTGGACTGTGCCTAGGCGGCCAGTACCAATGTATTGCATGTCAGGTGGCTTTGATCACGGCGAAACAAGCAGCGGCGACGGCGGTTCCGGTAGAGCCGGAAGGCGTGAACGAAACAATATCGTCCTCGTTGACTTCGCACGGACTGGTGCAAACAAGCGAAGCAGTGGTGCCGAGAGCAGAGCTTGCAGCCGTTACCGTGAAGGGCGAGCCTCCGACTGCGGTGCCGTTGATCGCTACCGCGACCGACATATCAGTGGTAAAAGCAGCGGTAACGACGAGACCGACCTTGCGGAGCGTACCTCGGAAGGAAGCGCGTGCAACCGCCGCAATCGGGCTTGTGGCACAGGAAACAGTGAAAGCCTGAACGGTCTGCTCTTTGAGCAGCGGGTGAAGGGAAGGAAGCGCCATTATGAAATCCTCAATAGGGAAAGTAAAAGGGGCGGCTTTTACACCGCCCCAATGGGTTAAGACGTGGTGAGATCGAAAATGCCGCCGCTCGCCTTTTCGTTGCGAGAAACCAGCGCATATTCAGACAACACCTGACGCCGATCCGAATCGCCGGTTTTCGCCAGCGGGAGCGAAATCATGTTGCGGCCGTTCAGGAAGGCCAGCGCCCACTTGTCCAATTCAAGCACAAGCACATCGCGGGAACGGGTGAAGCGGTTGGCAACCACCTTCAGCACACCGAAATCAGACTCATAAGCATCAACCGATGCCGTGATCTTCTTGTTTTTCGCATCCTGAATGGGAGATGCCCGACCAGTGAAGGTCGAAAACGTCTGCTTGTTGAAAGCACCCGTCATGATGGTTTCGGGATTGCCGCCCTGCGTCCATGCTGCTGAAAGAACACTCTTCAACAGCGTTTCAGTAAAGGCGCGCTGGGTACCATCCACGCGGGTCACGGTGCCCGAAGTGGTGGGATCGGTGCCGGTCGTGGAAGTGTTGGTCTTGATCCACGAAAGAACCGAAGCCGTGGTTCGTGCGGTGGTGGTATCGCCGGCAACCTGGGTCTGGTTGGTTCCGGCAAGGACCACTTCCTGATCGCGCTTCAGTTCGATGCCCTTAAGCATCGCCTGATAGGCGAGTTCGTTGGAACGGCCAGCGTGCTGAACAGCCTGCTGGGTTCCCGATACGCGGGCGACCTTGTAGGAAATCTGCGTCACGTTAGCCAAACGAACGGTAACGGTGGTGGCATTGGTGGTCGGATCGTCGCCTTCAAACTGCGCATTGGCGGCGGCGGTTGCGAGGTCCTGGGTCTGCCATTCGTGCTTGGTGGCGGACGCTTTTTCGCGCTCAATGCCGGAGATGAACGGAGTTGCAGTGGGTGCAATCCGATAAATCATGTTGGTCAAGTCTTCGCGGTTGCCAATCGCCTGGTAGGTGGCAAGGGTAGAGGCTGGAAGGGCCATGGTCGTTCCTTATGCTGACCGGCGCCGGGAGCGAATCTGCGCATTGAGCAGAGCTTCAGCGTCCTTAAGCGAGCCGGACTGTGTGAGTTTTGCTTCGAGGGCTTGGAGGTTTTCGGAATCGGCAGACCCGGCGGGTCTGGACACTCCGGGACGCTGCACGAGAGGAACGGGTTTTGCGGCTACGGCCTTCGGGGCGTTCTGAATGTCGGATAGTCTCAAATCCGAGAAGATAAGCTGCTGGATACGATGATCGTAAATGGAAAGTTTCTCCTTGCCACTTGCGAGATCGTTCAACTCTTCCGGTTTGAATCCGAGTTCAGCCAGCCTTCCGGCGGCGCGTTGTATCAGTGCTGGGCCTTTAACCTTGTCTGCGAGTTCTGGAATGAGTTCAGCCGCAAGAGCGTCTTCCGTCTTGATGTGTTGCGCCCATTGGGTTTGATGCTCTTGTGTCTTGCGCCCTTCGGCCTGTTGCGATTCCCAAGCGACGGCCTGCATCTTCTGCTGATGCACGTCCCATTGGATTTTTCGAAACGGGTCTTCAAGCGCCAGCTTCTCGATATCCGCCATCGACTTGATGTCGGCAAAATCGCGAAGTTGTTCCCTTTCGAGAACTTCCAGTGCAGATTTAATCTTGACTTCGAACTGTTGCCTTAACTGTTCCGTCTGCTGCTCTTTGGCGGTTAAGCCTTTGAGCTTTTCAGCGTGCTCGTTTTGACTCTGGCGAACTACTGCGCTGGCTTTCCTGTCCTGTTCCAGGAGAAATTCCTGCATATCAGGGTCGAGTTTATTCCAACGTTCGTTCTGGTCCTTCGTCCAAGACCTTGGAAGTTCACGTGGCGGCGTTTCGGCCGGGGCGGCTTCCTCATCTTCACCGGTAGCCTTTTCAGGGGCGGCGTTGTCCTCATCGGACAATTCGGGTTCTGCGGTCGCCTCTTCGGCGCTCTCGGCAGTGGGTTCTTCCGCATAAATTAGATTGCGGGCTTCTTCGAGTGAAAGTTCGCTAGTATCAGATACAGCTTCGCTGCCGGTGACTTCCGGTTGGTCCGTCATGAAATATCCCTGAGTTTAGCGGTTAAAAAACCGCTTGCGTTCGGTGTCTTCGGCCAGTTCTTTCAACTGCGCCGCTGCCATCTTTCCGTCCGTGAGGACAGATTCGATATAGCCCTTGATCTTGCCGAGTTGCGTAATAGCCGACCAGCAGCGTTCACGTCCGTCCGTATCCCTCGGAGGGGTAGACTTCCAAGCCGTAATTAGGTCGCGCTCGATGGAGGCAAGAGCTTCATTGAACAGATCGTTATCAAGGAGTGCTTGCGCTCCGAGCGCGCGGCTGTTGTCCCGATGTAGTTTGTGTTCATCGACCAAGCATCACCTCTAGCTCTTTGCGTACCGCTTCAATTGGCCACTGATCGGCTTGCCTGAATATCTTATGCCCCCGATACCATGGCGTTTTGTTTCCGCTCATCCAGCGCCAGCATGGGGCCTTGCCGAGCATCAATAGAACGGGTTTACCAAGAGCTCCTGCCATGTGGGCATTAGCGGAATCGGTCGCGACGATATAGTCCATTGCTGCGATAGCGGCGGCGGTGTCGCGCCAGTCCTTGAACGTAGATCCGAGATCGGCGATAAAGCCGTCGAGGCCAAGAGCTGAGATTTCATCGGGTCCAGGCCTTACCTGTAGCGAGTAGAATGCCGCCCCCGGCAGGTCGAAGAGCGGACAAAGCGCATCGAGGGATGTCGAGCGCAGCGCATCATTCGCATAACCGGGGGAGCCTTTCCATGACAGCCCGACCTTCATCACTCCCCGTGAAGGGAGTTTAACCGGTGATGCCGTCATGTAAGCTAAACCGTTAATGTCCTTGTATTCGATGCCCATAAGGGCACACGCAGCCATTGGCGAGGTAACATAATCGGCCTTGAACGGGCCTACCTCGTTAATCACGTCATCGAAGCAGTCGAACTGTTCGGCGATTAACGGAGCAAGATTTTCAGGGCATGAAAATACCAGTCTTTTGCATTTTGCCTTGAGAAGGGGGGCAAATCGGATGAACTGAAGCGTGTCCCCAAACCCCTGTTCATGAGCAAGGATGACACTTTTTCCTGCCAGGACTTCGCCGTTCCATCTCCTGATATTGCTCCCGCTGATCGGCTTACGGACGGGGGCGTGGTGCTTGACCTCGAACTCATAAAGGCCCTCTTTCAGCCGCCCCATTGCCAGCTTTGCAATCGCAATGCTGTGGTTGATCTTCGGTTCGTTGGCGTCCTGCTCAAACGCTAATTTATAGCAATTCAGCGCGGTTTCGTATTCGCCCCGGTCGTGATGGGCCAGCCCGATATGGTGCAGCACGATGGCCTTGCGGTCTGTTAACTCCAACGCCCGTCGAAAGGTTGCGAGGCTGTCCTGTCCATTCCGCATTATGGCGGACGCGTAGTTGAAAACAGCAATAAACTCGTTCGGTGCGACGTTCGCGCAACGCTTGGCAATGGCCAATTGCGCCTGAGAACGAGGCGTAGTGCTTAGAAGCGTGTATTGATTGGCCAGATATTCCGGGTTGTCGGGGTCGTCCAGGAGCCTGGTGGCGGTCTTCTTGTACGTCTCGAGAATGCTAACCAATCGCCCACACCATCAGCATAATATCGTCCTCGTCCTCTTCGTCCATCATGATGCGGGCTAATGCTACTGTCTCGTTCGCCCGTGCGATGGCTTCTGTTACTCTGGCGGCGCCTCTTGCCGCTTCATAGGATCTTGCGAGCCGATCGGCCGCTTCCTGCTCGATATTCCCGCGTTCGACAACTTCAAGTGTGGCCGCCTTGGCCTTCTTGACCGCTGCAACGGCTGTTTTTGCCTTGGAAGCTACCGCTTCTTCGAGGTGGATTTCCTCAAGAAGCTTTTCCCATTCCTTTCTTGAGAAACGGCGACCACCGGGAACCCTGGTCCCGCCAATCGTTGTCGTAACGCTCGCGGGGACAGTTATAGCAAATGCGGCGACGTCCGGCGTCTCCGTTGCAGCCAGTGTTCCGGTCGTAAGGCCGAAACCCCCAGAGAGTGCTGCGGTATCGGCCGCTTCCGTAACAGCCAGTGTTCCCGCTGTATCGACGTTTCCGGCGAAGGCCGAGGCGTCCGTAGCCTCAGTCGTTGCCAGCGTTCCAGATACGTAGCCGGTGCCGGATAGCGCGGCGACATCGGCGGCTTCCGTAACAGCCAGCGTACCCGAGATGTTGGTATTACCGGAGAGGGCTGCAACGTCTGCGGCTTCAGTTACAGCTAACGTGCCTAGGTCCGCGAACCCCCCAGATAGTGCGGCAGTATCGGCGGTTTCAGTTGCGGCTAACGTACCAGAGTAGACAGCGTTTCCGGCAAATGCGGCGGTATCGGCGGCTTCCGTTGTGGCTAGTGTGCCTAAGTTAGCGAAACCGCCTGTGAAGGCCGCAGCGTCGGCTGCTTCTGTTGTAGCCAGTGTCCCAGATGGCGCACCGCTCGACGCCAGATATAGAGCAGGCATTTCCCCTTCTGCGGGGATAAGGAAGCAGTAGGGATCAACATCGAGCAGCGCGGCTTCTGCCGCCGATAACGCGCGATTCCACGCACAAGCTATGTAACAATTTGGCGAGGCGGATCTCGGCTGAAATGTCCAGCCGTTGATCTGGATTTGAGTTGTCGCCGATGTCGCGGCGGGAGATGAGTTGCCCCACGCTGTAGAGAGAACCTGTATTCCATTTCGATAGATAAGATTACTGCCGTTAACCGTGAATGTGCCAAGACAACTGATGAGAGGAAGGGTTCCAGTAAAATCGACGCCGGAGCTTTTTTGCTCGCCACCGCCCGCATCATTCCAGCCTTGCGCCACAGTCGTTAAAGCGCCGCCATTCGTCAGGTCGCCAATGCTGGCTACTTCATAGGGCGAAGTCGCGTTACTACCGTCATATGCAATGTAAACTAAATAGTTGAAAGCGCATCCTACGGTCCCGTGCTGTGCACCACGGTAATATAATGAGAAATTATTCCATCCTTTATATACAGGCGGCGCCACGCAAGAAAGAATGTTCCCAGTGGTTATGGTTTGACCGCCAGTAAGGACCGGTCCCTCCTGATCCACTCCGAAAGGATTCTGACTGCTAGTCAGAGTCATTGTCGGGCAATTGCCCGTTAGATCAATTCCAAAAGTGAGACCGGGCAACCAGCAGCCAACCAGCCCCTTTGCGAGCGGATGCGACCAATCTATACGCGGTCGACCGCCAACCGGGACGGTGCGTTGGCGCTGCCGAGCGAGCAGCATTACGCTATCGAATAATTCGAGGTGGTATAGTCAACGGTGTTGGTGGCGTTCAGCGTGGTTGCTTGCCCGTTAACGAAGCCGAAAACGAAATCCTGCCTGGGCAATCGGATGCCTTCTAGAACGCCATCCTGAACTGCGCTTGAAACATCAATAACAATTGATCCCCTGTAATATTGCGACGGCGGAGGCCCTGTAAATGCAGATGCCAACGTGCGCCCATCGCCATATGTACCGCTATGGTTCTTGGTAAGAATGTAAACATCGATGCGGTTCGGAACGACGCAATTGAAGGTTCCGAGGTGGATACTGACATCCGCGAACAGGTCAAGATTGGTGCCGTTCGCAATCACCAGATCAGAGTACCAACCCTGTCCGCTTGTCAGTGCGGGGAGCGCCGTTGTTACCGCTGTGGCGTAGGCGGCCTGTGCGCCAGCTACTAATTTTTGCGTAGCCATTAGGTAAGTCCCCCAGCGGCTATTAGATCATTTGCTCCAACCGGCCCGCCCAAACCGCCGCCGCTTTGCGCAACCGTTGCCTGCCACCACGGAATGGTAGGCGAGTCAAACGGTGCAACCAGTGTGCCGAGATTGGCGAGCGTCGTGGCCTTGCCTGCGAACAACGTCTGAATGCCTAACCGGATCGACGTTCCCACTGAAGCATCGATATCGCCACCTTGAAGCAACAAAGTCAGTTGCGTGACCTGCAACTGAGTAAGAGCTGCCAGATCGGCGAACACGACGGCGTTGAGGATATCCGAGGGCTTGATAATCGCCTTCTGCGATGTAGCCGCAACGGTTATCGCGTTGAGCTGCGCAAGCTTTACCGCCGTTGTTCCTGCCGTCAACGTTGGCCACTTGGCAATTAGCGCCGTGTAATATGCCATCTATATTAACCGTGGGTGATCGTACCGGCGGTAACCGAGACGGTTCCACCCGATGTGATGGTTGTAGTGCCGAGGACGATATCGGTTGCCGATGTACCGACCGTCAATCCAGAAACAACGGTAGTACCGGCGTTATTGCGTAACTCCGCCAGGGCTGCAGTACCGGATGCTGAGGCCGCGACCGACAACGTGACGCCGGCGAGCGTTGCGACAGCGCCCGAGATCGTGAACGGCGGATTTTGCAAGGCAATGGTTGCCAGCACGCCAGTTGCACCCGACAGGGCACTCGTGCCGATAACGAGCTGGCCAAGCGAGCCAGCGCCGGTTGATGCGGCGGCGGTCTTCGTGTCGATCAGATCAGATACGAGTTGCATCCGGTTGGTCTTGAGTGTGGCGGCGTAAACAACAGACATAGATTATGTTCCTCTATTGAAGCTTTTCGGGGCGGCCATCCTTGCCGCGCTGCACTGTCATGGTCTTATTGCCGCGCTTGATGCCAGATGCCCGTCCGGTCTTGGCATCACGGATAATCTCAATCGGTGCGTTGGCTGCATCTTCCACGTTCTTGGCATGTTTGGCCAAAGCCCCATGAAGATCAGAAACGGCCTTGGTGGTGGCGTGAACCCCGGTTTCCGTCTCACCCTTCTGGCGGACTTCATCAGATTTGGCGGCATGATCGAATTGCGCACTCTGCATGCTGTGTTCGTGAAGCTGCTGGGCATGGCCCATCTTCTGCTGGTGCATCTCATGCTGTCTCATGTCCGCCTTTTCCTTCATGGCGGCGTCAATCATGGCAAGCTTGGCGTCCAGATCGGCCTTTTCTCGAGCCAACTGTAACTCACCCTCGAGCTTCACCTTGGCGTGGAAGGCGTCGAGCTGCGCTTTTTCAGTATCGGCCTGGGTCTTGGCCTGCATCTTCTGCTGTTCAAGCTGGCCTTTGGCCTGCTCGATCTGCAATTGAGTCTGTGCCTTGATGGCCTCGGGATTGGGAGGCGGCGGAGCCGGGGGATGCAATGGTTGCCCGGTTTGCGGGTCTTTGGCTGACGGATCGTTGAAGAACTTGTCCGCGTTCTTGTGGCCCATCAGTTTGGAGATTTCAGACGCTGTATTGAACAGCTCCTGATCCCCGACGAGATTGACCTTGCCGCCGGCGAGCATTTCCTTCTGGATGTTTGCCAGCGCCATCATTTGCGCGAACTGCTGGGCCTTTGAACCAGAACCCAGGCCGACATTGATGGTCATATCGTTGCGGGCTTTCCAATCCCTCGGATCGACCGAAACCCAGTTATTCCTGAGTCTAACCGTCTGCGCTTCCTGGCCGTGCTTGCGGATGGTGGCGTGCAGCAAGGAGAACAGTTCCTTGACGCCCTCGGCAATAACGCGGGCAATCAGCTTGGTACGCATCTGCGAGGACGAGAATACTTGAGCCACGGCGGTTGCGGATTGGTTTTGCAGGGCGTTGGCATCGATGCCCTGACCCTGCCTGGTTACCCCGGTTCGGGTCTCCATGATCGAATCCATGTAGCCCATGGCGGCGAAGGACGATTCGGAAGTGTCGGGAACTTCCTGATAGTTCAGGCCGCCCGGCTGCTTCATGCGGATGATCCGGCCTGGTCGTTTTGGACCCAGCAAGTCATCGATTGAATTAACGCCCACGCAAGATTCAGCTACTTCAATGTCAGCGCCGGCCGATAGATATTTACTATCAAGTGCGGCCCGCAACAGCGCGGTCTTAATCCGCTGGATATCCATGACCAGATCGGCAATCGATCGACCGAAGAAGCGATGTGTAACCGGAACAGGGGTAGTAACAGCGAACGGAATGGCGTCGAACGGGGTTATAGATGGCTTGCCGTCACGCTTCAGAACTTCGCCCTGATCGCCCCCCGTCATGACCTGGTATAGAACGGGCTTGCCGTTGCCCTCGTAGTCCATCCTGACGTAATGCTCAGTGATCTTAACCAGGCGAGCCGCGCGGTTGATCGAGTCTGTGGTTCCGGTGGTCAGATGCTCGTTAACGGTATCCCGGGCTAAGGTTTCAATCTCTGTAAAGCCGGTATAATCGGATAGCGCCTTGATCTGTTCCTCGTCATAGCCTTCCGCTATGAGCTGGGCTTCAGTCTTGGTGACTACTTCATGAAAGCAATAGTTGCAGGTCTTGATGTCCCGTGCGCCGCGCTCAATCCCGAACTCTTCCGGGGGAACGCCTAAGGTCTTGGCCTGCGCCTGCTTGCGGGTTGTGGTGATCGTTACGTCATGGGTGACGGGCTTTGGCGGGGTTGGCGGAAGGGCCGCCATCTGCTGCGATGGGGACATTGGCTGAAGCATGTTTGGGGGCGTGAGGGCGTCCATCAGCTCGTACCCTCGTCTTCAGACTCTTTAGCGTTCTCTTTCGGACTTTCCTTGTCCTTACCGTCCTCGTCGCTACCTTCATTATTGACGGTATGAGCAACGATCTTCATCCCGCCATCCGACAGCTCAACGGCCTGGGCCAGCAACGCAAATTGGTCCTCAGTGAGGTCGTAATAGGTCTCCCGCTCTTCCTCTTCGCGCTCTTCCCACCAGACCTTGACTATCCCGGTTTTGGAAAGCAGCCCGTCCTTGATGAACCCGTACAGGATCATGAAACCGGGGTTGTTCTGCATGAACACATGGTTCACATAGTCGGTTTCCTGCTGTGCGGCCTCCTCGTCCTCTGGGCCTACCGGCTCGAACCGCACAACCTCGTCAGACCCGCAAAAGATATCCATCAGGACAGGCATCAAGCCTTCAATGGTGTCTGCTACATCAGTCGAGACAGCCTGAGAGCGGCCTTCCTGGGCCGGCATGTCCTTCGACATATTGCCATTGTAATAATCCATGGCATCGGCACGGTCTTCCATAAGGTTAGCTGCGCTGATAGCCGCCATTGCGCTGGATTTCTCCGATGCCAGCATGGTCTTGAGTTCGAGCGGCGACATCTTACTCATCGATAAGGTGGCCTATCATGCATATCCCTGATTTGCGTATTGGAGCGGACGGTTGAAACCCGTGTTCACAATCTGGCTATCCAATGTCATTGCGAGATAGCGGAATGAATCCGCAGCGTGCGAGGCCCAGTCATGAACCGGGCTTGGCTTTAAGGCTTGCAGCCTCTCGTCATATTCTGAGTGGTACATTTTCAACGCATCTATGCCGCGCTGACATTTCTTAGCGTCGAACCAGCAGCGTGGGATGATCGTGCGAACCGCGTTGATGCCATCCTCAACCCGGTGCATTCTCGCAACCGTGATGTTTTTCAGACCGAGGCTTTCGAGTACCTCAAGACGAGATTTGCCAGTGCCCAATTCCTTAGCCTGGGCATCGTGCGGAACGATATGCCCGGCGTATAAATACGGCTTGTTGGTGATTTCGCGTACATAGTGACCGAGATCGACCCCTGAGGCCTCATAGTAATCAATAATCCGAATCTCACGCCCGATAACCTGTGCAAAAAAGATGGCGGTCGAATCGCGAATACCCAAGTCCCATGCCGTATAGACTGGACTGACTGGCTCATGCGGAACCCCTGTAATGCGTCCATCGGCATCGGCCGCAGCCATGAGCTTGCCGTAGTATGCTCCAATAACAGCCGCCTCAAACGAACACTCAAATTCTTGAGCATACTGTTCTTCTGTCAGTCCCGCCTTGAGGCTTTGCAGCTCCTCGGCTCCGATTATCCCCGTTTCAGACGCTTTAAGCGTGAGACGAAAGAAATTATCAGCAAGAGAAGCATCTTCGTTCAGATCTATTTTGAAGAACCAGTCCCGGCCTGCGGGAGTTCCGATAAAAGTTCCCCAACCCGCATAATCAGATAGAGTTGGCCGGATAACCTCGGGCCAGGCTCTTGGGTCCATCTGTGCCGGCTCGTCGATAGTAACCCCATCGTGGTATAGTCCGCGCATTCGATCATAATTGTCTGCGCCGTAGAGTCGTATTCTAGCACCATTCGGGTACTCAACCCATAGCTCCGATTCCGACATCTTGAGGCCCGGAATGACCGAGCTGAAATGCTTTAGATATCCCCATGCGACGTCCTTCGCCTGGCTATACGTGGGAGCGATATAAGCGAACCGGGGCGGCGGATGCTGGCGGGTGGTTGTCAGCGCCGCCTTAATCATGTCGTTGATGCAGCCGACCGTTTTACCAAAGCGCCGATGAGCCACGATCTTGGCAAAGCGCTCTTTGCGGTCGTGGTAGGCTACGAACTGATCCCGAGGCGTATAGGGAATTACTATTCTTTGGGTTGCCACGAGATCACAAATGCGCCGTTCTCGCCGTTTTCAATTGGCTGTGCCGCCTTTCCCCAACCGCGATCCAGCAGGGCGTTTGCTGCGCTTACACGGGCAGTGTGAGGGGCATCGGAGGCGTGCATGATGCTTGCGAGCGTTGACAATGCGCCTTCTGTGTGTCCTCGCGCTAAAGAACGGATATCAGTAAGGTTTTTAGCCATTTATAGATTCTGGGGTTATTACGCATTTTCGAATCCCCAGTGACTGCAAGGGGGTTAGCATTTGTGCCAACATTCCGCGTGGGTCTTTAAACATTCCCCAATGTGAACAGCTAATCACGCCGGGCCACCATTGGTGAACTGCCCGAGTTCCGCCATTAAATCGTCGGCCTCTGTCTCAATTGACTTGCTGACCTGATCTGCAACATCTGCGGCATTATTAAACTTAGCCAGTGCCGCGTCCGTATTGGTATTCGTCTTGGCAATGCGATCCTTCGCGGCCTGGATTTTGTCCTTGATCGAGGCTGATAGGACGTGGGCACCTGTAATACTCATTAATTGCTCAGTTTTTTTTTAGGATTGTCGAATGGGTTGGCGAGCGCCTTTGCGATTTCTTCCGGTGTCGCCATTGCGGGAACCTCAACCTCGATATCCCCCATGGTGTATATTTCCGTGCCCTGGCCGTATTGCATTGTTAGATTGTTGATGCCGGGAATGTGGGCTAACTGTTCTTTGAGGTTAACTATTCCCAAGCGATATTCCTGATTTGTGTCATAAACTGCGATTGAAAGACGTGCGGCAAACCAATCAAGATGATTCTGATTGAGCAATCAATCCAGCCGCCCGAAATTGAGCGTCTGATAGTGGGCCGGTCCAGCCTTTGGCTTGGTCGTTCCGAAGTCGAGGAACTGATAGCCGGTTGGCCATGCCCACGCCGGGTTGCGGATTTCACGAACGGGGAACAGTCCCCAATGACTAAAGCTTTTGTATCCGCTCATGCGGGTTCCTTTGGGTTTTCATGTAGATATTTTGAGTCATAGCTCTGTTCTGTCGGGAATATGCTCTCGTATATCGCTTGAGCATCGCGGATCAGCCGGGCTTCGCGCTCGGGATCGGGACGGGGGACGAATTGAATGATGTCAGCGCTCATCTGGTTCAACCGGTGTCAGGGCCTGCAACCAAGCATCGCCCATTAGAGCCGTGGTAGCGAACGTCGTCAGCCACATCTCGAACGGGTCAGGCCATGCAGCAGCTTCCCTGTTGCGCCGCGCCTGAAAGTCGGTTCCATAAATAACATTGCTGTCTTGCATGCTACGCCCTTCCGTGAAGTTCGTAATGTCCGGGTGCGCATTTGTAGCGCTCTAGAGACCAATTCGCATGGTAGATAGGATGTTCCGACATCCACTTTGCAATTCCGATCTGGCCTTGGATCATGCATTGCTGAAACGTAATATCGGATAGGGAACTATCGGTGACGATCTCCTCAACGCAAATACCGGATACACCAGCAAGGGTGTGGCAGAGTACGGCGATGAGCGTTACGAACATGGGCTACCTCAAAAAGGTACCGGGCGGCGCTAAACTCTCTGGTGCTACAAGAGCGATGTATATTTGAAGAGAGCTGCAAGGCCGCCCGATTGGTTCCGGCCGGTCGGGTCGCAATGCCCGACTTTTACTGCTCCACACACCGGTGGCGGCCAAATGGTGCCGCTTATCCACGTCTGGACCTGACAATTAGATTCAGGCGGGCATGACGGTTCGCTGATTTTGGCAACGAGCCGCCATTAGGTTGTTCTCGCAAACTCGCCGTGAAGCTTTGGCGCCGCATTGCAGTAAGCCGCATGTGCGGCCTCAGCCGTCGAGAAAGTTCCGAGATAATGCTGTTTGCTGTTGATCTTGATCTGTGCACGAAACGAACCGCTCTTATTCAGGGACACACCCTTTAGGCCAACCGCAGAATCCGCAGTAGCCTTGCGATTCATATTATTTTCGGACGTGGTGGCTTCTCTAAGATTAGAAAGACGGTTGTCCGTCGATTTTCCGTTTTTATGGTCCAGATTCGCGGGCCAATAACTATGAGCTAAAAGCCAAGCTAAGCGATGCGCCTTATAGTGCCGGCCTAGATATTTGATCTCTAGGTATGGCGGCTCGTGGCTCGAAAGGGTACCAGCACGGTCACCCGCGCGGGCCCGGCCCCTACTAGATAGCCAATACAAAATACCCGTCTCCGGGTTATAGCTCAGAGCCTTGCGAAATTCTTCCGCAGAAGGGATGGCGGCTTGTTCAACGGTTTTGGTCATTAAAAACCCGCAGGGTGAACGTCAAATTCCACCGGGCAGCTATCGTAAGACTGATTTGTTCCTGATTGTCATTTCATGCTTCATTCATGTTTCGCTAACATTTCACTAAGGCTTCATAGCGCGTATCATCTTTGCGCCTCTTTTCAGCGCCGCCATGTAGACGCCGCAACAGTTTTCCTGTTGAAGGCGTTGCGCCGCTGCTTCCAGGGTAACCCTGACGATATGGTCATGCTGTAATTGGTCAGGTGTTTTTGTCATTGCTAATTCTCCACGATTTTAAGTCCGCCGCGCTTCAGTAATTCTAATATCGGCGCTGGTCGGTAGCCTTCGCCAGCCAGAATGCAATAGGCACGAAGTTCTGCTATCGTCGTATCATCATACGGCTTTGGTTGATCCTTCAGCGGCTTAATCGTTTTTTTTCGTCTCATTATGCAGCCCTCACAGAGCAGTCGTTCATTCGACCGTATTGGTTTGTATTGTGCAACTTGAAATCAATTCTGTGGCCCTTTCGGCTCGTTACGGTAGCCAGCAGGTTTTCAAACTGCCCCTCAACAATCCGAATGCGGGAACCGACCGCTAACGGTCCCTTGGATACCTCGTCCCATTCCCCGGACATGTAGCGCAGCCGCAGGTCCTCGATTTCATGCCTCGGGAACTCGCAGGGGACACCAAGGTTGCTGAGTAGGGTCTCCACGCCATTGCAGAGCCTCACAGTTGAGTAGGATTGCCGGGGGTGGTCCACCTCCACAAAAAGGTAGCGGCCCAGCAGCGGCCTCTCTACGGCCTTGCGGACCCTACCGTGAGTTGCCCATTTCCTGATCTTTGGCAGGAAGGTCCTATACCCAAGTTGGTATAAACCTAACGCCGCCCTGACCTGACAGTTCGGGTTGGTAAGAACGCAAAACCACTGTGCTTCGTCGGAAAGCTCGATCATTGCTGGCTACCATCCTGTTTTTCGCTTTGGAAACGTCGCCTCAAGCTCCGCTCGTGAGAGATTGCTCACATTGCCAAGCCCCTTCTCGCGCGCAGCTACAAAGGTAGTAGTAGTTATATTCTTGGAAGGGATAGGGTCGCTTACACGGTGCTGTAGCAAATGGTCTGGCAAATGCTGTGGCAAACTCTGTAACTCCAACCATTTCAATCTCGTATGGTCGCCTCCGATCTTCCCCGCGAGCTTTCTCTTAGCCGCAGTTTGGACGGCCCGAACCATCCGCCGGTTAAACAACCGCCCGGTTTGGTCGCGGCTGGCAACGCCCTTGTCCAGTATGCCGACGATAAGGCTTTCCACTTCCGTGGGAGTAGCGTTCGTAAAACGAGCGATCTCCTCATAGGAAATTGGATTCCCCCTTTGGTCGCAGACATAGCCGGTAGGTTTGCCGACAGACGCAAATGACAATAAATCGATCCATAGGCCACGCTCGGCCGGAGTCAGCCGGCGGACATCCTGGTCCCCAGCCCAATCACTCCAGAACCATTGCGTGGATTGGTGTGCGCTCACGCTTCCTCCAGCATTCCGGTCATTTCCTGAACGCAATGGGACACAACAGTTACACAAACACCATCAACGGCACCCCATGCGAGGCTAATCCGCCTTACAATGGTGTGATCGTCGGCCTCGATGATCTGATGCTCAACGAGAAGATCCGATAACGCCTTCTCAAGATTTCCCAAGTCGCGCTTGCGATTGTCCTTGGCGTTCTCGAAAACATAATTCAGGGAAACCGGCCCCTTTAGCTTTGAAGGATGCTGGCGCTTTAGCTCCCAGCCGGCTTCCTGACGCCATTGGTCATAGCTTGCGGAACGGGCGCGTCCGTTTTTGGTGTTGAACCAAAGACCGTTGGAACTGGGCGGAAATGGCAATACAAAGGATGAAACCGTCATGCCGCACGATCCTGCCGGATTTCTTGTTTCAGTTCTTTCAAGATCAAATCCCGCAGGCGCAGCCTTAGTTCTGTATAGCGGATTGATCTGGGACGAACGGCGAGGAGTTCGAGGCGCGCAAGTTCGATTTGGTGGGCAAGAGAATATTTCATGTCAGCATCTCCGAAAACGCCTTGACGTCAGCCGCTATCATGGGATCGGTTTCGATCCATTTCTTGACTCGTTTTGTCGCACTGATCGCAGACGTGTGGTCCCGATTAAAGTGCTGGGCGATGTCGGGATATGATTTCGCTGTAAACTCCCGGCAGAGATAGGTTGCGATCATTCTGGGGCGGGAGAATACCTTGTCGCGTCTAGCCGATATGATGTCATTGTGGGTGATGCCGTAATGCCGACAAACCATCCGCTTTATGAGATCAACGGTGATAAAAGGCGCCTCGATTGGGAGAATGCAAACCTCGATTGGCTCGCCGGCGTCCTGATCCGAATCTACCGGAATGGCTTCAACGATGGCTTTGATTTCGTCCTGCGCATGATGTCGGATCAAAAGAGACAGCAACTTTGCCGTTGCAAACTTTGCTCTGACGTAGGATTCGGTTTCAGTCTCGCCAACGTCTTGTCGCATGGTGTCTTGATTGATCATGCTGTTTTCCCTTCCGGCGTCGCTACGTTGACGCTATGACTTGAGGGAGTATCCACACCCCTAAGCAGGCTAGCTGCGCTGAGCAACGTAAGCACATCGTTCCGATTCTTATTCTTGCCATCCGCATTCAGTATTCCTGCTGCCATTTCAAATTTTGCTGCTAGTTTCTCCGCTTCGGAGCGGGCCTTTTCCGCCGCACTCAGAACGCCTACCGCGACACTAAATTTCGGGTCTTTGCATTCACCGTAATAAAGACGCTTGATCTGCCGGAAGCTTGTTCCTGATTTCTGTGCTGCGGTGAGTAACCAATCCTCTCGATATCCTTGAAAGGGGCCAGCCACCGCGCTGATTTCAGTCCGCCAATCGATCTGAGTGAACATTTACCGTTTTCTGTCCAACATTTCCCGCATAACGGAACCACTGAGTGCTATGACGCTTGTCATGTCCATGAATGATAACGACAATGATCCTTTTAATGATCCTGGTTCTTCTTCGGCGGCGAGATCGCGGAAGAAAAAAGTTCGAGTATGGGTGGCATTAAACGATCCGATCGATGACGGTTTCGATAGTCACTACGAGAGCGAGTACATTTCTCAACTCTTGCGGGAAGCGGCAATATGGACCCGGCGAGCCAACGGGGGCTGATAATTTCCCCGATAATTTCCCTGATGTCTTCTTGGTGGCCTCCGTAGGTACACCGGGGTGCGCGTGTCCTTTTGTTTTCATTTCTGGGGCGAACTTTCATCCTCAATCTTTATTTTCTTCATCATGCGATTAGCAAATTCAGCCGACGGCATTTCATAAAAGCTTTTGCCGGGATTCTCGGCTTCAAACTCCCTCATGACTTCTTCTGTCATATCCTTTGAGAGCATGACTTTCATTTCAGTTTGGCCTTGGCGCGATTTTGATTGCTGTTTTCGCGAGCCATTGCGCGCAGTCGATCAGCATCAAAGCGATAGAACTCCGCATCAACGCGTAATAGCTGTTGAGCCATCGCTTCGTACTTATTCGAGAGCTTGTTAAGTTCGCGCTGTGTTTCGATGACCGCGACCGCCCTTCGAAGTTCAAGAATTGCCCAATGCTTCTCTGAAGTGATTTCACCATCCCAAATTGCTTTCACAGTTCGCAGTGTTAATCCCGGTAGTTTTTCTGGCACCCTTGCCAGCCAACTTTTCCGATTGTCCGACCAAAGCATCGGACCTGCGACGATCGAGATTTCTCTTCGCATTGGCTCACTCCACTCAACAAACTTCCTGTTATTTTCATTTTTTATTCGCGGGGGTTTCTCCGACCCACGATTTGATTTTAGCGGCTATAACTCCAACTATAGGATTGACGGGTAGAAAGGCCGTCAGACCTTAAAACCAAACGCCGCTAAGATGGCGATCACGAAGCATGCGTACGCGGTGACGAACAAAACCTCATGAAGATCGAGGACGAAGACGCTTGGACACATGGGACTTAAGTTTTCACAAAAAATAAGATGTACACGCAGACGCCGATAGAAGCCGCGGTAGCGCACGCCAGAAACACGCCTGCGCTCATTGCTGCGAGGTCTATCAGCGCTTGAAAAAAAGGCGTCCGACCGAAATCGGACGAGTTTGACCGGCTTGGGAGGTAGGGGCCGGTGGACTGATTGGGGGGTTTCACGTTGTTCTCCGTATTGCTCGTTCGATAAAACAAAGCGCGACGAGTTCATCAACGATGAGCCAAGTAACCAGTGCGTCGAACCAGCTCATGAGAAACTCCCTAAAATTGCGGGTAACTGTTTCGTTGTGGCGCATGACACGATGGAGTGATGTGCGGCGCGCGAATAAATTTCCATCAGCCTTCGGAACGTGCGAGTACGCCGCACAACCGGAGGATATTCATGGGCACGATCATTCAATTTCCGCGTCATGCGCGGGCCTCGGCCGGTTCCTTGAAACGAAACACGGAGGGCGAAACCTCCTCGTTCATGGCCCCCAGAGCGTCACGGAGCATCACAAAATATTCCGCCGGTATCTCCCTGCGAAAGCTCCAATTGCTCACCGCAGACGCTCCTACGCCCACCAGCGACGCTACTGCGCCAGGTCCGCCCAACACTTTGATTACTTCGTCAACTGAGGTGATCATTCCCTCTTATAGTTCACGGAACGTGAAGATGTCAAGCCTTCACATCTCGGCAATGGAAATATCGCCATTTGTAGCCTTTAATGGGGGTATGGCAGAGTCTCTTAAGTCATTGTCAGCACGTATAAAAATGACCAGGGTTGCGCTTGAACTCTCGGCGGCGGAACTTTGCGAGCAGATTGATTGCAAGCCAAATCGTTGGTCGCAATATGAAGGCGGCAAGCGCCGGATAACGCACGACGTAGCAATGTCTCTCTGCGACGAGTTCGGCCTTTCCCTCGATTGGATATACCGCGCCAACCCCGCCCAGCTCCCGCACGCGCTCCGGATGAAGATGCGCCAAGCCGCCTAATCCCGTTACCCATAGACTAATTCACGCTATGTGACGTCGATATTCACAGGGCGTGAAAATTAGTGCTTGACATGTTCACAGGATGTGAATAGGTTGTTTCCATCGAAGCAAGGGAACAACGCAGATGAGCCGAAAGCAAGTTCGAACCATTCTTGAAGGCATCGTTCACGACGGAATAGATGTTTCGATTTTGTCAAAAAAGGCCCGTCAAGAAATGCGCGATGCAATCGACGTTCTCTTAAGATTACAAGCCGCGCCAGAAGGAAAATGAAGATGGTTCACCGCGCCAAACAGACCGCAGCGACATTCGTCGGTCCGTCGCCAGTGCACTGTTCGATGGCTGAGATCATCACCTGCATGCGCGTCGCTGCAACGATGCTGCAATTGGCAGACGACAAATGGCCAACACTGCAAAAGCACAATCGCGGGCAAGCCGAACTTTTGAACGCCGCTGCAAACGATCTTGAAGCGCAGCACGAAGGGAAATGACAGATGACGCGTAGAGCAACCGAGGCCGAAATTTCCGACCATGATCACGACCTGCGGAAGGTCTATCGCGGCATCGTGAAAACCCCGTTCGACCAGCGCGCGACAATATCAAAGCTCATTGGCTATTGCGAGGCCCTTGCGGCATCCGGTGCGCTTGAGCAGCCGATGGAATTTGAACTTCGCCGGCGCATTGCCGAGACACTCGCCGTATTCCACATGCCGTCAAAGTATGAGCAGGAAAGAGCGCGAACATGAGCAACACATCAGGTATTTTAGCAAGTATCGAGTCCAAGGCATCCTGGCTTAAGCAAGATGCGAAGTTACTGGCGGACTTCGTTGCGATGCTTCCAATGCGCCGCGACTTTCCAACCCTTGCCGAAGACGCGATGGACGAGGCGGAACAGCAGTTGATGGAATCTCTGAAAAGCGTTCGCGAGTCCCGCAGGATATTCAATGCAAAGCCGAAGGAGAAGTCACATGCAGCTTGATAACGTTCGTTTGCAGGTCGAAAACCTCAAGCTCGTTCATCCCGAACTTTTGGAAGACGACGAGGCTTGGATAGCAACGCTGGAAAGCGAAACCAGCTTCAATGATCTTCTTACGAACATCGTGCGGAGGATCGAGGACACAAAGGCGCTGGTGATTGGAACGAAAGATCGTCTGGAAGAGCTTAAGGCTCGAAGAGATCGGTTTGAGCATCGCGTCGATACGCTTCGCAATCTGGCATTCAAACTGATGCAGGCCGCTGAGATCGCCAGGATTGAATTGCCGGAGGCCAGCCTGTCGCTCCGCGCCGGAACGCAACAGCTCATTGGCGGCATGCTCGATGAGCTGCCGGATTCGCTCTGCAAGATTTCCCGCGAACCTAATCGCACTGCGATCAAGGAAGCGTTGAAAGACGGGGTGACGGTCCCCGGATTCACACTGTCAAACTCACCTCCTTCCCTCACAATCAGGATCAAATGAAATGAAAATGTCAGAAGAATTTCCCAGCAAATACCTCAAGGCCGCAGACTTACAGGGTCGCGAGGTCAAGGTCGTCATGCAGAACGTCGAACGCGAAATAATCGGTAAAGATCAGAACGATACGAAGCCGGTCCTTTACTTCAAGGGCAAAGATAAGGGCGTCGTACTCAACAAAACCAACGCCGGAACGATTTCCGCCGCTTACGGCGACGACACCGATGATTGGTTCGACCAACCGCTGATCCTGTTTTCGATGATGGTGGATTTCCAAGGCAAGACAGGACCGGCTATTCGTTGCCGCGTTCCGACCGCTAAGGATAACAAGCCAGCGCCACGAAAGCCCGATCCGATCTCAAGCGGACCGGATGATTTTCCCGGCGACCGTTCTAATGCGATGCCGTCCGATGAAATTCCGTTTTAAGGAACTGATATGAAACCATCAGCCATACGCGCCGCATTTTCGGATTGGAAACTTATCCGCACAAGGCAGGTTGTCCAACTCGTTTTTGAGGTGCCGTTGGCTGATGCTGATGCCGCTTATGATGTTCTTGGTGGGATGCCGGATTCAGCGCGTGAACGCTGGTTTGCCATTGCGCCCCTAGCTCCGAGTACTCCAACAGCAAAGGAGGAACATTCAGCCGCGAGCATTGCGAGGCTCCAGCCGGAAGAAAAGCCGGCTGGAGCCAAGCGCACATGGGAAGAATTTCAGCCGCCGCAGCAAGCTGGCATTCGGTGCGGAGATATCAAATTTGCGATATTTCTTGAGGAAGAATATCCAGAACACTGGAGCGAATTTCAGGATTGTGCGGACTGCGTTCGTTCGATCTGTGCGGTTCATTCACGATCTGAATTAGGCTCCGATCAACGTGCGCGCATATTATGGACGCAGCTTGATAAGCACTTTCAGGCCTGGGACGCCAAGGTCAGGATGAATGCATGACGCTCCGACAAAGACAGCCGAGGAAGAAGGATGCTCGTCATCTGGATTTCATCAGGAGTCTGCCCTGTTGCGTATGCGGCGGCATCGACACCGAGGCCGCGCACCTGCGCGTTGGTAGCATTGAGCACGGAAAGAGAAATACTGGGATGGCGGAAAAGCCAAACGATGCATGGTGCCTTCCGCTCTGCAATCGTCATCATCGCGAACAGCACGCGGCGGGTAACGAGTTAAAGTTTTGGGATAAATATTCCATCGATCCCTTCCTTTTAGCGATCATGCTGAACGCGCATTCATGACAAAAATACAAACGTCGCGGGAAAGAAAATAGGAAAAACACCATGAACTCCATGCTGCGGGAACAACTAGACGCCGCCAAGTTTCGCACCCTTTGCGATAATTTGTTTCGCGAAATACCAGCGGGAGCGCTGTCGTCACTGAGTCCAGACACCTACGAAACATGGGTCAAGCTGATTGCTCACACCTACCGCTTTGGCAAGGCTGGGACTGACGGAGCAATACAGTTGCTGCAGGCGCATGAGCGTCGAGCGGAAATAGGGAAGAAGTCGTAGCGATCATGCTGAAAGCGCACTCATGACAAACCCCGATAAGGCCGCGCTGGCGGATCGCATCGAGAAGCAGCATTATTTTTTTGATGGCCGCATTCCGGCGATGTGCGTTGATTTGACGATAACAGATGTTGAGCGAGATTTGATCGTCGCCGCCCTCCGCGCCTCCGACTCCTCGCCATCGGTGCCGGGAGTGGAGCCGCACATTTACTCACCTGACTATCAGGCAATGGGCGATTGCCGTGTGTGCGGGCACGCACATAATAAGCCGTGGCACCTTTATGCACCATCGGTGTTGGGAGTGGAGCGGGAGAAGGCAATCCGAGAATGCGCGAAGGTTGCCAATATGAGTATGAAAAACGCAGCTACGTCCAATGGCATATTGATGGCGAATGGGATCGAGCGTCATATCCTCGCCCTCATAGAGCAGCCCGGAGACAAGTCATGAGCATCCTCGGAGAACGGCGTCAGCGCGAAGAGGTGATTGAGGAGTGCGCGAAGGTTGCCGAACAAATGAACCGTGCCGGAGGCAATGAGATTTGTGAGATAGACGAAATAATTGCTGAGTTTGCCGCGAACCAAATGCGAAAAGCAATTGTCCGCGCCATCCTCGCCCTCATAGAGCAGCCCGAGGTGCCGGGAGTGGAGCAGCCAAATCCCACAAAATACTGGCAAGATATGTACACTGATTTACTGCAACGATCAGCCGCCCTCATAGAGCATCCATCGGTGCCTGGAGTGGAGCGGTTACGACGCAAGTTGGAAGAAATCCACGACATTACACAAGACACGCCAAGGTCGGGCGTGGAATGCTGGCAGAAGATTCAAAACATCGCAGCTACGGCATTGTCGGCCCTCGCCCTCATAGAGCAGCCCGATGATCCCGACGAAGAAGATGCTGTTGAACATTTTCGCGCTCAATATCGTCTAGCGCGGGACCGCGGTGTAGCCATCGCTCGCGCCCTCATAGAGCAGCCAGGAGAGAAGCCATGAAAGCAAGGCCGAGCGCGCTGGCGGAAGCCCTATCCGAAGCCAATCTTCCTACCATCAATCTTTACGAGACAATGATCTGCGTCGATCCCGGCTTCTACGTTTTGCTTCCAGCGAAATTGCGCGACGAAATCCTTGCCGCCCTAATAGAGCTGCCAGCCAAATGATAGACCAGCCATTATATGATTTGCCAGATGCAGCTATGAAGCTTGGCCACTGTAGCCGGTCAACACTTTATCGGCTGATCGGCCAAGGGAAACTCGTGCGGGTGAACCTGGGAACTAAAGCGTTAATCACGGGCGAGTCATTGGCTGGATTTATTGAGGAACTGAAATCTACCGAAGGGCGTAGGCGGACGCGGCAGGTCCGACAAGGACCGCGAGGCGCTGATCGCGCCGAGGAAAGGAGAACAGTAGAATATCGGTGCTGGCAGTCGATAAAGCAGCGCTGTTTCAACTCTAACAACAAAGACTTCAAAGACTACGGCGGCCGTGGGATCAAAGTCTGCGACCGCTGGCTGGAAAATTATGAAAACTTTTTAGCCGATATGGGCCGCAAACCGACCGCCAGTCAGTCAATTGATCGCATAGACGTGCACGGTCCCTATTCGCCATCCAACTGCCGCTGGGCGACCCCGATACAACAGGCAACTAACCGGAGGCCCAGGCGCGGTAAGACCTTGACCCCTGATCTGACCCGCAATTAAGAGCCGGCTTGCCAAAAAACGGCAAGACACAGCCCGGTACACCAAAATTGAAAATGCATGAAATTTCAATGGACGATGGCACAAGCAGAAACATCGTGAGACACGAAACTAATTCCTGTATTTCCGATAAAGATCATTGAAATCATTTGTGTTTTCGCAACTTTCGGAATTCTACCCGCAATTCTACCCGTGACTCAGCCAAAGTAAGGACTAATGAGATGGCTCGGAAGAAAGAATATATCCGCTGGGCAATCACTGGCGAATGCGGCCTCTATGTCGGCCAGAGACTCACCATGAGAGATGCCATAGCGGAACATATTTCGGATATTCACGGAGTTTCACCCTACGTTGGAAATGGCTTAGATAGCAACCAGCGGGCCGCTTGGGATCTATGTAGGCAAAAGGGAGATCGGGCCGTCAAGGTTCGGATCATTCTTGACCGCACGGGCTAATCGAAATGAAGCCGCGCGGCAGAATGGCACTATGAATGAAACGACGAACACAACTAACCATCAAGCTGACGGTTCTGTTGATCGTCATTGTTGCGATGGTCGTGGATCACTATTATTGAGGTCCATGGCAAGGATGCGACCTTGATGGTGGATAAGTAAGGACTAATGAGATGAACGACTGGCAACCGATTGAGACCGCGCCGAAAGGCGATGATGACTTATTCCTCGTCTGCAGCGTCGGGGATGACAGAGGTCCGTTCGTTATTGGTGGGCGGATTCTTTGGAACGCGCGTAATGGTAATGCTCCATCGCATTTGAGACTGCATTACTTGACCCACTGGATGCAAATTCCAGAGCCGCCCAGCCAAAGTAAGGACTAATGAGCATCAAATATGGACATCATTGGCTCTACGCGAACTATGGCCACGCTGGTTATACGCTGGCGTTCGGTTATATCGCCGACCGATGGTTATTCACATGGAATAGCAACAAGAGCGAGCGGGTACTTTCAATTTGGCGCTGGCATCATCGATGGAACCGGCAGCTCTCCGACAAGGTGACGAAGTGAGCGAATGGAACATTTTGACGGTAACGCGGGGCGGAACGGTTTCGCTTTTGAAAAATCTTACTGAGGAAGTGGCCCGAGAAACTATGCAGCGGTTAACTCCTTGGTATCGCCGTCCAGATTGTCCTCGTGGTAGATATTCCTGGCGTGGTCGCGATAGTGATCTAGAAAAACTAGAAGCCTTTGGACCGCAAGGGATTGAACTTGTCGTCTGGCCTAAAACAAAAAAGCCCGATTCCAATTAAAGGAACCGGGCCAAGTCTGGGAGGCGTAAACAGGACCGAGCATGGTCCTCACTATTGCCGGCGGAAAAGGAACCGGCAAACCAAGCGGCAAATTCGCCGAATTAAGCAGCCAATCGGCAGATTCGCCGAATTAAGCAGCCGGAGCCGCAGCAACCGGATCAGTGACAGGCGCGAGAACGGGCGCCGTTACGGTCGGAACAACGGCCGGAGCGACCACAACGGGCGCCGGAACGGTCGTTACAGCCGGGATCGAGGCAGTCAAGGCCGCAGCATCGATTGCCAGCGATCCAGTGATTGTAGTGATGTTCGCAACGGCCTGTGTCACGGCGGCTGTTACTGCGGGGTCGGCAGCAGCGGGAATTGCAGCCAGTGCAGCCGAGAGGGCCGCCAGTTCCGCAGCAACCGCAGTATGTTCGGCGGCGAAGCCTGAAGCTAATGAAGATACGGCAGCGTTGAGATCGTCAGATAAAGCCATTTCGGTATCCAATTTTTCTAGAATGAGCGCGCCCTGCTGTTGTAACGCAACTGCCCACGGCGGCGCCTCGGAAGACCATGGATCGAAGTGATGTTGATGGTGAAATATCATTTAGTCCTCATAGCGATGCTGAATCCGTCGCTTACTAATTTTCTCACCAGGGATTCCGATATCTCCCAGCGGGAGCAAGTATGGTCGCCCTCTCCGACAATGAGGTAGAACCTGTTCGGTTCCTCTTGAACGATTGCAGCTACGGCAGCGACCTTCTCAGTCATGCGGATGAGGGATGACAGGATCTCCTGCCCCGCGCCATTCCACCAACTCGGAATATTGTCCGTGGTGTGTGCCGTGAAGGGCAGGCGTTACTGTCCATCCCGCCGCTAGCCAAACGTGGACGAAGCCGAGAGGAACATATTTAAAATAGCTTATTTTCATGATGTTCTTGCTGCTATCCATAATCCAACATTGCCTAAGGCATAAGCGAGGAAAGTAATGGATAGCCCTATTTTCCCAGCATAAAACAAATCACCCGCAATATACAGATAGATTGCGCCCACAAAAAGAATCAGCGAGGGCGACATCAGAATATCAACCGATCAAATTCATGAATTTTGCAGATGCGATCCGCGTATTTGTGAAACGCTGCATCGTGCGGATTATTAGCAGCAATACATGACACCTCCATATGGAGGTGAATCATTGCTGCGGCCTTGACTGCCTCGATCCCGGCTGTCGAAGACGCCAGCAGCGATCTCGATCAGCTCGCGGCGTGGGAAACCAAATGGCCCGGCTGTAACTGGGGCGTGGCGCAAAACGAACACTCAAATTCTTGAGCATACTGTTCTTCTGTCAGTCCCGCCTTGAGGCTTTGCAGCTCCTCGGCTCCGATTATCCCCGTTTCAGACGCTTTAAGCGTGAGACGAAAGAAATTATCAGCAAGAGAGGGCTTTTACGGCAATCCTTATAATATCCCGTTGGGTGCCGGCATAGATTTTTGGGGACCGACAGCGCAGAATTTGACTTTCGCTACAATGAGCGAATGGCTCTAGGGGTCGGCGATGCGGAGCGAATGTCACGATCAATTCCCGGCATCGTCGGAAAGCGTCTAACTTACAAATAACCTCACTGCTGCAGGCACTTCTTGCAAGTCTGCGAAGGTACCACGAGCAAGAAAAGGCAAGTTGGGGAGGGTATCTAGGAAGGGTAGATTGAGACCAAGCTAGCCTAGATAGAAGAAATCTCCACCCCTGTGTAAAAAAACGTCCCCGGAGACTAGACTCCGGGGACGTTTTTGGTTTACAAGGTCTTGAACCAGTACCTAACGTCGAAAGTGTTACTAGCACTCTAGACGCCCAGTAAAGGTCCTAGTGCAGAGTAGTTGTCCTCTCAACACTAGGTGTGGTCACGAGGCTAGAGAATGCCGTCGCGCGTCAACCGCGTGAAACGTAGCACAAGCCTTCTCTCCATTCAAGAGGACGCCCTCTAACCCGAGGTGCGTAATGTCGAAAGTGCAGCGGTCGAGGCGTCGCAAAGACGTCTTTATCAGGCATTTTCCCGTCAAGATGAATATTGATTAATTACACAACCCCCCGGTTGCAGGGCCGGGCCGCCCCGGTTTAACCGGCGGACCGATTGTCCGCGACCCGACCGGCCTATTCCATTTCGTTGGCTATCGCACATGGGGGGACGACGAGGCCGACGCACTGAAAATGTATCACGGCTATTGCGTCGAAGCTCGCCGCAAAGCGATGGCTTATCGCAAATCAATGAAGCTGATCTGAACGACGAAACGCCCCCGATGGCAAGTCGGAGGCGTTTCAGATGACACCGGGATACGACCCCGAAATCAGGAACCAATCACCATGACAATAGCAAAGTCCTCCCAAGGTTTCAAGAGACCGCGCACATTTAATCTGGCGCAGAATTACGTCGAGAAGCATTTCGGCGTCCGCTGCCTCTTCCCGATCCAGCCCGGCGCGAAATTCCATGAGCGCAGCCGCCTAGCAGTAACGCTTAGCGGTGCGTCTCATCACATCAATCCTCACTGTCATTGAACTCGGCTTCGGCGGTTGAGCTTCAAGAAGGCGATGAACATCGCGAAAAAGTGTGCGTCGCAGGCCGTCGTCAGCCAGAGCTTAGAGGACCGAGTTTTAACACCGGGCCAAATATGAAAGTCGGAACCAACGATGACACATCCGTTCTTGACTTCTAGTTGATCGCGATGGGGGTATACCTTGGTAGGAAGTTTCGACGGTGTTGTGATCTGAGAGAAGCGGGATAGATAACTGCGGCGTTTATAAACTGCTCGCTCAGTGCATTTTAGAATGCGCCCCGTTTCGGGTGCGCCGTGTTTCGTAAATAGACTGATAAATTCTTCATCAGAACATTTGGGGTTTGCCATCAGGCCGCCCTATGCGTTTTCGAAAGTTACTGTGACAACGCCAGCGTTAAGAAAGCCAAGGACGCGAGCCGCGCCGCGAGATAAGTCGATACATCGCCCGGTCCATTTGGCGGGCCCACGGTCATTTATACGAACGACAACCGAACGGCTCCCGTAGCTCACGCGCAAATTTGTTCCAAACGGTAATGTGCGATGGGCGGCGGTCAAACCATCCGGCTTGAAGTGTTCGCCGTTCGCGGTGAGTTGGCCTTCGTGATAGAATGACGCCTTGCAAGTGCGGTCCCGGTGCATTGTGACGTTGATTGAGCGGATGCCGGCAAGGAAGTTATTGTCCTTCGGCACCGGACTGGCTTCTGCCGCTGTCGTCAGCAGACATGCCAACGCGGCCACGAAAATAATGCGGAGCATGGAACCTCATACTTTTTTAGATTTCAAAAAACTTGTCTTGCAGATTGCAGGGTCCGTAGCCCTGCGCCCAGCCGAAGTGCATCTTTCCGGAGTCATCCTTTGCTGCGCCCCGAAAGGTGATGACGCAGTAATCAGTCTGGACGAGTCGGGTCTTCGGCATTGTGTCTGCCGCCATAGCGATTAGCAGACAGATTGTGACCAGCAGGATGAAAATCCGAGTCCTGAGGTTTGCGTACATCTATCTTTAATGTCTTATCAGAACCGCAAAAACGCCAATGATTGCGCCTATTGAAGCGAGGCTTGAAATGACATTGAAAATTACCGCCGCACTTGTTCCGATGCCCTGGTGTACGCCGCCGCTAGTCGCCAGCGTCTGTTCCATCTTGTCGAGACGCACGGCAATCGATCTTGTTCGTTCGTCTGCTGCGATTTCCGCTTTTTGCGATGCCTTTTCAGCGGCCGTCATAGCGATTGAAACCGCGTCCTTCGCTGACTTGTTCTCGGCAGTGAAGAACCGCTCAACGCCCTGAATCCGTTCGACAAGGCTTGCTTCTACTGAATGTATCTTGCTTGACAGATTCGACTCGATGCCTTCGATTTTATCCGTGAGATGCTTTTCCAGAGTATCGAAGGTTCGGAATCGGCCTATGTCTTGATATTCTTGAGTTGTCATTGTGCGCGTTTGCGAAAGAATAGATTTAGCCAGCGCTGCTTGAAGGTCTGCGCGGCTGGCGCAACTGGCACAGCGACCGGGACAACGGGCGAATATACGATGGCGGGAGCGACAACGGCGGCCTTCACATGCGGTTGTCGTACTAACTTGTGAAGCAAGCGATGCCTTACCGTCTGTTTTGGAGCTGGCGCAGCGACAATGATAGCAGGCGGGGCTTTCGTGATCTGATGGTATGGCACAGCCGTAGTATGTTCTACTTGCGGAACATGAGCGCAGCCGCCTAGCAGTAACGCAGCTATGCTAACGCTTGATAATACGCGCCACATTTTCGAATCCCCTCTTTGCGAAGTAATAAAGAACGATTGACGATGCAGTCGTTGCGGCGAATCCCGCCAGCGGCTCAGTTATGCCAAGGCCCAATACCTTGTCCCAAATCAGGAGCTTCGCGAAATAGACAGCGACCGTATAACCCATGATCTTATCGGGCTCGTAGGGATGCCCGAGTTCAGCAATGCGATATTGCGTGATGGCGTTCGTTTCCGCAGTCTGTGCGGATATCTCCTGACCGGCGAGCGTCGCAGCGGTCATATTGTCCGTCGTCATGGCCGTGAGATGGGCCTGATACGCACCTAGCATTGCCTTGGCGATTGGGCCGCCAAGGAATTTGAAGAGGAGGGACGCTAAAGCGAACATCAGGCAGTCGCCTTCGATCCAACCGGCCCCGTGGTGACGATCCGAAGGATCACGCCAAGCACGGCGTTGCAGACAACAAAGATTGCAACGTATTTTGCCGGGATCACTGGCGTAACATCGACTGTGGAAAATTGCGTGTAGACGTAAAGTGCGCCGGCAGGAAGGCCAACCACTGCGTTGGCTATGATGGTCTTATAACCCTTCAGCTTTTCGCGGAGGGCGGCGAACATATCAAAGCTTCTTGCCGGTCAGTGCATCCGCTTGAGCATGCAATTTTGCAGAGAGCGCATTGGCTCCGATGACAAGCTTTTGAATGGTCGGTTTGAAAAACCATACTAGCGCTCCCCCAGCAACGAACACGATGATATCGCCTAAGCCGGTGAGTATGAACATGATGTTAGTTCCTTTTAAAAATTGAGAAGACGGTAGACATAACAGACGCAAAGCTTGGCGCTGGTGGTTCCGGGCCACGGTTAGGCTCGTTGTCGGGTTCGTGCAGATCGGTCGGTTTGGTATCACCGGAAGTAATTGGAGTGAGCCTGAGACCCGTGAATGTGATGGTCGGGTCTAGCGACATCATCGCCATCAGAAGGCCAGCACAACCGAGCTGTACGTCATCCTCATTTGGATCAAAAACGCCGTCACGGATATATTTGCCGCTTGGCTTTTTTACCTGATCGGTCCCTGACCAGACGTACGGGGATGGGATGCCCCGGTTTGCATAGCCCGGGCCGTTATACTCTTCCAGCAAAGTGAGTATACCTCCGACGCTCCAATCCTTATTGCGGGCCGCATGTGGCTCGCAGTTAACGAGAGCGTCAAAGGCCGCATCTTCCCACGACTTAAATGGTCCGCGCCCGGCTGGACGGCGAACCGAAACACGGTCCCATTTGTCGCCTTGCGCCAGCGAACCGGTCCAGTCCTGCGATGATTCCCGCTCATGAATAACTGCTATGATTGGCCAAGGCACGCCGGTTTTAGATGCGACGGCCTGATATCGATCCTTGGCTTCGATATCGATAAGGTATTTAGCAACGCTTACGAACTTGCCCCGTTGCGTTATCTTGGCAACGGCCCAGCGTTTTGCATTCGCAGCCTTAAGGGCAACGAGATCGGTCATTAGATAATCCGAATAATGTAATTGCAGACAATGGTGGGCTGCACGATATTATGCGCCGTTCCACCGGTGTTGTTCGACGTGACACTGATGCTATTAGCTCCCGTCGAGGTGAGGGTGTTAACGACGCCGGGAACAAAGACGTTGCCGCCACCACTACCGGAGGCGGCCGCGAGCGTCGCATTTTGCGGAACGCCTGTTGCTGTTGAAACAACGCTGATAGCCTGAGATGCATTCGCAGATGTGATGGACGGAATTTGCGCTGCCGTCAGCGTCTGCGTTTCCGCACCTCCGGGCTGCGAAAGAAGTCCTGTCCCCATACTGCTAGCGGAAGTTAGGCGCCCCGCTGCAGTTCCCCCCATATTGTCTACAGCGGCAGAAACTCGCCCGCGCTTATCCGGCAAATTGAATGTAGTTGATCCATCGCCAACCCCGAAGGTCGTGCTGAAAATCGAGAATAGAGAGGAATAAGTGCTCCGCGAAATCGCCTGTGCAAACGGAAATACAAACGAACTGTTAGGCGCTGTCGGTCCCCAAAAATCTATGCCGGCACCCAACGGGATATTATAAGGATTGCCGTAAAAGCCCTGCAAATACCAAACCGCATCCGAATTATTATAGATAGCAACGTAAGGCGTACTCTGGATAATGGTTCCGGCCAGCAATTCAACGGAGGGCGCGCTGCGCAGCGGTTTATATCCGAGGCTATCAACATTCAATGTTACGGTTGCTCCATTCGTCGTATGCGGAGAAAATGCGATCATCTGCCCGTTCAAATGGGCGAGGGTATCGAAAGCCTCGTAGGACGTAACGGTGTAAGCCGTTGAGGTGCCGCCAGTGACAATCGCGCCGGCGATATCATCGCGGTATTTTGCAATAGCCGCCATCATTCCGCGGTCGGAATCATTCAAACTGCCCGGTGATTGGCCTTCGGCAAAATTTATCGTTGAATCCACCGAAGCGTCAGAAGCGGCGGTTTGCGACCATTTATAGAGCGTCATTGGTTATCCTCGTCCATAAAAAGTAGGGGCCTTGAACGCAGCCATGAGTTTTGAGATGTCGATCTGCTTGCGCGGGCTGGCGAAGATCGGCGGCGCCTGCATGTCCTGAAAATCGGCTTGAGGCTGTGCTTGCTGTTGTGGCTGTGCGGCCTGCTGTGGCTGTTGCGCGAAGATTGGAGGGGCCTGTGGGGCGTTTGTCGGGATGGTCCCTGAAGCCTGCGAAGACTGAATCCTTGCGCCCCCCATCTTGTGGTTAGCCCAATTGCGCAAATCGCCTGCGGTCATCCCCTGCAAGAATGGGTTAGCTTTCATCGCTCCCGGCAGGATAGATGCCACGGGTGCTAAAGGATCTGCATTCAGGACGGAAACAGCGCCTTGCGGGCCTGCGAAATGCGCTAAATAGGTGTTTCCGGGGGTTACAGGGTGCCCGGCATTGGCTAGTATCTTGCCGTTATCGGCGGCATAGGCCCCGGTCATTTCCGCAGAAAGTTGCGGGTTAGTCTTGAGCGCAAGCAAGTCGGCATCGGACTGACCTTGCGCGATATCGGGGCGATGCGCCTTTAAGGTATCAAGCCAAGTGCTGTCGATGAACTGACCGGAGCCTGACGCTGAGGAATTGGGGTTTTGTGCGTTGGGATTGCCGCCGCTTTCAGCCCCGATGATGGAGTCAATCAATCCCATGTGGTACATTTTCCAAGGTTTGATAGTTTTCGCGGTCGGCTGTTCCAATATCTATTGGCATTGGACGCCGAGCGGCTATGTCGTGGGGTTTTTAGGTTTTGCTTTAGCGTGGCTGCTGACTAACCTGCTGATTCTCTTGCTTACGAAGCGTGGGGTCAGCAAGAATCATGGTGCGAAGTAGCTGTGTTGTTTTCGCAGGCAATACTTGGGCGATCTGTGGATTTTGCGCGGCCATTTTGATGGCTTCCGGCGAACGAGCGCGGATCATGGTATCGAGTTTTTTCACCGCGTTGAATGTCGATGAATTTCCGATCTTCTTTAGCCCGCGACCGGCAAGACCCGCAGCAATCGCACCGGGAACGCCGCCAGCCTCATAACCAGCAGCGCCACCCGCTAGCATTCCAAGTCCGCCGCCGCCGCCGAGAAGATTTCCCGCCGCACGAGCCGCCTTCCCGGTCCAGGTTCCGCGAATGATATTGTTGATCTGTTCTTTTTCGGCATCCGTGTAGCCGATGGCTTTTTTAGCATCATTCATCAACAGCGGCTTGAACTGTTGCTTGATCGAGTTCTGAATATTGCCGCCTGAGTTAGCTGATGCCGCTGATAATTCAGCATTACCTAGTTTGTTCTGGACTTCCTGCGCCTTTTTCATCGCGGACCAATTCGCCCGCGCATCCTGCAAGATCGGGACGGCTTTCGAGGCGTCGCCTGCTAGCAAATCCGGCTGCTTGATATTCGCCAGAAAATCGTCAATGTGGTTGATGGCTTTCGTGGCCGCCCGAGCATCGGAGGTCGGAGCGCCAATAGCGTCCCTTTCCAGTGCGGTATTGCCAAGCCCCCTGCGAACAGCCTCGATATCGGCAACTGTTTTTGGCATAGGCCCGGCAAATGGAACAGTCGGTTGAGGCGCAGGATTGGAAAGTTCGCTAACACCACTGAATGTATTTTTCTCTCGATAATCCCGCGCTCCCTGACTTTCCAGATCGGCCTTGATTGTAGCGCCCAAATCAGAGACGGCTTGTGGTTTAATCTGTAATGCCGACACGTCGGGGTGTTGATATTGCGCTTGCGCCGCCGCTTTGATGTCGTCAATGGCTAGGTTCGGAACCTGACGCGCCGCTGCCATCGCCTTGAACTTCTGCGCCGCAGCAGATGCTCCGCCGGCTCCAAGTAATGCCCCGCCCAACTCCCCGTAGGGTCCGGCGATTTGTCCGCCTGCTTCACTTGCCACGGCAGGAGCGACAACGCGCGTTCCGATCTTGGCGGCCAATGTCTCGGGACCGCCAATTGCGGCGGGCGCGAATTGTCCGATCTTGGAGGCGATGTTTTCGGCGGTGCCTTGGGGTTGGTAGAATGGCCCTGTAACGCCTTCCACGTTCTTTTGTAGGCTCGCGCTGGTCGGCAATAGAGGCCCACCCGCTTGCGGGCCGCGATCGATGCCAAGCTTGCCAGCGATGTAGTTAGATGCGCCCTGACTGCCCTTGGCGAGAAGATTGGACAGATCACCCGGCAACCCGGCTAGACCTATTCCGCCTTCTGCCAATCCAGTCCCGAGCGACTTCGCAACTCCTGCAAGGCTAGAGCCATTATCCAACACAAAGCCGGTAGGTAGTGCCGCGTCGGTATGGTCTAGTTCGAACCCCGGAGGAAGTTCGCTCATTGCCATTTACCGTTGCGGAATACGATTTTCTGGCCAGTCTTCGAATTGGTTGCTGTGGCGCCTTCTTGGATTGTTGGAGCGGCTGCGGATTGCGTAGCAGTAGTTTTTCCGTTCAATTTCGATACGTTGGCATCAATACGGGCAATGTCCCGCTGCAGTTCCGGCGTATAAACTGGATGTTCTTGTAAGTATTTTTCTCCCATCACATCGCGAATCTGTGCTTCCTTTTCACGGAACCGATCAAGCATCAGACTCTTTTCTTTTTCAGCATAAGCTGCCATTTCCTCGCTTGATTTAGTTGTCGGGTTCATTTCCTTCAGAGCGCTCATGCGTTCTTCCGCGCCGCCCCCGGTAGCAGCATAAAATTTCGTACTTTCCTGCCCAAAATGCCCCAGATTGGTGTTGATTGCTCCAATCTTGGCGCGGGTGCCGCTGCTTGCCGTCAACGGGCTATTGGCGAGATAGTTTTGCACCGTCGCAACCCCGCTCCCGCCGGGGAAATCGTGGCTGGAATTGCCAAGATCGGCTGCGCTTTCAGTATATTCGGCAAGATGCTTGAACGAACTTTTGCCGTTGGATAGAATGCCGCCCATGGAAGAGTTGCCGGACGCAGCGATTTCCGCCGACATCTTGTGGCGCGCGGTCCAATTATTTTCATCAAATGACGGATCGGTATTTTTCGCGGCTGCGAGCAACTGTTGCCAATAGGGTTTGGTAAGCGCGAAGGACGAAGGCGGTTGAAGCGTGCCGTCAAGCATCCCGGAAACGACGGTCGCATATTGTTTCGGCACTGTGGCGAGATATGCCGCCCCGGTTTTCGACTCGTCGCCAATCAGGCCGCCAGAGCCAGCGCCCCCAGATGCCCCTGACGGCGGCGTTTCCTCGCCGGTTGCCTTGTTCAATTTCGTGAAAGTTTTGCCCCCCATCGGGTTCTCGCCCGTTTGCACCATCGAGTAACTATCGTTTTGCGCTGCATGTGAGATAGTCTTTTGGCCGGTTTGGAGGTTGACATCCCAAACATTGCCGTCTTTGTCGGTCTGCTGTGTATGCGAACCTTGCCCGAAGTTCTGCGTAATGAGCGTTTTCAGCATCTCTGTATTGCCGGGCTGAACCGCAGCCTGGACGGTCTGAGGATCAACGCCCTTCGCGAGCAATGCCTTAGCCGTCAGGTTTGCCGTTTGCTGCGCTATGCTAGTCGGGTCGGTATACTGACCACGAACGGCGCCTTGCAAGCTTCCGCCCTGTGCGATGCTTTGCAGGCCGTTCGATAGACGATCCATGAAGCCAGGCCCTTGGGGAGCCTGTGGCTGCGCTTGTGGCGGCTGCTGCGCTTGCATAACCGGAGGCGGCTGCTGCGGAACAGATGGCTGAGGAGCCGGTTGCGCTTGCATCACCGGAGGTGACTGCTGCGGAACAGACATCTGCGCATTAGGCTGCGGATTTGCTTGGGCAAACTGCTGCGGCATCGCATTCATTTGTTGGCCGTACTGCGCTTGATCAGACGACAAACCAGATGGCATTTGCTGATTGAGGGCATTGCTGCGCAGGAAATCCAGTAAGCCCCCACCTTGCGAACCAGAAAATAGCGCGTCTAACAGGCCCATTCTAGCAGCCCCCGGTTTCTACGGCGCGTTCAGTTGCAATCTTGTAGTTCACCGTCTTGAAGCCGTTAATTTCGCCAACTGCTTCCGGTATTTCTTTCTCAATATCCTGCGCCATTAGCCCGATCTGATAGCCGGGACATCCGATATAGCGATAACGATAGACCGGGGTTCCGTCGAACATCGAGCCAACCTGCTTGATATCTTCCTTAAGCCGTCGATCCGAGAACGCCGCAAGACCAGACAATAATCCGGCACCCCCTTGCAACATTCCAGACGCCGCCGAAGTGCCACCATTACCAGATGAGAACAATCCGCCGACTTGTCCGATGTCAGACATGATTGACGGGGTAGAGGTTTGATTTTGGGAGTAGGTGCCGCTTGACTGACCACCAAGCCCCGCAATTGGAATGCCGATCTGCGCCAGCAACCCCAATGCCTGCACTGGAATGCCGCGCCTTGCCGCTTCAGCCTGCAACGAGGCATTAGCTCCGGTGTTCTGCGCTTGCAGGGCCTGAGTCGCGTCTTGAGTGCCGGCCTGCTGGTTTGTATTGGACTGCTGCTGCATTCCAGACAGAAGAGAGGCATTTGTATTGCCGGCGTTGTAGAGGTTGTTCGCTGCGCCCTGCTGGTTTTGGACGTTCTGATTATATTGCCCGGTGATGACGGGAGCCTCGCCCTGTGCCACGCCGCGACCGTAAGCCTGCTGGTTTGCGCCGGACATATCACGTCCAGCCCCCGCAAACATGCTGTTAACGGAATTGCCAACATCGCTCTGAATCGTCTGCAACTGCGTACCAAGCCCCGGCGTTTGCATCGGATCGTAATTCGTATTCGACGCCAGCGGGTTCATCTGATTTTGGTAGTTCTGGTAATTCTGGTTGACTGCCCCGGCCTGGTTCATCGCGCCGCCGCCGTTCAACATGGCGCTCGCGTTGGCCCCGATCTGCGGCGCATACTGACCGGCCCAGGTATTTGAATTGTTGCCGATAGTGTTAAGTGCGCTATTTTCCGCCCCGGTGATTCCGGTGTTATTCATTCCGGTATTGATCTGTCCGAGCATCCCGGTGAGGTCGGACTGTGCCGGTGTCCATGGATTAGTTTGTGATTGCTGAGAGCCAGTGGTGTCTTTGGAACTATTAAACATTCCGCTCATTAGTTTAATTCCTTATCGAGAATTACGTTCTTCTCTAGGTAGCCGTCCAGAACGCGCGCCCAGCCCTTGCGACCATAAATGCGTACGCACTTGCAGCCCTCGTCCTTGGCGTAAGTTTCGATTTTAGAGATCAGTTGCAGCCAGCGGCTCATGTTCTCGCCAGCCAATGCCGTGATAACGCAAACCTTGCCGGCGTCCGTCTCGTATAGACCGGTCGAAACTACTGCCTCGATTTTGCCAGACCACACCAGCCACAGCAGCGCATCGCCATAAAGAATGTCGTATTCGATATCCTGCCATGCCGCGAGATTGGTTCGGAGCACTGCGGTTTTTAACATCGGCCCGGCAACCGGCCAAAACTCATGAACTCGTTTCGGATCGACGCAAACGAGATCAATTAGTTCGCTGCGCACGGCATCGCCAGGCGAATAACATCGAAGTCGAATGTCGCAGTTCCGACGCCGTACATGTGAAGCCCGCTGGTTGCGGTGAACAGGCACATCGTACCATCATCGGCGAGATATAATTCGCCCTGGCCTACGCTTAGAATACTGGTGACGCTGCAACCCTGCTGCGGTCCGAAGATCAGCGAATAATCCAGCCGCGAACCGGTGAAAATGAGGGCGCCCACCGTGGGCGTGGTCCACTCGATTTTGCATTTTAGCGCGTTGACGGAGTTGTGGACCGCGCCAGCTGACAGCGCCTCAATGTCAATCCCGCTCCATCCGAACAAGATCCCGGTGCCAGGGAAAGCTGAGGACGGGAAATCTATCTGAAACGGGGTCAGCAGCGGCGGGTTCCAGTGGCTGACAGTGCGCACCATGTCCATCGGATTCTGCTGTAGATCAGACTGTACAAGAGATGATCCAAATACCGCAGTTGGCAGCGCCACATAGTAAACGTCGTTCGTGGTTCCATTTAAATATAGCCCAATCGTTAGCGACGTGCAGGTCTGCGCTATCGTTGCGGTAACTGAGAGGAACTCATAGCCCCCAAAACTTACCCCGGTGCCATTGGCAGAACTTGTCGTTCCGCCGATATTGTCGACAATGGAAAGATTCCACGTTCCGCCGGTCTGCACGGTTTGTTTGACGGCGACGCCGAAAGTAATTGTTCGCCCTGCGTATTTTGCAATCTGATTGCTGGGCGCTATCCATTCCACAACCTCGGAGCTACTTGCTCCCTTGCGGATACCCATGGGCCGGATGGCCCCTGGATAGGCGTTTGCGGTGAAATCGTCCGGCCATACAATGAGTGTCGGGGTCTTCTTCCAGCCATCCGCGCACTGACCTGTGCCGCTACCAAGGTCTCCGGCTGAAATTGGCGTTGCGGTGCTTGCCGCCGACACTGTGGGGGACACTCCACCAAAATTCCCTTGTACGGTAATTGACACATTATGGTTGACTACGATAACTCGGGCTGTAGAGCCTCCACCAGAAGCATTGCTTAGATGACCGGCGCCAGCGTAGCCCCAAAAGCCGTCTGGAAGCAGGATCAAATCACCGAGCCTTACCGCCTGCGTATTTGCCGTGAATAGTCTGGGCGTGTTATTGGACGTGTCGAAGCCTGTTACTGTGATTGGTGTCTGCGATGCAGTGCCAGTGGAATTTTGTTTGGTTATGGAAATACAGGTGCCTGCACCATTAAAGCCAGACAGCGCCACCCACGCCTGCCATTGTACGTTCGGGAGTAAATTATTGACGGCGCTCGAAGCGCTTATAACCGGATTGATCGCCGTTCCCGCAACCGTTATCCCGGTTCCAGCTGTAACCGACTGGACGGACGTTGACGCCGTGCCGGCGGCCTGTTGTAGCGACATGATAATTTTTTTTAGGTCGGTTTCTCCTGTGCCGGGCACATAAAACGACACTACGTCGTTCCCTCAAGTGCCGGATCAGGCTCGATCCCGGCCGCAAAAGTCCAAGACGTTCCATAGGGAATGCGCTGCTTGAACCTGATATAGCGGGCTTCCCGTCTAAGATTGACGTTACCCGTTCGCGCCATCATTGCGATTTCAGCCCCGATGGTCGGGGTTTGTGCTTGCGTCTGCCGCCAAGACACCGAACCGTAAACTGTTGCTGCATCGGTAATAGGACGAAACCCGTTGACGTAGATTTCCGTTCCCGATGTGCCCTGCTCTGCGCTTTCAAGCGTGGCTTCAAGATTGGGACCAGTGAAAAATCCCAGCTTATGCGAGCCGTTGAATTGAGCGATTTGCGGCTGAACGGCGGGAGCGAAAGAGTCAAGCGAAACCGTCATTGCATCGATGGAGGATGAAATCGCGTCCAGGTTTTCCAGCGTCAGGCCGGTTTGCGAAACCCCTAAGAGATATTCTCCGCTCATCGCAATTGGAAAGAACCGATCAAGTATGGTGTCGTATCCCAGTATCTTGTCGTAAGCCGCCGCCGTTCCCGAGGCCGACTTGTAAGCCCAATACACACGAGTTGATCGTGGATCCGCTGCACCGATGAACAGTTGAAGATTTCCTTTGTCCAGATCGGCCAGGAATGTGCGGTCCACCTTTTCGCGCCCGATCTGAACCGGAACCCCGCTGGGGTCGATCTTGTAGAAGCCCTGCCCGGCATAAAAATAAATGGTCGATCCGGCGCGAATGATCGAATAAGGAGCGTAAAGCCCCATGTCCTGCGTAACGCGCTCTATCTGGAAGATGAGTACAGAACCGGGAATATACGACATGCGCCGGATGGCCTGATCCTGAAAGATCGTGCCGAACTCGCCGCCCGCTACTCCCCGAACAATGCCGCCATCAGGGAAGTCCTGAAAGTCGGAAGAGTTAATGCCTGAGGTCCAGCTTGCTGAAGCATTGAAGCTATTCAACCCAGACCACTGAATGCGATACGGCGTCGAGAGCAGACCAGAGAGAACCAGAAACCTGCCGACAACGCTGATATAGGCCGCTTGCGGCGGCGATCCCAGGCCAGCCGCGAATGCAGCAGACGACGATAAATCGAACACCTGCAACGCGACGTTGACATGTGTAGCCCAGACAAAATTCCCGGTCTGTGCGAACTGCCAATTGGCAGTCGTGGTCAGCGCGGAATAAGTCGTTGCCCCCAACGAAACATCAGTCCAGGTAAAATCTGTATTATTGAGTTTGTAGAGTTTGGTGCTCGTCCCGGCAAAAATAACAACTGTACCGTCCGACTTGAGAGCATAGAAACCGCCGCGACACACCGCAGGAAGGCCGGCAGTCAACACCGTAAAGTCGGGGAATGGCCCATAGCCATCGCCGCGCGGCAATACGTTACTGATATTATGGACGGATGTTCCTTCGTAGTCTGTCGTATCGGGTCGCCAGTCACCCCATGACAAAAGCGCGGCCATTAAGGCGTAACGCCCATAACACGAACAGCCATTCCCTGACGTTCATTGAAGTCCAGCATAGCGATTTCCTGAAATACCTCGTCCCTGCGGTTTTTCCATAGGCTCGCAGCTGGAAACGCATTCCCCTTATTGAAGGAGTTGGCTTCGCACAATGAACCGAACAAATAGGCGTCGGGATGGTTGGTATAGAGCCAGTTCAATGCTCCAGAGAGCGCGGGCGTCCGCTGGAAATAATCGAAGGTCAGTGCAGTGCTATCAACGGGGGCAACCCGAAGATTGGTCCCCTCGATGGTGAAAAGGATAGGAATATCCTTGCCGCTATCGGCGGGATACTCGCTCGACCATGTTGATGGCGCAACATAACTCAAGTCATGATTAGGCGATCCGGTCCAGGTCACCCTGCGAAAGCCGAGATAGTCAGTCGGCAATGTCGCAACGCCGTTGGTTGGCGTCAGGGTGATGGTTGCTTCCTGCAACCGGACTTTAAGTTTCCGCGCCGCAGAGCATTCAAACAACGTGATGAAGTCTGGAATGTATACAGCGAGATCATCTTTGGCGAGCCAGTTCGCGATCTGGGCTTCTAAGTCCGCATAAGAAACCAGGGCCATTAGCTACCGAATCCCATCCAGCCAAGTATAAGAGATGGCTTGTCGGTTCGTAGATGCGCCCATGACGGGTCTTGCAGCTTCTTATGCACGATGGCGTCGAATTCCTTAGAGTACATGCGAAGGGTTGTGTTGCCCTTCTGATGTTCCTCATCGAACCATTTCACATAGATCACATCGGGAATGCGGGCGATGTGGCGTCCCCAATCAGACTTTTGTTCATCACGTCGCGCCTCCTTGTTCCATTCAAGGATCGGCTCCACGTCCTGAACATGCTCGATGGCAACGTCTTGGCCGTTTGAGTCGCTGTGGAATAGAACGTCCATATTTGTCATTCCATGAAAAAACCGCCCGAAGGCGGCTTGAAGGGCTGGACTATTAGGGGTAGCGTACCTCTAGAGAGGTAGAGCGATGTCATATTTGATGAACAACTTATACGCCATTTGGAAATCACTGTTCCAAGCTGGAACAGTGGGACGAACTTCATCCCGGCTGGAATGAAGGGGATATAAAGGAAAGACGTTAAGAGAATATCCCGTGTGCCGGGTCTGACCATGAAGGCGCATTGAACGTCGCGTGAGTGTCGAAACCATCGGCCAACCACGTTGCGTAACTTAATCCACTGAACGGTGTCCCGCTGCTCGACGCTCCGGTCCAGAAATAATTGTTAGAATTAAATAGAGAGCCATTGGTTTGGAATGCCGCGATGCTTTCCAATGAGTAAAGATTCGGGGATGCTCGTTGATCCAAAATAACATTATTAAAGATCGATTGAGACAGACCGCCTCGCCAAGAGTTAACAATCTGGCCCGATCCGGTAGAGGCGCTTCCTACCGCTATGTCACCCTTGTTCGCAGAAATCTGAATGGTAAAATGACCGGCTACAATGGCTACGCCAACTACCCAATAATTTCCGGCGGCTACTCCTCCAATTGGCGACGCCAACGTTACTGAAACTCCAGGTGGAAAGCCGCCAGCTTGATTGGTGGGGGTACTTGTGCAAGTAAACGTCGCTGGCGTATTGGCGTCGACCGTGAAGGGTTGCGAGCTGGTTCCGAAGTTAAAAGCAACTCCTGATGTTCCAGAGAGATATTGAATGTTGTTATTGTAAATCTGAATCGACAAGACGCCAGCCTCTACCGAAGTCGGCGTAAACCAATTTCCAGTAACGCCATAGGTGTTGTTATATCGTATTGTTTCCGAAATACAGCATGCATAAGAAAACCCACCGAGGACTAGTCCTTTTATAAAGTTCCTCTCAAATACTAAATTTCCAGCAGTACTTGATAAGGCGGGCGTATTATTCACATCAGAGCAATCGTGAATCCATTGCGGTTGAATGCCGACAATTCCAGTTCCACCCGAACTTGGATCAGCGACTAGCGTCATTTCTCCAAAACAATTGCCGGCAAACAAATGATAGTTTGTTGCTCCATTCTCCACATTCATATTGATGCAGTAATTGCGCTGCGCATTAGGAGCCGGTCCAGTTTGACCAAATGTATTCCATCGATAATGGCCATTAGACCAGCATTCTGGATAAACGTGATGATCGAACCCAGCGAGCGATCCTGAGCCGCTGCAGTAACACCCGATCATCGACCAAAATGTTGAGCAGGAGCCGAACACAGAATGTCGGGTAGCACTAGTATTATTGGCAAATAATGGTCCCGGAAGAGTGCACTTCCAAAGGCCATACCCTTGAAATGTTGCAGGATAGCTTCCTGCTAACTTCATGTTCATAAACTGATTTGTGTTGAGCAGATTTATGGCGTCAACATTATCGTACCAGACATACTGTCCTATTGAGGTTGTATTTGCACCTATGGTGCAACCGATACAACCAGTCGCCGTTGACGCTCCATCGTTTACAACCTGAATGTTGCTAACGACGATATCTCCGGATGTGACTGACGTGCCAAATGGCGCGCCGGTAACCAGAATGGTGTTTTGAGCTGGTGCGGGAGCGCCGAGAGCTTTGATAATCGGCTTGGCACCAGCACCGGCAGAACCGACGTAACTATCTACCCTAAAACCAGAAGTAGTGCCTGATCCAACATTTATACTTGTTGAATTCAGATTGGAGAATGTACTTCCTTTAGCAATAAAAAGCTTTTTCTTGGAGCCGGTAGAGATGAAAGATCGAACTGATGCCCATGAGCCAGACTGCCAGGCATTTGCTGCCGATGATCCGTTGTTCAATCCGGTTGCAAGCCCGCTATCGGCGTAAGCAATTGTCCAACCATTACCGACAGATGAATCCGCGGCTGTCACGCTCAATGTTTTCGTAGCGCTGGCATAAATACCGGAAGAAGTCTGCCAGGTAGCCGTCATCGTGATGATGTAGATACCGGGCGTTCGATAACAGAATGTCGCCTCCGGCCCATCCTGCTTCCCCATAGAAACAACAGTACCGAGATTGTTAGTTGGGTTTACGATGGTGTCAGCTAATACGCCCTGCCCATCATCCCAAGAGTACATCAGGTCTTCATACGGTAGAACCGGATTTCCGTTCGAGTTCTGGGCGGTGCAGAGAACACCGCTTGCAGACACTTGAAGGAAGAACGGAACTGTGCCGCTGGTGCGTGTGGATACAATGCCATTGGTGGTGACATCGACGGCGCTAGTGGTGACGTTCGGATTACCGACGAAGGTAGTTGACGGCGGCGGTGGCTTACCAAAGGATAAAAGTCCTACTGCCATCAGTACACGCCTAAGTTAAATACGAACATGAAGGTTCCTACTGTCATAACCCTACCGCAGTTCTTGCTGCACCAAGAAGAGCATATAAGTTTGTAACATTGGTTGCTGTCAGACTGCCGCCAATGGATGCAGCAGAGTACTGAAGCGCGCTGCCTGAGTTATGGCCACCTGTGACCATATTAAATCCTATGATGGCGATGTTTGTGCTGGGTAGTGCCCCTGATGCAACCGGCGTAATGCCTTGATCGACGGCATTTTTATAACCATTTTGAGCCGAAGCTCCTGATCGAGTTGCCACAAACAAACCCGTAGAATCATTATTGGCGACGCCAGAGCTGCCGGCCCCATCGTTAATTCGAGCGTAAAATGTATTCGTTGGATATCTAGGATAAATTTCCGTTACATTAGTCGAGCTAGTAGAAGCGACACCGATTGCGCCGCCTCCGCTTGAAGTGCTTTGCGCATTGGTATTTGACCAAACTAACACATGTGCAGAATTCTGCGTATAGGCACCACCAGCAGTTGCTGGGTTAAACCCTGAATCTAGATACTTAACAGCACTGGCATCTGTTCCGGCGTATCCTTGATCTGCCGTAAAGGTTGGGGAGCCGACCGCAGTCGCGTTAAACGAAGTTGACTTGAGATTAAGCAGAGCGTGAGCGGCTGTATCCGTCGCTAAAAAATAAAGAGCGTCCAGTTTTGCCCATAATCCGCCGGAATCAGAAACCAGACCATTAATCAGATTCCTATACATCGTCCTTTCGGTAGCCCCGACTGTCGTTATTGCATCTGCCCGAACCAGGAACGCAGTCGTAGCTGCTGCGTCTGGCGCGGCCGCCCCACAATACGGGGCCGTCCCACTAGCTAACCAAAATTTCTTCTTTGATTTAATAAGCATCAGGTGAACTTGCCGATGCCCACCGCCGTCACGCTTGCTCCCGTGGTAATTTTCCAGGCACCAGAAACACTATAAAGACCAATGGGAATCATAAACGGGATGAGACTTGGCAATGCCGTGGTGCCCCCTCCTGGGAAAGACCCTATCGTTGTGGCATTATCCAGGATTGTAACGACGCCACAAGCTGCGGTACCCGGAAACACAAGGACGCCGGCAAGATAGTCGCCCGTAGCGCCTGTAGCTCCCATAGCTTGGGCGCTTGCACTGGCGGCGACGGTTTCATACTGCGAATAGATATCGTCGATCTTCAAGCCACCAGCGGAGCCTAGCGCAGTTGGCAGTTTCCCAGTAAGCGTCGTGATGTTCTGAGCGACACGCTGGGTGCGACCGTTAAGACCGCTTGATGCCGTATCGGAAACTGGAGCAGTCTCCGTCACGATACCGAGGATAGCGACATTTTCAGTTGAAAGCGCAACCGGGGCCGAGTTGTTATCGGCCTGCCGGCCGTCAGTGTTCATGCCGGATTTAATGTTAACATCCAGCGCGCCGGAGGTAGAGGTTAAAAGGACTCCGGCGCCATCGGCCGACCGTGTAGTGCCGATTACCTTGGTGGTCTCCGCGTTTAGCGTGGCCGCCGATTGCACCGCAAATGTTCCCGTGCCCACTACCGTCGCATTCAGGTTTGCTGCGGTCGCTTGAGTCACGGCAAAGGTACCGGCGTTGGTGACGGCAACGGTTTGCGCTGCTGCGACGTTGACGGTGCCGATAACCTTCGTGGTTTCAGCACGGCGGCAGCCTGCACCGCGA
>QGNH01000091.1_pt1 | contig 44992 bp, 74 predicted proteins | sample 1735481 | NCBI WGS metagenome assembly QGNH01 (sample SAMN09239004, study PRJNA386568) | Viral metagenome, whole genome shotgun sequencing project.
TGTCGCCGCTCGCCGTGGCCGCGCCGCTGTCGCCGCTCGCCGTGGCCGCGCCGTCGTAACCTGTCGCCGTGGCCGCGCCTCTGTCGCCGCTCGCCGCCGCGCCTTCATTGGCGCCCGTCGCAACGGGTCCATCTTTCCATTTCGCGCGGTCAAAAACCCATTTGACCGCTCGCGCTGCGAGATCGCCGAGCGAAAGCTCGACACCGATGGTGATTGACGCGCTGGCGAGTTTCGTCCCTTCGCGGTAACTCGCGCCGGTCTGTGTGACCTCGGCGAAGCGAGCGCCAGCCGGAGGATAGAACTCAAAAACGGAGAGGGGATGCTCGTCGGTCGGGCAGGCGTGAAAACCGTTCGTGCACGCCTCGATCTCGCCGCCGACCTCATACGTCTTGCCGATTTCGAACTTGAAACCGCGACAGGACAGATCGGAGTCGAACCCTTTGATGGACGTGATGACGGGCGCGGGCGGAGTGGCGGCCTCGACAGTGGCTGTAGGTTTGGTGATCTTCTTCTTGCGCGTTGCCATGTTCAAAGTCCCAGATCGTTGTTGAGAAGATGCACTCCGAATTGCTCTGCGAGCGTGCGCATCGGGGTCATGGCTCAAGGCTCCAATTCCATTCGACTTCCTCGAATGCTGCGTCTTTCACCATCTCTTCAATGTCCTCATCATCAGCATCTTCCGGGAGGTCGAACCATCCTTCCTTTCGACAGCCGACCAGAGACATTGAGATGCTCCAATAGATGCGCTTGAACCCTGGCTCAACGGGCGTGGCTTTCGTGTTTCTCATCGTCCGATTCCCTGCTGGTGTGCATTGAGCGTCGAATGCTCGGCGCGCTGATCTTCGCGGGGCGCGCGATCTTCCTCGATGCGATCGGCGCGCGACGTGATCTCAGCGAGCAAATTCCCGTCGATCGCGATGAAGGTGATTCGCGTGTGCTCGCTGGCGCCGGAGAGCGAGGAAACGCCCGCGGCATACGCAATTCTTTGCAGCAGGGGATCGAAGGTGTCGGCGACGGCCCTCGCCAGATCGGCCAGCGCCCTCAACTCACGCGGCTCGTCGTCGCACAGCGCCCGCGTGCAGGCGTCCCAAGAGCGCATCTCGAGCAGACGCGCTATCGTCGCGTCAATCTCGGCCTGGATGCCGGTGCGCGGCAGAAAGGGGGAAGGGCGGGCGAACATTGTGGATTATCCTCTGTCGAACTCTGGCCAGTCGGATTTGAAATTGGGTTCCTTAGGCCAGACGCGAAGGCAATCCATGCATTGGCATTCGGTTTCCGAAATCGAGACGATCCCAATGTGCGGACAATTTTCGAGGTGGTCCGAATAAAAGTCGTCGTTGTCATCTTCGCTGCCGATGAAATAGTCGGGCTCGAAGCGGGCGAGGAGGGTTTGCATCGGCGGTCTCATCAGGTTTCGATGAGGGGAGTGTCCGTCTAGGAAACCGCCTTGTCAAGCGAAAGTTTCCGCTTATTTTAGTATCTGTTTAGGAAACTGTCGTCTCCTGTGAAGGAAACTTTCGCTTGACAAGCGGCTTGGTGGGGGTGAACCTACGGGTGCCGAATGATCCAGCGCGCGCGAAGGGAACGGGTGCCCCTGGAATTGTGAATGAAATCACCAGCCGAAGCCCTCTTTGGAGCGCTCCCGCGCCTGCACTCGGCAAACGGATCGGCGTGCGCAAGGCGGTATCTGTCATGGAAACTATGAACATGAACCCGATCAAGTCCTATCGCGGTGTCCACGGTCTGACGCTCGAACAGCTCGGCAAACGGATCGGCGTGCGCAAGGCGACCGTTTGGAAATACGAAAACGGCACGACGGTCCCGGCCGAGATGGCCATTAAGATCGCTGCCGAAACAGACATCCCTCTTCATAGGCTGCGGCCCGATCTCTGGGTACTCCCAGTGGCAGTCGCCAACGATCGCGATGAAGCGAGCGCTGCATGACGCCCCGCCAGGCCGAACTGCTCGCCTTCCTGCGCCAGCGCGAACTCGCCGGCGACATTTCGCCGAACTACGACGAAATGGAGGCGTGCCTCGGCGTCGGTAGGTCATACATTGCACGCATCGTTGCTCAGCTTGAAGCGGCGGGCGCCATTACGCGCCTGTACCGGCGGACTCGTTCCATCGCTGTCGTCGGAATCGACGACTACGCGCGCGGCTACCGCGACGGCTTCGCAGCGGCTTTGGTGGTCCCTTCCAATTCCAATTCGCGCCGCCCCCAAAGCGGCGCGGATATGCCCACCTTGGGCATTTTCTCCCAGACTTAGGGCGCGGCGAGGTCAGACGCGCCGCGCCTCTTTCGGGAGCTTGATTTCGTAGTCGTTTCAGGACGCGCAAGGCGCTCGACGCCAAGTCCGTCCAAACATTCGGTTCGTCTTTCTCATCGTCTCCCATGCGCCATCAAAGCACGGGAGTTGTCGCCAATGTCCGACAGTCAGTCGTTCCGAGTTCGTTCGCGTGAGGGTTCCGTGAGTTCGTCGATCGCCGCCGAAGCTCAGAGGATCGTTCGGGATGCTGCGCAGCCCGTTCCGCCAGGACACACTGTCAAGGGTCAGCTACGTCGCGCTGCGAGAGCGCTCGGCTACTGCGATGGCGACTGGCGCATTCGGGCCGCTTGGTACGGAGAGGCCGATTCATGGTCAGCCCGTGCGTTCGAAGACCTTCGCGCTCGATATGCTATTTGGCGAGCCCGTCAGTCCGCGCGCGCTGAATCGGAAAGCGAGAAAGCGGCGGCTGTGTTCGCCGCTCTTGCGAGACGCCTTGAGGCCACTGATGCGGAATTTCATTGGGATGATATTGCTGCGCTTTTCGATCTGGTGCGCGCGCTGCGCGCTCAAACTAATGGGAAGTGACGAGCAGTCGACAATTGCGAGGCTGCCATGATCGCGAGATGGACCCACGACAGGGACAAGCGACTGGCTGAATTGCTCATGGAAGGCCTCAGCGCCTCGCGCATCGCCGCAGCGATGAGAGACGGGACGTCTCGAAACGCCGTAATAGGGCGAATTTATCGCCTCGCGAACCCCACGCCCCGCGCTCCAAGGCCGCGGCCTATCGTGCAGCGCGCACCCGATCAGCCCTTGGTCGAGGACGAGATCATCCTGCCGACGTCGCTGTGCGTGACGATCGCCGATCTGCACCAGGGAATGTGCAAGTGGCCGTTTGGGAAATCGCCATACCTATTCTGCGGTGCCAAAAGTTCGCCGTCGTCTAGCTATTGCCGACAGCACACTTTGTTGGGGCTCAGTCCAGAGGGACGTCTGCGATACGAAAGACGTTTTGGATCATGAAATCGCTTAGCGATCCTGAATTACGCGTCGCCGATGAGATTGCCGGTGCGATTGCAGACGTAACCCGCGAGCGGGTCGCGAAGGAAAGAGGGCAAAAATGAGCGAAGCATCAATTGGCGACAACGGACAACTGCGCTCCTACGTCGAAAGAATTGAGCGACTGGAAACCGAGAAGGCCACGCTCTCCGAGGATATCAAAGAGGTCTACTCCGAGTCCAAATCAAACGGCTTCGACGCCAAGATTCTCCGCAAGCTCGTCGCTATTCGCAAGAAGGACGCGAGCAAGCAGCGCGAGGAACAGGAATTGCTCGCGGTTTACATGGGCGCGCTCGGAATGCTCGCCGATCTCCCGCTTGGGAAAGCCGCAATTGAACACTTCGAGGCGCCGGAGTGAACGCCTTCTTCAAAACAGCGATGGGCCGCGCGCCTGGCCGCTTTGCCGTGTCTGCGAAGGTTGATCGCACTTTGGATGGCATCGTTTTCGACAGCAAGAAAGAGGCTTTCCGCTACGCCGAATTGAAGCTCCTGCAGCGCATAGGCGAGATCGACCGCCTAGAGGTTCAGCCCACTTGGAACGTCGAGATCAACGGAAAGCACTTCTGTCGGTTTACCGCCGACTTTTCGTATCTCGATCGCCGGCTCGGCCCAGTCATCGAAGATGTCAAATCGACGGGAACCGCGAAAGAAGCCGCATATCGTCTGCGCAAAAAGGCGGCCGAACTAGCGCATGGGATTAATGTGACGGAGGTAATTCGGTGACCGGCCACATTTCATGGTCGCGCTTCGTCCGCCTCCATCTCATAGACGCCTATCTGGCCCAAGGATGGCTCCCGGATGGCAAGGGGCCGCTTCACGCGCCGCATGGTGAGTATTCGGTTTGGCTCAACTGGCCTGGTCCCGGCGAACCTCCTAGCCCTCCTGCGCTCGAGCAACACGAAGGCCATCCTGTCGAGAGTGTGGAGGCGAAGAATTGAGCGCCGCTTATCAGGAGTTTCTCGCTCGCAAGCGCGTCGTCGATCCGATGACAGGTCTGGCGCACCCCGCGCCTATGCCGGATTGCTTCAAGCCCCACCAAGCCGACATAACCCGTTGGGCGCTCAGAAGGGGCCGCGCGGCCGTTTTCGCGGGCACTGGGCTAGGCAAGACGCTCATCGAACTAGAATGGTCGCGCCAGGTCGCGAAGCACACTGGCAAGCCCGTATTGTGTTTTGCGCCGCTCGCGGTTTCCAAACAGCACATTCGCGAAGCCGATAAGTTCGGCGAGCAGGCGTCAATCGTGACGACGCAGGGCGACGTGCAGACCGGAACGTGCGTCACAAACTATCAGAAATTGCCGCATTTCGATCTCTCTCAATTTGGCGGCGTGGTCTTGGATGAATCCTCGATCTTGAAGGCTCAGGACGGCCACTATCGTACGAAATTGATTGAGGAATGCGCGCAAATTCCATTTCGCCTAGCAGCTACGGCGACGCCAGCGCCCAACGATTTCATGGAGCTTGGCAACCACTCTGAATTTCTTGGCGTCATGTCCTACACCGATATGCTGGCGACGTTCTTCACGCACGATGGCGGTGAGACGCAAAAATGGCGGCTCAAAGGTCACGCCGAGGATGCGTTTTGGAAATGGATGGCGTCGTGGTCGGTCATGCTGCGCAAGCCGTCAGACCTTGGATACGACGACGCAGGCTATGATCTGCCGCCGCTCAGGGAAATTCAGCACACGGTCGGCGTAGCCTATGAGCCATCGATGGACACCGGGCTTTTGTTCCCGATGGAGGCGCAAGGTCTCGGCGAGAGGATCAAGGCGCGGCGGGCGTCAATCGCCAATCGCGTTGAGACAGCGATTTCCCTCACCCCGAAGGATCGCCCGTTCGTCTGGTGGTGCAATCTCAACGACGAGAGCGCCGCAATCACGTCTGGCATTTCCGGCGCTGTCGAGGTTCGGGGCTCTGATGACGACGCGGACAAAGAGCGCAAGCTGATTGATTTCAGCGAGGGGCGCATTCGCGTTCTTGTCACCAAGCCATCGATCGCGGGCCACGGGATGAATTGGCAGCACTGCGCTGATACGGGTTTTGTCGGCGCCAGCGATAGTTTCGAGCAAACCTACCAGGCCATTCGCCGTTTCTGGCGCTTCGGGCAGAGCAAGCAAGTCAACGTCCATTTCATCGCTGCGGAGACTGAGGGTGCCGTTGTCGCCAACTATCGCCGCAAAGAGGCCGATGCGGAACGCATGGCGGCGGCTCTCGTCATGCACATGGCTGATTTGTCTAGCCAGAGCGTGCGCGGCATGGCTCGCGATCGCCCTGATTACTCGCCGACCGAACCGCTTGTCATCCCCTCTTGGCTTGGAGAAGCCGCGTGAAACACATGAATGTTGTGGCGGAGATCAAGGCCGTCGATCAGGTTGTCAATGACGATTACGCAATCTATCAGGGCGATGCGTGCGAACTGATCCGCGCCGTCCCGAGTGAGAGCGTACATTTTGGCATCCACTCGCCGCCGTTCATCGGGCTTTATAAATTCAGCAACTTCGATCGCGATATTTCCAACAACGAAGGCGCGCAATTTTGGGAACACTATTCCTTTCTCATCGCTGAATTGTTGCGCGTCACGAAGCCTGGGCGCCTTCACAGCGTTCATTGTATGCAGTTGCCCCGCTCTAAAACGCGGGACGGGTTCATTGGCATGCGCGATTTCCGCGGCGAAATCATCCGCGCCTATGAGGATGCGGGATGGATTTTTCACTCCGAGGTCTGCATTTGGAAAGACCCGGTGATCGCGCAGCAGCGCACCAAGAGCCTTCGCTTGCTCCACAAGCAAATTCAAAAAGACAGTTCGATGAGCGGGCAAGGGCTGGCCGACTACATCGTCACGTTCCGCAAGCATGGCGAGAACCCTGAACCGATCGACGGCATGTTTGAGGAATGGATCGGCGCTGCGCCGGACGGTAGTGGAAAATGGGCCGATGCTCGGTCCTCTACCGGGATCGACGTGTCGCGCGAGGCTTACGATCGTCACCGGCGTCAAGTTGAGGCCGAAGGCCGTAAGGCGTGGCCCTTTGATATGTGGGTTTCCGTCTTAGTCTGGCAGCGATACGCCAGCCCGGTTTGGATGGATATCAACCAGACTAGGACGCTGCAATATCGCAACGCCCGTGATGAAAAGGACGAGGCGCACATCTCGCCGCTGCAGCTCGACGTCATCGAGCGATGCATCGATCTATGGAGCAATCCCGGCGACGTGGTGCTGACACCATTCCTTGGCATCGCATCAGAGACTTGGTGCGCAGTTCACATGGGCCGCAGGGGCGTCGGATTCGAGCTAAAGCCGTCCTATTTCCAGCAGGCCGTGAAAAACATGCTTTCGGCCAAGCCGGAGAGAAAAGCCGATCTTCTGACTTTTGCGTCGTGAAACGGAGTGGAGATCATGAGCGTCTGCGAGATCGAACCGAAGCGAAACAGGACGGCGGGATATTCAAGCTGGCGCTTGAACTATGTCCGAGAATTGCGAAGCCGCAAGGAAGCGCGAACCAACACAGTCGAAGGCGTGATGCGCTTCTACGGCCGCGTCACGCCACGTGCGATTCTCATCGCCGTCTCCGAACAATTCCGAATCACGCTGCCTGAGCTGACCGGCCATTGTCAGGTGTGGCACCTTTGCAATGCGCGATTCGCCGCCGCGCGCCTTATGCGCAAGGGCCTCGGCATGTCCACGCCCGAGATCGGCCGTCGCCTCGGCGACCGTGACCCGACGACAATCCGCAACGCCGTCATGCGCGCCGACTTTCTAGTGATGACCGATCCTGAGTTTTCGGTCGCCTTCGAGGCGGTCAAGACGCGGCTGTGGCCGGACGGATTCCCGCATGAAGAGGCGGCCGAGGCGCCAGCACAGGCCGCCGAATGAATCGTCACCAGACGTTTGATACCAGGCTTTTTCTCAAGGTCGATCCATCCGAGTGGCCGATGATGTTTGACGCGCTCTTGCGACCTTTTCCAGAATTCATTGGTCCCTCCATGCCGCCGATGATCGCCTGGGTGCGCGCTGGCGAGCCTGGGTTTCCATTCCATCACTCCGGCGGCCCTTTTCCCGGAACGATCAACTATCCGAAATGCGGCGAGCAGTTAGCGCTCTTTGGCGAGGAGATCGCATGACAACCGCCGCCGAACTTTCGCGCATCAACGCTATCAAGATAACGCTCTCAATCGCGCGAGGGTTCCAACGCAAGCCGCGCCCCGCTGAGATGGACTTGCTGGTTGAGCGCGTGAGAGCCGCCATCATCGATCTCAGCGAGTGCTACGGCCAGCGACAGGTCGCTAAGGCAAAGATTGAGGCGAAGGCATAATGGACGCTGCTGACGTCGCAACCGCGATGGCGGGCGAAGGATTCACGGCTGATCAAGTTGCCGCTGTGCTTTGCCGCCTTAAAACCAAGTCGTCTGGTGCTCAGCGGCAGGCGCGCTATCGCGTCCGTAAACAAGCCATGACCATATCCAAAGCCGTAACTGTTACGGATAGTGACGTAACAGACGTAACGAGCGTCACTAACGTAACAACCGTAACGAATGACGCCCCGGTAGGGGATCTTCCCTCGCGTGCGCGTGTTCTTAATGCGATAGAAGAAGATATTATAGAAAGAAAAGAAGAACTTACTAACGTAAGTTCAAAGAAATCGCCGTCAGCGAAGCGCGACCCGGCAGCAATCCTGGAAACCGTTCTCTCGCCGGAGGTCGCGGCTGGTGTCGTTGAGTTCCGCCAAAAGCTCCGAAAACCCCTGACGGCGATGGCCGCCGATGGCCTTGCCAAAGGGTTTGCCGAGACGGGAAAGCCAGACGCTGCGGCGCGAATGATGGTTGAACGCGGTTGGCAGGGTTTCAAGCCCGAGTGGTTTGCTAGGGACAGCGAAGATCGGCCGGAGGCGCGCGCAGGGCCGACGATAATCCATTCATCCAATCGTCAATCAAACCCAGAGAAATCCGTCCATGAAGCCGCTAAGAAACTTTGCGAAGATGTTGCCAGCGGAAAGGTCACAATCGGACCAATCCCGCCGTCAATCGGCGAATTGCTCGCCAGAAATCGCGAGCGAGAGCGCGAAGATTCTCCTCGGCTGCTACCGCAAGGGCGAGGCTGAGGACGCTGAAATTTACGTTCGGGCACTGGCGGCGATCCTAAGCTCATATCCTGAGGCAGTCGTCCGCCGGGTCTCTGACCCTCGCATTGGCATAGCTGGCCGGTCGCAATGGCTTCCTACCGTTGCTGAGGTTCGACACGCTTGCGAAGCCGAGATGGCGCCGATCTTTGCCGAAATGCGGGCCGAGGAGCGCCGCCGCGAGCGCGAAGCCATTCCACCTCCGGCCGACAAGTCAACGCGACCGACGCGCGAGGAACTGATGGCGAGATACCCGGACCTGGTTATCGGCTCCAAGTTTGATGCGGCAAGATATCCGCCAAAGCCGACCGACTATTCCGACAAGCCATGCACGCTTTCGCCGCAGGCGTTGGCAATTATGGGAAAGGGCGAATGAGCATGTGGGTAATCCTAGTCCGCAATCCGTCCTCAGGCCGTATATTCCTAATCATGCAGGACGATGAGGCTGATGCGACTGCTATTTATGCTAGCGAGGAAGATGCCTATCGGGCGGCAGCCAAAATCGTGGCCTGCCAGTCGTGGCCGTTTGTCGTGGTCGAGGCGCCGTGAAACGCCCCTTTTGGCAATCACCCATAAACTGAGGCGGGCAGTATGAACGAGAGTGCTAGGATTCCAATCAATCTAACTACTTCGTTGGCGGTTCGTAAGCCGAAGGCCGAACCTGAGTTCATGTCGGTTGCCGAGCGGGCTCCTGAAACAATTATGAAGCGGCTAGACGCCATGTTGAGCGAGGCGGGGTCGCAAGAGCGAGGGATGCAAATCGGGTTTATGGCTAAGCGCGGTGACCTAGGGAAATTGCCCCATTCGGAAGCTTTATTCCGCACCTGTATGTGGTTTTTTGAGAGACATGTCAAGTATTTAGAGGCGGTGGATGCTAAGACAATCAAGTCGCCATCTTTTGAGCTAACGTCTAAATCCGAGCCGCCGGACCCATTTTCTGAGGTTTGTTTGCGGAAGGCCAAGGCGGAGCAAAAAGTAATTGCTGAATTTGAATCCGCCGAGCTTGCCGCGTTAGCCTGTGGGCGAGATCGATACAAACAATTCTGCGCGGTTGTCCTAGATGACGCCGCGCCGCTAGGGTCAACCAAGACGGCAATTCTCGATGTTGCAGAGGCTCTGTGGAAACATCGCGGATTGTCGTCACGCCACCGGCGTGGAAGGCGTTGACAACCTAAATTGAATGTGCCATTACTAGAATGCGAGCGCGGGCCATTGAAAAATGGGCCCGCGTTTCGTTTGAAAAGGCCGAAACCCGCGTGCTGATGCGCCGGATTAAGGGAGGCGGGGCGCTCGAGAAATATATAGCCGTAAAATCGCTTGAGCACTTTATAAACAAGGACTTAGTGCTCGAGAGATTTGTCCCTTTCCGACGGCTCGAGGTAATCAATCCGGCCCGCTTGATTTAATTCCCCATTCCGCGCGGCGGCTCTTGACCAAGCGCCGACGATCACCCTGCATCTCCGAAACTGCACCTGTACCGTATCAGGCTAGGTCTCGGCCGTTTTCGCGCGGGAGCTAATATGCCTAAGACTATGATCCCCTACCGAAACGCTGCCGAGTTTGAACGGCACATAGCTCGCGTTCAGGCTGATATTGACAGTCCCATCAAGCCAAAAGAGCGCCCAGGTCGTCACGCTCGCCGTAAGCCCATCCGCGACCGCCACTCAATCCCAGAAGGGGAGACGTAATTGCCAGCGCTCGCCAATCCAAAGCACGAGCGATTCGCTCAAGAGCTGTCAAAGGGCAGAACCGGCGACGAAGCCTATGTGCTTGCTGGCTATAAACGAAACAAGGACAACGCCTCCCGGTTGAAAGCCCATGAAAGCATCTCGGCCAGAGTGGCTGAAATCATTGATCGTGGCGCTATTAGAGCCGAAGTGACTCTCCAAAGTCTGATTGACGAAGCAGTGAAGATTGGGAACGCGGCGTTCGCGGCCGGGCAATTTGCGCCAGCCATTTCCGCCTTGAAGGAAAAGGGCGTTCTAACAGGCTTAAGGATTGAGAGATCAGAACGCAAGAACATAAACGACCCGGCGGAAATGGATGATGGCGAACTCGCGGATATCGCCCGCACAGGCCGCGACGGAGTTGCTGAGGCGCAGGCGCGCAAGGCGGTCCTTAACTGAATTCTGTCGCACGCGCGGCTTTGAGCCAGCTCCGCATCATCTGCTTCTGATTGCCGAACTTGAGGCACTGATAGGCGGCGAGGAAGACCTGCTTTTAATTGAGCAGCCGCCAGGTAGCGCGAAGTCAACCTACGTTAACTATTTGTTTCCAGCGTGGTATTTAGCGCGAGCGATTGACGCGGATGTTCTGACCGCCTCGCATTCGTCTGAATTAGCCGAGCGTTGGGGACGAAAGACCCGCAATCTGGTCGGCGAGGCTGGCCCGTTGTTGGGCGTCTCGCTTAGCTCGGACAGCACGGCGGCCAATCGCTGGGCGACGGTCGGCGGCGGCGAGTATTACGCGGTTGGCGTTGGCGTCGGCATTCTTGGCTTCAGGGCAGTTCTAGGGATCATTGACGATCCGTTTGGTTCGCGAGAGGACGCGGAGTCCAAGCGCATTCGCGATCGCGTATGGGATTGGTATATCAACGATTTCTCGTCTCGTCTGCGGCCCGGCGCCAAGCGGGTCATCATGCACCAGCGCTTTCATGAGGATGATTTAGCTGGCCGAATAGTCAAGCAAATGGAAGATATCGGCAAGCCTTATCGGCGGCTTAAGATCCGGGCTGAATCTCTTGGACCCGATGATGATCCGCTTGGCCGCCCTGCTGGCGTCATGCTTTGGGATGAGCCAAACGGCTACGATTACGGGCGGTTTCTCAGAGATCGCAAGGCCGAAACCGCAGGCGATCCGAGAACGTGGTCAGCGCTTTACCAGCAAGAGCCGGTTCCTGACACCGGTAACTATTTCAAACGAGAATGGCTGATTCCCGTTGATGTTGTACCGCCCAAGGAAAGCCTCAGGCTCTATGGCGGTTCCGACTACGCTGTGACCGGCGGCGGCGGCGACTACACGGTCCACGTAGTGATTGGGCTTGATACTAACGGCGACCCGTGGCTGGTCGATCTGTGGCGCAAGCAAGCGGCGTCTGACGAGTGGGTAGCTGCGCTATGCGACTTAGTTCTGAAGTGGAAGCCGATGGGGTGGGCATCTGAAAAAGGGCAGATAACGGCTGGCATCGGCCCATTTCTTAGCAGAACGATGAACGAGCGCCGCGCTTACGTTGCGCAAGAGACATTCCCGACTAGGGGCGACAAGGCGGTGAGAGCGCAGTCATTTCGCGCTTACATCGCGTCTCGGGGGTTAAGATATCTTGCATCGTCGGTGTGGCGTACCGAGTTTGAATCAGAGATTCTTCGGTTCCCTGCCGGCGTCCATGACGATATCACAGATAGCCTTGGTTTGTGTTTCCAGCTCATCGACAAAATGATTGTCCCATCCGTTCCCGTGCCAGAGAAGCCCGATAATTTGGGAGACTATGGCGGTTTGGGAAGCCGGCGCGGCGCCGACGAGTATGGCGTTCTAACCATTTAGGGAGTATAAAAGCGAAGGCCGCAGCGGCGTCAACCGCAACGGCCCTCTAACCGGCAACCCGATGGAGCGGGCCGATGGCTGACGACAGACTAGAGCAATTTCCGCCCACTCGTAAAGAGGCAATAGCGAGTGGGGCGAAGCGGTTCTTTACAGGCGAAAAGTGCAGGCGCGGCCATGTGGCGACGAGATACGCGTCGACCGGTCAGTGCTCCGAATGCCTGAAAGAAAACGAAAGAAAATGGCGCACTGAGAATCCGCAAAAGGCGCGCGATGATAAGCAGATTAGACGCCAAGGGTATCGCGATAAGGAACTGGCATCTGCGCGACTGTATCGGCTGAATAATCGGAAGAAGCGGCTTGAGGCAACCCGAAAATGGCGTGCCGAAAATATTGAGAAAATTCGCTGTTACAATCTCGCGTATCGAAAGAAAAACCCGCAGAGAGCGAAAATTCATAAGCATAAAAGGCGCGCTTTAAAACACGGCGCTGGCGGATCGTATTGTGCGGCCGATATTTCCCGCATCCGCAAAGCACAAAAAGATCGTTGCGCCTACTGTGGGGCTTGGCTTAAGCGAGCCGGTGAGATAGATCACATAAAAGCCCTATCGAAGGGCGGATCAAACGCCGCGCGCAATCTTCAATTGTTATGCCGCCCATGCAACCAGTCAAAGAGTGCGCGCGATCCTATTGAGTTTGTGCAGTCGCGAGGATTTCTCGTTTGATCTCAGGCCACGGCGTCTATCTCCGCCCCGCGTCGATCGGCGACTTTGAGGAATGGTCAGAGCTTCGCCGGTCAAGCCAAGAATTCATCGCGCCATGGGAGCCGACTTGGACCGCCGACGACATGTCGTTGACTGGGTTCCGGCAAAGGCTAGCAAAGCAGGCGGCCGAGATCGAGAGCGATCGAGGGTACGCGTTCCTGCTTTTCCGCTCGGCCGATGCTCGAATGTTTGGCCAATTATCTTTCGACCAGGTGAAGCGCGGCGCCGGTCAGAGCGCCATTCTCGCCGGATGGGTTGGTCAGCAGTATTCCGGGTCTGGCCTGGCCTTGCGTGCCTTGCGTGTCGGCTTGGCATTCGCCTTCGATAAACTCCGCCTTCACAGGGTTGAGGCCGCGACGCTGCCCGAGAACCGGAATTCGAACCACCTGCTCGAGTTCGTCGGGTTTCAGATTGAGGGCTTAGCGAAGTCCTACGGGAAGATAGACGGATGCTGGCGGGACCACATCCTTTACGCGATGGTGACGCCGTTGGAAGGACAAATAAAATGAAACTCAATCGCTTGCTTCTGGCCGCGGTCGCTGTCCTTGCTCTGGGCGGGGCAGCGTTTGCCGTCACGCCGTCAACCGTGCTCGACCAGTCCCCGGCGCCGGTCCCCAGTTCGACGCAGGTTATCGACAACTCGGAAATGTTGACGCAGAGCGTCGCGGTCACCGGCGGCACGCTGTATATCACGACGCTGTATCAGGGCCGGGCCAACGGCGGCATGGGCCAGCCGGTCTCGACATCCGAAACCTTTGTCCCGACCTCCCAGGGAGGCTTGGCGCGCAACCTCAAGCTGACCGACGCCAAGAGCGATCTCGGCGTTCCCATGACCGCTGCGGCTGGCACACCCGCGGGCACGGTCGGCGTTTCCCGCACGGCAGGGACAAGCCTTGTCTTGGTCGGCGAGGCCACGTCGGCCAGCGCCAAGACTGACAAGGCGCTCTGGGAGCTGAACGTCGCGGACAGCTACGTGACTGGACAGGCCATTCCGGTTGTCGTCAACGCGAATTATACCGGCACTGGGACCGTCACGGCCGCGACGACCACACTCACGCTCGCGGCTTATACCGAGGTCAACGGCGTCGAGACCGCGATTGCCGGCATTACCGCAGCGCAGCAATTCACCGGAACAGCGACGAACTACACGTTCACCATTCCCGGCGCGGCGGGCCTTGTCGCCGGCCAGCGCATCGCAATTGAGGTCGTCATGCTGGTCACGACGTCGGCTGGCGCGGCAACCGGCCAAATCAATGCTGTGAGCGCTGCAATGTGATGCGCGTCTCTTCCGTGAAAGGAACCCCCAATGAGTTATTCATTCTCAGTTAAGGCATCCACCAAGGCCGAACTGCCAGCGCTGGTCAAAGCGGAGTTCGACAAAGTCGTCGCATCTCAGCCGCCGCACGTCGCCGACCGAAAGGCGGCCGAAGACGCCGTCACGGCGTTTGTTGGCGTCGTGCGAGATCCTGCCGCCAATGAAAGCATCACGGTTTCAGTCTCCGGCTCGGTACAGTGGAACGACACGCCGGCCAGGGTGTTTGTCGGCGCGGGTATCAACATCAGCGCGTACGTCGGCACTTGAACGGATGCGTGGCCTCATTCGCCACATCCCCGAAGGCAATCCCGACGACGAGGATTGCGCGGCTGTTGGCGCCGAGGACGAACCCGACGAACCGGATGACTGGCGCGACTACGCCGATGAGGAAGACCTAAACCCGGGCGAGCCGGCGTTTATCGAGGCCGAAGAACTAAATGAATGAGCAGCCACAAGATAAGTATCCAGACATCGACATGGATGCTTTCTTGTTCGAGTCGTGGGCATGGAAGCCGACGCCTCAACTGCGGTGGCATCGCCCAAAGGGCGGCGGCGATGCTGATATTGCCCTTGAGCAGATGTGGGAGCGTATCACCGGCGAGTGTCATTGGCGGCCGGTCCAGACGATTCTAGAGGACTGAAGAGTTGGCCGGCACCGAAGCGCAGCAAAACAACAAGGCCGTAGCTTTTGGCAAGAATGTGGAGAGAGAAGTGCCGTCAAGTTCGCAGGCCCAAAACCGATGGGCTCACGCCGTCGCTGAAGGCAAGGTCAAGGGAACCCCGAAATCGGTCGGCGAAGACTTCGTCAAAGCCGATGCTGGCCGCAAGATCGGCAAGCTTCCCAAGCACATCAGACACAAGGCCAAGCGTCTAGCCCGCGCTGGCATGATCTCAGACAAGCAAATGAAGAAGATGGAGGGCTGACGAGTGGACGACCTGGCGGAGATCGCCCCTTCTCACGATGATTTAACCCTTGGAAAAAGGATGTATTCGCAGGCGTTCACGCTGCGTGGCCGGCTAAGTGATGGTGACTGGCGGCTGTTTCTAGTCGCATGCGCCGAAGCGATGGATATGTCGCCAGCAGGCAATCCGGCCGTTTGGTCTTATCCGGTCGAAGGTAAGGGAGGGTTTGGAAAAACGATTCTGCAACCCATAACAGAATCCTTCCTTGTTGCCGACACGTGGCCAGATCATGACGGCGCTTATCTGTTCATTTGTTCCTGTCGAAAATTCGACGCCACTCAGCTCATCTCTCCGATCAAGCGTTTTTCGCTTGGCCTCGACGACATGAGCGGAACGACGACGCTGAGGCTGTGATGTCTGATCTTCGTAAGCGCACGGCCATGGTCGTCGACAACGGCTTGTTCCTAGAAATTGCCATCCGTCTATCGAAAGAGTTTGGCCGCGTCCTTTACTTCGCGCCTTGGACGAACGGCTACCCAAAATCCAATGCCCTAATGATCGGCAAGGGTATTGATAACATCGAGCGCGTCGAGGATCCGTGGTCTCATATCGACGACGTTGACGTCTGGGTTTTCCCCGATGTCTACGAAGGCGCGATGCAGGATTACCTCGTCAGCCATGGGCATCGGGTCTGGGGTTGCCGCTCCGGTGGAGCCGAGTTGGAACTTGACCGCGTAAAATCGAAGGAGACCAGCAAGCGGCTCGGGATCGACATCGGGCCGTACAAGCGGATCATCGGCTTAGACGCGCTGCGCCGGCACTTGAAGGCCAACGACGATCAATATGTCAAGATCAGCGCCACGCGCGGCGACATGGAGACGTTTGGGGCTCCTACCTATGAAGAAGTCGAGCCCCGCCTTGACGAGCTTGAACACAATCTCGGCGCCAAGAAAAAGATCATGGAGTTTGTCGTCGAAGAGGGGATCAACGACGCGATCGAGATCGGCTACGATGGGTTTACGATCGACGGGCAGTTTGCTCGCGGCGCCATCGTCGGCGTCGAGGTCAAGGACAAGGCCTATATCGGCCGCACGATGCGGTACAATCAACTGCCGCCGAACGTGCGTGATGTCAACGAGAAGCTCGCCCCCGAATTGAAGCGCGTCGGCTACCGCGGATTTATCTCAACCGAGATCAGGGAGACCAAAGACAAGGCGTACCTCATCGATCCATGTTCGCGGGCTGGGAGCCCGCCCAGCGAGCTTTACCAGGAAATGATAGGTAACCTAGCCGAGGTCATCTGGTGGGGCGCTGAGGGCATCGTCATTGAGCCGGAATATACACACAAATGGGGCGCCGAGGTTCTGCTTCTGTCGGACTGGGCGGACAAGAACTGGCAGCAGGTCCGGTTCCCGGAAGAAATCCGAGAGAACGTCAAGCTGCGCAATTTCACCGTGATCGACGGCGAGTACTACGTGATTCCACAATGGTCGGGCATGCCGGAAATCGGCGCCGTGGTTGCGACAGGGAATACCGCCGAGGAAGCGATCTCGGAATGCAAGCGCATTGCGGCTTTAGTTGACGGCTACTCGGTCGAGAAGCCGCTGGAAGCCATCGATGAGGCTTACGAAAACCTCAAAAAAGCGCTTGGCGAAAAGGCGGACAAGCCAATCTCCAAAGAACAATCTGCCGCTGAGGAAGCAATGCGCGCCGGCAAGATTTCGTCGAAGCAGTATGACAAAATCGCCGCGCGAGAAGGATGGATTTGAGCCATGAGCAGAGAGGCTGACCTCGTTAAGAGTGGGCGCTTGTCTGAGAACGCCCTTGCCCAAGCTAAGGCTAAAAGGGTTGCCCAAGTGGTGGATTCGACGACATTCAAATCAAAAGCCGATGCGGACAAGTTTCTTTCCGAGCATAAGGCCGGCGGCGGGCTAGGTTACATAGACCCATATGCCTCTGATAGGATCGGGTGGGAAGTTCGTCATTGGAGGCCATAGCCATGCCGAGAGAAGATATTCGAACCTCGACGGACAGTCCGGCCAAGGACCGGTACACCGAGCCTCACGAACGTCCTAATGGACCGTGGGAGGATCATGAACTCGCCGACGCCGCGCGCCATGTCCACCACGTCCACAAGATCTCCAAGAATAAGAAATACATGGAGGCGATCAAGAAGCACATGGAGGCCGAAGCCGAGGAAAAGCATGCGTCCGCGCGCACGATGGACATGCTGGCGAAATCAGGCCGCGTGTCCAGCACGCAGCTTGATAAGATGAAGGCGAAAACGCGTGGTTGACATCGCCGGCCAGTTGCTCGCGTCGGGCGCCGCGCGGTCGCAGACCGTTGACCCGCGCGCTCAAGCCGTGCGTCGAAAGCCGGACTTATCTGGCGGCGACGAGGACAAGTCGCAATTTCTCGACGTCCGCAAGTTGCAGGAGCAATACCTCAACTACCTGTATTCAAAGACGGATGAGATCGAAGAGCAGAAAGAGGCCCGCCGCTATTATCACGGCGCGCACTGGACCGCAGACCAGATCAAAATCCTACGCAAGCGCCATCAGCCGAAGCTAACTTTCAATCGCATTGCGCGCAAGATTAATGCAATCGTTGGGCTTGTTGAGCGCGGTCGATCCGACCCGAAGGCCCTCCCGAGACACATCAAGAGCGAGGCCGGCGCTGATATCGCGACGCAAGTCATCCGCTACGTCCTCGACGAAAACGATTGGAAGGGCATTGATCCATGGTGCCTGTTGCAATCATGCATCGATGGCGTCGCCGGCGTTCAAATGGTGTTGGTCGAAGGCGATCAAGGCGATCCTGACATCGCGCTGCCGTGGGTCGTCGGCGATGAATACTTCTATGACCCGACTTCCTATCGTCTTGATTTCGCCGATGGTCTGTACGAGGGCATCTCAAAATGGATCGATGTTGATGAAGCGATCCAGATGTTCCCGGATAAAGAGGAAGAGCTTAAGGGTCTCACGCAGGGTGACGCCGATCTTACCACCAATCCTGATCGCGAGGTCAAGTGGGTCAACGCCGCGACGCGCAGTATCAGGCTGATTGAGCATTGGTATAAGCGCCGCGGCAAGTGGTGCTGGGCTTTTTATGTCGCCAACACGTTGCTGGATGAGGGAATCTCTCCGTTCTTTAACGAAAAGAATAAGACGATATCCTCATTCAAGATGTTCTCTGTTGCAGTGGATCACGTCGGCGACCGCTACGGCTTCGTCCGAAATCTCAAGGGACCGCAGGACTCACTCAATCAGTCGAAGTCCAAGGCGCTGCACATCGCGAACTCGCGCAAGCTGATTATGGACAAGGGCGCGGTCGACGACGTCGAGATAACGCGTATCCAATGGGCGCGGCCGGACGGCGTGATTGAAAAGAACAAGGGGTTTGACGTTACCCCCGAGGATCGCACGCAGGATTTTGCCGCGTTCACTTCGATGAGCCAAGAGGCCAAGGACGAGATTGATCAGTTTGCCAATTTGAACGTTGCCGCGATCTCTGGCCCTGGTCTCACCAATCTGTCAGGCCGAGCGATCGAGCTGCTGCGCCAGCCAGGCATGGCGGAACTCGGCCCATTCGTCCTCGCGATCCGGCAATGGAAACTGCAAATATATCGCGCGATCTGGGCGACGGCGCAGCGGCATTGGAAGTCCGAGCGCTGGCTGCGCATGGTCGAGAACGACGCGCAGAAGGCTGCTTTTATCCAACTGAATGGGTTGAGCCTAGATCAATTTGGCCGTCCGGCTATGGTCAATGCGCTTGGCGCGCTGGACGTTGATATCATCCTTGAGGAAGGCTCGGACAGCGCCAGCCTTGGCCAGGAAGCGTTTGATGTCTTGAAGGGCTACCCGCCCGGCACATTCCCGCCGCAAGTCCTGATCGAGATTGCGCCGTGGCCGCGTGAGATCAAGAACAAGATCCTGCAAATGATGGCGCCGAAGCCTCCGGGACCGCCGCAACTCATGGCAGCAAAGCTCCAGATGGAGGGCGCCGCCGCGAAGAACGCCAAGACTGCGGCAGACGCGCGCAAGAGCGATGCGCAGGCGCAGAAGGCTGGCGTAGAGGCGGGTCAAGCCGCCAATGAGACGCAGCAGCAGGCCATCGCATTCCAGACGCAACTCTGGAAAGAGGCCATGGGCTTGCTCGCGCCTCAGCCCCAGCTGCAGCAACCCAATCCCCAAGGCGCCCAGCCCGTAGCGCCTACGATACCGGGAATGTAACCATGAAGAGAATCCTTGCTCTAGCCGCCGCGCTGTTATGGCTTGGCGGGGCGAACGCTATTGCCCAAGTCAGTTGGCCGTCGCCTGGTGGTGGTTGGGCGGACGGCAAGGTCTGCATGTTCCTTGATGTGTCTGGCCAAGCGGTTCCCTGTACTGCCGCCACGCCACTGCCGGTCAGCGCCAGCGTCACGGCGTCGATTAGCGGTTTCGCGCCCGCCTCTGTGGGCACACCGATCAGCGTCACCACGGGCGGCGTTACGGGCACTCTTCCCGCCGGTACGGTCGTCGTCGCATCGAATGCCGGCGCGACCAACACGGCGTATTGCGCTCTTGGCGCGTCCTCGACCACGGCCCAGCAGCCGATCCCCCCTGGCGGCTGGTTCGCCTTCACGGTCGGCGTGGCGACGCAGCTAACCTGTATCACTTCGACCTCGACGACGACCGTCAACATGGTCGGCGGTTCTGGTATCCCGACAGGTTCGGGTGGCGGGTCCGGCGGCGGCGGTAGCGGCGGCGGCGCGGTCACGGCTATCTCCGGGGCGTTTGTTTCTGGCGCTATCGCCGATTTGGCGTTGGCCCAAAACAGCACGACCGCGGGTGAAGTCGGCAACCTGCCGTTGACGGCGACGACGACCAGCGCGCCGACATACACGACAGCGAAGAGCAACCCGCTCTCGACCGACACAGGCGGCAATCTCCGAACTGTGCTGAATGCCGAAACGTCAAAGGTCATTGGCGAAGTCAATCAAGGCACTTCGCCCTGGGTGATTAGTGGCTCTATCACGGGCACCTTCTGGCAAACAACGCAGCCAGTGAGCCTCGCGTCGGCGCAGGTTGCTTCTGGTGCGTTTGCCAGCGGGTCGGTGGCCTCGGGGGCTTATGCCTCTGGCGCCTTCGCTTCCGGCGCGATCAGCGACGGCGCTGAGGTCACGCTCGGCGCTAAAGCAGATGCTGCTTCAACGGCAACGGACACGACGCCGGTTACGGTGATGCAGGTGCTGAAAGAAATCAGCGCCAAGGAACAAGCCCCCGCCTCGCGTGCTGTGACGGGGACGTTCTATCAGACGACGCAGCCGGCCAGTCTGGCATCGGCGCAAGTCGCGTCCGGCGCTTTTGCAGCCGGATCTCTCGCCACTGGCGCGGGCGTTGACGGATGGGACCTCGGTGTCCAAACCACAACGGCAGCCGCCGGTTGTGGCAGTGGGACTGGCGTCAATCCGTGCCTCAAGCAGATTGATGCCGACATCAAAGGAGCCATCCCCACCCAAGCCCCGACCGTCTCGATCGGCGGCGTTGGCATCATTGACTCGGCCGGGACGAATGTCGCGACGGTCAAGGCGGCTTCGACGCTGCCGGTGGCGGCCGACAAGACTTTGGTCGTTGGTCTCAATCCCGGTACGGCGACAGCGGGTTCCCCGACCGGTGCGATTGTGACTGTGCAGGGCGTCACCAGTGGGCAGGCCATCCCGGTTAGCGGCACTGTTACGGCTCAAGTCTCGACCGGCAATTCTGCGGCAACACCTCACATTTGCGGGTCTACAGCCCACGCGACCCTGGCGGCGGCAGACACGCAAATTGTCAACGTAAGTGGTACCACGTCAATCTATGTCTGCGATTATGACATATCATTTAGCGGGACCGTCAACGTATATCTAGAACAGGCGACAAGCGGCACCTGCGCGACGCTGACGCAGCTTACGCAAACATGGTTCGGGGTGGCGAACGCTGGTAGGGCCGGATCGAACGCATTCTATCGCGGTCTGCATACAGCGGCTAGTTCTCAGCTATGTCTTCATGGCAGCACGACAAGCGGCGCTGACGTAACCGTCTATTACGATCAGTACTGACATGCGCCGAATTGCCGCTCTCTCACTCCTAATCGCCTCGCTGTGGTTTGGCGCGGCCTCGGCGCAAGTACCGTTGACGGGCGCTGGCTTAGCTGTCCTCGGGGCATCTTGCACCCCGATTTCCGCCCCAACAGGCGGAATTTATGACAATGCGACGCTTGCGGGCGGCTCAACGATCAACGCATCGGTAGCAATCAACCAAGTTACTTCGCCAGATTGCACCGTAGACGCTTCCACAATTGCCGAAAATAGCAATACGGGAGATCATCAAAGTCAATTTGCTGTAACGCACAGTTTCACGGCAACAACTTATACGACATCGGTATATGCAAAATATGGGGTTGGCGCTAGAAACATAACTATTCAGACATATGATAATAGTTTCACATATTATTTCTTCTGGAACTTTAGTTTGTCGGATTGCACAGCTCTCACTGGATCATACGGGTTGAATGGATTTAGTAGCATTACCAGTTCAGCCACAGTGGTTGGGTCGTGGTGCAAGATTTCGACTAGTGCGATAGGCGTAGTATCGTCAGCCTACTATATGCGGGTTAAAATGTTGTCTCCTCCGAGTACAAACTCATATGCTGGCGATGGGTCGTCGACTCTTGATGTTTGGGGGCTCGACCTTCGTTGAAACGCATTGGACTGATACTCCCTGCACTGTGTCTCGGTGCATGGACGCATGGCGTCGTTCTCGACCATGCGCAGCCAGCGCTCGGACTTCCAATGCCGCTGCGCCTGGCATTGCAGTTCTCGAGACCGTCACCCCGCTTGCCGGCTCTAATGTGTTAGTGGACAGCAACATAGTACACGACACAAACCAGGCCCCCTTAGGTGATTCTGGGTGTATCTACAATACTGATAACCACGTTAATCTAGGCGTCGGGATTACAAATAACATTGTCTATAACTGCTTGGGCAAGGGAATTTATCTCGACAACAACACGTCATTTGTGACGCTGGTAAACAATATCATATACGGGACAAATCAGTTTTGCTGGATAATTCATGGCGGAGATCACGATTTATTTAAGAATAACATCTGCGACACAACGAACTTTGCAGCTATTGGGGCCAACCCGACTGTAGCGTTCCTATATCAAGATGTATCTGGTAATTCTGGCACAAATTTTGGTATGAACTATAACAACATAATGGATAACATCATATATTCCGGTAACAACAGTCAGCCTGTGCCGGTGTGGCAGACTTCCAGTGCATATGTAACCGCGCCACCAATTGTCTCAAAGAACATCTATTACGCCGCATCCGGTACGGCATTCACCAATCCCAACATGCTGGCTGGTTCCACGTTCACGGTCACGGACACTGCGCCATTCTTCGGCAGTCCGCAGTTTACCAACGCGGCGGCGCACGACTACTCGTTCACCGGCACCTACGCCAACGACAACATCGGCTTCGTCCCAATCAACACGGCAAACATCGGGCCATGACCCTCGCCACCCTCTGGCTTATTGCCCTCGCAGTCTTCCTAGAGATGTGCGAGAGCGCGACGGTGATGGATAACCAACAGGCAATGAACGCATGACCGACAAGCCTGCGCGCCCTGCGTTGAAGAACGCCAACTCAGCGCCCGTTATCTATTTCGATGCTGCGCCGGCGCTAGGGCAGTCCAACGGGGTCGTGGCCATTGTCCTCTCGGCCATGTCATTGACGCCGATGAACGATGGTCAGGTCGTCGCGGACGGTGCCTGCGTAGCTCATCTGCGCGGCTCGCCAGCAGCGATCAAGAGCCTTCGCGAGGCATGCGACAAGGCGCTCGGCATGACGGGCCAGGGATCGTCTGATGTCGATCTCGCGGCCTCGCCGGCCGAAGCCCTAGAGCGTCGTCTCAAAGCGATGCAATAAGTTTCGTCTAGCCTCACGATACGAGGCCGCGGCTCTGGGCGCCGCTCGTCTTAGCCCAATCGTAGGCGTCCACGACACGGCGCAATGTCATCTCGGCGCGGACATCTCTACGCGCGCCGCCGCTTTCTCACGCGACAGAGAGAACCTGAAATGGCGAACAGCGAAAACGACATCATCAAAGCAGCAATGAGGGCAACGGATCGTGAGATTTTCGGCGAGGCGTTCGGCAACGATGAGCCGGTCCTAGACGAGACCGGAGACCGATCGCTTGAGGAAATGGGAACCGGTCTTGAAGGGCAAATCGAGCCCGACGAGGACGAGGAACCCGAAGCCGAGGTAACTGGCGAAGAGGCAGAGGCCGCTGAGGTCGAAGCCAAGGAAGGCGACGAGGGCAAGAAAGCCGAGGAGGCGGAATCTGCTGCAAAGGCGGAAGCCGAAACCAAAGCAAACGAACCCAAAGGCCGCGTTCCTGCCGGGCGTCTGAGAGAGGAAACGAAGCGCGCGCAGGCGGCGGAAGCCGCACTGGCCGAAGCCAAAGGCAAGATCGCCGAGGCCGAAGTTGCCCGCAAGAAAGACATCGATACGCTCACTGCGCGGTTCGATGGTGTTCTGGCCGCTCTCAACAAACAGCAGCAAGCCGCTCCGCCTCAGAAAGCGGACGCCGATAAACCCGCTGGTCCTCCTGATCTCTTTGAAGATCCCAAAGCGTTCGCCGACTATGTCGCCAACGCGCCTAAGGCTCAGATTGAGCAAATGCGCTCGCAAATGGATCAGCAGCGCGTCGAGTTCAGTCTTAATCTAGCGCATCAGAAACATGGGGACGCGTTTACGAAGGCGTTTGAAACCGTCACTAAACTTGACCCCTACGTTCAGGAGAACAAAGAACTTGTTCAGCGGATGTGGAAATCGCCGAACCCCGGCGAAGCCCTTGTCCAATGGCACAAACGCAACGAGGCGCTCCGCGAGGTCGGCGACGATCCTTCGGCCTACAAAGCCAAGATCGCTGAGGAAACTCGCAAATCTCTCGCCTCCGATCCCGAATTTCGCAAGCAGCTTCTCGAAAGTCTGCGTGATGAAGCGGCGACCGGGGACGAAGGAAGGCCTCGTAACCTAACTCGCCTTCCCGCATCGCTCAACCGAGCGTCGGGGGGCAATCACCTGAGATCGGACGGCGCGGATCGAGACGATTCCAACGCTGCGATCTTTGACTCGGTGTTCAAATCAGCATGACGTATCCAGTTCCCCTCGCGGGGTCTTGGATTACGCGGCTGTAACCTGAAAGACGACCGCAATGTCCAATACAATCCCGCAAGACAACAACAAACTCATCAAATTCCGCAAGGATATGATCCGCGAATATGTGCGCGAGAACCTGTTCTCGCCGTACATGGGCGCCGACATCACGTCGATCATTCGCGTCTATGCTGACCTTGAAGGCAAGAATGGCGGCGAGCAGGTCAATATTCCGTTGCGCGACCGTCTCAACGGCCAAGCCATCGGCTCTGGCCCGTTGGTCGGCAACGAAGAGGCGATCGACAACTACGGCATGCGCGCTTGGATCGACTGGGCTCGTAAGGCTGTAGCGATCAAGAACAGCGACGAGCATAAGTCGTCGATTGATCTCTTCGCCGAAGCAAAGCCGGCACTCGCCGACTGGGGTAAGGAACTCCAGCGCGACGAGATCTGCGACGCCTTCTATGCGTTGCCGAGCGAGTCGGCGCCTGCTGGCCTCGGCAGCAGCGCCGGACAGCGGGTCAACGGCATCTTGTTCGACGCCGCGACCGTCACCCAGCGCAACACCTGGATCACGGACAACGCCGATCGCATTCTGATCGGCACGTCCAACACAGCGTACCTGTCGGCCGGCAACTTCGCGACGTCGATGTCAAACATCACGACAGCGATGACGATGTCCGGCGCCTTAATCATGAGAGCGAAACGGCAGGCCAAGGTCGCTAACCCGCGCATTCGCCCGTTCAAGCTCAAGGAGAACGGCACGGAATGGTTCGTCCTGTTCGTCGGTCAAGAACAATTCCGCGATGCGGGCAATGACAGCGACATCAAGACCGCGAACCAGAACAGCCGTGCGAGGGAGCAGCAGGGCTATCTGAAAAACCCGATCTTCGTCGATGGCGATCTGCTCTACAACGGCGTGATCATCCGCGAAATCCCCGAACTGTCGTTGCGTCTGCCGACGTTCTATCTGACCGCCGGCGCCAGCGCGACGACCCGAGTTGCGCCTGCGTTTATGTGCGGCCAGTCCGCTCAGGCGTGGGCGTGGGGCCAACTGCCTATCCCGCGCTTCCGCAAGGAAGACGACTACGGCTTTATCCGCGGCGCCGGCATTGAGATGGCCTATGGCATCTCCAAGATGTTCAAGAAGACGGCCTCGGGAAGCTTGCGTGAGTGGGGCATCTTCACGATGTTTGAAGCAGCCGTCGCCGACGCTTGATCGCATCTCGCGCCGCCGCTCATAATCTGGGCGGCGGTTTCGTCTCTCAATTCGCAAAGGCAACTCTCATGTTTCGCAATATCCTGAAAAGTGCGGTTCTCGCGTGCGCTTTGGCCGCCGTCACGATCGGCTCGGCTTATGCGCTCAATGTCGATCAGAAACGTAATATCCCGGCCAGGACGCAGCCCGGCCAGGTCGTCCAGTATTGCCGGGTGACGGTCAATTACAACGACCCGAACATCAAGACCGGGCAGTGGTTCTGCACCTTGCCGAAGAGCGCCTACATCCTGTCGATCGATGCGCAGGTCACGACGGCGTTCAACGCCGCGACGACCAACGTGTTTACCATCGGCGCGACTTCGGCGAGTTCAAACGAAATCGTTGCTGACGGCGGTTCGGGGGCGACGACAAACATCAGCAACAGCACCACGTCGATTGGCGCCGGCATGTTCCACCTGACCGCTGCGGCTGGCATTGGTCTGACCGTTACATCCAACGCGACCTATCAGACCGCACTCAATGGCGGCGTCCCTATCTTCGCCAAGTACACGCAGACCGGGACCGCGGCGACGACCGGTGCGATCACGGTTATTCTGGCGTTTGTTGAGAATAACGACCAATGAAGCCAACAACGGCAGGGGATAATGCCCCTGCCGCTTCATCAGCGCAGTCAAGGAGATGACCATGGAAACGAACTATGAGGGAGGCCAGGCGACGGCCGACACGTCTGGCCAGTTAGGCGATCATGAATGGGCCAACCCCGGGGCGCCCGAGCAGCCGAACCCCGCGCCCGTTCAACCCTCGCCGGTACCCCCGGACCCGGCTTATGTGGCCGCGGCGCGCGTCTCCCGCGATGCCGATGCCGCTCGGCTGCGCGCCGAGGACGAAAAGCGCGCCGTCGACGCCAAGTCGCCCAACCCGCCGAATCCTCCGCTGTCATTCGTGACGATGAGCCCTGACGATTACGCCACGAGGGTCAACGAAGAGAGAGCGGCAGCCTTGGATGTCCGAGCGGAGGCGCTTAAGGTTCGCCATGTAGCCGAATCCGACGCCATGGCGAAGAGGCACGCCTATGAAGACAAGGCGGTCGAGGATGACCGTGCGCGTCTCAAAGGCGAGGCTGACGCAGTGAAGCTGTACGCCGAGATGTGGCATCGCCAGACCGACGAACTGACCGCCGCTGGCGGCCGCGATGTCGGGCTGATCCACGTCAGGCACGAAGCCGAACGGGCCAAACTCGTCCATGACACCGGCTTTGACGTTATGCCGCCGACTGTTGGCGAAACGACACGGCCCGGCTATGCCGCGGTTGGTCTTGGCCATCCTTGGATCAGGTCGATCGCTTATCAGACCACCACAATCGCGTATTGACCCCATGCAAACTACCGGCGGCTGAAACCCGCCGCCGGCCACTCTGAGGGACATTAAAGAATGACTGATTCATTCGTGGCCGAACAGCAAGTCAAGCGCGGCCCTGGTCGGCCGCCGAAGATTGTTCAGATGCCAGAAGAAGTCAATGAACCGATCGTCGTAGCTGAATACGACGGCGAGGATGTCACTTACGTTCCCGGCGCTGATGACCCGACGATTTGCAAATGGCAGGGTCGAGAGTTCAAAGCCAATGTACCGATGCGGGTCCGGGATAAAGGCTTGATCGAATCTGCGCGGACCAATCGTTTCTTTCGTGTTGGCGACCAAGGTCCGGAACCGGGCGACAATGATCCGCCGAAGAATGCGACACAATATCGCGCCCATGTTGTGGCGTGGATGAAGGAGGTCAACACCGTTGACGATCTTGTCGTGAAATGGTCCGCCGATCGTGATCTCCGCCGCGCTTGCGAAGTAGGCCACGATGATATCGATTGGCTCGGTCGGCTGTTCGAGCCAAAGCTTCGTCACATGCGGATTGAGGAGCAACTGAGCGAACTCGACGTCGCCGGCGTCTTCGTCAAGCACGGCATTTTAGAGATCCCGTGGCGTAGCTGATGACCAACTCGCCCCCGTTCCGAACCTCAGCCGATTTGATTGCCGCGGCGCTCTCTAGGCTTGGTGTGCTCGCCTCTGGGCAGTCAATTGACGTCGAGGATTATCAGACCGTATCGGACGAACTCGACGCTTTGCTTCGCAAGCTAGCGGCGCTGGAAATCTGCTATGTACCTGATGAGGACAATATTCAGCCAGAATGGTTCTCTGATCTCGCCGACATCTTAGCAGGTGAGAGTGCGGTAAAATTCGGCGTCACCAATGACGATTACGTCAAACTCGTCAATCGCGGTCTCGGCGGCGCTGGGGGTGTTCCGATTGGAGCCGGGACTGCTGCAATGTCTCTCAAGATTATGCAGCGCGGAAAACCGACTTACGAGATTTTGAGGACTGAGTCTTTCTGATGTCCACTCAAGGTCCGCAGCCAATCCCATTCCCGACCTCGACCTCGCCAGGCAATAGTCCGCAAGAAGGCGCCGGTCGGCTGATCAATTGTTATGCCGAACCACTTGGCGACGGCGGCCCGGCAAAAATCAAATGGATCAGGAGCGCGGGGCTTTCGCTATTCGCGTCCACAGCGCAGAGCGGATATCGTGGCGGCCTGCTGGTCAATAATCTTTCGTTTGAGGCATGGTCCGGCAACGCATCAACGATCGATGCGACCGGAACTGTGATTTCGCTTGGCGTCTTGCCTGGGACCAAGAAAGTATCGATCGCCAGAAATCAGGCGTCGCCAGTTCCCGATGTGGTCGCAGTTGACGTCGATAATGGCGCCTATGTGTTGGAAAGCGCGACAGTAGCTAATGCCACCGCGACCGCGACTGTCGCTGGAACATCATTTGTCGTTGGGGATATTGTCAATCTAATTATTCTCAACGATTTGATTGACGACTTTCCGATTACGATATCATATACGGTCGTCGGGGGCGATACAGCGACAACGATTGCGACGGCACTTAAAACCAATACCAACGCAAATACAGTGCTGATCGCCAATAAAGTAACTGCAACATCAAGCGGCGCTGTCATCACGATCGTCCATACCGGCGCAATTGGCAATTCAACGTCCATGACGTATGCTGCGACTGGCGCCGTTATTGGCAATTGGGTAGCGTCCCACGCATATTCGCCAATTGGCGAATTGGTTTCAAACGGAGGAAATTACTACAAGCTTGTCACTCCTGGGACGTCTGCGACATCAGGCGGTCCGAGCGGAACCGGAACCGGAAACATCAACGACGGCGGAGCCGTTTGGGTCTATAGTGCCACGGCAAGTGGTGGCGAGACCATCACGTTTAGTCCCGCATCAGGCAACCTGGCTGGCGGGAGCGGAACCTACGGCGCGTTTACCGGAGCGCCGACCGCATACACTGGACAAAGCAATCTTCCGCAACCAAACTCAGTGTGCTTCCAAGACGGCTATTTCTTCTTTTCCACTTCGGCAAATTTTATCTACGCCTCGCAGTTGAACGGCCTCACCATGAACGCCTTGACGTTTGTCATGGCAGAGGCGAAGTCCGATGTCACCCTGCTTCTGGTCATTGCATTCAGCGGGTTCCTTCTCGCATTCACGACGGGCTCGCTAGAGGTATGGCAAGACGCCGCCAATCCGGCTCCGGCTTTTCCGTACTCGCGCATTGCGGTGTTGGAATTCAGCCTCGCCCAGGCGAGCGCCATTGCGGGTTGGGAAACTGGGTTCTCAGAGCTTCTCTGGGTTGGTCAGGACAACGGCGTCTATTGGATGACAGTTGGCCAGTTGGCCGCCCAGAAGGTGTCGACGCCCGATCTTGATCGCCTTATCGAGACTGAGATCAAGGCAGGCAACACGCTAGAGGCCAGTTGCTACGTTGCGCAGGGAAAGAAATTCTGGGTTCTGTCGTCACCTAATTGGACGTGGGAGTTCAACCTAAAAACGCTGAGATGGAATGAGCGATGGTCGCTGGCCTCGACCGGTATATTTGGTCGCTGGCGCGCTACAGGGAGCCACCCAGCATTTGGCAAGTGGCTGACTGGCGATACGTTGTCGGGAAACATTCTATATCTTGACGACACAAACGCCAGTGAGGTCGGCGCGGTCCAACTCTGGCGCATGGAATCAGGGCCGGTTCAGAACTTCCCAGAACAGATTAGGGTTGCGCGCGGCGATTTTAATTTCGTTATTGGCGTCGGCCGGACGGTCGGCTCACGCAAGATGACGGTAACTGGCGCGGCATTAGGAACAAACGGCGTTGTTAGACTGGCTGTAGATTCGACATCTCAAGTAGCGACCGGAGATGTCGGCGCGGTGTCTGGCGTAACAGGCACAACGGAAGCCAACGGTAACTGGACGCTGACCATTGTTGATACCACGCATGTCGAATTGCAGAGTTCGGTGTTCGCCAACGCCTACGTCTCTGGCGGATCAGTCGTCGATCTCACAGTTCCAAATAATGTGGTCAATCCGACAGTGGCGGTATCGAATAGTAAGGATGGCGGCCAGACCTACGGCAATCCGCTCGTTCGCCAGTTGGAAAAACAGCAGAATACGAAGCGGACGCGCGTGTCGGTAACGAACATGGGACTCTCTAGCGCCCAAGGCGACCGTTGGCGGCTCGACATCACCGATCCAGTCTACGCCTCATTCATGGGCGGAACGCAGTCAAGCGATATTCGCGCGGTCGGAGGCTGAAGTATGGCGAGCAAGTTTGCTCCGCTACCATCGGCTTCAGTCCTTTTCGTCGATAAGGACGGGAAGCCGATGCCGACATTCTATCAATTTATATTGGCGCTGTCTCTATCGCAGAACGTTGGACCACTTCCTGCTGCGGCGACAGACGCTGCTGCGGCGCAATTGGGCGTTCGTATCGGTGGTCTCTATGAGACCTCTGGCGTGGTGAAGATTAGGAAATCGTGAGGTTAAGTTATGTCTGACCTATTTGGCGGCGCCAGCAACGCAGCGGCGGATCAAATCGCCGGGATCAACAAAGGTCTCACTGCGGCGACTGGACAAATCCAACAAGGGCAAACGGCACTCAATACCGATTACGCCGCTGCGCTCGCGCCATACACGCAAAACTATTCGCAAGCCCAGCAAGGCACGACGCAACTCGGCAATCTGTTGGGCCTTAATGGCGCTGCCGGTAGCCAATCGGCGCAAGCAAACCTCCAAACCATGCCGGGTTATCAGGCCGCAATTAAAGCTGGAGATGCCTCGGTTAACGCCGCCGCCGCGGCGAATGGGACGCTGGGTTCCGGCAATCAACTTCTTGCCTTGAGCAAGGAAAACCAAGGGCTAGCCTCGCAAAATTACAACAACTATGCCTCGCAATTGCAGCCATATCTCGGCGCCAGCAACGCAGCGGCGGGCGGCATCGCGGGGGTCAATACCGGACTCGGCAATCAGACCAATGCAAATTACACCAATCTTGCCAATCTGAATTACGGTGCCGATACAAGCATCGGCAACGCTAATGCAAGCGCAGCGCTGGCCAATCAGAGTATGGATATGAACCTGTTGAGCGGTGGCCTCAATCTGGCGGGGTCGATCTTTTCCGACGAGCGGCTCAAAGACGATGTCGAGCCTGTCGGCGCACTTTACGACGGCACCAACGTCTATCGCTATCGTTACAAGGGCGACGACACGCCGCGCATCGGCGTTCTCGCGCAGGAAGTCGAGCGGACCAATCCGGACGCGGTTTCCGAGCATGGCGGCTATAAGGCGGTTCAGTACGGTCGAGCGACCGACCTCTCCGCCGCGCTCGCAAAATTCCTTGAGGCGGCCTGACCATGAGCGATGCAAATCAATACCAAGTCGTCAGCTCCCCGAACTATTCCGGACCGGCGTCCACACTTGCGAGTATCTTCGGCCTCAATAAGCAGCAGCCTCAGCAACAGCAAGGCGGTGGCGCAAATTCTGGGCAGCAACAGCAGGGCTCGTTCATAAGCCAGCTTATGCAATTCCTTCAAGGATCTGGCTACGGCAATGGCGGCGGCGCGCCGATGCAGCTTGGGCCCGGATCATCCGGACAAATGTCTAGCGGTATCGGCGGTGGCGGCCAACTTTTGTACTGACGGGCGGTCCTTATTATGGATTACGAAACCGTAAATTCTCCGAGCTACCCGACGCCCAACTGGTCGCAGTTTGGCGACACGATCGGCAACTTGGCGAACACGTTCCGTTCGGGCCAGCAGCAGAACCAGCAGCGCGACATCTCGACGGCGTTCAAGGACGGCATCCCGACCGATCCGGCTACCGGCCAGCCCGACATCAACAAAATGATGCAGATTCTTGCCCAGAAGGGCGGCATCAATCAAGCCATGTCGCTCCTCGGCCCGTCGCTTGATCAGCGGCAGTTGCAGCAAGCGCAGGGAAGCCCTCCGGTTGCTGGATTGCCCACTGGCGGGCCTAACGCGCCCGTAGGACAGCCTCTAGCCCCGGTCGCGCCCGTTGCATCGAGTCCGTTGCCGCCGGCTCCACAGGCCGCCGCGCCGGTCACAAATGTGCCCGCGCCCGGCGGCGCTCAACTTGGCGATCTGCCCGGGGCATCGTCGGCGTTTCCCTCGGTCCAGGCGCTCGTTTCGTCCGCGGTCCAGGATCCGGCGAAGGCGAGCGCAGTCGCGACCAATCTCGCCAAGGCGTTGAAGGTCGATCCCAGCGCTCCGATGGCGCAAGACCAGGCCGCGCAGGCGCAACGCATCCTCGCCGCCTATATGCAGCGCAATGGGCTCGGAAATTCTGGCGGCGCGACGTTGGGCGCGAGGAACAACAACCCCGACAACATTGAGAATGGCCAGTACGCTGCAGGGCAGCCGGGTTATGCCGGCGCGGGTGAAGGTGGACGGTTCGCCAAGTTCGATACGCCGGACGCCGGGCTTGACGCCGCGGCCAATCTGCTCGGCGTCTATGGCCGGAAGGGGATCAACACGATTGCGGGGATAACCGCGACATGGGCGCCGGCAAAAGAGAAGGGTAACGATCCTACCGCCTATGCCGAGACGGTCGCCAAATCGCTCGGCGTTGATCCCAATCAGCCGATCGATCTCAGCAACCCGGACGCGCGACGCGCTATTGCTACGGCAATGTCTCGGGTTGAAAGCCCCGGCGCAATTGCTGCCCCTGGCGGCGGCAATCTTCCCCCCGCGTCCGCTGCGGCTGGCATCCCGACACGCGCCCCGGCGGCTCGACCGGACCCCAATCAGGTCGCGGACAACGGCGCGCAGCCGCTCGTCCCGCAATATCCTCTTCCGGTCGATCCGAGAACCGGCCAACGGTATACCGATCCGAAAACGGCCATTCTTGGTCTTGACGACGAGATGAAGAATTTGACCGGCAATCGCTTTGCCACCGAGCGGATAAAGGTTCTTCAAAACGAACAAGATCGCATTATCTCGTCCATAACCCCGATGAAGGTTAGTCCATCTGATACTTTCGTCAACCCGAGCAACCCGTCAGGTAAGCCTGTCTATCAAGGCGCGTGGGCTGGAAGTGCCGGAATGCTCAGCGGCCCGGCGCTCGATCAGGCCGCCGAGACTTATTACCAGACCGGCAAACCGCCGCCGAATCTTGGCCGCGGTGTTCAAGGCGCGGCGGGTTTGAACGCCATCATTACGCGCGCCGCCGAAATTCATCAAGACGATCCGGTTGAGAACTGGCCAGAGCGTCAAGCCCAATTCAAAACCGAAAAGGGCTTTACCGGCCAAGTCGCCGATCTGTCCGAGGCGATCAAGAAAGGTGATCAGCCGCCTGTCTTGACGGGACTTTATGGGCTGTCCGGTCCGATCCGTCAGAGGCTCGAAAAAGACGGGTTTGATCTATCCAAGGCGCAGCTCGAATGGCAGCGCGCTCAGAAACAGATCACTTCGCTCAACGGCCCGCAACAGGTGCGCTTCGTCGGCTTGGCGAGTAGCGTCGTCAACACGATCGACGAAGTTCGCGACCTCAGCGAGCAAATGAAATTGTCTGGCGTCCCAATCGCTAACCGAGCCGAAATGGCGACTTACGCTCAGACGCAGGGCAACACGGCGAACGGCCAGTTGACGGCGCGCTACATTGCCGCCGTCAACACGCTCAAGGAAGAATTCGCCAACTTGGCCAACGGCGGATATGCGCCGACCGAGGCGGCTTGGGCACTGGCAAATGGCCAGATCAATGGCGACTACGGCGTCAAGCAACTCGGCGCCTCGCTCGACGAGGTTCAGCGCCTAATCAATTATCGGTTGAAGGCCATGCCCGGTCTTTCGACAATGGGGCCAGGAGCGCCAAACACTTATCTGCCGCAGCAGGGCGGCTCTAACCCCGGTGCCGCGCCGCCTCAACCCGGCGCTCCCGCTGGCGCGGCTCCGCAGCCCGACAAGGACGGCTGGGTCACGCTCCCTGGCGGCATTCGCATCCGTGAGGCACAGTAATGCCCGTCTTTGACGTCCAGACGCCAGACGGCCGAAAGTTCCAGGTCGACGCGCCGGATATTCAATCGGCCTCGACGGCGTTGCAGCAGCACGTCGGACCGAAGCAGCAGGCGGCGCCGAGCATGACGACGGGCCTTGGGCGGTCGTTTGCCGAAGGCGTGCCTATCCTCGGCGGTCTGGTTAATAAGGCTGAGGCCGCAACGGAAGCCGCTGCGGCGCCGTACGTCGAGCCGCTTCTGGATACGCTCGGCGTTGGTCAGCCAGGCCAACGCATCAACGCGCCGACGTTCGGCGAGCGTTACGGCAAGGCGCTGGGCATCCAAGAGGGGATGGACCAGTCCTTTGCTAAAGAGCACCCCGTCGCCGAGCCTGTCGCGGAAGCGACCGGAAGCATCGCGTCACTCGGCGCGGCTGGTCTGACCGGCGCGGGGGCAAAGTTGCTTGGCCTAACCGCCAAGACGTTGCCTGGCATGATGGGGGCGGGCGCCGTCAGTGGTGGGACGATCGGAGCGCTTGATTCTGCGGCGCGCGGTGGCGACCCGTTGGTTGGCGGCGCGGTTGGCGCTGGCGCCGGCCTGGCCGGGCCAGTAATCGGCGCTGGAATCGGCAAGCTGGCGTCGCCGTGGTTGCGCGCGGGTAAGGCGGCTATTGATCCGGGCGGCGAGGCCGCGCTCCAGATTTCCAAAGCATTTGGGAAAGACACCGGGAAAGGCCTCAGCACGCAAGAAATTGCAGACGCCCAGTCTCGCGGCCAGCCCATCGCTCTGATGGATCAGGGCGGGTCGAGGGCAACGCAACGCCTCTCCCGCCGCGCCTCCAATGTCTCGCCAGAAGCGCAAGAGGCGTTTGACAACACGATCTTCGGTCGTTTCAGAGAACAGAACAGTCGAACGGCCGAATTCGTCCAAGGCATGTCGGAATTTGGCGACGCACACGAACTTGACAAGGCGCTGACCGAATCCGCGAAGCGCGTGAACCGACCCGCCTATGCCAAGTTCTATTCCGATAGCGCCAACGGCGTGTGGAACGAGGGGTTTGAGCAAATCTCTCAGGCGCCGGTTGTTCAAGATGCAATCCGCAAGGCGATGGTCTCGGCTAAGAACGAGGCGGCGAAGATGGGCCTCACGCCGCCAAAAATTCCGTTCGCCGAGGACGCGCGCGGGAGATATACGCTCAAGACCGATGAGAACGGCAATCGAATGCTCCCGAGCGGCCAGTTTTGGGACATCGTGAAACGCGCCCTTGACAAGACGGGAACGCGAGAAGCGCAGGATTGGTCGCGTATTCTTCGCCAGCAGGTTGACGACCTTCATCCGAGCTATGCCGAGGCGCGCAAGGGCGCCGCGCAGTTCTTCGGAGCGAAAGACGCCCTACAGGCCGGGCGCGACGCCGTCATGCCCGGTACTGTCGCGTCTCGCGCCGACAACCGCGTTCTTCGCGACGCGCTGAGCAAACTGACCCCCGGCGAACGAAAGCTGTTCAGGGAAGGCACGGTAGACCAAATGGCGCAGACGCTTCTCGGCAAGCCGGACAGCCAAAACATTCTCACGTCGATCAACAATACCCCGAAGGCCAAGGAGCGGATGCTCACCATCTTGGGGCCTGAGAAATACAACCGTCTTGACGCCTATCTGCGCGTCGAATCCATGATGGATAGGTTCAGGACCGCCATGGGCAACTCGACGACCGCACGTCAACTCGGGGACATGGCCGAAGGGTCAGTCATTCCGAAAATGCGATTGAGCCTAAGCGGGATGGTGGAAGACTTCCTCACCAAGGCCGGCGAAAAATTGGGACGAGGGATTGACGAGCGCGTCGCGGCCAAGATTGGCCAAATGCTCACGTCTGGGGATGGTAGCGAATACGCCAAAGCCCTGCGGATGATCTCCAGCAATAAGTCTCTGATGAGCGCAATCAGGCAGCCCGCAGCCGCCATAGGCGCAATTGGCGTCCGCGGCACGGCGTCAGCGCTGCCGGATAAGGGGGAAGTCTGGATTTCGCCTTAATCGGACGACCGCGCGCGGAATCCCGAGAAAATCCACCTGAGCGCCATTATCGCCCCACCAAAGACTAATGGGGCGATGAATCCGATCTTGTAAAACTCAGCGGAGTGGTCCGGCTCAATGCCGGCCTCCCAGCAGAAGAAGGCGCCCCATAGCGCCGACGACACAAGCCAAAACCTGAAAAAACCAGAACGCCAGTTCATGCGCCGCCCTCCAAGGGCGACAATTTAGCACCAATTCAGGAACCCGCCAAATGGCCGACGCCAAACCCATTGCGCTGACCGCCGACCGGTTGCGCGAGGTTCCTTCCTACGACCCGGAGACGGGTGTGTTTACGTGGCGCGTTCGGCCTAGCCCTCGTTCTCGCGTTCGAGCGGGAGATGTGGCGGGCGTTGTCGGGCCGGATGGCTATCGAATTATCACGATTGAGGGAGTGAGCTACTACGCTCACCGTCTCGCCATGCTGTACATGAATGGTGAGTGGCCAGAGCACGACACGGATCATCGTAACTTGAATAGAGACAATAATAAATGGGGCAACCTCCGTGCGGCGACAGATCAGCAGAATGCCGCCAATCGTCCAAGAATAAAAATAAGCAGGAGCGGACTTAAGGGCGTGATTTGGTACAAACGCGATCAGAGATGGATGGCAAGAATAAAAGTAAACAATAGGCTGATATTCCTTGGTTACTTTGACGATCCGAAAGACGCTCACTCTGCTTATTTCTCTGCGGCCGAGCGTTATTTTGGTGAATTCGCGAGGGCGGCATAATGGCCGGGACAATTCCCGTCTCACTCGTCCAACAGGTTGATCTTAACGGACAGCCGCTCGCTGGATGTCTGTTGTATATCTACGCCGTGTCAACCGTTGCCACGCCGCAGGATTCATTTCAGGATTTTGGGTTATCGATAAAGAATCCCTGGCCGGTTCAAGCTGATCAGTACGGCAGAATTCCAATGCTGTACCTCGCTGACGGACAGGTCCATGTTCGTTTAACAGATTCTAACGGCGTGGTTTTGTTCGATTACCCAACGCTTCAAGTTGTCGGCCCATCGTCTGGCGGCGGGGGCGGTGGTGGCGGTTCGGCGGTCGATCCGACGACCGTCCTCTCGACCGGCGACATCAAGTTCCGAGCCACCTCGGAGACGCTGTCCGGCTGGCTGAAGATGAACGGCCAGACCATCGGCAATGCGACATCCGGGGCGACGCAGCGCGCCAACGCGGATACGCAGAGCCTGTTCGTCTATCTGTGGCAGAATTTCAGCAATGCTCATTGTGTGGTATCTGGCGGGCGCGGAGCAACGGCGCTGGCGGATTCCACGGCTGGAAAGACGATTGCGTTGCCGGACTGGCGTGCGCGCGCGCCGCTCGGCCTCGACGACATGGGGGCGTCTGCTGCGGGCATTCTGCTTGCGTCCAATGTCACGAGCGGCGGCGGGGATGGTCCGACAACCCCGGCGGCATGGGGCGGCGAGGCCAATCATACGCTTACGGCGGCAGAATCGGTGGCACTCACTTATACGCTCACTGATCCAGGCCACTCGCACGCCCCTGCGGATTCAACCCAATTTGGTTCAAATTGGCATAATACCTCTGCCTACTCCTACCCAACTGGCGAATCGGCCCCGCAAACACTCCGTAATTCAACCGCAACAGCTAGGACCGGGATTACACTATCGACCAACGCTGGCGGCGGGTCTCACAACAACATGCCGCCATTTGTTCTCGGTACATTCTATATCAAGATGTAATGGGAGGCTGCCATTTATCAGAATCCCGTTCTATTTCCGCAAATAACGAATCGCGAGTCGTGGTCGCAGTCGGTCCAAGTTTCCGACGACGAAACCGGCGACCTGATTAGTCTTCTAGATGACAATGGCAATGCGCTCTACGCCATCTCATTGGAAATCCTCCGCTCGCATCATGACGGAGGCCACGGATATTCTGGCCCGTCACCGTATTACGACAACGGCGGATGCGATGCGGTCATTCATTCAACACTCGCGCAGGGCGCTCCGGCGATCTCGGCGGGAGCCTACATCGCGATTGTCGATGTCGGCGTGATCGACATCCAAATTCCGAAGTCGATCATGAAGACGCTTCACGGAGCCGCAACATACGATGTCTATTTGACCATCGAAGACACGGCCGGCGACGACGGGAGGCAGTTGCTCATCGGTCGCCTTCCGGTGTTCAGTGGCGGGAGATCAACATAATGACACTGCCGAGCAACATCCGCGTTAACTGCCGGTCGCCCTTCCCCTCGCGCGTCTCTTCAGGTCCAGGCGTCACGGTTGCGAAGTCCAACGGAATTTGGACGGTCGGTCTGAATTACGCGGCTTTCGCCACTGCGCCGTCAATCCTGGCGACGCACGAATGGCCGGTGTTCGACACGGTCTCCAAGACGTACAGCAATATCACGTTCTCCCAACTCACCGCCTACGTTCTCAATTCTCAGCGCATCGCGGTCGCCGATGCAGACCACGCGGCGGCGGTTTCCGAAGGTCTGATCGCCTATACGTCACTGACAGCCGCGAGGGTCGTGTCTCTTCTGCCGGCCGGAAATTATAGCGCCGGGTCACAACTCGTGATCGTTGATGAAAGTGGGTCTTGTTCGGCAACAAAGACGATTACGGCGGCGGCAAACGGGACCGACAAAATCAGCGGCTCCACGACACAGGTCCTGACGACGGCTTACGGTTCTCTCCGGCTGATGACCGATGGCGTTTCCAAGTGGACGGTGATTTAAGATGAGGAAGCTTCTCAGTCTCTTTGGCTCCCTAGCGCTTTTTGGTCTGTTTGCGGGGCCGGCGCTGGCGTCTTGCTCGGGTGTCTTCCTTCCCGGTGCCGTATGCGCAAACTTTGGCGGGGGTTCGGCAATCCCAAGCCCGTTTGTGCTTGGAACGAATGTTCCCGCGTGGCTTCTCACCCCCACCTCCGCCAATCTCGCCGCCGCGATAACGGATGAGACGGGGACGGGGTCGCTGGTGTTCGCCAGCTCTCCGGCATTGACCGGAATGCCCACGGCGACCACGCAAACCACATCCGACACTTCGACCGCCATCGCCACGGACGGATTTGTTAACGCCAAGCTAATTCTGGCGTTGCCAAACCTGACGACCGTGCAACTCTATGGCGGAGCCGGCGTGGCCGGGGTCAGCCAGCATTTTCCTGCCGGGGCCGGCGTCGAGACCGCGCTGCAACTCAACGTCGGAACGGCCGGGTCGCCTGTGATCAACGGCGGGGCGCTTGGGACACCCTCCGCCGGCGTCGGGACCAATATCACCGGCGTCAACGCATCACAGCTGAACGGCGCAACGTTCTCAGCGCCCGGAACGATCGGCGGCGGGACGCCGGCGGCGTCGATCTTCACCTCTTCCCTAAAATTCGCCAATCTCGCCGATTCGGCGACGGCGCCGACGATTTCCTCCGGCTGCGGCGGCGGCTCGCCGAGCATCAGCGCGCCGAATGGAACGGACGCCTTCGTCGTCACCATCGGCACGGCCAGCGGTTCGACTTGCGTGGTCGCTATGCCGACGGCGACGACGGGATGGATCTGCTCGGCCAACGACATCACAACGCACACCACGGCGAATTTCCAGGTGCTCCAAATCGCCAGCTCGGCCAGCTCCGTCACCGTGACGGACTATTCGGACATCGCCGGCGCCGCGACTTGGGTCTCAGCCGACAAGATCGGCTTCCTGTGCAGGGCATATTGATGAGAATCCTCGCTGCGCTCATCCTCGCACTTGCCGCGGCTGGTCGCCCCGCTCAGGCTCACGACTACTGGGCGAACGGCGTTCCGGTTCCGGCATGGGTTAAAGACGCTTGCTGCGGGCAGGCCGATGCACACCTGCTCTCGCTCGACGCCGTAAGCCTTCAAGACGATGGCTGGCATATCCAAGGGATGAACACCGTCGTCCCTCCCGATCATGTGCTGCCCAGCCAAGACGGCCAGTTCTGGGGCTTTTGGATCGAAGCCAATGGTCCCGACGCCTCTATCTATTGTTTTTTTGCCCCCATGGAGTTCTAGCCCCATGAAGCTTCTCAGCGCCTCGCTGGCGGCCGTCGCCGCTCTCATATGTCTTTGCCTCACCGCCCCCGCCGAGGCCAACGGGCGAGCTGGCCCTGCAGTCCAATCCTTCGCTGCGCCGGTCTTGCATCAGCAGACGGCAGCGCGAACGAGCCGTCACACCCGAATGAGGCTCGCGTGGGCGCCGAGGCAATATGCCCCTGACTGGCGGCATGGCGCGCCGACGATCGCGGTTCAGGCGGCGTGGGGCGCTGGTGTGGCGACCTGGCGAACCGGCTCGGACTTGGTCGCCGAGGCGGCGCACTATGTCGGCTCAGGCAAGTTCACGCCTTATCCTGGGCCATGGTGCGCTGACGGAACCTCTGCATGGCTTCGCGCAACCGGCCGACCGCCGCTGGCAAACCGCATGGCTGGCGCGGCACTCTCTTACGGGCCGCGTAGTGTCGGGCGACCGGGCGATCTCGCCGTGTTCATGGGCCGCCGTGGCGCCTATCACGTCGGCGTTGTCGTCGCGTCGCTCGGCGACCGGGTTGAGGTTGTCAGTGGAAATTGGGGCCATCGCGTCGGCCGCGCCATCGTGTCGCGCCGGTCGCTGGTCTTCGTCAGGACATGAGCCGTGTCTTGGATGGATTGGGCCCTTCTCGCGATTGCATTGTTCCTTTTTTATGCCGCCACGTTGAGGATGTGACCATGAACCAAGTTAAGCCGTTCCTAGAGACGGCCGGGAAATTCACCATCGAGCAAATCCCCTGTCCTCACTTCAGCATCCCCGTCAATCTGATCACCCCACGCACTGGCGTTCTCCACACGACCGAGGGTAACTGGAATAGCAGTCTGTCCGTGTTCAAGACCCACTACGCACCGCACTTCCTGCTAGGGCTCGACGATTCACAGAACAAGGTTCGGATTGCGCAGCTTGTCCAAGTCGGGACGATCGGCGCCGCGTTGGTCACGCATAACGACCAAGCGATTATCCAAATTGAAATGATTGGCTTCTCAAAGCAGATGCCGTGGCTCCCAGACGATCAGACGATGGATGCCCTTGCGTCTCTGATGGCGGTCTGCCAACGCGAGTACGGGATCGCGCTCACTCACCCGTGGGCGGACGGCGACTACGGGGCCTACGGGAACAACCCGCACCGCAGCGCCGGCAAGTGGGGCATCGTCGGCGGCTGGTACGGCCACGGCGACGTGCCGTTGCCAGACTCGCATTGGGATCCAGGGGCGCTCCAGTGGAGCAAGATCCTCGCGCGCGCGGCGGCGATGACCAGCGTGAGCGGCGCGCCGGTCTGGACGCCGCCCGCCGAACCTCTTCGCCTATGCGCGGATGAACAGGCCGCCGCCGACGCGACCGCGGGTATTGCGCCATGACTGATGCCGAGATGCCCACCAACATGAACCTAGTCTATGCGCCGCCAGCGCCTCAACAGAGCGCTTATGATGGGTTGGTCAAACTGGGTTTGCCAAGCGCCTACGACAAGGGGCTTGCCAAAAGCAAGATTGATCTCGCTTGTTGGGAAGATCGATTAACGCTTACCGATGCGCAGCTTCTCGCTATGCGTGATGCGGCGTATGTCGATGGAGAACGCCAAGCGGCGCAGAACAACATTAATGCGACGGTTGACTATTACGAGACCGAAGCAAAAATCTTCGCTCATATCCGAGAATACGGGAACGAGGACGGCTAAAAACATGACCGACGCCCTCACCCTCCCCGTCTGGCCGCCCGCCGGAAACATTTTTTTCAACCGCGCCGCCCAGACGTTCAACGCATGGATGTCGCTCGTCCGCTCGGACACGTTCGCAATCGCCATGGTGACCCAGGCCGAGTTCGAGAGTGCGTTCACGTGGTACGCCGTAGGCGACCACGACCAGGCGTTCAGCTTCTATCAGTGGCACTGGAATCCGCGCGGAATAGATATCCTAGTCGACACTGGGATCGATGTACGCAAGGAACAGAGCATCAAGCGCATCGTCGCCGCGGCTTGGTGGGAGTTGAACACCGTCGAGAAGAAGGCTCGCGACGCGATCGCCGCCGCGACGACGCCATATGATGCGTCGGTCGCCGCCTGTGTCCTGTTTGAAGGTGCTGGCGCACTGAACGCCACCGCGCGTCGAGGACTCGGCGCCAATCGTTGGGCTTTGTGGTTCGCGGACAACAGTGCCTTTGTTGCGGCGAATCCCGCGCAATGATCACGGACATCTTCGGCGAGCTATTCGTCGACGCGATCGTCATCTGGGCGATCGTCCTGCTGGTGAAGGGAATGCCGTAATGATGGGCAGCGACCTAGTCACGATGGAAGTGACCTTATGGGCGATCGCCGGCGCGATCTTCCTCGTCGGCGCGTTCGTCGGCGCCGCGGTCGTCAAGTTTCTAAAATAGGAGAGTTGCAATGGGACTAATTCTTTTGATCGTCGTCGTCCTGATTCTGTTCGGCGGGATTGGTGGCAGCATCGCCCCGTGGGGATACGGTTACGGCTACGGACACGGCGGCATTGGCGTCGTCGGATTGGTGTTGATCATCCTTGTCGTGCTGATGCTGTTGGGCCGCTTCTAACGTCTGAGGGAAAACGAAAATGAACATGCCTACCCAAGCTCAATTTGCCGCGGCGGGGCGACATGCCCTGACATTCAGCATGGGCGCAACTGCCGCCGTCGCCGCGCTGCATGTCATCAGTGGCGACCAAGCCTCGACAATCACTACCTCCGTCACGCAAATTGGCAATGGCGTCGCGCAGATCGCCACTGGGCTCGCGCCGCTGATTGCCCTAGCGACGGGAGCTTATGCCGCGTGGACGGCGAGTCGGAAGTCGCAGATTGCCGCTGTCAACGATGACAAGACCAACGGCGTCAAGGTCGTCTCCGAAACGTCGCCGTCTCCGCAAATCAACGCCCCGATCATCCCGCCGGCGGCAAAATAATGTCACATTGGCTAAGCATCCCGCTCATGGTGATTGGGGTTCTTGCGTTGCTGTATGTGATCTTTCTCATCGTGGCGTGGGGCGTCCCATATTCAATCTGGCTCAAACTGACAGGAAAACGTCCATGAAACTCAAACTCGCATCTCTCGTCATCGTCGGCGCGCTCGGCTTCTCCGGATGCGCGTATGTCTCAACCCTAGAAGGAACGACGGTATCGCCGACTCAGGTCATCGTCGCTGGAAATTCGTTCGACGCCATCGAGGCAACCGCGACTAACTATATCCGACTGCCTCTCTGCCCTGCGGCAACGCTCTGCCGCACAGCCGCGGCGACCAAGGCAATCGTTCCGGCGGTTCGCGCGGCTCGCACTGCCCGCAGCCAAATGGAAGCCTACGTAAACGCCAATCCAGGATCACCCGCCCCCGTGAGCCTCTACAACACGGCCATAACGGCGATCAATGCACTGGAATCGGCGCTCGCCCAATACAACGTCAAGTGATTTCTCAAACACAAGGAATGCCCCCATGATGTCCTCTATCGCCGCCGCTGTCGTCGCTTTGCTGACGCAGCTTCTCCCGGTCCTCTCGACCTCGGCGGCCAGCATGGTCGTCGCCGTCATCAATGCGCTCGTCCAGATTATCCCGGTTGTGGTGCATGAAGCCGAGGATCTGATTGCGCCAATCAAGAACGTCATCGCCGCGCTGAGCGCCAACCCGGCGACGACAACCGCACAGATGGCAACGCTCGCGACACTCGACAAGCAATGCGACGACGCCTTTGAAGCCGCTGCGGTTGCGGCCGGCGAAGCTCCGTTGGCGCCCTGAGATGCGTGAAAAGGATCAGACGTTCTGCCCGAAGTGCCATCTCATGTACTGCGAGGGCTATTGGGGCGAGGGCGTCTGCATCGCAGATATGCGGTTCAGTAGCGACCCTACTTCGCGGGGTGACGATATCGCCGACTATGTGCGTCAGTGGTACGAGTTAAACCGCGAGACGTGGCTTGATCGCCACCAAATCCCATTTGGATACGTTCCAGATAAAAGCGGTGTTCACGCTGATGAGTTTATGCTGCAATTTTTAAGCGAAGTCAGGCGCGTAAATGCGGAAGCGGACCGCCAAACCGGTAAGGCAGCGTGAGGTACAAAATGAAAATGTTTGCGCTCGCCATCATCCTAGCCCTCGCCGCTTCGGCGGCGGGGTGTGGCGTCGTCCGCGATTTCGCGCCGTGTGTTGTACATTCTCAAGATTGCAACTGACCTGACTCAAGGGCCGAAAGGGTAATTCAATGGCAATAGTTGAACATGTCGACGTCCCGAATAATGGGACGAGCCGTCCAGTCCCGGACCCAACCGCTCTTACCAATGAGTTGGTTACGCGCGCAATCTCGTCTTTGCGCGACGTCATTGAAACGCGTATCGACGCCATAGATGCGCGGGTCAACAACTCGGTCGCGACGATTACGAAGCACACGGACATCGCCGTCGAACAAAGCATAACCCTCACTGAAGAAAAGATTAAGGCCCTGACAGAAGCCGTTACCGTATTCAAGCAGACCGTGAACGAACGGTTTCAACTCGGCGACGTGCAGACGGAGAAGGCAGCGCGCGATGTCAAGAGCGCCGTCGATGCGGCGTTCGCGGCTGCGAAAGAGGCCGTCGGCGAACAAAATAAGTCTAACGCATTGTCGATTGCCAAGAGCGAAACAGCAACGGCGAAACAGATCGACCAACTCGTCGAAAGCCAACGGGCGTCCGCCAAGAACACCGACGACAAGATCGAGACATTAAAGCAGGCCGTTGAAGGCAAGAATGCCGATCTTAAGGATCGGTTTGCTCCGATGGAAGCTAGAATAACTGCCGTAGAATCTAGGAGTGGCGGCTTTAACCAAGCTGGCGTCCTCATCGTCGGCGGTCCGACAACCCCGGCGGCATGGGGCGGCGTGACGACGGCTTACGGTTCTCTCCGGCTGATGACCGATGGCGTTACTTAAGTGGCCTACGTTAAGGGCTCGGAAGGTAAAAACAAAAAATGGCTGGGGTTCCCGACACGGCATGGTCATCATGGGAAATTCTCGTGACGGTCCTCGGAAGTAGCAGTCTGCCGATCTCGGTCACGGCGCTCGTCGGGCTCATCCGTAGGAGCGCTCAAACCGAAGTAATTGCCGCAGGCGTAAAGACCGAACTCGATGCTTATCGAACGTCAACCGATAAGAAATTTGACGTGCAAGATGCGAAGATCGAGCGTCAATTTGCAGCTGTGGATGCGAAGATCGAGCGTCAATTTGCAGCTGTGGATGCGAAGAT
>QGNH01001253.1_pt2 | contig 44962 bp, 39 predicted proteins | sample 1735481 | NCBI WGS metagenome assembly QGNH01 (sample SAMN09239004, study PRJNA386568) | Viral metagenome, whole genome shotgun sequencing project.
ACGGACGAGCCACGGAAGTTCCCGTCTCCGATGTTATAGCAAAACGAGATCAGTGCGCCCAACTGGAACTCATTCAGCGCGACCGTGACCTCTTTCAGCACGTAATGCGCGGCCTGGGTCATGTCCGCCATGGCCCAGAGGTCGGCCTGCTCGCGCGTGCAAGTCATCCCGGCGTGGACCGGCACTCCGGCAATGCGCGTCGTACCATGCCCGATCGTCCACATCTCGGGCGATCCCAGGGTATCGAGAAACGCACTGGCGGTGAAGCCTTCAGAGCCGTTGACGATCGTCACGGCGTAGCCGAGTGCGGTTGCAATGTTCATGTGTGGGTGGCCTCGAAAGTGAAGGCGACATCTGCCAGTGTAGCATCCGGCGTGGCGGGCGCCTCGAGGCGCAGCACATCACCGCTGATGGCCGTATAGGCGCTGGCGGCCGTCAGGGTCGCGGCACCGGCGGTGCTGATCGCTACCGTGCCGATGGCCGTCGGCGTGCCCGAGCGGACATAGTAGAGAACGAAGGTCGCGGTCGCGGTCGGGTTTGACCCGACATAGACAGCGGTCCCGGTGAAACCGGCCGGGATTGTCAGCAACCCGTCAGCCAGTAAGGGATAATGCAGCATCTGGCCCGCGCCGGGGAGGCCACTGAAGGCGAACGGGATCGCGATCTTTGGACCCACAAGAGCCCCGCTGGCGAGCGAGAGACCGCCACCAAGTGTTGTGACCGTACCGGCGTTCCACTCGGCGACCAGCGTTGACGCCGCAGCGGCATCGAAGGACTGAGTCACCCCTGAAGCCCAGGTGGCGGATGTGAACGCCGGGCCGGTACTCCAGGTCGAACCATCATCAGATACGTCGAGCGTGAATGCCGTGGGTGCGTAGAGACTGCCGCTCACATTCAGCGGGGATATCCGAACCTCGGTCACCAGCACGGCCGATCCGAAATCATACGCCCACCATTGCGGCAACGACGTTGAGGGTCCCGTATCCGGGGTGCTCCACCATGTCGTCACGTCACCATCACAGGCTTTCGCGGCTGAATAACCGCTCCCCTGAGCAGCGGACGCGAAAGCCGTGCCTGAACCAAACAAATCAGCGCCCCCGGTCGAGGACGCCATCTGGATCTCAGCTAAATTGACATTATTCCCACCGATCACGGCGGTTATATTAATCCGCCAGTAGCGGTGGCTCGCCATCGCCGGGATTGACAGTCCTGCGCCTAAGGCTGTGACTATGCCAGCGGTCCACTCGCCCGATCCGCCTCCACCAGTGCCGTTGGCAGATTTGCAGGCGCTGCCATCGCAGAGCAGGGCGGCGACCGTCCCGGGTGCCACGGCCACGCTCGCACCGCTCGCTCCGCCGACCGTGACACTGAAGGTGCCGGCGGTGTTGTCGACGAAGAAGGCGCGCTGCGTCAGCGGCACGGTGAGCGTGACGGCGGCGGTCTGGCCCGAGCAGCGAAACGCCACAGAGCTGGCATACTGCGCGGCCGAGAGGGTGACATTTCCGCCGGCGAAGCTGACGGCGAGGCCGGCCTGCGTCGCATTCTCCAGCGCCAGGATTGCGTCGTTGATCGTCGTCGTCTTGTCGGCCTGGGTGCTGACGACTTCGGCGATTCCGAGAAGGGGCGTTGTCATGGGGGATGATTTCCTAGAAGGCCGGCAGCGCCGCGAAGCTCTGGAAGCCGCGCCCGACAACGGCCGAGAGTTGGTAGACCGCCAGGAACAGCGTGCCGGTCGCTGGGGTGAAGCTGTCGGCGGTCATCATCGCCGCGGTGTAGGTCACGGTGGGCGCCGTCAGGNNCGGTAAACGCCCGCACATAGGTTCCCGCGTTGGCCGGGTTGAACGCCGCGAGAGCCCCGCTGCTGGTGATGAGATAGGCGTCGTAGGCCTCGGTCTCCTCATTGAGCGGGCAACTGTCGCTGCCATCCACGAGGCCGCCGCCAATGCGGGTGCGCCGGACCCAGCTCAGCACTAGGTCCGAGCCCGATTGCGTGCGCGCCAGATGCACCGGCGCGTAGGGGAACAGATCGTAGCCAAGATAGCTGAAGCGCTGCGCCGCCGCGAGCGTGGCGGCGGATCCGGCCGGCGCCAGCTCCCACAATTCGCTCACCCCGATCTCGCCGGTGCTGATCGCGTTGCCTGCCACGAGGCCCGGTTGCAGCAGGATGAACGCCTCGCCCGCGACATGCGTCCCGCTCGCCCAGTCGGTGCCGCGCCGCGAACGCACGAGATCGGTCAGGGTCACCGAACCATCGGCGTTGTCGTTCACGGTTTGGAACTGGATGATCTCGCTGCCGAGCAGGGCGGCGTTCGCCCCGTTCATCAGGTCGACGTAAGCGCAGCTCGACGGCAATGTGGCACCGGTGACAAACCGGATCCGGACCGTGTTCACATGGTCGGTGCAGAACTTCGCCACCGTGTCGCCGAGCGCATTGATCGCACGGCCCCAGTTGGCGCCGTTGGGGAGCTGGCCCGTTTGGTCCCAGTTCACCCCGTCGGTGCTTTTGGACACCAGCCCGCCACGCCAGGCGGTGGCGTTTGACGCTCCTGCGGCATAGTAGATGCGGCTGAACCCGGCCCCGACCGCGTCGCCGTCCTGCAACAGCGGCACGTTGCACAGCAGCAGGCTGGCGAAGCCGCCTGGCACCAGTGTTTGCTGACCGATGCCATAGGTGACGCCGGTGGTGTTGGCGGCGGGCACATAGACCGTCTGGTCTTCCGAGCCGAGCCGCAGCTTCAGGGTCAGATCGGCCCCGGTCTCGATGCTCTCGATGCGGGCGGTGTAGCTGTCGCCGTTGTCGAGGGTGACCGTGACGTTGTCGGTGGGATCGAGCCAGAGGTATTTCGGGCTGAGCGCGGTCTCATAGACGTCGCGTCCGGCCCAGGTCTGCCACAGCAGCGCGTCCGCGATGGCGCGGGCGGCCAGGTTGCTGACCACCACCGGCAGGTCGATCGTCATTTTGCGTTTGGAATAGATCGTCGGGACTGGCAGTGCGGTGCGCCGCGAATAGGCCGCGCCTGGCTGGTAGTCGAGGTCGGGATCGCTGTATTTGACGTCGACCTGAAGCGGCATGTCCTCTTCCTGGGCATGCGTGACCTGCCAGAACTGGCTCTGGTCCGCACCGTCCACCGACATCAGGTCCGCCTGCGGGATCGTCGCCACAGCAACGGCCCCGCGCGGGACGAAGGTCAGCAGGTAATCACTTTCGACAATGTCGATCTGGTAGACGTTGCAGAGGTCCTGGAGAGCGGCACCGCAGGACTTGTTGCTGGCCAGCACATAACCGACCGTTGTCTGGGTGACCCGGCTGACATCGATCATGTCCGGCGTGACGCCCACGCGGCCACAGAGATCGGTCAGGATCGAGGCCACCGTCACATCGCTGCTAGTGGTCCCCATGAGCTTGACGATCCAGGGCAGGCCACCCTCTGTGTAAACAAGTGTCTGCGCTTGGCTGTTGTAGACCGGGACCGGCGTGTTGGCATGATTGGTGCCGCGTGCCGCGTCCGCCCCGCCGATGGGGCTGACCGAGATCAGGCCGGTCTGGGTGTCGATGATGGAAATGCTGCCGGCGCCAGCGTTGAAGGACGACGCGGCCGTGCCGGCACTGACATCGGTGTTGACCAGTTGCCCGGAGGGTTGCGGTGCGGCGCTGTTCATCCAGAGAACCGCGAGCGTGGTTGGATTGATCTTGGCTGTTCCGACGCCCCAGGGCACATTGTACAGGATCAGGGTGCCGTCGACCGGATCGTACTGCATCGCCGTGATGGGGCTGTAGGGGCCGCCCGCCGCTGCGACGCCGAAGGTTGCTGCGGTGAGCAAGAGCGGGCCGGTGATGTCGCTGATGACCGCGTTTACCAGCGTCACGATCGACAATGGAATGGAACCACCGGCCAATACGCTATCGCCTGCGTTGGTGAAGTAGAGCGTTGTTGCGCCGGAGGCGGCATCGGACGGGCTGACGGCGAACTTGAGGTTTTCGCCCCCGCTTCCCACGAGCGAAGGGGGCATGGCGGACAGCCAGAGCGGAACCGACGCCGTCACCGCCGGATCGACATAAAAGCTCGGCGAGAGGACGAAAGCGTACTCGTTGTTGCCGGTGAAATCGCCATACAGCGATCCGGCCAGGGTATCACCATACGGCGTGGTCCAGCAGATCAGCGACCAGATCGCGCCCGGAACCGGCTGCTTTATCACCTGGGTAATCGTCAGCGTGTTCGGATCGAGCGTGAAGATGAGGTTCTGGTAGCTCGGGTAACCGTCACTGATCCACAGATAGGCCAGGCCGCCATTGCCGCAGACAATGCCGGCGACGTTGGCGCTGTTGGGGACGTAATTGATCGCCTCCCAGACTCCTAGCGCACCCGTGGGGGCAAAAATCTCGGCGATCGTCCGCGCCTGAAGACAGACGCCGGTGGCCAGATCGAACACCCGCACGGTCCGGTCGGTCGACAGCGTGTAGATTACGCCGCGGATCCAGTCGACCGCCATGCTGTGCGCGCTGGCGTCACTGCTGACATCGGGACTGAGCGGCGTGACCTGGCTGAAGAAGCTGGTTGATTCGGCAACCGCCGACCAGGTCATGGTGACGACGGGAAAGCGTGTGCCGTAGTAGGCAAGATCAATCCCGTCGATGACAATATAGCAGAGGTCCCGATAGGCTGGGACGGCCTGGGGCGTGTCGACGTACTGGCGCACCCAGTCGGCGATAAGGTAGTCGGGCAACTGTGTCGCCGTGCCGTTGTAGCTGCGGATCGCGAACGTGTGCTTGGTGATCTCGCCGGGAAACTGTGCCGTTGAATCCCAGAACAATTTGCCATCGAGCCAGATTTTGATTAGCTTCGCCGGCCCATAGCAGAACATCAGGGCGGCACTCTGATGGTAGCTGTAAGGATGCTTGTTGGCCCCTTTCAGCAATCCGGTGGCCTTCGTTTGCACCTGGGTTTGCCAGATCATGTGGCCTGGTAACCGAGCCGTGCCATAGAGGATCGGGATTGGATTGCCGTAGGTCGAATTGCCGAGCTGGGTATCGCCGATCAGCGGCTTGCGTTGGCGGTGGAACAGCATCCCACCGACAACGCCGCCGATCGTGCCGCCGATCGCGCCGCCGATCGGGCCGCCGAGAAAGGAACCGAGGGCCGAGCCACCAACCGAAAAGGCGAGCGGGCCTACTAGCTGCATCGCTTAATCCTCGAGGCCGGGAAAGGCATAACGCGCCACGACCAACATCGAACGGGTGGCGGGATCGCTGTCGAACGGTTGTTCCAGGACCGTCCTTTGGTTCGCGGCGGCATGCACCAGATGCCGCACGCCATGGCGCGTGGTGAAGATGCCAACATGACCAGGCAGTCGGCGGGCGGTCGGGAACACGCCCACCGTGCCGTCCCAGGTTGCCTCGGAGGGCAGCCGGCGAACCATAAAACGGTCGAACAGCGCCAGCATGCGCCGTTCGGGATCGGGCCAGTCCGTGTAATGCTGCTCGTCCTCGTGCGGCACGCCGAAGGCACGCCCGACCATGACCAGAAGCCCGACGCAGTCCACGCCCAGGCGTGAGCGGCCTTTCGGCCTGAACCGCGTGCCGATCCAGGAGCGTGCCTCGGCGACCACGTCAGCGCGGGTCATCGACGGCCTTTCTCAGCGCGGCCCACGCCGCCTCGGATGATCCGTAAATCCCGAGCGAGCAAGAACGGCCGTCCGGGAAATCCCGCCACAGCACCCAGAAGCATTCGCCGCTATCCCAGACCGGTTCGATGCAGAACATCAGCTTGAATCCGGGTAGGCCAGCATGCGGTCGAGGCCGGGAATGTCCGGCTCGCCCCGGAAATTGACGATGTTGTTGAATTTCCCCCAGCAGGTCTCCCGGCGCTTGTCGCAGCCGGGAAAGTAAAAAAAGGTGTCGCCGGCGGTGATCGGAAAGTGCATCCGCTGCCAGAGAATGACCGAGGTCGTGTTGATGTCGTAGAGCTTGATCTCCATCGACACGCCGGCATTCTGCCCGGTGATCCAGCTCAGGGTTCCACCGTCCATGTAGCCTGGCGCGAAGTCGGCGATCACCAGCGCGGGCGGCAGCGCGACGTCGCCGCTTTTGGTGATGCTGCCCTGCTTGCCGGAATTGTTGGTAAGCTCAAGTGACAGCGTCTCGGTATGGACGCCGGTGATCAGGAGCCCGGCCGTTGCGAGCGCCCCTGTGATCAACGACAGCACAGACCCACCCGCTGTATCGTATTCGAAGTAAACCGCGGCAACCTTGATTCCATCGCTGATTTCAAGCGCCGAGCCGGCGCTGACATTGTTCTGCACGGTGATGTTGCCCACCGTCCCGGTCTGGCCGGCCGGGAAGATCAGCGGCTGAACGACAAACTGCGAGGCGGAAACGGGGGCCGTGACAGTGCCGATCAGGCGGAGCGCGGGGTTGGACACCCAGACCACAGGCCCGTCGCTGGTATGCGTTTCCAGCGCCAGGTCCCAGGCCGGTTCGGTGGCGCCTGAGGTCCCTGCCGTGAGGCACTGAAAGATCGCCTGACTGAGGGCGGACGATGACTTGGTCGCGGGACAGACCCATTGCGGGTAGGCATAGGGCGTATTCGGCTGCCAGGCCGGCGGCAGGATCGGGATCAAACACTTGCTGTCACCNNAGCCCGCGCAGCTCGGCCTTGAAGGTGCCGTTCGGCAGGCGCGTCGTCTCGCCCAGCCAGCCCCGGCGCATCCGGCATATCCCCTGCGTCAGGTCCTTCCAGTTGACGATGAACAGGTAGATCGTCGCCCAGTCGAACAGGCCGTTTTTCAGGTCCTGTTCTTCGATGCCGCCATCGTTGAAAAACCCGATGATATCGAGGTTGTCGACTTGCCCGGTGGATCCCGTGACGATCGCGCTGCGCGAGAAGCCGGTCAGCGAATGATAGGTCAGACCCTCGATGACCAGGTCAGCATCAAGCGTGGTAAACCCGTAGGTCGTGCCGTCGAGCCGCACCAGCTGCCAGCACATCGCCAGTGTCGTGGTGGTCTGCTGAAGGTGCGCCATCAACGCCGGGGAGATGGTCTTCATATGTCGCGGATCTCCACGATCGAGATGCTGCTCCAGGCATAAATCTCGGTCGTGGTGATGGAGACCTTCATGCTGTCGGTGTCAAACCGGCAGGGCACATCGAATTCGCAGGAACCGGTGATGAGATGGCCGGTGGTCGCCGCGGTGGTGCTGCCCAGCGTGACGATGCCGGTCGTTGTATCGACGGTGAAGTCGAAGGTCGCGACACCGTTGTTGTAGAGTAGCAGTGTCCCCACCACCGGCTTGAGAATCGGGCGGATATACGTGGCGACGGTGTCGCCATAGGTTTTCACCAATTGAAAAGTTACGCGTGTGCCGTTGGTGGTGAACAACACCGGCAGCGGATCCATATCGCCCGGCGTGGTGCGCCAGCGTGGCAATCTGTAATCGGTCCAGTCCTTGAACCGGAATCCATAGGCGCGGCCGGCGCGGGCGTTGAAGAATGCCAGCAACGTCTCGACCTGCTCCTGGGTCTGTAAGCCTTTCGAGACATCCCACTCGCCACGCGCCAACGACCAGTTGACATTGCGCTGTTCGGCGCCGCTGCTGAGCGTAATGATTGATGTGGAGAAGCCTGGTCCGCCCACCGCGCCTTGGCTGACGTCGGTGGGGAACTGTATTTCGGCGAACGAAGCCGACATTATGTTTGGTTCCGAAGCGCTGAATGGCCCAGCGAACCCGCCAGTTTCGCCTGAATTTGTCCGATTGAACGTTGGAACGAGTCAGCATCCTGTGTGGTGATGTTCCAGTTATGGGTAATGCCGCCGCTGTTCGGCGCAGCCAGCCCGAGTTTGCCGTTGGCGCCACGCATGAGCGGGAGGATTGCTTCCGGACCGGCCTCGCCCATGATCCCGCCGCCGGCCGCAAACCGGAATAGCGTTGGACGGTCGACAATCTGGTCCTCGAACCTTTGCAGCATGGGCGCCCCGCGTGGGTCATCAAAGAACGGACCCGGGAAAATGCCGCCGGTGGCGTAGAGGCCGGGCAACGCGGCGGCTTGCGAGGCAGCGTTGGTGGCGGAGGAACTGAACAGGTTGCTGATCCAGCTACCGGCACTGGAAAACGCACTGCTGACACCACTGAACATGCCGGGGCCGGCATTTTTCGCGGCTTGCAGTGCCTGATTGGTGGTGTCGCCCACTTCATGTGCGGCTTGCGGATCAAGGGTGTTCCATTTTGTCCACAGCGAGCCGACGATGCCGCCGTCCTTGTACATGCCAGGCCGGCCAAGGGCGTCGACGATCGAGCCCATTATAGACTTGTCTCTCGCGGCTGCGGCCGTGAAGCCGAGCGCGGCTGACGAGTTTGGCAGTGTGGTGCCGCTGCTCGCGCCACGATCGCCGCCACCGCCGCTGGGCATTCTTTCGCTGGCCCCGGATCCGTCACTGTGCGGCGTGGCTGAGCTGTTGTTGAAGATGCCGCCGAGCAAGCCGGGGTCGGACTCGGCCTTGCGCGAATTGGTCAGGTTGGCCAACAACCCACCAAGCCCACCGGTCGAACCGTCCCCAGCCGCACCACCGCCGCCTGTACCCGGTGAAGTCTCATTTCCACCCATGATCGAGGTCATCGCAGTGTTCATCAGCCGGTCGAGCGGTTTTTCGACCAGGTTGCGCATGATGATGGTCTCCATCTCCTCGCGCAGGCCCTTGAGGACATCACGGCCTTTTTCGCCGTGGATGACGAAGCCTTCGAAGGCGGAATTAAAGGATCCCTGCATGCTCTGCACGGCCTCGCGACTGTCCTGCATCGACTTGGTGAGCCTGTCCGTTTCGTCAGCCGCCCGGTTGGCCGCGATCTCGCCCTGGCCGGGCGCTGACTGTTCCCAGCCCGGCCCGTTGTCGCGGATATGCTGCTGGGTCACCAGGTTGCGCCGCGTCGAGGCCTGATCGAGCTCGTCGGAAAACGGACCGCGCGCCGCGAGGCCTTTCTGAATCATCAGGTCGTCGCCGCGCTGCTTGTTCTCTTCCGCGGTGCGTTGTTCGGACTGAGCAAGTCTCTCGGTCAGCAACTGCCGGACGCGGGCCTGTTTGTCGATGCTATCCTTGCCGAGCTGCAAGGCCTCGGCCTCGGCCTGCTGTGCCGCGGTGGCGGCATCGACCGCGCGCTGGCCGTGCTGATAGGCCTCGGTCAGCTTGTTGATGTCGTCGATCTGGCGATCGGTGGCGCCGGACAGGGCGGCGGCTTTGTCCGCCTGGCCGGCCTTGACGACGTCGGACTGGCGGGTCTGGGCGCCTTGGCGGAGGTCCTCGTCCAGCCGCAGATCGGGGTTGATGACGCGCTCGGCGTCGCCGGTGCGGCCTTCAGCCCGGAGACGCCCGCGCTCGCGCTCGGCGGCCTGATCGGCGGCGAGCTGGCCCGCGGCGTTGATCTGCTGGTTGACGACATCGATCTTGGTGCCCTCGCGGAGGGCGGCCATGAGCGCCTGGTAGGCGTCAGATTGGGCTGGTGTCTGATCGGCAAGCCGGGCGCGGGGATCGACTGACTGACCGCCGGCCGCGGCGATCTGCACGGCGTGGTCCGGCGTGGCGCCATAGCCTCTCGCGGCGACGTAAGCATTGCCGTTCGCGGCTTGTAGCCTGTCGCGCCATTCTTCGGACGCGGCGTCGATCGACACCTGCGGGTCCAGCGGGTTGGCGCCGTGCAGATAGCGATTACCCGCGATTTGCTGGCCGAGGCCGGTGGCGGTGGTTGCCTTCGCACCGGGGACGGGAATATTGCGGGCATTTGGATTCATGCTCGATTCCGTGCCGAGCAATTCCGCGAACATCGGCAGCAGCAGGCCCTGTTTGGCGGCCGCTGCCGTCATCAAGCCCATGTAGGGCTGGGCGGCCGGCTGGTTGACCCAGGGCACTGGCCCGGGTGCGATCGTACTGGGTGCCATCGTCGCCGGTGTGCGCCCCGTTCGCTCCTGCTCGAGGTAAGCGGCCTCACCGGCCAGCAGGCCAGCCTGTTCATTTTGCGGTTGCGTGGCGACGTAGGCCCGGTATCGGTTTCGCGCTTGCTGATCGGCCGTAGCGTCGATGTTGCGCCCGCGCTGCATCTCCATGGCCTGCTGGCGGGTCATCTCCTGGGTTGTCGATTGCAGCGTCTTCAGCTTCTCGGCCTCGTCGAACTTGCCCTGTTTGATCAACTCGCCGATCGCCAGGTTCAGCGTCTTCTGCTTCTCAAGCTCGGCCGACGCCTGTTCCATCGTGGCGTGCTGGCGGACCATGATCTCGACGATCGCGGTGGTGTCTTCGAGCTGCCCGTGAACCTTCTCCGCCATGTCCGCGCCGGCCTGCTGGGCCGGGCTCTGCGCCTGCAAGGCGGCGAGTTCGCGCGCGCGTGTGGCGACGGCCGCGGGCGAGTCACCACCGGGCAGCGTGCCGCCCTCGACGCCGCCGCGGATCTGCTGGAACTCGCTGAGCTGGCGCATTTCGCGCTGGCGTTCGATGGCGGTTGCGTTGGCCGCATTCAGCGCCTTGGTCAGCTCCAGTTGCTCGCGCTTGTCGCGGTTCTCCTTCTCCGCCGCCCCCGCGGCCGCACTGCCCTGGGAGATCCGCTGGGCTTCCGTCACGTCAGCGGTTTGCTTGACAATTCCCGCCAGGATCGCCGGATCCTTGACGCCACTCAGCCACGCATCATGCCAGGCGGTGGCCGCGCGGGTGTAGTCTTCCGCCGCCGCCCGCCCGTCCTTCAGGGCAGCGGTGAGACCGGTCTGAAACTGGATCTGGTGCTCGGCGTCCTCCTTGCCGCGCTGCACGAACGCGCCGGTCTGCTGGTCGAAACCCGCCCGTAACGCGTCCTGCATGGGTCTGTTGAGGTTGACATTGCGGGTGATGCTCGTAAGCGCGCCGGTGACCGGCATGATGGTGGCGGCCTCGCCCCGCATCTGGCCGAGAAACTGCTGCCCGTAGCGGCCCTCGGCACGGTCCTGCTGCGGCAGCGCCATGATCTGGGCTTCGCGGTTGACGTCGGCGAGTGTCCGCTGTTCCGGCGCCCGGGCATAGAGGACGTTCTGGTCCAGCTGGCCCAGCTGGAGGACATAGCGGCGGTTGCCTTCGACCGGGCCGTACTCCGCGATGTAGCGGGCGCGCAGTTTGTCGTCCTTGCTGAAATCATCGCGCTGGTTCTGCGCGCCCATCGTGCTTTCCAGTGAATGGTCGCCGTAGTTCGCCAGGATCCCGGCGGATTCAGTGCGCAGGACCCGCCGGTCGTAGCCGCTTAACGCGCGGGCATCGTTCGGGTCGGGACCTTCATACAGATTGAGGGCGTTGAGAACTGAACGGTTCACGCCACGAAATGCCGCTCCGGCGGTGCCGGTGTCGAAGGCTTCGCGCTGCGCCCGCTGGAAAATCTGTTCCTGATTCGAGCGCCAGGTTCCGCTGGTCAGGTGACGGTATTCCCCGGCCACGTAGCTGTCGCGGGCGGCTTCCTGGATGCGGTAGAGCGGGCGTTCATTGGCAATTCGCTGGTCGGGCGGCAGGGCATCGATCCGCTCGAGGACCCTCATGCGTTCGCCGCGCGACATGGTGGTCGTCGCCGCCCGCTCCTCGCGTGTCGTGCCGGGAAAGTATTTGGCGTTGAGATTGTCATAGCGCGCCTGATCATGCGACAGCTGCATCGTTGCGCGCTGGATCTGTGCCATCTGGGCGTCGATCTGGGCGCGCTGGGCGGCCTGACGGTCCTGATCCTGCCGTTGAAAGGCCGTCTGATAAGGCTGCGCGCCAAGCGCCATCTGCGCCTGTGCATCGAAGCCCGGGCCAAGGATCTGCTGGAACCCGGCGATGCTCGTCGCGGTCATCCGGTGGGTGCGGATCTGATCGGCGATCTGCTGGAGCACGATGTCAGGCCGGTTTGCCGGAATGCCGGCGGTGTTGACGCCCATCTGCGTCAGCATGCGCTGGGTGTCGTTGCCGGCCACGGTCTGGTTCTTCAGCGCGGTGGTGATCCGCTCAAGGCCGGTGGCGAGATCGTTGGTCTGTGTGTTGAGCACCCGGGCGCGCGCGATGTAGCGGTCCAGACCATCGACCGAGGCATTGAGAGCAACAGCGCCGGCGGCGGCCTGGGTCAGCACCTGAGCATAACCCGTCATGCCCTGCTGACTGGCGCTCATGACCTGGCGCATCTGATCGAGCCGGGTGATCAATCCGCTCAACGTCCCGTCGTAGCTGCGGGTGGTCTGTGCCAGCCGGTCGAGCTGGTCGCGCTGCTGGCTGTAGGCCTGCGACAGGTTGGTGGTGGCGGTGGTCTGCTGGGTGGCGGCCTGCGTCATGGTGATCGACGAGGCCTTGAGCGTCTCCAGCACGCTGACCGCGCGCTGCGCCTGGCTCGAATCGATGTCAAAGCTGAGACTGGCGATTTCAGGCATTGGTCGATCCCTTGAGGTCTTCAGCGGTGACGGTCTTGCGACTCATGACGGCGAGCCATTCGTCGTCGATCGTTGTGATGACATCGAGCTCCCACGGGCGGAACGTGATGTGCTGGAGGCGCGCGAACGCGTCGATCTCCGACCAGGGCAGCGGCAGGAACCCGGCCGCTCCCACCGGGCGAGAGCGATTGAGCTGGTTGAACAGCCGCCAGAGATAGGTGAAGGCGCGCGGCAGCTCGGGCGGGTTGCGATCGAGGGCATGCGGCTTGCCGGTGGCTAAACGGTGGCTGCGGAAGGCATCGGCAAGACTGCCGCCGGTGGGGAGCGGCCGGCGGACGACGAACTGGTAGCGGGCGTATCGGCGGATCTGTTCGACGTTGGCGCCAAAAAATTGGAGTCTTGCAGCAGGAAGGTCATCGCCATTTCGCGGATCGTGCGGAAACGGTCGTCATTCCAGAGCTTGCGGATGTTGGCCGGGGTGGCGGGGAAGGGGTTCTTGTCGAGCACCTTGAGCGTCCATGAGCGGGTGCAGGCGACCAGGATGTCGATGTCCTCGCGTTCCTTGGCGTCGGCGTCGGGCTCCTGGCCACGGTTGCGCAACTCGCCGCGGCGCGTCTGGATGGTCTTGAGGATCTCGCGGAAGGTTTCGCTTTGCCGCCCGGCCAGGGTGATGGTGAGCGGAACGCCATCCTCATCGATGAGCGGGGCGCGGGTGCGCAGGTTGACCAGCGGCATTTCGACGCCTTCCTCCGCGAGTGTGAGGGTGTCGAGTTCGGCCAGGTCGAATACCATGGGTTGCATTCCGCGCGCTGTTTCGCGACCTATGAGCGAAGCAAACGGGATACGCAACAACCACGATGATGTGGAAAGGTGACTGATTCAGCGTAGGGTTTATCGTGGAGCGATGTGGTGTTTAGCAGCACGCCGGCCGGCGTGGTCGTCCGGGGGCCGCGTTTACAATTTAGCCTGACGCCTCGAAACGGTCGTTTGAAGAGGTAGCCAATGCCAGATGACCCCCAGGCGGCGCGCGCCTACATCGCGCTGTTCCGCAAGCACACGGTCCCCGGCACCGACTGGGTCGACACGGACACCCGCCGCATCATGCTCGATGACATGTCAGACGCGGACGCGCTGTTCGTCGCCGCAGAGTTTCAGCGCATGGAAGCCGAAGCCGCCCGCCGACGGTCAAGGCGGGGCGGGCGCACGTCATGACCCGGATTTAGAGTTACCGCGCCTTAATCAGTAACGCCACAATCTGGACTGTCGAAGTCAGCGACTTGCGCTTTCTCGCGCAGTCTAAACAGCCACGGCACACTACAACTTCGGGTTGATCCTTGTAAAGCACTCTTCAACCGGCTGACTTATCCACCGTTGCGGTTTGTGGGGGATCAAAGGAAACCTAAAGGAAGGTCTCTTTGTACCTTCTAAGATGTGTCTGCCCCGGGCAGACTATTTGGGGTTTTCCGTCTGCCCGGGGCAGACACCCCGCCTTGGAGTTGTCCACAGATGGTCCTTGCTTCGGTCGCCCGCCTACGCCTGCGCAACCGACGGTCGGTTGAATGCCTCCAGCAAACGCTCGATTTTAAGGAATGGTCAGAACCGGTCAGGGCTGAGATCAACGCGGCGTTGACCGAGAACCTCGCCGATGACAGCCAAGGATGGTTATTTACGATGGTCAACGCTGAAGCGGAAATGCTGACGACCGTATTGAAGGCCATCGACAGCGGACCGCGCGGTTATGCCACGCTGAGGGTTTGGATGGCGCTGTTTTCCTGCATGAGGATGGACACCGCCGAGATTATCTTCGGTCAGCGTACCGTCGCCCAACGCGCGGGTGTAACTATAGGCGATGTATCTCGTGCTTATGCCCGGTTGGCCGAACTCAACATGCTGATCCCGACCGGCAAGGGGAAGTACAAGATGCACCCCGGTCTCGTTTGGCGGGGCGGCCTGAAATACCGCGTCCCTGCCGAGGCCGCCGCCCCGAAGTTGCGGCTTGTCGTCGCCGCCGTAGAATGAACCACCCGGAGGGCGGCATAATGCCTACCACCAGAACCTCGGTCCTTCAGGGCCGAGTGCATGTCAGCAAGATCAGCGCTTCACGCCATCAGTTCGCAAAAGTGACCCTCGGTCCCACCACCGCCCATGAATGAACCATTGATTTTATGAGACAAATTACCATATGCCATCAACCAGCCCGGCGAAACCCGGGCCGAAAACTGCGGCCATGGCGTTGCGATTGGACAACGTGCCTTTGATGGCGCAGGAACATCTCCCGGAAATCCGTCGCAAGGACATGCGGCGCAGTTCCTTAGAAGCTCCTAGGTCGATGAGACGGAGGAGCGGACAAGATGTTCTGGATCCTCTCCTGGCAAACCCTCTGCCCGACCGTGACCCGTGAAGCGTGTTCGGCACCGGAAGACATCAATAGAGATTTCGCAACGTTGTGGCACTTAGGAACGCGAATCAGAAGCGACATGGGGGCCGCCACCCTCCTGCTGACAACCGATGCCGANNGATGCCCCAATACATCGGCCGTGAGCTGGAACTGCCGAGATCCTCGCTGAGTGGGCCCCCGAGGAAAGGAGAGGGTCGGGTCGTGGCTTCGGCCGCGCGTTCAGCCTCGTCGCTTTACGAGGCGAAACCCGAGAAACCAACCTATGAAAAGACCGACCCGACGGCAGCGTGGACCTCAGAAGCCAGTGTCGCCGGTCAAGCACGTCTACGCGCTGCACGATGTTGAATATGGTCCCGTGAAAGTCGGGTCCAGTGTCAATCCCCCAAAGCGCAGGATGAACTTAAAGACCGGCTCACCGTCAGCCGAAATGGTTTACGTTCATATTGAAGTCGTCACCTATGAACTGGGAACGATGGTCGAAAGGCTGGCCAAGGAAACCTTGTGGCACGACGGCTACCACAAAATACGAGAATGGTTCACGTGCCCACCTGAAGTGGCGCGTGATTACATCATTGCCGCCCATGCTCGCATCCGTGGCATCAACATGCCGCCGGCGATCCCGGATCGTCCTTGGATCCAATTAGGCCTGAAATTCCCAACCCGATAACCCCCGAACAAACCCCTGTTCGGGGGTTTTTTGCGTTTGGCGACCCTCATCGTTTACGGTCATCGACTGACGTGCCCGATCCGCAAGCCATGATGGAGGTTCGGCAGCGGATCATCAGCGAGGGCGGCCCGCATGCTCCACGGTAACGTATTCGAAGTCGTCACGGCACGACTGCCATTCGTAGACGACGCCCGGGTGCAGCCAGCCATTGCCGCGATCGCGTTCGACACGTCCAACCTGGCCGGTGCTGATCTGGCGCACATAGCGCCCGACATCGTCGGCCGTGATGTCAAACGCGGGACGTGTGGCGTCGCCAGCCACGCTCAGTTCGCCAGGTCGAGGTCAGACAGCCACCGTTTCGCCAGATCAACGTCGCTCACCTCAAAACTGTCGACGACAACCCGCACGCGCAGCGGACCGTCTGGCGTTGGCTCAGCCTCCGTCACCGGACCAAGCGCGCCGGCGTCGGCCAGAGCCTGTGCGATTGCGTTGATCAAGGGACGCATGCGTGTTTTCAAGACGGCTTCCGGCGACATTTCCATATCGTCTTCGAACTGGTGACACCGCCCGCAGTAACGGGCCTTGATGTCGTGCGGGCTGAAAGATGTCATAAGACATTGCGGACACGTATAGGACGGTGCGGCACTCGTCATTTTCAACCTTTCCGTGGGTCCATCGCAATAGATCACCGGAATCAAAAACCGGCAAGCGAGGCCAGTTCATTTGACCATCCGTGTGACCCGGACGCTACGGTGTCAAGGGCGACTGATGCAACACGCACCACCGCAGGTTGTTATTTTTGGGGACGAAAACCAACCATCTTAGCTAGTAAAGCCGACGATATACAATCATAGGTAGATTTAACGCGGAGGCCCCCGACAATATTCACATTTGGATGGATGCGCTCACCGCGCACCCACAACCCAAAAGAAAGCCGGTCCTCAGCTCAGCATGCTGTCCTGCACGACGATGGTGGTCGCATCGATCGTCGGATCGGCGACATTCTGAAGCCCGGTGAACGACATGCTCTGCACCAGCGACATCTCCCCGTCATTCTTCTGATCCGACATCGCCTTGACGCGCGGCAGCGTCAGGCGCAAAAAATCGGTCGAGTTGCCCGCCCCCATCGACAGTTTGACCGAGATCCCGACTTCCTCCTCGTTGATGAACGTGTTGGCCAGCGTCTCGTCCTGGAATAGCGCTGTGAAGGTGCCCGAGACGCGCATTCTGCCCATGAAGATCCAGGGCACCGTGTTGCTGCCGACCACCGCCGGAGCTTCGAGGGCGGGGGCGATGGTGAGGTTCAGCCCGGTGATGATGGCGCTGTCGGATCCGTTGTAAGACAGCGAGCCGTTGACCGCGGCCAGCGCCTCGGATGTGGTCGGTCCGGTCGGCGATGTGAGCTGCTGCACACTCGCTTGGGTCATGTTCTGGCCGAGGATCTGCGAGGAGAACGTCACCAGGCCGGTGGCCGGCATGGAGATCGCGGTCTGGCCGAACCGCACGCCGGTGAACAGTTCCGACGCCCCGATATCGCTGAAAAAATGCTCGATCGAGTAGCTGCGGTAGCTCTGGCCGGTGGCCGGCATGATCAGCTTGGCGCCGACCACCGTGACCGACACTCCGGTGAGCGTGCCGTTGGCCAGGGTCGCGGGCAGGTCGCGGGTGGTGATGACGGTGTCGGTCAGCCCGTTGACGCGCAGGTTGATGCCGTTGATCGCCGCATCCGGGCCGGTCGCGCCGGCGATGCGAATGATATCCTCGCGCATCAGCCCCGATTCCAGAAACCCGCCGGCCGAGAGGGTCAGCGTGCCGGCCGAGACGTCCATCACCAGGGTCTCGGTCGCCATCACGATGCCAGGCGAGAAGGTCGAGCGCATGATCGACTGGAAGATGTCGGGGAACGAGCCGGGACTGAGCTGGCCGGCGAAGGTGCCCTGGGGACGCCTCACCCCGTGCCGCGCATCCTGCACCTGCTGGGAGACCAGGATTTCCTGGCTCTCGTAGCTGTCCTTGTTCAGCGTCAGGTCGGAGCTGACGCGGCGCAGGTATTTGCCCCCGGTGACCGGGCTGACGCCGAAGGTCGTCTCCTCGGCAAGGATGACTCTTTTGGCGACGCCTGTTGCGAACCCAGCCATGGAACTGCTCCTATGAGGTCGTTTCCGTCGCGAACCAATTGATCGAGACGGGCAGCTGGCTCCAGTCGCCGGAGGCCACGGCTGTGGCGGCGGAGGAGAATTCGACGATGACGGGGGAGCCTCTTGTGTTGGGCAGCGTCAGGCCGCGCGGGAAAGCCGCGAGCACCTTGCTGGCGAGGCCGTCCTGCTCGCGGTCGCCGGAATCGCGGGGGGCGAACACGCCGACCTGGTAGACGCCGGTCCAGCGCTGCACGCCGTCGGCGCCAAAGCCCACCGGTGCGCGGGCGCGTCCCGCGTTGGCGACCGACAGGTAGTACGTGCCTTTTTTCGGCACGTAGACGACGTTCGGCCAGGCGATCTGGTTGGTGATCGCGGCAGCCACGAGCTGCGTATTCAGCGCGTCGGTGAAGCCGCGGAGCTGGGTGCTCATCGGCCCGTCCCCGCGAGCCGGGCAAGCGCCGCCTGGGCGATCTGCGGAGCCTCGGCGATGGTCTGCGCGACCATGTGCCTGCCGGGCTGGTTGTAGTGCCGCCCGAGGCTGTCCTCGCCGACGAAGCCGTATTCGATGCGCCGTGCGTAGGCGACCGGGTTGATGATGACGATCACCATGCCGACGCGGGCGCGGTCGATCGCGGCACTGGCGGATGCGACGCGCCCGGCCACCGGCTCGGTGTCGCCGGGCAGCATCGCGGTCCAGTTGGATCGCAGGAACCCGGTGTCGACCGGGGTTTTGTCCTGCACCGCGCTGACCATGTCGAAGGCGATCGCGCGCAGCAGCGCGTCGGCCCGTCCGGCGGCGCGGTCACACCAGGCGCTGACGTCGGTGGTGAAGTCGGCCATCAGCGCGCCTGCACCGTGTAGGTGAAGTCGATGCCGTTGGAGAACAGCGGGGCGATGGCGAGGATCGAACGGAGCTGGCCGTTGACGATCAGCTGGTCATCGACCTGCGGCGGGAGGACGGCCCCTGCGGCATAGGCGGCGATGCGGATCCCGAGGCTGTCCAGCTCGGTCCAGCCGAGAGCGACCATTTGCTCGGCCGCGATGACGTTGCCATAGACGAACTGGTCGGCCGCGTAGGCCAGGGTCGCGGTCAGTCCCACCGAGGCCGCTGGCGCGGGGTTGCCGTCGGCCGAGACCGGGATCGCTTTCCAGGCGCCGCCCGCGGCGAGCGCGTCCGGCGAATAAGGCGTCGGCGTGCCGATCACCGGCAGGCCTGCGCCGTCGAGCAGCGGGATACCGTCACCGTCGGTGGCGATGTCGGGCGGCATGACGCCGACCAGCCAGATGACGGTGGGGATCACCGCGCTCGGCGCCCAGACATAGATCTGGTCGCCAGCGGTCAGCCGGCCGATGACGCTGGAGCCTGAGACGCCGAGATAGGCCTGTCCGCCGCTGTCCGCGACACCGGTGGTGACAACGAGGTCGTTCGAGACGTCCGGGGGATTGCGATAGGGGACAGCGTTGTCGCCCATCGTGGTGCGGCGCAGCACCATCTGCTCGCCGCGCGCCTGCATGCGGGCACCGATCCGCTGGGCGACGTATTGCTCGCGGCTTGGCATCAGGGTGCCGCGCGCATGTAGGGCAGCAGCAAAGTGCGCGCCCCCGGTGGCACGGCGCCGACACCGGTTGGATAGAAGCTCCCCGCGAACACCCCGGCGGTGGATTCGGAGGCGAGGTTGGGATCCGCTGCCTGGCTGTTGAAGATCGCCCCGGCGGTCAGGCGCAGCGCCTGGAAGAGCGCGCCTGGCAGCCCGGTTGGCGCGCCCGTCGGCTGGGTGAGGTCGTAGCCGGCGCTGTAGACCACCGCGACGTTCATGACGCCGCGGGTGAGCTGGCCCATCCCCGGAAAATTCAGCTTGCGGGTGTTGACGGCGTCGAGCCGCCAGCCGGGCACACCATAGGCCGCCGGCTGGACCGGTTGCGTGTTGAGCGTGACGCTGCTCACGCTTTGCACCGGCCATCGCGTCAGCAGCACGTAGTTGGTGCCGTTGGCATCGAGGTTGTCGACGATGCCGGTTAGCAGCGACAGGTCGCGTTCGATGAGCGAGCCCACCGCGTCGGAGGCGGCCTGCGCCAGCGACGTTGCCGCACCGGTGTCGATCTTGTCGGCGCCGATCCAGACCACGACATCGCTGGCGCTGATCAGCGGGGTCATGACGCGAGGCCGGACTCCGCTCGTGTTTGCGCAAGGGCGGCACTGGCCCCCTCGATCCGCGCCTGGCGCGCCTCGTGCTCGCCGAGTTCCTTTTGCAGCTGGGCCAGCGAGCGGCGGCGATCGGTGCGGTGGCCCTTGATCGTGTCGAGGCGGGCGAACAGCATTTCGCGGTCCACCTCCTCGTCGCTCATTGCCGCGGTTTGCTTCTGCGCGGCGTCGTTGTCCGGCTGATGCTGGCGGCCGCCGAAATGGCCGGTGATCTCAGCCACCAGCCGCGGTGTCAGGTGCTGCTCGTGCACCTCCAGCAGCCCGTCGGCGTTCACCTCGTGCGCCTGGCCGTCGATGGAGACTGACGTGATTCCGGGGTTCCCCAACCGATAATAGAGCGGCATAATATCCTCCTGAAGCAGATTTCGTTGCCAACAGGTCAGATGATCCGTGATCGTATTGACCACTGACCACCGACCCCTGGCGACCGCCTTCAGCCCTTGCCGATATTCGTGATAAACCCTAGAGAAGGCGGGAAATAATGCTGCAACACCTCGTCGGCGTAGACCCCGTATTCATACTTACGGGTACGTAACGGCCATTCGATCTGGTGATACTCCTTCCGCATTTTCATCTGATACACGTTCTGAACGTCATTCAGCGCGTAGGGGAGCTCGTCGGTCAGGAACATGATGTTCCCGGGCGGCAGGTTCGGATGCAGCTTGATGGGGATTTCCTGCGCATTCCCCATGCCGAACGGGTTGGTGTAGCCGCGCACCGCGGTGCCGCCACGGAGTTGATCAGACCCGCCGGTTGAGATAACAAAACGAGACAGAGGCGTCACACCGGATGGTGCGGTGAGCACCTTCCTGCGAATGTAGTTCTGTTCTTGAGACGAAACCCACATCTCGCTGGGCGAGAGCTTCCAGTTGTCCCAGAAGCTTTGCAGGGCCGCGTCGATCTCCACCACGCCACCGGACCCGTCCGGGGTCAGCGGCGTGCCGGTGCCGTCCACGCCGTTCGGCTGGGCCGCCCAGTAGCCGCCTGAGCCCGGTGCCGCGGCGATCGCGCTGAAGCCGTTGAACACCAGCGGATTGACGCTGTTGTCGCCCGACAATGCGGAGAACAGCTGCCCGCTGGTCGGCAGCGCGGTGAGCAGGACGCTGTTGACCGTGGTGACGGCGCAACAATAGAGGTTCGTCGTCAGGCCGGCGTACCAGATATAAGCGAAGGCACCGACCACCGGGGCGACGTGCGCGCTGACCGAGGAGCTGGCGGCGCCAGTGGTAACCGTGGCGGTGGCTGAGGGCGCGGCGACGCCGGCGCCATAGGTGTCGGAGCTGCCGTCGGCGTTGGCGCGGACGAGCACGCCGGCGGGCGAGCCGGGCACACCGCTGCTGACGGTGACGTTGCGATACCCTTCGAGGGTCAGCGCCGCACAGCCGATGACGGCGGCCACGCCTGAAGCGATGGCCCCGCCCGAGCCGATCGCGGTGACGGTGGGGGTGGGGGTGGTGCCGAGGCCGGTGATACCGTTGCCACCGATTATAAGAAATTCTTCCTCGATCATGAGGGAGCGCAACAGTGACTGCACGGCAACAGCCTTGAGGTCCTGAAACCCCTCGGCCGACATATCGGCTTCAAATGTCACGTAGTTGTCGTAGCCTATGCCACGGAACGCCGCGAGGTAGTCCATCGTGGTCTGCGCAATGACGCCCGCGCGGTTGCCCTGGCCCAAACCACCGGATAGTTTAGTGGTATTTATTCCTGTGACCGCGCGCCAATTTGCCTGGATTCCCTTCCCGCCGCCGACTCTTGGGATTTTGTTCCTTAGAGGGGTAAGAACGGGATACAATAATTTCGCTGGCGCCTCAAGATCGTAGACCTGAAGGCCGGTCGGCGTGCTGGTCGGCTGAAGCCAGGCTTTTTGCAGGTCCTGCTGCATGGAGTTCGCAGCAAGGGTCTCCCGCACAAGGCGGAGAGAATCGACGGATCCGGACATGATGAGAGGTCTCGCCGCCGCGCCCAAAATGCAGCGTCACGGGCAGACAGCCGCGCGAGGCGGACTGACGTCAGTCGTGTCGACGTGAAGTGCTAGGAGACTGTCTTGCCTGTCAGATCAGACGAACAGGCAGCGGGTCCGGGGCTCAACCGGCCGGCAGTGACTTCAAATCCCGAAGCCGAGCGCGTAGCAGACTCATTCCATAAGACAACACATTGGTGCAAGAGTTCTTTGTTCACAATTTTAGGGAGAATTTTCTGATGAAAATGCACGTTGCCATACTCGCCGCCACCCAACCGCTTCGCCAGTTCCTCCACAGGCTCCGGGTTTGGTTCGCCAATGACGATTGCTACGAGGACGACGCGCGGCAAGCTGATTTCTCCCCCGTCCCGCTGCTGGCACGCCATGAGGAGCCGCATTTCGATTTCCTGGCCTACGCCGAGGGTGACCTCCCGACCCGATCAGCCTGCGGGTTCACCGCGCGCTGTCGCGCACCTTTTCAGACCGTGCGCCGCCTCGATGTCGCCCGCGCACTGGACCGCCTGGTCAACCTTGCCGAGACTTCGAGCCTGTACCGCGAGGACGAACGCAAGGCCGTGCGGGGTGCCGCGCTGTTCCTTCAGACCGCGCTTGAACTGGCGGCGCCCCCGGAAACCGGGGAGGCTGTCGTTGCCGCCAGTCGCTTTGCTTCCTAGCTAGGCCAGCCGCTTTACCGCGGCGGCACCAATGGCGTGCCACCCCCGCTGTGCACGATCTTCAGCAACTCGCGTGACGCCGCTTCAGGATTGACTTTCGCCAGCTCGGCAATCCGCGTTTCTTCGCTTGCGCGCGTGGTCTGGCCCGGCACGTAAGCGGCGTCATCGGCCTTGCCCAGCGCGAACACCGCCCCTTTGGGCGCGGCCGGCTGCGCACTCAGGCGCGTGACCGTGTCCTGCAACTTGCGCAGCGCGTCGCGGTTCTGCGCCTGTTCGGCTGTGAGCGAGGCGACCGACTTGCGCAAGACCTCGCGCTCTTCCAGCGCGTCCGCAACCGAATCGCTGACCGCGACTTCGCCGGCCAGGATCTTCGCCAGCGGCACATCCTCGATCGCCTCAATCTTGGCGAACGGGTTGGGCTTCTTCCTGGGCGGCAACCCACCCCCGGGCGCACCACCGGGCGCACCACCGGGCGGAGCATGCGGCGGGGGTTGAGCGGGACGCCCGCCACCCGCGGGCGGCATGGCATCGTTGGGCAGGCCCGCGGTGCTGTCCGGACCGTCCGCGTCGGGATCATCCGTCTCGCCGCCGGCGTCCCCCTCACCGGTTTCGCCGTTCTGGCTTTGCAGGATGGAACCGCCGACAACAACGATGATACTGGCCAGGCGGACCATCATCTCGACCGGATTCTGCGTTGAATCGTCGGTGGCCTCGTCGCCCGCCGCATCGCCCGGGTCGGGTGCGGCGTCGGGATCGCCGCCGGCGCCGATGTTCTCGTCATCGGCTTTACGCAAAGCCGGCCGTTCGAACAGCTCGGGAAAATCCTCCGCGATCTCCGCGGGCAGCATGTCCGCTTTCGCCATCGGATCGGCCAGCGCGATCGCATCGTTGGCGAAGTCCCTCGACATGATGGCGTACTGCGCCAGCATTTCGACCGGATCCGTCAGGAAGGCCCGCAGATCGTCCGGCAGCGCGGTTTTCACCAGAAAGTCCGCGCCGTCGTAGCCTTCGACCTTGGCCAGTTCGCCGCTCGCCTCGGCACGCTCGAGGTCCGCTTCGTCCTCCGGCGTCTCCGCGTTGTCGTTGACCATCTGGCGCAGGACCAGCACGCCATGCGCGCCGAAACGCTCGATCTGATCGAGCGTCTCATCATCCACCGCGTCGTCCGCCTTCATGAGCTCGATGCAGCGGTCGACGTCGACCAGCGTGGACTGGAACAGCCCGATATGGGTCAGGCCTTTGGCCAGCGGCTCATCGCGTTCCGTCGGCAGCACGGCATCGAGTTCGTCGGCCAGCGCGATGTGAAACTCGCCAATCGACTTCTGCAGAAGCTCATCGCGGTTCTCCGCGCCGGACCCCGCGATTTCCCGCACGCTCTGCTCGAGCGTGGCCACCAGGCCGGAGACGTTCTTACGCATAACAGTTCCTTTCCGCCTCTTTTGGCGATTGAGAAGCCACGCCGTATTCAGCAAAGGCACCGGCCGCCGGCGGCGACGCGGCCGTAGATCCGTATTGGTCAGCCCGGAGAAGGCGTTCGTGGACTGAGTGAACCCGCCACCGTTCCCGCTGGCGTTGGTCGACATCCCGCCCCCGCCCGCCGCTGCGCCACCGCTCACACCGCACCACCTTGCTGCGGCCCGGCCAGCGCCCTTTGCGCGTATTTGCGCCGCACCGCGGGATGCACACCCATCGACTGGGCGGCAATGTCGGCTGCCTGCGGCCCGTAGCCCGACAGATGGTCGTAGAGGAAACCAACCCCCTCATCGGCCAGCCAGCCGGCCCCGGCACCGACCGCCGCGCCGATCGCCCTGCCGGCAATGCCACCCGCGAGCGTCCCACCCCCTGGTTCGGCCACCGTTCCGGCCGCCTCGCCGGCTGCGGTGCCGAACTTGCTGCCTAGCCAGCGGCCGAACCCCTCTGCCGCACCTTCGCCCGCGGTCGCGACGACATTCCGTCCGCCTGCCACGACGAGATCCTTGCCGGCGGTCTGGGCGGCCGCGTTGCCCAGCCGCGACGTAAAGGGGGATGCCACCCGGGCGGCAAAGCGATCGATGCCGCCAACCACCTTGCCGGTGCCGCGGGCGACAGCGGCGGCCGCGTTGACCACCGGCCTGGGAATCGCTGCCGCCCCTCGCAGAGCCGCACCCTTGATCGTGCTGGCAGCCTCACCAGCCGCCTGACCGAGCCGCCCGGCTCCTGCCTGCACGCCGGCGGGCATCGCCTGGGCCACACGGCCCGCTCCACGCCCAAGCGCCGACGACGCCTGCTGACCCATCCGGTCGAACGCCTTATGCCCGAAATGCATGGTGGCGGCCTGCGTCCCGAGGCCGGCAACTTGTCCCGCGGTCGAGCCGGCCTCTGACCGGCCGCCTTGCGATGTGTCACCAAAGGCTCTGCCGCCCTTGACGCCCGCATAGCCACTGGCAGCGACGCGCGCCAAGTTGCGCACGGCGCCGCCCCCCGGAAGCAGCACGTTGCCCAGCGCCGCAGCTGCATCATAGGCGCCCTGGCCAAGAGCGTAGTTGCCCAACTTAGCCCCGCGTCGTGCGGACAGCGCGGGCGGCTCATGTGCGGACAGCGCGGGCGGCCCATGTGCGGACAGCGCGGGCGGCCCATTCGCAGCACCCGCGATCGGCGGCGCGGGCGGCCCATTCGCAGCACCCGCGATCGGCGGCGCAGATCCGTCGGCGCTGTCGCTGGGCTTCCAGGACAGGAACTTCCGCAGACTTCCGTCGGCTTCGTCCGACTTCGCTGCGTGGTCTTTGGTCAGCTGTTGGAGCATGCGAGCGACCGCATCCTCGTGCAGCTCGTCTTCGGTCATCTGACCGAACTGATCCGGACGCTCGCGCAGAACGCGCAGGCGCGCCTGGTAAGCCGCGGCCGCCGCGATCCGCATGTCGCTGTCTGCTTCCTGCATGCGTTGATCGCGCGGGATCTGTAGCGCCCGGTTCACCGCATCCTGCACGCGGATCAACGAGCCCGCCGCGCCGCTGTCCGGGCCAGCCGGAGGCGGGGTGCCGGCGCTCTTCTGGAAGGCAAGTTCCAGCGCGGTGTGGACCTGATTGACCTCGGGTGGGGTCAGAACATAGTACGCCGCCACAGCGTCGACCGCCCGGTGCAGCTGGCGATATTCATCATTGGTGCCTGGCGCATGGATGCCGATCTGGTTCGCCAGTTCCGCGGCCACCTTGGCCTTGTTGGCATCGCCTGGCGGATGCTTGTAGACAAAGCCCTTGTTGGCGAAAATCCCGCGCTTGAAAGGCCCCCCGCCGACCAGCAGGTTTACCCGCATCTGCGGACTGAGGATCTGGTTGCCGTCGCTTTCGAACAGCGTTTTCAGCGACGTGTAATACCGGCCAGAATTATTGGTGCTTTGCCCGCCATACCGCTCGAGGTTAAATCGGGTGATCTGGGCCTGGTAGAATTTGTCCGCCCAGTCCTTCTCCGCTTTGCCCGGATCGCCACCGGTGCGGCCACGGTAACGCGCGGGGGGCGGTCCCATCTGGTTGATAAATCCGGCAGCGTTCAGCCGCGTAATGGCCGCTTTCAGGCCGTTCTCGTCCTCGACCGCGACTTTCTCGGCTTGATGCGTCTGCTGGTTGCGATTCTGCCCGCCCTGCTGATTGCCGCGGTTGCGCACAAGGCTTCTGACCTGCTCGACACTTGCCCCGTTCGCCAGCGTGTCGTAGTCGCCGTTTTCGTTCTTGACGTAGATCCCGGTCAGGAATTTCTGCTGGTTATCTCTCTTATCGCGGTGACTGAGGCCGAGGACGATTTCGTGCGGCCGGTCCAGCGGATTGGGCATCTCACGCACAATGTCGAGGTCTTTCGGCCGCTGCCAGTTCTTCGGATCGATCCTGACCCGCTTGCCCTTCGGACCTGACAAATCAATCGCGCCGACGGCGGACAGAAGCCCGACGATGCTCGAAATGGTCTTGGCGTTGCGCGCACCCCACCGAATGTACTTTTTGCCGGTCGCGGCGGCGTCGTCCGACAGTTTCTTGAGTGTCTCGTACGCCTTCGCCGGGTTTTTCTGGGCGTGGACCCAGTCGTAGATTTTCTTCTGCCGATCGCTCAGCCGGCTATAGCGGGCGGTGGTCAGCGCTTTGTAGTCCTCCATCCCCTGCTGCATGTGCGGCGCCAGCCTGGGCGCCAGCCATTGCACCATCCGCGTGGACAGGCCCTTGGTCGGCAGGCGTCCCTCCAGCGAGATCTGCTGCGCCAGCACCATGTTGTTGAGATGCTCGCGCGCCGCCCGGGCGTGGAGGTCGTTTTCCTCAACGAACGTCTTCGACGCGGCATCCTTGATGCGGGTCTCTTCCTCGGCGATCGCCGGCTTGGCACGGAAATAGCGGTCCGTCTTGCCGCGATGGAACGGATCCTTGACCGCCCAGCGTTCGCCTTCGTCAACGTCCGAAATCGCACGCTGTTGGGCGTGTTTAATCTGCTCGGTCAGCAACGTCATCTCGGCGTCGGCGGCCGCGATGTCAGCCTGGCTGCGCGCCCTGTAACGCTCGAGAACCTGGCTGACCTCGACCAGCAGGTCTTTCTTGGTGGTTGCCACCGCGTCGTGATTGAGTGCGCGTTTCGCCCATGCCTTGATGGTGGCGTATGAATCGCGCTCAAGGTTGCTGCCATTCGGCCCGACGCGGGCGTCAATCGCCTCTTCCTCCGCCCAGAGCGCATCCCGCTTGTCGATTTCAACCTTGCGCGCGGCCCTCCACACCGCTTCGTCATCGGCGTGCTTCTGGTAAACCTGCTTGAGGCCGGCGTGGGCCTTGTCGCGCAGGGAGATCTGGTCATCCCAGATCTTGCGTTGCGCCGTGTTGAGTTCACCGACGTCAACCCGGTCAGCGAAATTCGCCGCGGTGCTTCGGGTGATGCTGCTGCCGTCAGTGGCAAGCAGCGGTTTGGGCCGGGTCGTGCCCGGAATCAGATCGGCGAGCTTTTGCAGTTTCGGCAGCGTGTCGGCCGTAAAGGCGTCGTCGATCTGCTTTTCGTACCATTGCCGCGGCGTGAGCGATAACGCCTTGCCCTCGCCCTCGCGCCAGCCTTTCAGCGCCGCGCGTTCGATCTCGGTCTTGACGTGTTCATGCAGCGGCGTGGGACTGTTCGGCGGCTGCTTGCCAAGGTTTTTGTGCGCATCCATCCAGGCGGTGGCATGCACGGTGCGGGCGGTTTTTTCGGCCTCCTTTTGCATCTCTGGCGTGGCGCGCGCCAGGTTCGACAAGGCATCGCTCAGCACCGCTGTCCGGCCGAGGCGCGCGGCCGAGAGACCGGCAATCAGGCCGACACCGAGACCCACCGCACCACCGAGCTTGGCGCCGAACACCGCGCCCTTCGTCTTGGTGGCAAACCGGCCGTGCGGATCGCGCGGGTGTTTGTCGGCAAACAGGTAATCATGACCACCGACTCCGGCCGCCCCGGCGATCGCGCCGACGCCGGCACCGGCCAGGCCCAACGGCACGGCATGCGTTGCGACGTCATAGGCGGCAACGCCATGCAGGCGTCGAACGCTGAACGGTTGCTTGCTGGCTGCGTTGGCTTGCTCGGCAGCCTCGTAGGCCTTCCGGCCGGCGGCAGAGCCGCGTCCGACGGCAAGCCGGGCGGCGCGGGATGTATTTTTCCCCGAAGCGACGTCCTCGGCCAATGTCGGAGAGCCGGCTTGCGGTCCGACGGAATGACTGGCGACACTTGGGCGCAGAATGCTGACCACGCGGCGTGCGCCGGCCGCCAGCTTGCGCGTGGCCGCGGTGACCGCCGCAATGGCTGGCCTGAGGCTGGCCTTGGCAAGTTCGTCGGCCAGCAGCTCGTCTCGCTTGGCCAGGACCTCGGGCGCATCGAGCAGGATCTCGATCGACTTGCGCACCCGTCGCGGAAAGGCGGTGTCGAGATAGGGCCCGACATTGCTGGCAAACTGATAGGCCGCGGGGGCTGCGGAGAACGCGCCGATCGTCCCCATCGTCAGCGCCCCGCCGGCCAAGCGGCCGAGGATCCGGCCACGCCGCCCGGGGATGAAGTATTCCGTTGCCCGCCGCCCGGCGACACCGGGGGCATTCGACACGAAAGCCTGGGTATGGCCGAGACCTCGGCCCGCCGCCTCTCCGAGTTTCGCGCCACGGGTTTTGAGAACCTCATGCAGCGCCGTCCCGGCCGTGGCGGATGGCCGAGCATAGGTCGTGTGGGCATGGCGATTGACCAGGCCGATGCCCTGGCGGACCCCTTTGGCCGCCCCGCGGATCGCATGACCCGCCACGTTGCCGGCGAGCGCACCGGTCTTCTTGCCCCCGAAGCCCAGCCCGGTGGTGATCGCCTTGTCGACCGGCGAGCCTTTGAGGCTGGCGGTGGCGCCCAGCAGACCTGTCGTGACCAGCGCGGCCGCACCGGCAATGTTCGGCCCGAACGTGGAATACCGGGTTTCCGGAATAACCTGGGTCTGTGCGGCGTCGTAGCCGGCGTTCTCGGCTGCCAGCGCCCGGTGGTCGTCAGCTCCGGCGACGTCGCCGTAGAATTCACGCTGGTTCCTGACCGGTCCCGAGCCGCTGGATTCAAACTTTCCGGTGGCGGGATCGCGCGCCTCGGCCTTGGCCAGACCATCCCGCAGGGCGGCAAGGTGATCATCAATCTTGTTCAGCGCATGTTCGTGCGGGTTCTTGCCGCCATACCACCGCTGGTAGAGTCCCTTTAGCGCGCCGAGCTTCATCAGCAACTCGGGCGCCCCGGCATCGCGCAACAGGCTGTTGTGGTGGATGACGCGATGGCGCAGTTCGCCAATGATCTGAGGAGAGAAGCGGGCTTTCATTCTAACAGGCGCCATCCCAGGGATCGGGTTTCCAGGGCACCGCCTGGCCCATCGGCACGCGCGGAGGCTCGGGCGTCTCGTCGAGATAGACCTGTCCGCAGCCGCCGCAGTCTTTGCAGGGCACGAACCCGTCGATCATCCGGAAGCCGTTGCCGTGACAGGGCTCACAACGGCGAAAGCCATTGCCTTTCGCGGCATAAGTCATGACGCTGCGGCCAGTTGCACGAAGCAGCCGGACGGGTAGGCGCAGATCCCGGCGAGATCGCGCAGGTCATCAACCTGGCCGCGCGGCGTCATCTTGGTCACCGCCTTTGCGTCCTTGCCATGCTTGGCGATCCAGTCGTCCACCTCGGCCGGGTGCAGCAGGTAAAGGCGATGCTTGGGCTGACCGCTGGCCGCGAAATGGCGCTCGCCGACAGCTTCGGGATTGTACAGCAGACCCGACTGGTGCGGGATTTCCATCATCAGGTTGGCCTCATGCGGCAGATGCGGGCGCACCTTGTCGTAGGCCGCGTGGGTGTCGGCCACGGCATTCCAGGTGTTGTCGCGCTCCTGCTCGACCGAGGCGACCTTGCTGTCGCGGCCGAGGATCGCCCTGCTGGCGATGGCGTGCTTTTGGTCGAAGTGGTGGTCGAGGTCGTGATGACCTTCGTTCAGCCAGCGGGCTTTGGCTGCGGCGATGCGTTGGGCGTGCTCTTTCGGGCTGAGCGTCGAGGCGAGGGCGGCCACGCGCTTGCGCTCATCACGGCGATGGGTCAGCGCGCCATGCAGGGCGCCGATTGGCTCGGCGACATGGGAGCCAACGAGACCGCCCGCGACCGCGCCAGCGCCAGCGCCAGCCCAGGATCGGGTCGCTGCCCGACCAACGGCACCACCCGCGAGAGCACCGACACCTAAACCCACGCGCGAACCCCGGGCAGCGCCACGATCAACAGATTCCCGGAACGTGCGTTTGTTCATCGGATCGGCGAACAGCGCGGCATCGCCCTTCCTCATGTATCGGGGCTTTTTCAGATTGGCCTTGTCAGGCTCCTGGCCTTCGAGCGTGCGGCCATACTTCCAGCCCGCCACGCCACCGGCGACGTTCCCAGCCGTGCCGAGGCCGATGGCGCCTAAGCCCACTTTGAGCGCGTGTTTCTGGTGATGTATGCTTTGCGCATTAAGCGGGCGATTGGTGTATCCGTGCTCGGCCGCCTTTCGTGACGCTACGGCAGCCTTCACCCCCGCCCGTAGCACCGCATTTTTCGTGGCTAAGGCCGCGGCGAATCCACCGGCCAGAGCGCCGCCCGTCGCCATCGCCGCCGGGATAACCCATTTCTCCATTGGCACGACGGCGTCCGGAAAGGTCTGTTCGCCCAGTTGCTCGAGGAACAGCTCGGCATCGCCCTTCTTCATGTATCGGGGCTTTTTTAAGGACGGTCCATCGTTGTCGGTGAGACCGTTTACTGCATTGTTTGCCGTGTGCAACGCATACGCGGTACCGCCAAGTCCGCCTGCCACGCTCCCCCCGCGTAGGGTCCGGCGTGTGATGGATTTTGCGCGCTCCGCCATCGCTGCGCCATGTTCGCGTGCCGCCATCTTAATGCCGGCTGCACGGCCATCGTTCCAGGCCTTCGATGGTTTGAAACCCTGACCAGGTGCGGTCATGGTCTTTGAGGGTGAGCCAACACCTCTTGCGTTTCTGGCACCCTGTACCGCGGCGTGCGCCCGCTGTGACAAGAATTTGGGCGATTGTCGGAAACGCGCCTGTGACGCCGTATCAACAGCAGCGCCGACACGAGAGGCAACCGCGTCCTCAGCGCGGCCGTAACCTTCACCAATCGCGCGGCCGACAGCGCCGATCACGCCTTTCTCCAGGCGCTCGTCGATGGCATTCGCGATGTCGAATTTCTGCATGTAGTTCGGCATGGATGGGTTCTTGGGAGCCGCCGCACCACCGGGATTGTTCTTATGCCATGCGGCCAGCCGCTGCCGGCCCTTGAGGTACTTGGCATGCTGCGCAATCGGCTGGGACGTGCCGGCTATATCGAGGGCGGTCGAGGCAGCGCCCCACGAGGGATCCAACGCGCCGGCAATAAAGCCGCGGACCGGGTGAGAGCCAAACGTTCTCGCACTCCAGCTCGAATCCGTCCCGACCTTGGGCTTTGGCGCGCCAGCGGCGGTGTCCTGGTCCCAGCCTTTCTTCAGGCCGGCCCGCCTTGCCTGCGACAGTGCAATCGCGATCGCCTGCTTCTGGTCGGTCACTTTCGGCCCCGTCCGCGGTTTGCCCCGGGCTGTGCGGCCACGCCAGGCGCGTAACTTGCCGGCCTTCCACTCGTGCATCGTCTGCGCGACTTTTGTCCGGTCCGGTGGCGGCTCGTGCACCTGCGAGTGGGCGCTGGCCAGCAGACCGGCTGCCATGCCGAGGTGGGCAGCAGCATGAGCGAGCGAGGTATGCCGCCGCGCGATGGTACGGGCAGCCACCGCGGCGCCGGCGGCGAACATCGGCGCGTCTGATTCGAGGCCCTTGCGCAGGTCCGCGAACGTCGGTGGCGGCCGCATCTCCGAGAACGTCCGTGCCCAGTCGCTTCGCTCCTTAGAGTGACCCACCAGCGCGATCTTCTCGAGCGTGCCGTCGGACTTTTGCAGATCAAGAAACATCGCCGAGGGGATGCAGGGTGAGTCGACCAGTGAAATCTCGGCGATTCGCGGCGTGTAGCGGGTGGCGCCTTTATGCAGCGGGCACGGCCACTTCGCCGCATAGCCGCCGCCGATCGACAGGCCCGTGTAGCCGCCCTCGGTCACCTTGATCCAGTCGACCGGATCAAGGATCTTGACCATGACATCGACGGTCTTCGCCCCGTCGTCGTAAAGGATTTCCTGGATCTTGCCCGCTAGGTGGCGGGGGTTGTGCATGCTGCGCAAATTGCCCAGCGACTTGCCCAGGGTGGCCGCGTGGAACTTATCAGACCAGGCCTGAAACGCCGGTTTCGCTGTCGCGTAATCCAGGATTTCGCGTGCTTTGTCGACTTCCTCCGCGGCCGCCCGCGCCCAGACGGTCCGTGTGGCTTCGTCAGCTTTGGCGAGCGGGAGGAACATGGCCGTCAGGCCGCCGTGCCATATGGCCGGCGCACCTGAACCGGCGCCGGCGGCTCGAACGCCATAATCGCCTTGGCCAGTGCCAGCGGGATCTCCTCGGCCGTCGCCAAAGCCTCCGCCACCCACTTCTTGAGCTGGAACGTGTCGGGATCGCCCAGCAGCCAGTCCGCCACCGCGCCGTCCAGCGCCGACTTCTGTAACCGATCACCGGTCTGCACCGACCAGGCCATCAGATCCGCCGCGTCCGCTGCCGCGAGCTGACAGACCTCGACCTGGTCATCGGCATCGAGCTCGCTCAAGGCCGCGACCATTGCCTCCGGTGCGATCTTGACCAGCTCGACGGCGAGGTCGCCGTTCTTGTCCATTGCCGGCTTCTTGGGCTTCTTCTTGCCGCCCCTGGCATTATCATTCGCTTCACTGACGGCATGCTCCTCCGGGGTCACGGTGCCATGCCCGCCGGTGCTGCCCTTGCGGCGGATCGTTGCCTCGACATGCAGTTCGCCCTCGCCCGTGTCGTTCGGGCCGCTGCTGCTGGCAGGGTCGTCGTCGTTGGCGGTTCCCGGTGCGCTGCTGCCACGCATGTGCGGCCCGGCTCCCTCGCCGGTTGAACGCCTGCCATAACTTCGCTCGTTCTGACCGGAGAGCTTCGACGCGGCATGAGTGGCCGCGTTGCCGGCCATCTCATCGCACGCCTCGTCTTCGCCGATGTGGGTCATCGCCTCATGGCGCGCCATCCGGTCAACGTCCGCCAAAGCCTTCTTCAGGGCGCGGTGGGAGCCGTCGCCAGCCTCGATCCAGTCTGCGACACTTGCGTCGATGACGTCGGGATCGATCTTCAGCAGCACGCCGCGGCCCGTCATCTCATTCAGTTGCGCGCCGTAGAACGCCATCTTCTGCAGAAGGCCCGCACGCGCGTTGCCTGCCGGCACGGCATCGAGCATCCGGGCCAAGTCGAAGTCAGGACCTTCGGTCGCCGGAGCGGATTTCTGCAGTACGAACGCCTCCGACCCGGAAGCCGAATTGACCAGCGCCGCCTTGATGGCGCCATCGCCCGCGTCGAACCATGTGCGTAGCGCCTCGGTCGCGGTTTCAGTGTCGGCATCGCGCAGCATCGGCGCATATTTCGATAGTTCCACCTGATACTGGCCGATCTTGATGAGGACCTCGGCGCGGCGGATCGGATCGGGTTGGTCATCCACGAACTTGGCGAGCGTGGCATCGAGGCCGGCTTGAATCTCTCCCGGCCTTGGGTTGGTGACGTTCACGGAATACTCCATTTTGCCGAGGGTTGACGGGCCGGCGCCCGGTTGACGGGGTTTGCGCACATGCAGGCCCGTTGCCTGGCTCCTGGGACTGCCAGGGGGCTTTGGATCAGTCTCGTCGCTGGGTTGGTCACCCCATATCTTGGCGCCGGCCTCAGCGACGTCGGGGACGATAAAACTGACGAAACGGCCGATGTCGCTCATGACACCAGCTCCGCCAGCAGACCCGGCTGCGCTACGGTCTTTGGGATGAACCTATAGCCTATTGCACATCTGCAATTGATAACCTCGTCAGCAACACCATCGGCGTCGACCGGCCAGCGCAGCAGGTTTCCCGCGGTGGTCTTGAACGGCGTCTCCATGCCCTGCACTTCCTGGCCGTCCAGATCCCGGTGTGTGTCGCGGGTGCGGTCATCGTCCGTGGCGATCCAGCGTTTGATCACGTCCATCTCCGGGTGGGTGTCGAGCACGTCCTGGGCCCGCGCCACCGCGCCATAGGTTGTCGCTCGGATGGATTCGGTCCGCGCGATCGTCTCGGCGCGCTTGGCCAGCATGCGTCGGTGATACGCATCGACCATGGTATCGATCTGCTCTGGCTTGAGCGGGGTGCCGCTCTCGATCGCCTTGCGTATGGTCCGGTCATAGCGGGCATCCCTGAGTTTTCGTTCCAGTGCCGCAGGGTCGAGCGTTTCAAGTTCAGCGCGATATCCTGCGACCACGCTGGTCTGATAGGCCGTCAAGCCAATGTGCTCGCGAACCGATCGTGCAACTTCACGTGGTCCGATTCCTTGCAGGACGGACTGCTGCATGAGCACATTCCGGATGCCGTCGCGCTGTTGAGCGGAGATTTCTACAATCCTGTCAAGCGCATAGTCGGCCATGTGGCGCCGGACGGACGGATTGAGCCGGTCGAAATCGACATCGACGTGATACCCGGGCCCTTCCGGACCTTCTAGCGGGGGTTGTGTCGCTCCCTCGGCGAAGGCCTGGGTGATACCTGGTGCGAGGCCAGCCGTCACCGAATCGCCGAGCGACATCGGTGTGTCCGTGCGCCCCAGCAGGCGGTCGATCCAGGCCCGGTAGGTCTCGGCCATGCCCTTGCCGATGCTGGTCTGCGGATCTTCCGGTGTTGCCTTGCTCAAAACCGAAGGGAGCTTCGCCTGCTTTTTCGGATGGGTGTCGATGACGTGGCGGGCCAGCAGGCCAAGCCCGGCCGCCGTCAGGCCAATGCCGGCGCCGATCAGTCCCCCGCGGCCGGCGTGGACGAGCATGCGGCGGCGCAGCACGCGCTCCATCTGGTCGATCGTGGCACGGCGTGTGGCCTCGCGGATTTCGCCGGTCCGCTGCTCAAGCGTCGACAGCATGAGCCGCTTGCGCTGTGCGAGCTCGCGTTTGACGCCTTGGATTCGGGCGTTGAGCCTCTTGTCTGTCTCGCCCCCAGGGCGGAACGCCCGCATCTCGTGCGCGCGGACGGGATGCGCCACGTCCAGGTGCCTGACGATGTCATCGTAGATGTTTTCGGTTTTTACGGCGCTGTCCCAGTCATTTCTTGCTACGGCTTCGTCTATCTGCCTTTCCAGCAACGCCAGGTGCGCTTCACCTTCCTCCCTGTTGGCATACCGATTGGCGCTTCTGCGGGCCGTGAGTTTCGGCGCCTTCCCGGCGAGCCGTCTGAGTCTGCGGATCTCGCGGCCCAGCTCCGCCAGCCTGTTCGGATCCGAGGTCCGCTTCATCTTTCGTTCGAGGCCATCGATCTGGTAGTCGTAGACGAGCGGGTTGGGCCGATTGTCCTTGTTGCCGACCACCGGCACCGTCGGCGCGGCCGGGTCTGGCGTGGCCCGCGTGCGGCGCGCGAAGGTCTCGTTGATCGTCGCCCGCCGCTGCGCCGACCAGGCCAGATCCACCTCATCCGCCGAATGCAGGGCGTTGGCCATCTCCCGGGGTGCGGCCCGGGCAACCCCGGCATAACCGACTGCCCCGCCGAGGAGCGCGCCACCACCGGCGCCGGCACCCAATGCCCACCGGGCACGCGCTGCGTCACGCCGCTGCTGGTGTTCGGCGGCGGACAACGGCGCACCCGAGGCGTGCTTGATCAGATCCATCCGCGGCCTAAAAAAAAGGGCGAGACCATGAAACTGGCCGCGCCCTTGAGCCAAAATGCACCTGTTTGACGTGATTTGGCAACAAACAAATCAAAACCGGCCAGGATGGCCGAACACGGGGGTCACAGTGACGCTAGCCATCACCCTCGTGACATGCCATGCCGGCCCATTTGCTTTACGTTCAGCCCGATTGATGAAATGGGGAAAACATGCCGCGCAAGCGTCAAGGGCTGGTTATCAATCCGCAGGGCGATGTTCTGCCAAACGCCGCCGCACCTTGGGGAAACGTTACATTAAACAGCGCCGAGCGTTGGAAGGAATACGGCCTGAAACTGTCCAAAATTGAGCGAACGGTCGGATTTGCTATCGGAGACTGGTGGAATAGTTTTGATAACGAATGGGGCGATCGTGTCGCCATCGTCAGCGATCCGGCATGGCTCCAGGCCGGTGGTCCAAGCCATCAGACCTGCCGCAACTATGCCGCTGTGGCAAGCAAGTTCCCAGTGTCCCGACGTCGGGACACTATTCCATTTTCGTTATATTCTGAACTGATGCGCTACACGCCGAAAGAAGCCGACCGAACCCTGGACCGGCTGGAGGTGGCGGCGCGGCAAACCGGCAAGCCGCCGTCGGTGCGCGCGGTGCGCCAGATCGCCAAGCGCGACCACCGCAACCAGCGGGAGCGGAGCCAGGGCGATGCAACGCGCGCGGCGTCGGTCATGCTCAAGCGCAAGGTCTATGGCGTGATCTATGCCGACCCGCCCTGGTCATTCGAGGCGTATTCCGACCTGACCGGCATGGATCGTTCAGCCGCCAACCACTACGACTGCATGAGCACCCGCGATATCTGCAACCTCGAGGTGCCCGCCGCCGACGACGCTGTGCTGTTCCTGTGGCGCACGGCGCCGATGTGCGAAGCCGCCTTGCAGGTGATGAACGCGTGGGGCTTCACGTACAAGAGCGAATGGATCTGGGGCAAGGACAAGGCCGGCACCGGCTACTGGTCGCGCAACCAGCACGAGGTCCTGATGATCGGCACGCGCGGCAATCCGGTCGCACCTTCACCGGGCCAGCAGCCACCCAGCCTGCAACTTGAACCGGTGGGCAAGCACAGCGAAAAGCCGCTGGTGTTTTACCGGATCATCGAGCGGTTGTATCCCAACACACCGAAGATCGAGATGTTCGCGCGCAAGTATCAACACGGCTGGGATGCTTTCGGCAACGAGCTGCCGGAGAAGTTCCGCCAGGCAGGAGACTAGGAACGGCCATGCACAAACAGGCTTTATTTGCCCTGGCGCACCCGGTTTACGATCCGCAAACCGACATCGTCATCGGACACTACTGGCTGGTCGAGCCCGACACGTCCGCCTGCCTGACGGTCAATATCGGCGCCGAGTGAAGCGTTTACGCCGGTGGACGCCCGCTTTGGCAGCTCTCGTTGTGCTGGCAGGAGCGCACGAGGCCGGTGTCGGTGCTCCGTTGGAGCCCAACGCGATGGCGCAAAATGGAGGCAATACGGGACCGCATCCTCTACCGCCTGGGTAGCACCGAGCCGGTTATCCCGGTAGAGGGAGAAGAGCGCGCGTTGTTGAAAGTCACGATGCAATGGCGGAAACCGCTGGCTTTTACCGAGATCGTCCAGATGGCACCAACCAAGGCTGTCCGCGCGCGCTTCGGCCGCCCGTAGTCCCACAAGACGGCGAGCTGGTGCGCGTTCAAGGCGATCACCCGCCGTTCGTAGCGGGCCTGATCATGCGCAACGGTAAATGCGTCTATGCCGCGCCGATCCTGCACTGGACGGTGGGCGTCAAACGCGAGACCCTGCGCGCCGCGTTTGCACGCAAGGGATTGAAAGCGTTTGTCTCGGGGGAAAAATGGCAAACAGCAACCTCAACAAGCTCCGCAAATGGAGCTTAGTCCTGGCCGGATGGCACCTCGGCAGCAAGAGCATGATCGACGGCGCGGGTCACGTGATGCCCGGCGTGCGGCCCATGCGCGACCTAATGGACAGATGGCTGATCATGCGGGTCGAGATAAGCGCTCTGACCACGCTGATGATCGAAAAAGGCGTCTTTACCGCCGAGGAATTCATGACAGCTGCGAACCGCGAAGCAGCGTCGCTTGACAGCGACCTCGAAGACGCGTTTCCCGGCCTGCGCACCACCTCCGAAGGCGTCATTATCTACAACCCGGACTTGGCCAGAGACACGATGATCATCAAAGGATTCCCGCCATGAGGCAGCCGGCCGGCATCGTGTGGACCGAAACCGTCGTCCTCATGAACCAGGCGGCGATCGCGGTCGCACACGCCGCTGCCGGCTCGGACCGCGTGATCCTGCTGGCCACCCTGGCGAACGCGCTGGAACGAATCTACCCGGACGCGATCGCCTTTGAGCGGGAATTGTGGAATCCGCCGGAGGGCCTCATCAAAATCAACGTCGGCTAAACCTCGCCGCCATCCTCCTCGGCCACTGCCGCGTCAGGCGGTGGATCACCCACCGGATCAGGCGCAGGCGGCACGGGCTCGGGCGGCGGCACGGGATCGGGATCCTCGGGGATCGTCGTTGTCTCGCTCATCGGGGCAATCCTTTCTGACTTTGTATCATTACGTTCTATGTGGACATTCTCATGTCAACAGGGTTCACGCGGCAGCAGCCTCGGCCGCATCGGCCTTGTCCTGCTTGTCCTGTGCCTTCTGCTCGGCGCGGGTCAGGGGCACAGCCGGTTCGTTCGGTGGCACGTCCTCGTTCACCGCGGGCGGCGGCTCGGTCGGACCGGCTGCCAGCGGCGTGAATTCGGCCAGTATCTGATCGATCGCGGTTTTGTTCGCAGCGCTGAGCTGCCCACCGGCCACCGTCAGCGCGTCCTCGTAAATCGCCTGCATCGCGACCATCAGCTGTGCGGCGTGACGAAGCTGGAAGAACTCGGCCGGTGGGATCGTAGTGGTCTTGTCGACCTGGTCAGGCTCAAGCACACGCCCCAGGGTCGCGGCCGTGCCGCGCATCCGCTGACGGGCTTCGAGATCGCGGAAAAACTGCACCACGACCCCTTCCTTTCCGTCCATCGGGTAGGGGATGTCCATGATCCAGGCGGTCACGTCGCCGATCGTCTTCCTGAGCTGGGCCGCGACCTGGCCCCTGCTCATCGCGGAGGGCTTCATGAAGGCGATATCGGAGCTGACGGTTGCCGGGGCGGGCGGCGGCATGGCGAGAGGAACCGCCCCGGTGATGTTGACGTTGGCCGCGCCGAGGATGTGGCCGAGCTGCTCGGCGGTCGGCACGATACCGGCGGCGATGGCGATGCGCGCCGGTGGCGCATAGCCGACGTCGCCGGGGACAAGTTGGTAGCCGGGCGCGGTTTTGTCGGTGACCTGGCTGGCGGCGGTATCAGGCGCGTCGTCCGATGTGACGGACTGGTCGCCTTCCTTGGCTTTCGCCATCGATTATCCTCCTTGGGGTTGATCGTCTCGCGCAGCAGACTGGTAGAGCGGCGGCATCTGATAGGCACGATGAAGGCCTAATCCAGCTGCGCCGCCAGCCGCCGCGGCGCCGGCAACGAGACGCCTGGGCGTCCTGATTCCGGCAAGCCCCTTCTTGCGAGCGGCGCGAGCCACCGTCAAGGCGTGTTTCTTGGCCCCCCGCATCGCCGCCTTCGTGCCTGCCTGGATGTGCGGCGACGGCGTCCCGCCTTCGAAAGAATGCAGGTGCTGACGCACCGCATCCCGCATTGTGCTCTGGTAGAGCGCCCTGGCACCGAGCCGGACCTTGCGGGCCGCCAGGCCACGCGCCAGCAAAGCGGTAAGACCGCCAGCCGCCGCGGCACCGGCGATGCCGGCCACGATACTCTTCTCCAGCGGTTCCCGCATTCGGATCGGCGTCAGCCGATCGTGTCCGAATGCATAGGGTTGACGAATGGTCCCGAATTTCGGGTTTTGTTGAAAATCGCGTTTTTCAACAGCTTTGGTGCGGTATTTCGATCCCTCCGTGGCGCGGAAATGTTTCCATTCCTTTTCCGTCCATTGACGATTTCGTCTCAACAGGTCGCCGATATGCTCATAGAATCTGCTATCTGCGGAACCCGGTTTGATATCATGCATGCCATGTCTTAGAACGTCGTGTTGGGAACGCTCGGACGCGCCCAGTCCGCGGTCGAAGCGCGAGATCCGGGTGCGAATCTTGCCCGCGGGCGTGTAGCCATGACTGTAAACATAGTTGGTCAATGGCTTCAGGCCCGCGGCCTGCCGTTTGGCATCCATCTGGTGATGAAACACGGCGTCTTTGACCGACGGCGCGGCATCGATCGGATGGTTGTGGTAAAACCGCGCCGCGTCCGGGTGGGTCATGTGCGGGATGACATGGTTACCACCAACCGAGACTGCTTTGCCGGTTTCCATATAGGTGACCTTGCCGTGTTTATCGGTAACAACCATAGCTTCGCGCCGGTTCAAGGAATGGCGCAGAAAATGCCGGCGCAGTTCTTTGCCCGTCGGCGTCTTGCCGACCGCGACCGGATTACGAACCAGATCCCGCGCATGCGCGGGCAACTCGCGCCGGCCCTTGAACGGCGTGCGCAGCAGCGGCAACGGTGTCGTGCCGCGCAGCACATTCTGCCCACTATGGGCTTCCGCCATCGCCGCCATGGCGTCCTTAAGCGCGCTGCCGCGTATCAGGGTTGGCGCGGCGGCCACCAGGCCTGCCCCGGCAATCCCGGCTGCCCAGCGGCCCCAATGCGTTCCGCTGTCAGAGAAACGGCCATGCTCGCGATGATGCTTGGATTCGTCGAACGCGGCCTTGCCGAGCGAAGCGCCGAGCTGCCAGCGCTCCTGCCGCGTGACACCGCCGTTGAGCAAATGATGCAGGTTGCGCTGGGTGTTCAGCCGCAGGCGGATCTTGTTGTGCCGCAACCTTGGATGCATCGCGCGGGCAAGCTGGCGCTTGGGATCGGTGTTGTAGTCGCCGAGGCGGAAGCCGAGATCAGCCTTTTCCAGCGGCACGCTGATCGTCTCGAGGTCCTCGACCGGCAAGACCCGGTAGAGGCCCGAGGCCTGCTTTTGCGTGCAGCCGCCGATCCGCGGGATGTCGAGTTTCCTGAGGAGCATGACCTGGGCCATCTTGCGAGCCATCTGACCGAGCTTCCAGCGTGGCACCGAATTCTTCGGCAGCTCACCGGTTTTCACCTTCTCTTTGACTTCCCTAAGGCGACGCTCGATCTCACCCATGATGTGTTCATGTGGGGCCGAGCGGATCGATTGGGGGATTTTCTGTTCAGCCGCTCGATCGGCAATGACATCGCCGAGGCCGCGATGAATGCGATGCCGACGATTAACCTCGCGGTGCAAAGTATGATCCGACAGGTGCGGAAGGTCTGCTTTCGCGCGATCCGCTTTGGGGATGATTGTGTTTTCATGCGCCGGTGCCGGTCTCGGTTCAAACGGTGGGCGTTTGACCGGCTTACGAGACCGCCGGCCCAGACCAAACCCGACCGCACCACCGAAGCCGAAGCCCGTCGCCCCGGCCATCCAGCGCCCGCGATGATCGCCCCCGGCTGCCCAACGCCCGCGCTCGTCGCGTGCCTCGGCTGCGGCCTTACGCAAATGCGGCACGTCCATCGCCGGACTGCCCAGATGGCGCTCTACGCCCTGCGCCGCCACCTTGATCGAGGCCCCGGCGATCGGCGGAACACCACCGGGTGGCTCGGGGATCGGCTTGCCCAGCGCGTGGCGGACGATGGCCTTGCGGGCCAGATCATGCGGTTTCTCGTGACCGTCGCCTGCATCTTTGAACCCGTCTTTCAGGCTGTGATGGGTAAAGCGTTTGCCGAGCCGCTTCGGTCGCCTCGTGGCCGCCCAATCCGGCTTGAACATTTTCTCGACGGCTTTCGTGCGATAGTTCGATCCCAGTTTTCTGTACTTTTCCCAGATCGCAGCCGTGGGTGTTTGGAGCAGGATCTTGCTTGCAAGCAATTCCCTGATCTCATCGTCATTCTTTGGCCTGGCGCCACCGTCGTGACGGGTTACGCGCACACGGGTTCTTCCGGCAGAGGTTGTGCCGTGACCATAGATAATGTTGGTGCTTGGCTTGAGATTGCGGGCAAGCCGCTTTTCATCCAGATACTGAGCGGAAAATCTGTCATTTGAAGAAGGAACGAAATCGACCGGATGGTTGTGATACCTGCGCAGGCGGGGTGTGAGGCTATGTTCCTCTGTTTTCATATCCACCGAACCTGAGGTTCCGGTTGTCATGCTGATCACTTTGCGGCGTTCGTCAGTCAACACAGACGCTTCACGACCAAGATAAGATTGGCGCGCGAAATGGCGGCGCAGCTGCTTGCCCGTTGGACTTTTGCCGATCGCCACCGGCCGATTGATCAGATCGGATGCGTGCGCCCGCAGCTCCTTTCTGTTACGGACAAGCGTCCCGATCAGCGCCAATGGCTTCGTATCCCGGGCGATATCGGGGTCGCGAGTAACGGCATCACGGATTGTCGCCGCAAGCTTCGTTCGGTTGGCCCACATCTGCGGCTTGCGCGCCAGGGAAGCGATTGCGACCAGCCCCAAACCGCCAGCGGCAGCCCCAGCGATACCGGTCCAACGACCCGCGTCGTCGCGCCTCTCAAGCTTCATCAGCTCATCGTCCAGGTCGATCTTGATGAACTCGGTGGGCTTCATCCGCATCCGCGTCTTGCCAGTATACTTGCCGTGGAACTTCTGGCGGAACAGCTGACCGAACTCGTCGCGGAACGGCGTCCATTTGCCCTTCAGCTGTGCTTGGTTGAGATGGTCAAACACCCTGCGATGGGCATATCGTATGAACGGGACGAGTGGCGTCAACTCGGCCTCGGCCGCCTCGTCCATGTTTGTGTCGTAGGCGCCGAGGCCAGCTTTGTGCAAAGCGTGCAAAGCGGCATGCTTGTAAGCGCGGATGACCGTGCCGGGCCGTGTGCCCTCCGGGATCAGACGCTTCTCGTAGCCACGCTCGATCGTGCCGGCCTGGTGATCGCGCACCACCGCAACGGTGTTTTCGATGATATCGCGCATCTGCTTGTGGCGGTGGGCCTCGGCCAGCACGCGGGGGTTGGTGACCGTAACCTCCTGGTTGCCGCCATGCAGCCGGGCCAGCGCCTTCGCCGAGACACGCGGACGATCCGGTATGCCGCGATAGGCCTTGGGAAAATGGAAGGTGAACGTCGCGTTGGTCGCGCCGACCGGCGCTGACGTGGGCCGGGTGTCCCACACGCTGCGGGCCGAGCGCGTGTCGGGGCGCGCCTGGCCCTGTCGGAAGAGTCCAACCGCTTGTCGCGAGGGGGCGGATGTGGATCCCTGCTTGACCGAAGGCGACGTTTCGGCGCGGTGCCTTGCTACGGCCGAGGCTTTGCCGGCGGCGATGCGCTCGGCGTGCTCGCGTTCGCTGAGCGTGTCGCGCTTGCGCATAAAAAGCGCCCGGGATTGCATATTCATCGCCGCGTTAGCCCCCAAAGCTCGTTCATGCTGTCCCACAACTGGCTCTGTATCCGCCCGGCCGAGCGGTCGTTGAACCTCGATTCGCCGACCGTCAGGTCGCGCAGGCACGCCAGCGTCACCAGCAGATCGCCGCGATCGACCGTACCGCCATCCACGAGTGCGTCGGCCACGTGATGGATGGCGGTATCGATCGCAAGCGTTGGATGCTCGGCCCGGCGCAAGGCCAGCCCGGTGCCGCGCAGCTTCAGGCGTATCGCCAGATCGGAGTGTGCCAGGGACACGCCGTCGTCGGGATGCAACATGGCCTCGCTGAACGCTGCCGGCCCCAGGAATCCCCGCAGCCTTCGCACGGTCGCGACGATCTCGCCATCGTTGTCCAGCGTGTCGAGCGCGGTGATCAGCCGGGGCAGCAGCCGGGCGCGCCGCTTATCCATTTTGGCTGCCGCGCGCACCCATGCGGGCCGCCAGCTTCTTGGCGTGCGCCTCGCCTGCCTTCAGTGCTGCCTGGATCCTGGGATGCTGGTGGATCGGCACCACCTTGCCCGCTCCGGGTTTGACCGCATCGTCGGGATCGCCAACCGCTCCAGCCGGTGGGGTGTCAGTGTCACCAGAGTCCAACTGGCCGCCAACCCCCAGCGCCTCAAGGATCTCGGGCGGCAGGCCAGCCAGCGGATCGCCCGGCTGGCCTGTGCCCATCAGCGATGGGTCCATGCTCTCGCTGCCCGGTATCGGTGCACCAGGCGCGCCCGGCATCGCCGGCTGCGGCATCCCGGTCAGGTCCCAGCCGGCGTTGATCGCTTTGATCATCGACCCTATGCTCATGAACCCGAGCGGGCCGATCCCCTGCACCACCGGCGGAATGCCAAGCGGCTCGAGGCCGCGATCGGCGCGCAGGTCGTCGCGGGAGATGATGCCCTGCTGGATCAGCGGCAGGTCGCGCTCTTCCTTCTCAGCGGGGTCAACCTTCTTGATGTCATCCCAGACCATCTCGACGTCGTCGTAGCCGAACCATCGGGTAATAATATCGTCTACGATATTTTTTACCCACATCATCAATGGAGACAGGCCTTCGTCCAGCGACTGATCGTAGGCGGATTCGGCGGTGGCACGGTTCACCGCCCTGACCAGCGGCGTCGGCGGCAGACTGAAACAGTATTGCACCAATCTGGCCAGCCATTCGTCGAACTGGTCGACCAAGGCCTGATCGTTTCTGGTCTGCTGGAACGCCACACCACCGGGAATGAACTTCAGCTTGCGACGGCGCACCGCATCGTTGACGATGGTATCCCAGTAATCCTGGAATTCCTGGATGCGGGACATCGGCCAGTCGGGCGGGACGGCAGCGACCGCATCCGGAACGTTGCCTTCCGTGAAAAACCCAAGCTGAGAGACCTGGCGGCGCAATCCAATGTTGATCGTCACCAGGATCTGCTCAACTGGTCCATACCCATAGACTTTATTCACCCGCGGATTGCGCGGTGCGTAGATCATCTCATCGGTGGTGTATTCGACAGCAGGCAGGCCCTTGAGCACTTGTACAAAAGCCGGTCCAGACGTCGGCCGGCGCCCGTCATAGGCAATGATCGGTTTAATAGAGGCGCCGTCGATGAGTTCGAGTTTGGCAACCTCGCCGGTCAGTGTCGGGTGTTTGTAGATCGTCGCCGCATCGATCACGAGATGCTCCTCGACGAGCATCCGCACCCAGTCCGCCCAGCTATGCGTTCCGTCCGGGCGGTGCAGGAACGTCTCCACTTTTTGGCAACGCGCATCGGACTTCGGCCGCACCGTGGCATTCGCCGGCTTGCGCGGCAGGATCGAGTA
>QGNH01000549.1_pt1 | contig 44792 bp, 55 predicted proteins | sample 1735481 | NCBI WGS metagenome assembly QGNH01 (sample SAMN09239004, study PRJNA386568) | Viral metagenome, whole genome shotgun sequencing project.
TTATGCTACGAACTGGGATGGGGGGCGGAAAGAAATCGAGTTTCATGATGACGTGTCCGATGACCGCGCTATCGAATTCGGCAACTACTGGTCAACCCCTAAAAAGGAAAACCGCATGGCCGCAATAATCCAAGCTCATCTCCAACTCGCTCATATAGCAGAAGAGATCGGAGAATCGAAGAAAGGGGAAGAGCGGTGGACTTATGCCATTGATCATGTCGGTAAATTTGTCGTGTGGCGACAAGAATCTTGCGTGCGTAGCTTTGAATGCGAATTCCCNNCGCCGCCGCCGCCTACGCCGCCGCCGACGTCGACTACGCCGCCAGAATTAAAATGCAGAAGAAAACCGCCGCAAAGGTGCGACGAATTATCACGGCCAAGATGATTGAAGAGGCGTTGAAGAAATCAGCAAGCTAACCTAATAGAGAAATATCTGTAACATGAACTCAATCAAAATTTTCAAATCAGAAAACGTGTGCGAAGTTTTACATCCGATAGTTAAGAGATAACATGGCAAAGAAAGATGGCGACATTCGCACTCATTTATTAAAGGCTGGAGCAAAGAATCTTCGTGAGTTTGGCTATCCAGATGTCACGCCCGAGAATATAATGGACTCAATGGTGACTCGCATGTTCTTCGAATCGATGCTGGATGAAAATATTGGCAATGGCTCAGAGATAGACAAAGTAATTAATGAATTGAAGGCTGAAATTAAGGCTAAAGAATAACATGGCAAAGAAAGAAGTGAAAAATCGCGTTTGGAAAATTAGGTATGAAACGTTAACCACGGCAGCGGGTGATGAATGGGATTACTCCGATACTCAGAGCGCCCTTGGTTATCCTGACCCGGCCTCTGCCGTTGAGTTGGTTAAAAGGTCGGCCATGAAAGGCTCGTGGTTCGCTCTCGATGAGGACGGTAAAGAGACTAAAAAGAAGGTGACCGTTAAAGGATTCCGAGTCATTGGAATTTCGCTTGAAACAATAATCGACATCGTATAACATGCCCAAACTAAACGCACCAACCGAGCGAAACAAAGATCGCGGGATAGCCTCGTATGAACGAAAAGAATTTATAAAGTTAGTAGCACGGATTCTACAGGAGGAAGAGAAATGACGATTGCCGAAATGAACCTTACTGAATTATGGCTTGCGATAGGTGACGAAGCTGATGTAATGGAAATTACCAAGGATTACAATGAGGTGGAGGCATTATTGCGAGTTGCTCTTAGGAAGATTATCGAAATCAATAGAGAGGTCGAGCCATGAGCTTCACGCCATCTAAAGAAGTGCTGGAGTTGCGGGAGGGGATAATGCGTACCATTGAATCTCTCGAACGCCAGGTGTCCAATGCTAATATACCTTGGAGGCGTGAAGTGTTAATGGGGCATTTACGGTATCATCAAAGTTTTCTTCAGCTCCTCGATGCCTGCATAGCGGGAGCGGGCGGGACTCTGTATAAATTATGGTATAACGATGAGTATAGCAGGTCGATGTGCTCGTTTCAAGATTTCATGGCAAATTATTTCCAAAACGCCCTTACACTGAAAGACGAATGAAGTATAAATTGGAAGCGATAGAAATAGCGGCGGTTTATTTGGTGTTAATGGCAACCCTGATTCTATGCCCCGCTCCTGATTTATGGAAAGTTACCGGCATAGAGGCGATTGTATTTTCTATAATGTTTTTAGCCACTCAGCAAAAATGACACGGCTAACTCCAGAGCAGATCATAGAGATATTGGTCGCACTTGGTTACACGGTTACGCGTGACGTATATGAGGATCACTGGAGACTCGTGGAGTCGAACGGTGATATTTCATACGACGGTGATAATCCGTGTACCGCTTCGACCGAAGAATTGGCGTGGCACTTGAAACGTCCTGACACCGACCTCCACATCACAATGATAGAGATACCGGCGTGGCTGAAGGAAAAGATACCCGGCTTTCGAGGCATTAGAATTATACAGGCAATTGATGATGAAAATTGGATGGCAGAAATTGCCGTTTATGACATACGACACCCCTTTTTTCAAGGAGAGGACAAGCATCCCGCCGCCGCAATCGCCTCTGCGTTCCACCAATATTTGCAATCACTAAAATCATGAAAATTGGGCGTGGGGTTGACATTCGAGGTTGGGGACTGGAAAACGATGGCGCGAGCCATGCTCGATTCTATTTTTTATTATCCAAATGCTGGCCCTGGAAAAGCATGAAAACCCTACGTGAAGTAAACGAAGAAGCCCGGCGGAAACAAGAAAAGATGGAGCGGCGAATAAACCCTCCAAAAATCAGATCATCAAACACGTTTTTTATTGAGTGCGGGAGTCTATATTGCGTATATAGGATATACCGTTAACTCCAGACCTACTGTAATTTCCAAACAAAGAATGTGAAGATCAATGGCTGGAGCAATCGGAGCTTGTTGGGCATCTTTCGAAATCCGTTGCCATACTAAAAAAACAGAACAAGCATATCAAATGAAAACAATCTTAACCCTACTTCTTCTAACCACGGCCACGCTTCACGCGCAGACCTCAGTTGGTGACGTTTTGTCACCAACTCAAACCCGTGACACCTCTATTCAATGGCGCTACGACAGCCTAAAGAACACGCAGTACAGCTTCGTCGTTGACTCTATACGCTACGTAGTTCCAGCGCGAGACTCCTTCCTGTATATCGGGAAAGACGTTCCAAACTCTGACTCTGTTTACAGGGCGCAACTTTGGAGCCGTGCAATCAAGTTGGAAAGATATATTAACAAGGGAATAAAGAAATGACAAGAACGATACATTTTGCTGGATATTTTAATGGCGAAGGTGATGAACCCGCATTCGATCCTAAACTTACCGTCCCATGTCCCATCTGCATGAGGCCGCTCACGGAAGAGGATAAAGAAAATAATATGAGAACTCATTCTTTGATGCTATCCAGTGATGATCGCTCCTATTTTTATCGTACACACAAAAGCTGTTCTGAGGGGCTTTCGGAGGAAGCAAGTCGCGAAATAGACGGGATGATATTTTTGCAAGAATCGGCAATAGACGGCTAATGAAAATTCCATGAAACCATTTATAATCTTACTCCTCCTCTCAACGGGTCTCCATGCTCAGACCTTCAGCAAGATAAGCGCGGCGCATGTTGACCTGATTTCGAACGGTACGGATGTATCGAAACAGATTTCGATCTTTGCTGCCCCACTTGTAGCAAGCTATAATCTGTTCTTGCCGGGCAGCAATGCGGCTGGATTCCTCTCCAATAATGGCTCAGGAACGCTCTCCTGGGCGCAAGGCTCGCTTTTCATGTCCGGTGCTGGTATCGCCATGAGTACCGGAGCCGGGACGGTCTTCGTGACCCCAACGATTACGAATGCTGTTTTACAGGCAACGGACGCGACGGGTCTTTCCCGGATGTGGATTCCGAAATCTGGTACAATCAAAAACCTGTATGTGAACTTATCAGTTGCGCCGGGGACGAGCGACTCCCGAACCTTCACGCTAACTAAGAATGGCGTAGCGCAAATCGTGACATGTCAGATAAGCGGTGCAGCTATAACGGCCAGCGACTTAACGCACTCATTCACGGTGAACGCCGGTGATGAGATAAGTCTGAAGATCGTATCGGTTAAGGGCGGTGGAAATTTAGGTGCGGGAGTGCCGCAATGGATTTTCGAGTTCTCTTACTAAAATGTAGTATCTTTGCATGTGATTCGAGTTGTCGAATCGCTCTGTTCTGAAAAACCAATGTTCTCTCGTATTGAAGCTGCGAGTTAACCACAGAAATTATATCCCGCGTCAGGTGGCTTCAACACCGACGTGGGATTTCTTTTTTCTTATGACTGAAACGTTCTTTACCGTTGATTTAGAGCTACTGGAACAGGCGGACCCTTCCACACTCCACATAAAGCGCGTTATAGCGCGTCTGTGGAAGACCGTTGAGAAGTGCCGGGACGAAGGCAGGAAGGACAAGGCGGAACGCGCTGAGGCCCTTGCAATGAAGCTCAGGGCATATCACAGGAGTCAACGGGAGGCGAATAAGTGAGATCGCCTTCGTTCCCTTTTTATCCACGCGATTGGCTTGCAAGTAAAACGGTTAGGAGGCTTCATTCGAAGCAGCCAACTCCGCTTTCAGCGTACATGTATTTATTGTGCGAGGCATGGCTCGAAGACCCAGCAGGAACGTTGCCGAACGACGAAGCCGAACTCATTTCGGCGGCTCGCCTAACCCCTGAACAATTCGCAATTATCTGGCCGCAAATATCACATGAATTCGAGAGTGACGGTAACGGTAGATTGTTCAATCCTAAGCAGTTTCAGATATTCCAAAAACAGCATCAAGCGTTCTTAAATGGAAGCGCTCCGAAGCGGAATCCTAAGCAGAATGATAAGCAAAACATTAAGCGGAATATGAAGCCAATTAAGAAGCAAGATGATAAGCAAAAGTGAACCAACGTTGTGCAAATGCAATAGCAAATGCAAATGCAACCAGTATCGTGAGGACTATAAGTAACTTAATACAACTACATGTTACCCTTAAAAAAGACTGTAAATAGTTTTAGCAATCCAGTCGAAAAGAAAAAAGCCGCTAAAGATTTGAAGGTTGCGGTCGGTGGAAATCCAGAAACAATTGTTTCTGGGAAAAAGAACAAGACGCGCCTTAATTATCTAAAGAGACAGATATGGAAAGGACATAAATGGCTGCTCGTCTGGAGCGATTCATTGCGTGAGATTAGGGATGATCGGCTATTCGAATTAGAGGGCTTTGATGACTTTGAATCTTTTTGTAATTCTGAATGGGGTTATACGCCGCAATATGCAAATAGAATAATTCAAACGGGTGAAGTTATCAAGTCACTTCCTGCAAAAACGCAGCTTCTAATTTCCAATGAAAAGCAGGCTCGGGAATTGGGGGCTGTGCCCGTTAGCCAACGTGTGGAAATTTTGGAAGAGGTTGCCACAGAAGGCACTGTGACCGGGAGAGCGATAGCCGAAAAAATTAATCAGAGAAAAAAAGAAAAGCCCGAGAACGCTGAGTTCGAAGAGGTAAAAACATCTACAAAAAAAACAGCAAGAATAATCGAGTTAGACGAGACGGGCTGCGAGATACCTGATTCTGTTTTGGAAGATTGGCATAGAGCGGATGAGTTAGCTGATTCGCTTTTGAAGAAACAGTCTGAAATGAAAGTTGCGATTGAGTCTGGGATAAATAGTGACGATGTAATTTTTAAAGAACTTAATCAATCAGATATTGCAACGATCAAAGCTCCGCGTGAAGTCATAAAACAGATTAAGCCTTATTCTGTCTGCACTACTTGTCAGGGCCATGAAAGGAAAAAATGTAAGCTATGTATCGGCAAAGGCTTCCTGAGTAAAGGTCGTTATGAACAATGCGTCCCTGCTGAAATTAAAGCCATGAGGGAAAAGAAATGATAGCGAGAGAATATCAAACCGCTACCGTTGAAGCGGTTCACACGGAGCTTTATACAAAAGGACTTCGCTCAACCCTTGTGGTGAATGCAACGGGAACAGGTAAGTCATTCATCATGGCCGAGCTAATTAAGCGGACTCCGAAACGCGCAATGGCTTTGATGGATCGTAAGAAGTTGGTTCGGCAAAATGCTAAAACATTTCGAGACCATACGGGCGAAGTTATCGGAATTGAAATGGGTGAGCTTCGAACGCGACATCTTATGCGGGAGAAGGCGATTTGTTCAACGGTGCAAAGTCTTTCTACTCCGAATAGGTTGGAGCAATTTGACCCTATGGAATTCGATCTACTTATGATCGATGAGTGCCATCACGCAACCTCGCCACAATTCAGAAGAATAATAGATTATTTTTCAGTCAACAGTGAATTAAAAATTGTAGGAGTCACCGCCACTGCGGATCGTGGAGACTCTGAGGCTTTAGGGCAGATTTTCGAATCAGTGGCATTTGAATATCCGCTCTTAAAAGCAATTGATGAAGGTTGGCTTGTGTATCCCTACCACCGATTAGTCGAAGTTGCGGGATTGGATTTCTCCCATATACGAACAACGGCTGGCGATTTGAACGGCGCTGATTTGGCAGCGGTGATGGAGCGGGAAGAATCGGTTATGAAAATGATTCATGCAAGCTTAGAGGTTATCTATGGCATGGAACCCGAAACGCTGTCTGGAGTAGAGCCGACGTTTTGGAGGGATTACATTGATGATTACGGTCACGCTCCAAAACGAACGCTCGCTTTTACTGTTTCGGTGAAACATGCCGAAATGATGAGTGAGATATTCAATCGGATTATTCCGGGAATCTCTCAACATGTTCACGGAAAGACTCCCGACGATCTACGCGAACGAATTGAGAATGATTTTTATCACGGGGAAATACCAATTGTTTGCAACTGTGGTTTATATTTAGAGGGGTACGATAATCCAGCGGTCGAAGTTGGTATTATGGGCAAGCCAACAAAAAGCCGCGCACGTTACGCTCAAATGGTTGGTCGTTTCACGCGAACGCTTCCGAACGTTACGGATGGATTTGATACCCCAGAGGGACGAAAGCTTGCTATTGCAGCAAGTAAAAAACCGTCGTCACTGATTGTTGATTTTACTGGCAACTGTGGAAAGCACAAACTTGTGTCTATGCCAGACTTGCTCGGCGGAATTATAAGCGAGCAGGTAAAGCTTCGAATAGCGGAGCGAGCAAAGAAAGGCCGCGTACATGTTGGCGAGGCGATTGAAGAGGAGAAGGAGCGAGAGTTCGAAGAGCGACGGCAAGCTGAAGCCGCGAAGAAGGCACGCCTCGTGGCGCGAACATCTTTTAGCACTCAGGAAATAAATCCATTCGACATTCTACAGATCAAACCTCAAAAGCCTTTTTATGGCCATGATGGAAAAGTCTTAGCGCCCGGTCACTTGGCTTCGCTCGAAAAGAATTTTAAGGGAATAGATGTTAAGAACATGCATTACTCCCAACAGATGCAATTGCTTAAACAGGTTTGGGCCAGACAAAAAGCCGGATATTGCACGTTCAACATGATGAAGATTCTCGGTCAGCGTGGATACGACGCAAAGAAAATGTCATTTCAAGATGCGTCTAATTTGTTAACGGAAATTTCAACTCGTGAAGGATGGAAAAGGTAAGCGAACTAAGGGAGCGAATTGATATTGTGAAAGAGATCGGTTCGCGGGTGGAGTTGAAAAAGAAAGGGCAGTTATATTCTGCGCGGTGTCCATTCCACGAAGAGAAGAGTCCCTCGTTCTACGTCTATCCTGCCAGTCAAACTTTCTACTGTTTTGGCTGTGGTGCAAAGCGCGACATCGTGGACTTTGTAGCAAGATATGAAGGCGTTGACTTCAAACGTTCTATGGAAATACTCGCAGGCGATTCGTTCGTTTCTAATGCTCCGAAGAAAATAATTCAACTTGCTAAAAAGGAGATTGATGCTGAATCTGCATACTTGCAATATGAAGAGCCTGAATTGCTTAAACTGCGAGAGCACGCGGCGCAATTAAACGTGACGGCTGGCTCTCTTCGCTTACTTGATATTCGTTACTCGAAAGCGGCATGGGTATTCCCGCAAAGAGATGAGAACCTTAAAATTATTGGACTAAGATTCCGCGCGGAAGATTCTCGGAAGTGGAGTCTGACGGGAGGACTTGCGGGACTTTTTATTCCTTCGATGAAAGTTCAAGATTCTATCTACATAGCGGAAGGCCCAACGGACTGTGCCGCACTTCTCTCGCTCGGATTCTATGCTATCGGAAGGCCGTCCTGTTTGGGACAAGAGGAAATGATTGCTAAGTTCGTGAAACAGAACCGAATTAAGCACGCGGTGATCGTATCCGACAACGATACAGCAAAACAAAAGCACGACGGCTCTCAGTATTATCCCGGCTATGAAGGAGCGAAGAGATTGCAGGAAGCTTTGAAAATATCTACACAGATTTGGATACCGCCGATTAAGGACGTGAGAGAATTCCTTGCCAATGGCGGCACGCATGACATTGTTCAATTGCTTACGAAAGATTTATTATGATACAACTACAATCTCTTAAAAAGAACGAAATGGTTACAATAACCTTTCAGAATGGCGTGATATATCCAGCGCAATTTCTAACACTCATGAAAGACCCGAACGGTGCGCGGTTTTTAGTTGAAGGACGGCAAGTATCCGTGTTGTCAGCCGAAGTGCTTGCAGGTTGGACTCAGATAGCTCGAATAATCCCATGACAAAAATCCAATGGTATCAAGTAGCTGTAAACCACGGCTTCACCCTGAGCTTCGAAGATTTCGAGGTGATGATAACTGCAACGGGGTTGGGGTATTCGATGGAAGCGATTAATGTAATTACGAAAGAATAAAATGTCTGAAATACTGCCCGTATTTATTAGATTAAGGCGAAGGCCTCGGTGGAAAAGGATACTGCGTTTCCCCTATATTATTTATAGGAATTACGTGCTATTTCCAACGGGAGGCAGATTCTTACACAAGCTAAAGGTTTCTTATCTTTTGGCGAAAATCACAATTGCTAAGATCGAGATTACCTCATGAGTCTTCAAATTAAGAAGCACAAAGACCGAATTCGCTGCAAAGATTATCTTTCGTGGCTTCACGAATCGCAGGTGTGCTTGAGATGCCATTCGTTGCCGATAGAAGCGCACCACAGTGTTCCGAGGAGTCGAGCGGCGGGTTCGGATTTGCTATGCGTTCCGCTGTGCCGTACTTGTCACGGCGCGGTTCTTTCAAGCGAAAACTTCACCTTCGAAATAATGCAACTACAGGAAGCCTACATGCGAGATAGGGGCATTTCCTTGAATGGAAATACGTTGGAAGGATACCTGTTGGCACTGGGACTTGCAGAGCAAAACGACGGAAGCAAAAGGCCAAATCGAAAGCCGTTTAAGAAAAAGTTTGAAGCATATTTTTGAACGATGGGTGCCAAACTTAAGAGCAGATCAAACAGTAATCACAATGGTGGTATAGGTGCCAACGTACCGCATTATGATAATTTAAGGGGGCTTCATAAGATTTCCCCGCATGCAAGAAATATCGCGGCGACGCACGGACTTGAAACAACGGACGAGTCATTGTCTGATATTCAAGAACATTTAACGGTAGGGATGGGCCTCTGCGCTGGATGTAAGACGTGGAAATTCGGAGTTAGGCATAGCCGATGCAAGGAATGCAGGCCTCCCATAAAACGATACGAAAAGAAGTGTACGACGTGCGGAGAGATCGTGCTCATTATATACTGGCCGTTCAAAAATAGATACACACCCGCTGTTCCCGGTACAGTTCCACAAACTGATGCTACTTTTGATTTGAAGCGTGGGCACAGATTGCATTTTTGCAAGCAAAATATCAAACCATGAACCTACTAAGACGCTGGATTAAAGACATTGTAGTGGAGGCGATACGCGAAAGCCGAATTAGAAATACGCTGGTAACGGGAAAGCATTGAACCGAAGATCACAGATTGACACATGATAAAATCAAGGGCAGAAAAACGCAGACTATACTCTCCAACGAGACGAAGTTACTCTAATCTAACTCGTGGCGCAAACCTGAATGAACGTCCTACACAGCGTGCGAGAGTATGGAATCGGATTATGCAAGAGACCGCCCGGCACTTTGCGATAAGGCTAGACGATGTTGCATTCAATGGGGCGAGGGCGCAATGTCGCTCGACGACTTACCTGCTTTTTTGAGGTCAAACAACCTTAAGCCATTTATTACCAACGAGTTACGCGACTCGACCACTCCAATAATTTTCAAGACCGATAGAGGGAAAAAGGCATTCGGATATAGAGCTTCATTACTACCTCTTGTTTGTCAGGTTTATTTGGAGGCAAGGGATGATAAGAAGCTAAGAAGGTAAAATAATGGCCGTGGATGGCCATCATTCTTAGCCTCTTGAAAAAACAACAGAAAAGCTGACCTCGGTTATACCGAGGGCAGGTCAATCCCGGAGTGTAAACCTCGTAAACGAGAGCGGATTGTACGCTTTAGTCTTTAGGAGCAAGAAGCCGACAGCAAAGCAATTTAGGAAATGGTATAGCCACCCATATTAAAGACAATATCCTGAACCAAATACCTTCAAATCAGAGTTAACGATTCGTGCCGGAAATGTCCGAAAATGTCTCTGTCAATAATGAAAGTGAGCGTGCCGACTGGCAGCGCAATCACTTAGCTATACAACTCTGTATATCGGAGACGCTGACAAAAGAAAAGCGAATGCCAACATTTCTTGAAATGGAAGTGGCTACAGCGTTAAGTGAGAAGACAATCCGAAGGCACTCTAAGTCGCTGGATATGCAGGGAATGCTCGATAGGAGCCGATTACTAGCTGAGGACGTATTCGTTCGACAAGCGCTAAGAGCAAGAGCCTCTGGCGATCATAACGAAGCGAAGACGTATGCTAAGCTGAATTTTGGCTGGGCGGAGAAATCGGAGACCAACCTAACCGGCTCAGTTCAGCATACGCATTTAGTTGGCAAACCGGTCTCAGAATTATCGAAAGAAGAGCTAATCGCGGCCAGAAATGATGAGACTTTGGATATTCGGGATGGGCAATTGGTGAGAATAGCAGAATTTACAGACATATCAGAGCATAAACCGCAATCCAAGTCTTCTGAAATCACGGAATAACAACACGAATCAAAACATAAAGTATAATAATGGTGCGTTATAAGATAGCATTACTTCTCAGCCTCTCACTTATTCTGGGTTGCAGCAATTCAACGGCTCCCCCTGTAGTTAGTAAGACAGCCTCGCAAACCGTCTATGGCGGAACGTGGCATAGCGGGTACTACAATTCCCGAGGGGACAATGTAAACATATGCCCGCAACTGTCTCTGTGCCGTTTCGCTTGCAAGCGCGTATTGCCGTCTTGCGTCCTCACTGGCTCGTTTAATAGCGCAATAACCTACGATAGCGAGAGTGAACGTTCCGGCCACCGTAAGACCGAGAAGAATGACATTGAGCAAATCATAAGTGTCCTTATGCTTCTCTTCCTTAGCTACCCGTTCGGAATCTTGGGCGGCATTCTTCTTTTCACGCCGTTCATACCATTCAAGAAAGACGGGCCAAAGCCTTTCAAGGTCAGAGTTTATGGCGGTATCCTGTGTCTGATTGCTCTTTACTTGTTGTGGTGCGCGTTGCCCTTCCCTGAGCGCGGCGGAATCACCACTTGGCCCTTTAACGATCTGATTCGTGGGTTGAGCAACGAAAAGCAGGATGAACAGCGTGACGAAGTAGAAGTTTCAATTTGGATAAATAAAACAGCATTCATTAAGAATGGGAGGAAGTCATGCTAAATCTATGCGTTTTAGCCGCTTCCATCTATTTTTCTTTATCGTTTCGTAAATGGATTCTGGAGGGAATTCGAGAATGTCAAAAATATCTGTGGTGTTCCGAAGATCATTTAGACTGGCTCGAAACGGGCTGCATGTTTTCTGCGCTACTAAGCGGCGGTTGTGGTGCCATCCTCTTTCGTTTGGAGCATTCGCTCTATTCTGAAATAGCGTATTCGGTGATCGTAGGTGCAGAGGTATTCCAATGCGTGATGCTCTTCTTGAAGATCGTCGTATTGAAGCGACACGCTAAGAGAAAGTGGGATGATGCCATCCGCTAATTTATCTAAAATATCTTCATCCTCTGGCAGCGGCATTGCCACGGCGGCGCTGTCTTTTGAAATAAACTCTCGAATAGATAAGTCGAACGGTGACCCCAAAACAGAAGGCTCTTCGTGACCGTGAATTTGATATAGAGATTGAGCGAGCGACGGCAAGGGAATCCCTGCTTGCTTTTGGCCTCTACATTCGCAAAGAGTTTCAAGCATTCTATCACACCAAGATTGTAACCTCTGAATTGGAGGAATGGGCATTCGGTGATAGGCTCAGGCTTGTTTTAACGGTTGGCCCGCAATATGGAAAATCGAGCTGGTCGAGCATTCTTTTGCCCGCCTATATTCTCGGAAGAAATCCAGACGCTCGAATCCTCCTGCTAAGTTACGGTGCTTCTCTTTCCAGTGACTTTAATTCTGAAGTTCAGAAGATTATGGATTCGGAAGCTTATAGGCAATTATTCCCCGGTACTGTCCTTAACAAAGAAAACGTCAGAACTCAAAGCGATAAACCTCGCCGCAACTCTGACATTATAGAAATACCGGGACATTCGGGTGCATTCGTGAATGCTGGTATTGGTGGAGCATATACCGGCAAGGGTTTTAACTACATCATACTCGATGATCTGATAAAGTCACGAGAGGAGGCCGATAGTCCGACGTATCGCGAACAAACGGACGCTGCCTACACGGATACCATTAAGACGCGCCGTGCGAATGATAAGGCTAAGATTCTGATTCTGAACACCCGTTGGCATTTGGACGACTTGACCGGTAGGAGGCTCAGGGCGGCTCAACGGAACGCTCTGATAGACCAATGGAAGGTGGTCAACCTACCGGCGCTCCTAAGCGATTGTAAAGACCAAGAGGCCGAACGATGGAAGTTTCCAACAGGGCAAGAACCGGGTAAAGAGGTGTTGTGGCCTGAACACTTTTCATGGAAGGATGTAGTCTCATCTAAGACTGAGAATCCTTTCAATTTCTCGGCTCAGTATATGGGTACGCCCATAGCACGGGAGGGCAATGTAATAAAGCGAGCATGGTTTCCAACGAATCCTCTTTTCGACTACAAGAAAGAGCACCGTCCCGCATGTTTGTATTTTGACATAGGCGGTTCATCCCAGCCAACGGCAGATCGGACAGTCGGAACGGTTGAGGCTCAGATACCAGGCGGCGATTATCCCAAGACCATGCTCTTACACCAGATGTCCGGGCAATGGGATGGCGACAAGCGGGATGATGAAATGGAGAAATACTCCGTTGCTGTCAATGAGTTCTTTCCCGGCATTCCGATTTACTTAGAGAATACATTCGGTCTGGCTAAAGACGTAGCTCCAGCAATTCAAAGACGGCTGTTATCTAAGGGTTTGAACGTGCAGTTGGACACCGTTCGAACGCCTAAGTTTGCAAGAGCCGAACCGTTTTTATCCAGCGCAAGAGCCGGGCGTGTTGAGTTGTACGAAGGAACGCTTTTCGAGTCATTAGGTTTTCCGAATTGGCAAGAAGAGTTTCTTGATGAGTTAACACAATTACAACAAAGAGAGACTCCGCGCGGCCCTGAGTTCTTTAACGGCCATGATGATCGGCTCGATTCGCCAGCTGGTGCGTTCAATAAGTTGACTCAGCCTGTTCAGCCAGATTATTTTTCTCGCAATTAAATGATCGAAAACGCGGAGTATGAAGAGATCAAAGACGTAAATCAAAACACGTCGATTCGTATCCGCCCCATGAAGGCGGAAGAGGTGCTGGCTACACGGGCAAAGTCCAACATCGTTACTGCGAACGCTATGGTAGACGGCTCTATGCCGCTCTATCCAGCATTTAATAACCTGCTCGTTCGTGACCCAACTACCCTTCAATATGCGAATGAAGGTTACTCCCGCAACAGTCTCATCTTCAACATTCTCACACGTCGCGCTCAGGCTGTCCACCAGGCTAAGTTAAAAGTTTACAAGAAAGATGCGGACGGTGAAAAAGGCGACCCGCTGCCTTATTCTGATTATCAGAAGCTTTTAGACCGCCCCAACCCGTACATGACCGCAAGGGTATTCTGGCAAACAGGCGAGCTTTATGTTTGTGTCGGTGGAGTTAACTTTGTAAATAAGGTCAGAGATGAATATGGTGTTGTAAAATATCTCTATCCCTACCACCAATCGCAGGTGAACTATATTCAGGGTTCACAGCAATGGATAGATGGATACGTGTATGATAACGGTGCTGGTTATCGTAGGTCATTTACAACGGAAGAGATGTTCGAGATTAAGTTTACCAGCGTAAACTTTTTCTATCCGTTCAAGGCGATTAGTCCGATGCTGTCCCTACTGAAGGAGGTCAACGTAGATAATCAGCGCGGGGAGTTAGAGGTTGCGTTACTACAGAACGGCGGTGTTCCATCGTTCGCTATTTATCCGGGCGATACTATTTCGCCTATGACGGGCGATCAAATTGATACTGCTATTGAAAAGATAATTAGCAAGATCAATGGGCGGAACAGGGGTAAGCCGCTGTTGATGAACCCGAATTACAAAGTGGAGAAGATCGGCTATTCTCCGAAGGACATGCTCCTGACTGACTTTGCGAAGATACCGGAGACGAGAGCTTGTCTTTTACCCGGAACCGGAATTATTACGCGGCGCGGAGTGGTGGCGATTGAGCAGGTCGTCCCCGGAGATTACGTAATTAGCCATAAGGGTATTTGGCGCAAGGTAACAGAATCTCTTACGAATCCCAACCGACCATGCGTCGAAGTGCAATCCAGTTTCGCGTCCCTGTTCGCAACAGAAGATCATCCGGTTTACGCAGCACGCATCTCTCAGAATCGAGGCCATAAATGCAACGTGGATTCGTTCGGATGGCTGGGAGCGGGCGCGTTGAAACCAACCGGAATTCGCGGCGAATGCAATGGTCTTGTAATTCCGAAGCTTCGACCCGGTGCAAAAGACTACCTCGAAATCCTTCCGCTTATAAAGCAGAACCGGTTTCCGCTCAAAGAAAAAGACGGGAAGCTTATCGGCGCACACCCCGGAACCCATATCATTCCCGCACGAATTCCATACAGCTACCAGTTCGGGAGGTTGTTCGGATTCTATTTGGCGGAAGGGAGTAGCGCTGGCACGCGCATAGAATTTGATTTCAATAAAAACGAAACCGAATATCATTCAGAGGTTATCGCCGCACTCAAAGATATATTTCATTTGCCCGCAAAGATGCGAGAGTGCCGAACCGCCATGAGGATAACCGCGCAGCATCCTGCGCTGGCGCAGCTCTTCAAATGTGGCAATGCTCATACCAAAATGCTACCGGAATGGGTTTGGATCGCAACGGAAGAATTCTGGCGCGGCATGTTGAGTGCATGGAGTGACGGGGACGGCAATACCACAAAGAAGTGGAAGCGCACTCGCATAACTACCGTGAGTAAGAATCTCGCATGGCATATGAGATTAATCGCAATCGCACTTGGAAAGAAGGCGGGACTTACTGCCGATCACCGCGCCGCATGTTATCTTGAGGGGCGATTGATGCCGGAAGGAATAAGCTACGTTGTTCAATTCCAAGAAAGCGATGAGCCGCGTTATTCGAAATTTCTTCCACATAGTGACGGGTTAGTGACGAAAGTGAAATCTATTAAGGGAATAGATTACTCCGGGCCAGTTTATAATTTGGAAGTGGAGCAAGACCATTCGTTCTTAACCGAGTCCGGTGTGGTGCATAATTGCGCTGTTTATGGTGTTCCCGCTGGATATGCTCAGACATTGATCGGTTTGGAGCACGCCGGAACATACGCGAACAGAGAGACAGACAAGCGTTCGATGTTTGAGGATACGATTGTCCCTGCATGGGGCGCGTATGCCGAGGATATTATGGCGGGCATGGCGGGAGAGATGTTCCATGATGGAATAAAAGCCGATGATTGTATCGTGGAATTTGATTACTCCAAGTTACCCGCACTCATGGAGTCCAATGACAAGGTTCTTGGTGCAACGGTTAAACTTTGGATGGCGAACATGCTGCCACTAAATGCCGCCCTTGCTAAACTTGGTGAAGACCCGCTCGATGAAAGTGATCCTAAAGCGAATCTTTACTACACTGAATTAACGGGGCTTCTCGGCGAAGAAGCCCCACCGCCCGCACTCGTTATTACTCCACCCGCTGTTCCAATACCGAATGAAGGCGAGCCAGACGAAAGCGAAACGACCTGAACGCCGTATCTCTGTAAAAGAATATGCGGCCATGAAAGGACTCGATCAGTCCACGATTAACCGCCAGATAAAAGCGGGGCTTATTCGCGCCGAACAGATTGCTCCGGGTTATCGGATTGAGATAATTCTATAGTTTGCGTTTCTTGCGTTTCTTGAAAACCCCTAATTAATCTTAGCTTTCTCGGCTTTCTTTGCTATGCCGAGAGAAGTTCAGCGTCCCTCAACCGAACGTTTAACATTAGCACTCACTGAGTTCCAAGTGACGGATGACGGCGCGGGTACATGGAAAGGCTATGCTAATACATTCGGATTCTTAGATAACAATTACGGCGGTATTAATATACCGGGTTGTTTTCAAAGTTCCACTTCTGATTTCTTGCGGGACGGTTTTGTACCCGACTCTCACGGTGCTGCTACTGGATTTGAATACACAGTCTTAGGTGCTTATGGTTATCCAACGGTTGCTCGAGAGGATGCAAAAGGTCTTTACTTTGAAGGGGCATTCCACAGTGACACCGAAGCACAGGTGCTCCGAACCCGAATGCAAGAACGTGCAGCCGCGGGAAAATCCGTTGGAATGTCAATCGGATGGCAAACAACAAAGTCCTTCCGAATCTTCCCCAAAGAATACGCCACTCAACTCCCCCAATACTTAGCACCACAGTTTTTAGAACAGGGAATGAAGGACGCGCTTGATTGGCCTTCCATCTTGATTAGGCAAGAATGCCAGCTCATCGAAACGTCGCTGACTTTAACTCCGGCAAACACTGCTTCGCTTGTAACCGAAATTCAAACTATGAAGCCCATTGAAAAACAAGGCAAGTATCTCGATGTAGATACCGCATTGGGTCTATCACAAATCACGGTATTGCTCAATGAGTTATTCTATGGAATAGCTTATGATGTATTTTGTGACCCCGTTCCATCCACGGAGAATCGCGCTGTTTGGATCGGAGCCTTAGCGGAGTTCTCGGATTACTGCCTGAAGATTTACGATGCTTACATAGTGGCAGAAGCAGCAGAAGGCGAGCCTATGAACGATGAGGCCAGCATAAGCGCCGCTCAATTCTTCAGAGAGAATTTTGTCAACCCAAAGATTTTAACAGCTCCGGGAGAACTCGGAACCAAGCAACTCGCCGCGCACGCCATGTTCGTGCTAAAGCGATTCGTCGAACGTGAAACCTCGCTTGCCGAATATCGCGCTCTTAAAAAACAACGTGGCGTATTAGCCGGGAAGGTTGTATCGCAGCCTAATCATGATGAACTGACGACGGTAACTGATTCTCTCGAAGAAGAGATGAAGAGCCACCAGTCAACCATGAAAGAGTGCGTGCAATCGCTTAGGGATTTCCTTGCGAAGTTCGATCCCAAATCTAATACAGCCAACGCAGACGATGTCAATTCACGGCAAAAAAAGCTGCGAGCAATTCGCATGAAGCAATTTGCCATAGATAATAATTAACAACATGGATTTACTTACAGCGAATAAATCAGAGCTCGGTGTTCAACTGAAAAAGAACATTGATGAGATTAATGTTCTTGCTGCGAAAGCCGACCCGACCGAGGATGATCTCACGCGGGCGCAGACTTTGAGCACGGAAAACGAGAGTATTAAGGCCCGTCAGAATACATTGGGCCGCACGCTTCAGCTTGCTACACTTGCAGCGGGCAATCAAAAGCCAACAGCTTCGACAGGTGACGGTTCGTTGCCTATTGCAAACGTGGAGAGACGGTTTGCACAGCCTAAATCAATCGGTGTTCTAAAATCATTCTTTGATGATCGTGAAGTGCTTCATAAAAATGGCAGCACCACACGAATGAGTGCCGAACAACGAGCTTATGATCTCGGCATGTTCATGCTTGGTGCTATTGTACAGGAGCCAGTTCAAAAGGCCAAGTACATGCAGGCTTCGATGGATAAAGGTTATGAATACCTTACCATGAATGAAGGTGCGGTTGGCGCAGGTGGTTACTTAGTACCGCCTGAGTTCTCGGCTGACTTTATTTACCTGCAACAGTATTATGGTGTTGCGCGTAAATACATGCGCAATGTTTCGATCTCTACCAACGATTACCGCCAGCCACGTTTGAAGAGCGGCGTTACGGTAGCATGGGAAGGCGAACTCGCAACGATTGGAAGTTCACAGCTTACCATCGACCAAGTTCAGATTCTCTTAAAGAGACTCAGCGCACTTATTCCATTCTCTAACGAACTCAATGCAGATTCTATTATTGGTCTTGTGGACTGGATCGTTAAAGATTCCGTTCGACAAATGGGCCAGAAAGAAGATGATGCGGCGTGGAATGGCGACGGCAGCTTAAAATATGGTAATATCACAGGTATCATACCCGGCCTGCAGGCCATAGGTTCGAATAAAGGCGTAGTGCTTCAGACAACCGGTACAGCGTGGACTGCTGTTGTAACGGCTGACATTGAAGATTTAATGGGTGCTCTCCCGCAATTCCCCGGAATGAATCCAGCGCTTATCTGCTCGAATCAATACTATCGCAAGGTATTGCGTAAGCTCATCGTGACTTCACCGGGTACGCAGCTTATGCAATTGGAGGAAGGTAGCGATGGAAGCAAGTTCATGTCATCTAATCCGCAGTTTGACGGAACGCGAGTTATTATTTCGCAGGCCATGCCAGATACGGACGCGGGAACAGGCACGATGTCTCTTCTTTATGGCGACATAGAGTTTAGCTCTACATTCGTTTCAAAGGGCGAGTACACCGTGTTCCAAGCTAATCAAGGCGATACGATGGTTGCGACTAATACCAGCGTTGTTCGCATTGATGAACGTGTCGGAATTGTAAATCATGAATTAGGCTCCTCGTCCCTTGCGGGTGCGGTGGTTGGCCTCCAAGCTAATTAATAAGGAGTTATTATGTATTCAGGACAAGATGTAAAAAAGATTAACCATGCTCCGCCCGCTGCCATTGTTAATACTGGCAGCGTAGCATTGCTCACGCCCGGCTATATTGATACTCAGGGATACGGAAGTGTATTCTTTGAGATTCAATTAGGCGCGACGGATATTGCGCTCACGGCATTATATGTTGAGGAATGCGATACTTCGGGTGGTTCCTATACCATCATTCCCGGTGCAGACTTTAGCGTTCTACCGCTAACGTTACCCGCCGCAACGGATGATAATAAGCAGTATGGAGTGCTTGTTCCGGTAAACGGACTTCGTAAACGCTTTATGAAGCTTATTGCGACGTTCGGCACTGGCAGCGCAGGGGGCTTCCTAACGGCTCAGGCTCGCTTAGGTAACCCGAACAATGCTCCGTACGATGGTACGACTCAGGGTTATGCTCAGTTCGCTCAGGTAGTAGGATGAATTAAGTAATGCCGGGGAGCAATCCCCGGCTATTATATGCCGCAATCAACCTATGCCAACACTGTCTTTTGTACGCCGCCTGATGTAAGGCAGCGGTTGAAGACACCCGGTAAAGTATTGGCGGCGACGGAAGGCTCTCCGAATCTCGATAGTTTAATTCAGGAAAAGATTGATCTGGCGAAAGACATGATTCGTCAAGACCTGATAAATTATTTGCAGGAGAAAATTCCGGGTAAGATAAGTTCGATGCTTGCTTTTAAGCGTTCGCAAATGAACGCTATGCAAAGCGATTTTTCGAGAACGTTGGAGTTGTTGGATAGAGGAACCGGCTCGTGGAATTATCCGAGTTATGGTTATGTGACGTTCGAGGGTCTGTTTTATTCTGTAAATAATCATCAGACGTTCGGACAGATACCAGTATTACGGATTAACTATGGGCCACCTACGAGCGGGGCACAGGGGACATTCGCAGGCCTTGCTATTAACGGCGACCTGTTGGGTGATATTCGTTTTGGCAATCTTTATATAAATAGAGAGGTTGACGATCCGCCCGTGAGCCCAGTGTGGAGTTTATTCCTTCCAAGTGACGGAATAAATTACTTGCTTAATCCAGCGGAGCTTAAACACGCTTCTGTTTCAAGGGCAATCCATGAAATGATAATTGATGCTACGTGGCGCAACATGGCAGGCTCTGAACAATTGGTAGAAAAAGGCGCGAAGAATTGGGGAATAGACTTTTGGTTTGACGAGTATAAAAAAGATTTGGCCAGGGGTCTTTCTTGTCTCGACATAAACATTTCAGGCTCAGGTCTAATGAACGATTGGATGCGAGGAATTACACGAAGTGAGGTAGTAATATGCGGATGAAATTTATATTAGCGGCTCTGCTCCTTATTTCGGCAAGGAGCTACGGGCAGCTTGGTGTAAGTAGTGGCGGAACTGGCCGCACTTATACATCTCCTTATGGAATTCTGATTGGTGGAACAATCACGAGCGATCCAATGCAGCAGGTATCCGCAGGCGACTCCCTGCAAGTGCTACAAAGCCTCGGCGCAGGGCATTTGCCCGTCTGGTCGTCACTGGCAAGCCCTGTTTATTTATCTTACACCGGCACTCTCAGTACACCGATTCAGCTCAGTGTCTTACGTGGTGGAGTTACGGTGCAACCGGGGAGCCTAAGCGGCGCTCGTCCCTATTCAGTAGATACCGGTGTTGCTCTTTATGGAATTACATCAAATTACGATGAGACGGTGACGGGTGTCACGCTTTCGAACGTTACTTATATCGGCACGGGAGGCTTCACATTTAGCCATGATTCACTGCTCGCCACGCTTGATATTACGCCTGTTATAAATATAGTGAGTTCTTTTCATCCGTTCGCCGATCCGTTGATTGTAGTGTTGCGCGGTCAGTCTTTGAAGTATATAGGTGGCGGTTTTGATGTAACAGATTTAGCCGGTGTAGATACATTCGATTTCCCTCAACTTACTGATGTAATTGACGGTGGCTTTGATCCCGGCACTTGTCCGTCATTGGTATCAATGAGTTTTCCAAAGTTTGCTCACTTATACGGCGGCGGCTTTAACGTTTCAACCTGCATATCTTTAAGGCGAATTAGCCTTCCGGCATTTGTATTCTGTCGCGGTCTTTTCAATCCAAGCAGTAACGATCTTTTGGATTCCATGTATTTCCCATTATTTGCGGTTATTGCGGGCGGGGGATTTAGTCCCAGCAATAATCCGTCGATTAAAGTAATGCACTTTCCTTCGATGAAAGATATTGAGGGAGATATTCAGCCGCAAACAAACGTCTCGCTTACAACGATAATTTTTGACAGCCTTCAAATCGTAAATGGCAGCATTGAGCCGAGCCAAGATACCTCGTTGCGGTCTGTTCTAATTCCGAGATTAGCGCGGTGTCAAGGAATAGACTTGTCGAATGTAAGTCAGAGTGCTTCCGGTCAATATTTGGACACAGTCTGCTTCGGTATTTCAGGAATACTGAAAGATGTAGAAGGCGACATTATTTTATCGAACAATGCCCTTTCGGTCGGCACGGTGAACAAGATACTGCATGACTTGGTATCGCTTGATGGAACTGGCGGAACAGTCCTTTGGGGTGCGGGCAGGACGCTTGACATCTCGGGCGGTTCGACGGCGGCTCCTTCGGGACAGGGCATTGTAGACGCAGTGACTTTAACTGGGCGTGGTGCAACGATAACAACGAATTAATGATATTCGTAACAAGCGATAATGGCGATGATAGGCTTCCAATTTGACACCCGTGAATTACGCCAGACCATTCGAAGAATCGAGGGGATGCGAATCGCACTGCCTAAGATTGCGGGTGAAGAGATCGTAAAACAGATAAACGAATATGCGGACAGCGGAAGAAATCCAGACGGCTCTAAATGGCAAAAGCTTAGTCCCGAATATGCGAAACGCAAACAGGTATTAGTTGGCAATCAAAAGGCGAACAAACTGCTAACGGGTGGACTCAGAAAAAGCATTACAGTGCAAGCCCGGAATTTACTTATAGCGCCAGACGAATCACATATCCCGCAAGCGCAGGGTTTAGAAAAGCTGAGAAAGTCTTTTGATGTAGCTCAACCTACCTCAGATAACATCGAACGGCTGTTCGTGAATTGGTGGAATAATATATTCAGATAGTGCTACTTGACCAGAATAACTTCGGATCGGCGTTCATTGCTATACCTAAGATGGTAGAAGTTTTCCGTGCTCAATTGGAAGGGGCGCAAGGAGTAGTAACGAAGTTGAATCAGTCCGTTGAATTAGCGGACAGTGTTTTGAAGGACGCCATAAATGGGAAGCCGTTGGAGTCTATGCTTCCCTGCATTCGCATAGCGTGGACGAATCAGACGTTACTTGTTCCCGGTTCGGGCGGAGTATTAAATTCGAACGTATTGCTGCATTTGTTTTTCTTGTATGATTACGGAGTTCCGTCTTTGGATGTAGCTCCCATGGAATTTTCTTCATTACGAGAACAGCATATCGCATGGAATCTGGAATATCTAAAATGGCAACGTGTTGGCCCGAATAGCACTATTGGATTTACTGACGCGCAACGCAAGGATGACGCAGGTCAAACATTCTGGTGGTACCCACCGGACGGCACGGGTCAAGATGCTCCGTTGCAGCATGAGGTACCGTTCGATATTTTTAATGTAGTTACAAGGATGAGTCCCGGTTTCGCATGCACGCGGCTTGATCTCAGGGTAGAAGTTAAGAACCATTGCACTTTTAATTCATGAGGACACGGGAGCAATATCAGTTAAACGGTACGGGCATAGGGACATGCCTGCTTATGGTGCAGTGTGGAATCGGTGACGATATCTGCGCTATGCCCGCCGTCGCTTCACTGAAAGGCCTGATAACGATCTACACGCACCATCCAGACCTTTGGGCGGCGCTCAACGTGACAGTCGTTACCGTGAAGGCTGACAACATGACTTGCTCTAATGGCGAGTATTTATTGCCAGACTGGGATAATGCGCACCTCACAAAGTTCGAGAGAATTTTCAAGCTTAATAATTGGGGCGGTTGGGAAGATGATGAGCAAGGGTTTAATTCACGCCCACGCTTCGAACAGCTTGCAGATTTATTGGAGGTGAAATTAAAGCCGTTCGATTTTAAGGCCGCGCTGAATGTACAGAATTCTGAACAAAAAGATTATACGCTGCTCGCAGTCGAATCGAACGAACACTGGCGCTCTTTGCCCAGCGCAAGGGACACGCTCAATGCGTTGCGTCTTACGGGTGAAAAAGTAGTCTGGCTAACAGAGTTTCCGAACAGCCGCCCGGAAGCACGCCGGTGTAAAACATGGGCAGAGCTTTTGGAGACGGTTGCAAGTGCAAGACGAGTAATAGCCGTGGACAATGGCATTGCCCACATAGCAGCCGCGCTTGGTAAGCCGCTTACAATCTTAGGCGGCATGACAAATGTCCGTGATATATTCTCACAGTACGGAAATCCATTCGAAACAATTCAGGCACCATTCGACGAGTGTCAATCGCCTTGTTATCGGAATCCTTTACGGGGTTTTGGCCGTGGACTACGTGGGAAGTGCTGCGGGGTCTATGATTCGCCACGGTGCATGGAGAGCATAACGCCGCATGAGATACTGCTTCCTACGCCCAGAGACCGGCAGATCGAAAGGAAAGCGCCTCAAAAGCAAGCCATAACGGGTGCTGGGAAGCTGCATGTAATGCAGAGTCTATTTGATTCGAATGTGCCCGGAGCCGTCGCGGAACTTGGTGTTTATCAAGGCGGATCGGCCAAGGTGCTTGCATTCGCTTTTCCAGACCGGCCGTGCTTGCTGTTCGACACCTTCGAAGGTATTCCGTTTAAGGGTGAGAGTGACACTCACGATGTCGGTGAGTTCTCGGCGAGCATGGAAGAAGTCCGCGCCGCACTCGAGGGTTATCCCAACGTGACATTCGTTAAGGGCGTGTTCCCGGATACGGCAAGCCCTTACAAAGATTTGAGATATGCATTTGTATATTTAGATGCAGACCAATACCAGTCCACTAAAGATGGACTGGAGTTTTTCTGGCCGCGAATGAGTCCGGGTGGAATAATTGCGCTTGATGATTATCGTTGGCCGCAATGTCCGGGTGTAGAAAAGGCGCTGTTGGAATTTGGGATAGAGATACACTCGCCAGTCCCATATTTTGCATTTATCAAAAAAGGTTTAATTACATAGGAGCAATAATTTATGCCACATCGTGAGTCATTCGCAGATATTCAGGGCGGGAGGCCAATAGTATTCGGAGCCGTGCGCGGGCACTTGCTTAATGATGCTACTCAGTCATGGGTAATGGGCGTGTCGAAGTCTATCGAGTCGGACTTCGCGGCTATTACTCGAGCTGACGGCGGCATGGAGCCGTATGTAGACGGCCGTACCGTTAAGATTAAAGTAACGTCTTTTCAGGATACCTATCCCGCAATCAAGCGGGCTATTCTTTGGTGTCGCGCCATGCACACCGTCGTAGTAGAATATGGTGAGGACTTCTACAATTTTGTAGCTCCGTACGATTTGGGAATGGAGTTAACCATTGAAGTGTCTGGCGGTACGGACGTTACGCTGATTTTTGAGTTCAGCGGCAAATGTACTAAGGCTCAATGGGCCGTAGTACGAGCGGCAACGGCAGCGGCGATAACCGGCTCAACGGGCGGTCTTTCGATCTCCGGACTAACACAGGGAACGTGGACGGATGACGAGTATGGCGCTCCGGGTTTTGAAGGTGTTTATTACGGAACGGGCGATCTTGCAACGGATGATGAGCTGGGCTTGAAAGAACAGGCTGGGACCAAACTCAACATCAAGATCGCAAAGACTGGAGACACGCTTCAATTGCAACCGATCACTCAGCGCGTTGAAATAAAAAATACATTCGCTATATTCGAGAACATGAGTGCGGACTTCGGTCGTATCGAAGCGATTGAAAACACGGAAAAAGTTATTACGGCCGTTCTTAGCCAAGGCACTACATTCGTGTTTAATAAGTGTACCAAGTTCGCATCTGGGGCAAAGTTCAACGATACGACGGGGCTTATGGAGATAAAAAACGAAGGTTCCACATGGCTCGATCCGGTGAATGCTACACCCGTGAACGTGGAATTCGATGATGATAACAAGATTATCACATTCAACAAACAGGGCGCAATAGGTCTGCCATGATAATTCAAGAAGTTAACGGGGAAGCTCGCCAGATTTTCGATCTCGGCGACTTCCCCTTTCACGCACCGATAAAATTGGGCGCCGGTTATCGCCGTCGTATTGAACTGGCAAAAGCAAACGGAGCTATAGATTCCGGTGCCCTTGCTCTTGCTATGAAGGCCATGAGTTCGCGCAAGAAGCCGAATGGAATGCCTGAGCAGAAATGGCAGGAACAGATTAAAGACGAGGCCATCGAACTCATTGCTTCTGGTATTGATATGAAGAGTGTTGACCTCGATCTTGCTGTTTTGGAGGCGCTCTTAACTCCAATGCTGGATTCTCCGTCTGTTAAACAAGCCTATATGGAATCCGCGACGGAGGAACAGGTAAAGGCTGTTATAAATTTTTCCGAAGGTCTTGCGAGCGACAAGACCGAAATAGAGCAAGAGCAAACTTCCACTGGGACGGATACGGTGGAAGAGCCGGTGGTCGTTCCCTCAAAGCGTACGTCCCGCCAGCGTACCAAGGTTTAGCTGTCATTGTTTCGAATGCAGGCGGTGAATCGTTCGATGAGTTTCTAAAGAGTTATCGGTCTGCGTTCGAAACCGAACAGGATGAACTCGAAGAGATCATGTTCCTTCGAAACGCGCTTGCTGCAAAGTCGAAAGACGAAACGGAAGACACTCGCAAACCGCCTAAAAGATAATGGGACAGACCGCAAAGTTCGGGATCGTAACTACAGTCGATGATGCGGCCATCGCGAAGCTCGTAAAAACTCTCACGTCCCTTCCTGATATTTCCAAGCTTATCTCTAAAGCATGGGATGATGTTGCCCCGAAAGTTAAAGCTGCCACGGAAAAAGTCCAGTCTGTTGTTGAGGAAGGTGAGAAAAAAATCACCACTGCAAAACAGCAAAGTAACGAGCGCGTGGCCGCACTCCTTGCTGACCGTGTTGCGAAGGAAGAAAAGACAGCGAAGCAAGGGCTGTCTATTTCTGAGGCAGCGGATCGTTCGAGCGTTGCCTCTACGGCGCAATACGCGAAGCTAAAGGCGGAATATGAAAGTAAATCTCTTGATGAGATACGCTCGAAAATAATGGCGTTCGAAGAGCAGACCAGAACATTACGACGTGCTCGCGCCGGTGAAGAAGATGTTGCAATAAAGAAAGAACTTCAGGCTCGCACCAACTCGATAAATACCGAACTTCAACTCTATCGCTCTTTAGAGAAAGAAAAGATAGGCCGTACATTCTCCGAGCAGATGGAGCGGCTTGGACTGGATAAGAAGACCAATATTGAAATAACAAGTCTTCTCAAAAAGCAAGCGGAAGACTTTGCCGTTCTTCAGCGACAAATGACAGTCGCTCAATCGGCAGAAGAGCGTAAACGGATCGAGTCTGAAACAGAGGCATTAAAGACAGAAACGGCGGCCGTTCAAAAGGAAGCTGAACGTAGGAACATAGTAGAGTCTAAAGGAGGAGGCAAAGAGGGTAAGGGCGGCATGGCTATGGGGGGACTCCTTGCAGGCGGAGCAATAGCCGCTGGCATTGGAATGCTTGACTCGCTCAAAGCTCACGCAGAAGAAGCGAGAGATGCTGACGTTAAATTACAGGAAGGACTTTCTGCAACAGGGGGAGATGCAAAAAAGAATTTCGAGGAAGCCAATAAATCGGCACAGGTTTTAGCCGAGCGATATAAGATGACCGGTACGGACGTAAAGTCTGCTATGGCCACCGTTGCGGGCTTCACGAATAAAACCGGAAAGGATTTAGAGCAACTCACTAATTCAGCGATAGTTCTTGCAAAGCAACATGGCATGTCCGTTGAAATGGTTGCGAAGACTCTTGCCAAAGGTACGGATGCCGAGGTTGCGGCTACAATGACAAAGCTCGGCATTGTGGTTGACAAGAGCATGACCGCTGAACAGCGTATGGCGCTTGTCAATGCAAAGGCTGCAACCGCTCAGGCGGGCGTTGTTGCCGCGTCTAATGATGGTCTGGGTAGCATGGATCATATGATGAGCGTCGTATCCGAAGGCATCGGACGGGCCGCTACGGGCGTGATTAACGTCATGACTCCGCTCTTCGATATTCTTAGCCCGGTTCTACAAACAATTGGGGATGTTTCCGGTTCTATCGTTGAAATGCAGGGGCCGGTTGCAACGGTTATAAAAGTAGTAGCGGGGCTTACACTCGGACTTATCGCCTTCAATGTAGCGATGGAAGCGAGCATTGTTCGCACAACGATTGACACTGCGAAAAAAGGATTACAGGCGGCAGCTACTATGGCTGTCACTATCGCAACGAACGTCGCGGCAGCTGCTACCTCTGTATGGTCTGTGATACAAACAGCATTCAATGCAATCATGGCGCTTAATCCAATTGCCCTTGTTGCCTTGGCTATCGCTGGGCTTGTTATCGGAATAATCGCTGCGTATAATCATTTCAAGATCGTAAAAGACACAGTTGATTCCGTATGGGGTGCAATTAAGAAATTATGGGACGGAGTTGTTTCTCTCGGTTCGGGGCTTCTTAAATTGTTGGGCATCACCAAGGACACGACGGCAGAAGAAGATAAAGCGGCGGCGGCATTGGTCGCGACAAAAAAAGCTGCCGAAGATTTGAGCGATTCCTATAGCAGGTTGTCGGATGAACGTAAAAAGCAGACCGATGACATTAAGCAATTCCAGGGCGAGGCAGAGCAATTCGTTCGTGAGATCGATGAGAAGCTCGCTGGTAGCCGAGCGCGGGCGGCTGGCGAAACGGATGAATACCTCAAGAAGATACGGGCGCAATGGGTAGCTGGCTCAAAGGCTAAGTCCAAAGATTTAGATGAGATGGAGGCCGCCGATCATAAGCGCGATCTTGAACTCGGCATAGCTGTTGACAACGATAAGAAAAAAGGCAAAGACACTGCATATCAAAAAGCCAAAGAACAGGAAGAAAAGAATTATGCCGAAGCGCGGGTTAAGCTTGAAACAAAACAAATAGAGGAACATGAGTCCGAGTGGAATTCTAAGGCTCAACTTTTGGAGTTAGAGAAAAAACACGCTAAGGATAAACTCGATGTTCAGGAAAAGTACAAGAAAGATCCCGCAAAAGAAAAACTCGATCTACTGAAAGCGAATGATGCCATAGAAAAGAATTATCGAAGCGGTGAACAGCAGGATTCCATGCTCGCCGCGAAAGAAGAATCCGATAAGGAGACGGAGCAGCAACAAAAGAATTACGACGAACAACTCGCCGCGTTAAAGAAGCACGATGAGGATGAGTTCGCTGAGACGAAGCGAAAGGTTGACCAGCAAAGGACTGACATGGTCGAGCAGGTCAAGTTCTTTACGGGGCCGATTGTGCAGGGGTTCAGCAAAGCATTGAATACTGTATTTGCGGGCGTGAATCGTATCACTGAGGCATGGTCTAAATCTAAGAATATAGCAGTAAGTGCATTCGGGGATATGGCAAGCGGCTTCGTGAAGATGCTTGAACAAATGATCGAAAAGCTAATTGCTTTCGGAGTTGTTTATGAGACGCTGAATATCATTACAGGCGGTGGGGCATCGGCGATTTTGGCGGCACTCGGAATGGCGACTGATATTAAGGGTGCTCTTGGTATTCCCGGCCACGCTTCCGGCACTGATAATTCACCCGGTGGAGCATTCTGGCATGGTGAGAATGGCCCCGAGCTTTACATCGAAAAGCCCGGCTCAATGGTTATACCTAACCACCAAATAAATGTAGGTGGAGGCAGTCAAGATTTCGGGCCAATGCTTCACGCTCTCAATCGCTCGAATCAATTGGCAGAACGACAAGTCGCGCACTTAGATAGTCTGCAACGCAACTCTGCACCGGGTTATGGCTCTTCTCAGTCGCTCTACAATTTAACGCGCGGGCAGAATCAGGCATTCAAACAGGTAAATCGCAGACAGCTGAAGTGAGCTTTACTCCGTTCAAGCAATTTATCTTCCCGCCCATACAGGGCGCAGACGGTCACGCCTTTAGTGTCCGAATCAATAAAGGAATGCGGGGATACGACGGTCAGCAGAACGGATATACAACAACGCCTTCACAGATTATTTCACTCGATGGCGCTCTGTTGCCCCTTAACATTGGAACATTCGAACGGGGAATGCACGACATTCAAGGCGTGCCCATTGTACCGAAAATCGAAGTTACCCTGAACGATGTATTTTCTTTCGATGGAATATCCAATGACGTACCTGTTTCTTACGATTTATTCTCCGATCTCTCATCTCTGCTGGACGAAATCTTCGATGATGATTCTATCATATACGAGCTATATATCGATGACTGGCTGAACGGGACTATATTCGAGATTTGGTTTTGTGGGGATGTAGATGTAAACTCCTTGCCGATTCTGCACAAGACTATAGATGGCGAAGGAACGGCAACGGTTCACAGACAGCAAGAATATACGATCACTGCAAATTTTGTCATTGAAAGATTCACGGCAAACAAGAATCTTGATTATACGCCGTCCGGTGATAATGTTATTGCAACCCCCGGATCTATATACGATTTTGCTTATGCTTTTAAGATAAGTGGAAACCTTGCTATTTGGCAGGGCGGTGCAGCGGGAGTTACGAACGATGCACTCATTTGTGGCAGTGCTCCGAATGTTTCGGGAAGCGGCGGTATGGCGTTCGGAATCACTGGCCCGGCGGGTTCGGGCATGGTAGTTGGGTATCTTTGGAAACCGAGTATATACAGCAATATATTCAATCTTTCAATCGCTGCACTTGCCGATACGATTGCGAAATATGGTGGTCTGGCCGGGGCGAGTATAGATACGAACATGATGTTCGATCTATACTCACAGTCATTCGTGAGCGGGCCTCCGAGCACGCTTACATTACAAGCAGGGCGCGGCGGTGGAGACTGGGGCGATATTTATGTAAATGCGAACTTCCTGTTTGGGAATGGAATAACTATTCTGAATTCTTTTTATGGTGCTGGAATATCCTTAACCGGGACTGACAGCGGTGGAGTTATCCATCTCACAGGCACATTCTATGATTTGAACCCTATCTACTTTGTAGGCACGGATGTAGGTGGAGCAATCCAATTCGTGCAATGCCAGTCCGACTACTCAACTCCACAAGATTCCTATGGCGGTGCTCAACTTGGATTTAGCGGTACAATCTCAGGCGGTGTCGTAAATGTTAGTGGCGGCATAGGTGGAAGTTCTGTTGGCATATTCGGTACACTCTCCGGTACGGCTCTCGCTCTTGCGGGCTCAGGGCCGTTGCTCTTTAACTGGCCGTCTACGATCGGCCCAGCTGAGAATGTAATTACACTCGCGGCATGGATAGCCATGCAAACGGGAACATGGGTAGATTCGAGCATAGATGTTGATGGTAATATAACAATGTATTACAGGGCGCGTCGCACACGTTTACCGGCTGATGGCGGGCCTCCCTTGTTTGCGTTCACTAATATCAGCATTGATGACGAACCTTTAATTAGCGGTTCGAATGAAGACCCCAGTGAGATTTCGCAGTCTTCAGTTACCGTCCAATGCCGGGGAAATAATCTCGTGCTCATGGCGGGGCCAGACCCCGGAAACGCCCTTGCTCTCACGATGCCGTTCCAATGTCATAAATTCGGAGCTTATGTTTCGAGCACCCGGTCTAATCCAGACGGTGACCCTGTATTCTACAACCCCTGCAATGACATAAACCAAACAAAAGAACAGTGGTGGGATCGCTCTCAGCCGTGGGGTGCTCCACAGGGTATGTGTATTACGGTCGATGCTAAGATTGCCGATGTTGGGTCTGGCAGAGCTGGCGAGAACGACTACAACGTAACAGCCGATCCGGGTACCGCTATTCCAACTTCTATCGGTTGGGTTGCTTCGCCTCTTTTATTTTGGAGAAATACCGGAACCGATATTTTCCCTGTTGGCGAAGCGAGCATTCCATCTACAACCGCACTCTATGCCATAGCCGCCATACTCCCCGCTGAACTCCCGCTTCCGAACGATGAAATGTTGGGAGGTTATTTCGATCCGCAGACGGCTCCGGCTCAGGTGTACTATCAGGAATTGGTGCTCGCTAATGGCAAGAAAATTCTTATACAAGACTACATAGGGTGTCGCGGCGATGATGGTTACATTCAATCGCTCCGTCCTGGTCTTTTGATGCAGACCTATTTACGCGGAGCATTCAGAACATTCAAGCTCCACAACGTAAAGCAGACACCGACCGCGAATACATGTACGTTGCATTGGATTGAAGTGCTCGATGATAACGCGCTGTTACCCGGAGTCCGACAAATATCCGGGGCTGGTTCGGCTTCTTCTTCATCCAGTTCGTCTTCTTCATCTTCGGGCAGTGGAACGGGCGGAGGCTCGTCTCTACCGAATTGGGTGAACGTATCCATTGCAAGCGACCAGAATAACTACGCGCTATCCCCGCTTGCTTCTGGTACGGTATATTTTATAGACGTAACTGGAAATGTTACTCTGTCTGGAATAGCCAACGGTGCGAACGGCCTTCAAATTACACTGGTAAACATTGGCAGCGGGATACTTCAACTGCCAACACTAAGCGGGCTGTCTTCGGCTCAGAATCAATTCGATATGGATACCGTGTTCCTTTCTCCGAAAATGTCCATTCAGTTGGCATATAATTCTGCATTACAAAAATGGCTAAACGCGGCATAGTATTATTACTCCTACTCTTTGCGCTTCCACTTCATGCTCAGAATCAGTGGGGTAAAATTCATGCCCTAAATGTAATTCTTGCAGCAGACTCCGGCTTATCATTTCCCGGCATAAATACACTTACTATTTATGAGGACTCTAATAATCACGGCTCGTTTAGTTGGACTATTTCAAGTCAACAGGGGGCACCGAACACATTCTTTCGCAATGATGGAACGGGGCATTTGACATGGCGAGCTATCTTTCCTGATACTACTGGCAATTCCGGCAAGTTCCTTCGCGTAACACCTGGCGGCGGTTACAGTTGGGCCACGGCGAGCGGTGGAAGCGGCACGGTTACGAGCGTAGATGTATCTGGCGGTAGTACCGGTTTAAGCTTCACAGGAGGCCCTATAACTACTTCGGGCACGATTACTATGGGCGGCCTGCTAACTGTTCCTTATGGCGGCACCGGCTTCGGTACAGCGAACGCGAACGGTGTGATCTATGGCAATGGAGCAAGTACTTTACAGGTAACGAGTCCCGGTTCAAGCGGCCAGGTTCTCACGGGTCACGGCTCTGGTACGCCGCCTGATTTCCAGAACCCCACGGCGGCACTTGATGCAGTAATAACCGATCCCGGTTCGAGTCTTCGTAATTTCATCACTGCAATGTTTGATAGCGTTGTCGGACTCATAGTCAATCATGCGGGCACGAATACTCATCCTATCCAAAAGTGGGATATTGATTCTACTGCATTCGCCGAAATTGAAAGTGACGGAAGCTTCCACACGGTAGCGAATGTGACAGCGGGGGCAAGCATAGGCTCTGCCACGGGCAACCTGCTAATGAGCAACGGTACGGTGACGTATGATGGACTTGGAGTTAATACGCTGAGATTGCCTGACTCCTCAGGCACAATAGCGCTGCTTCAAAACATAACGGGTTCTATTTCAAGTGACACGAACTTCGTACGACGTTGGCCTACTACGACGGCTCAGAATACGATCACTACTCAGGATACGACGAAGGTCCCGCTAACGATCGTAGTCCCGGTTTCATCTACCGGCCATTATTTTCAAGTCTACAACGGTGCAACGCTTGCTGATTATTTGGACTTGAATGGGGCAAGCGGGAAATCGCTTCTTAGTATTAATGGCATAATTCAAACCACGGGCTCAGGAATCAATGCCGACATTAACGGCAACCACGATATTAATGCCGTACATAATTTATCCGCTGATTCTTCTTTGCTCCTGAACGGAGTTTATGGAACTGGCACTCTCACGCTTGCGGGATTAACCACGAATCGCACTTATACACTTCCGGATGCTTCGGGCACCATCGCTCTTGTTGGTGGAGGCGGTGTCGGAACGGTAACAAATGTAAGCGGCACGACGAATCGCATAACTGTTGCTACGGGCACAACGACCCCTGTAATTGATATTAGTGGCTCTTATGTGGGTCAAAGTTCGATCACAACGCTCGGCACGATTGCAACGGGAACATGGGCCGGAACAACCGTCACCGTGGATCATGGCGGAATCGGCGTTGCTACGCTTGCTTCCAATGGGGTTCTGTATGGTAATGGAACGAGTGCCGTACAGGCTCTCGCTGTCAACTCTACGGGCACGAATAAATTTTTAACACAGTCATCGAGTGCGGCTCCTGCATGGGCTACGATAGCGGCAGGAGATGTTCCCACGCTTAACCAAAATACTACGGGAACTGCGAATATTGCAGGTGGTACGTTGGGCGCGATACCTTACCAGTCCGCCGCCAATACAACAGCCGTGTTAGCGGCCACGGCCACGGCCAATAAAATTCTTTTGAGTGGCGCGAGTGCGGCTCCGGTATGGAGCACTCCGACATTCCCTAACGCAAGCGCAACGAGCGGCAAAACGATTCGCTCTGACGGTACTAACTGGATCGCCTCCACTTCTACTCTATCCGATGCACCGAGCACAGCGGGAAAGGTTTTAGTGAGTGACGGCACCAATTGGATTACGAGTACCCCGACATTTCCAAATGCTTCTGCGACAAGCAGAAAGATTATAGTGAGCGACGGAACGAACTGGACTGCAAGCACAGAAACCTATGGAGTCCCCGGTACTTCTGGCAATGTGCTAACGAGCAATGGTACTAATTGGATTAGCTCGGCTCCCGCTACTGCTGGAACGGTAACCAGCGTTGCAACGAGTGGCGGTATTACGGGTGGTACGATTACGACGACTGGAACAATCTCACTCGACCTAACAAGTGCGAATATATTTTCTGCTGTCCAGACGGTCAATAAGGCTGGTATAGCGGCAACATATACGAACGGACTTGTGCTTGAAAATACTACGTTGTCCACTTCCGGTGTGAAGGTTCAGCAATCGCCAACGCTATATTTTAATTCTCACGGGTGGAGCACCACTGCAACCGCCCATGATTCGGAACTGGATCTTCGGGCTACTCTCGTGCCCGTCACAGCCGCGAATGCAACGAGTATATTTAATATAGATTTTGGAAATCCGTCACTCGGCTTCACCAACGAACTCAGCCTGACGAATGCCGGTGTTCTGACGCTCGGAACTCCGCTTTCGGTAGCGAGCGGAGGACTTGGGTTGGGGACGCTCACGGCCCATGCTCTATACGTCGGCAACGGCACGAGTGCTCCGACCGCCCTTGCCATAGGAGCAACAGGCACGCTGTTGCATGGCAACACGGCAGGGAATCCCTCGTTCAGTGCCGTCAGTCTCACAGCAGATGTTTCAGGTACGCTACCCGTTGGCAACGGCGGGACTGGCCTTGCGACACTCACAGCGAATGCCCTTTACGTAGGCAATAGAACGAGCGCACCAACTGCTCTTGCTCTCGGAACAACGACTCAGGTATTACATGGTAATGCGAGCGGTGCTCCAACATGGGGGCAGATTGTAAACGCAGATATAACTAACGGTGTAATTGATCTTACTACGAAGGTGACCGGAATCTTACCGCTCGCGAACGGAGGGACTGGCTCCGCTACGCAGAACTTTGTCGATATAACTACCACCCAAGCGGTAATAGCTGGCCTCAAAACCTTCACATCGGACTTGACGGTTAGCGGTGGCGCTATCTTGAACCTCGGAACAAGCGCTGCATTCAATGGCACTCTGCATTTTTGGACAGGCACAACAGACGGCTCCGTGCAACTTGAAGCTCAGTCTGGCGGTGGCGGCACAACCTTCTACATACCGGACGTTAGCGGAACGGGCTCTGCACGATTCGTAATGTCCAACACTCAGGGTACAAGCGGCCAACTGTTGCTTTCTGGCGGTTCTGGGGCACTCACTACTTGGACTTCTGGCCTTACATTCGGTGCAAGCGATGTCACCGTTGCGTCCGGTAACTTCATCATAAATACGGTGGGCAAAGGTTTACAAATGAAGGGTGGCACGAATGCGAAGATAGGAACCGCTGTTCTTGTCGGCGGCACCGCGACCGTAAGCACTACTGCTTTCACGGCCAACTCTTTGGTATTCTTAACAGACGAAACGAGCGGAGGGACACTTGGCAACATTTCCGTGGGTACGAAAACAGCCGGGGTAAGCTTCGTAATTAACAGCAGCAATGTTTTGGATACCTCAACTATCGCATGGATGATTGTAGAAAAAAACTAAACAACGATTATGCTTAACATTTCGAAGAACTTTGGAAATACAAGTGTACAGATAACGTGCTGGATGATTTTCGGCTTAACAATTTCGAGCGCCGATGATGCGGCAACGGTACATGTGAGTGGTTATCTGGATTCGAATGGATTAGTGGTGCAAATCCAGAACTAATCTGAAGGAATGAAACTCATCATTATGAACTTTTAACAGAATGAATATAAGACGAATCTTCAACTCTCTTTCCACCTCGACCAAAGTTAAATGTCTTTTGGGGCTTTACTTTGCTGTCCTTTTAATTTGGGGAGGTTGCGCGGCTATGCCCTCCCTTAATACTACATTCCTAAATTCTCGGCAATTATCCGATGATGCTTATCTCACTTCGCGTGCGAATAGTTACGCATATTTTGGACAGTTCTATGATGAAAACGATTCGGCTTTTCACGCGGTAAAAGCAGACAGCACAACATTGCAAGCCTTCGTTTTTGGCTTGAATAAATACCGCGAATCGGACTCGCTTAATCTGTTGCCACCGTCTGAATACGTACATATCCAAAAGATAATTGACATTGACTTTCAAATTTTAGCCGCACACAAATGAGCACTATATTTTTTCAGTTACTTTTAGGATTCGGTAAACAACTCGCAATAAGCGAGACTCCATTGCTTGCACAGCTTGGTCTTGCGATAGTATCGCTTGCCACGACGGGCATTGAGATATTGGCTGACACCACTATGAGTCTTGCTCAGAAATCTCAGAATTGGAGTAACGAATGGGACTCTCTCAAACTCATTATGGATCGTTGTATTCAAGAGGGGCAGGCGATACCGGGCGAATTATTCTCAGTTCTGACGGCACTCGCAGGTACAGAAGTTAAATCGGCACTCGGAATACAGTAATGTTTATCCGAATACTAAAAAAGATTTTTGCAAAGCTCGAAAGTATCGAGCGAACTTTGGGTGAATTAATTCAAATAGGGAAAAATACAATGGCAACAGTAGCAGATTTAGAACAAGAGATTCAGTCGCTTACTACAGCAGTTTCCGATGCGGCTACGCGCGTATCGGCTAAACTCGCAGACTTACAGGCTCAGATTGCAGCGGGCGCAACAGCCGCCGATCTAAGCCCACAGATTGCAGAAATTGCGACTGACGTGACGGCTCTTGGCAATATCGGAGCATAGTATTTGTGTCGAAAGTAATCTAAGGATTATCTTAGATTACTTTCGACCATATTTTAGAAGAGGTCTTTGGTTGACTTATCACAATGGGTTAAATTGGTTGCAAGCTTATTTTAACATAAATTATGAAGTTGAACACGAAGAAGAATCATGGAAAAAGGTACCGTGAGTATTGAAGACCAAAAACATTTAGAGCATATAGTAGGAATGCTCCCAAAGTCTGGCAAATGGCGGTGGGTAACGCTTGTTCTCGCTATCCCTGCATTTGTTGGAGCTATAAGCGCCCTTGCAACTTATAGCATAGCAACCGTCTCGTTCCTCAGCGGGGTGAACTACGCTGTTCGTATCGCACCTATACACGACACCGCGATACAACGAATTGATAGAAGCGTGCAATCGGCGGTCAGTTCTGAAAATGAACTCCGAGACACACTCAATTCAGAGGGTTATCACTTTACAAAAATACGATAATATGGTACATGAACTTCTGCATTTCTTTGCATTGCTCTGCATAGGATTATTCATCCTTACAGAGATATTCGCGGCGGCTCAGTATCCGTCTAAAAAGAATCTCGTTGCGGTTGGACTTGTATTTGCCGGACTCGCCGCGCTTATCTTACTCTGGTAATGGCAGATTCTTCGAATGCGGGATGGGCCAGAGCCGGGGCATTGCTCGGCGGTGTAATACTCACCGTTCTGAGTAGCCACCTTGATCTACAATCTCGTATAGATAGCGGCAAAGATCAACAGGCTCAACATTGGAAGCAGGAACGTGCTTACAAAGATTCTGTAGATAAAGATTTCAGAGACACCGTTCTCGCAATTCTCAGAAAACATACAAAAGGAAAATAAAATGGATACGACAAAACGACCGTGGCAAAGTAAAACATTGTGGCTTGCACTCATTACAGCGATCGCCGCTTTTATTCCACCCGTTCAAACATGGATAGCAAGCAATCCTGAGATGTTCGCTCTGATACTCGGAGGAGCATTCGGAGCACTCAGAGTTATAACAAAAGGCGCTGTTTCGATTCAATAATCAGAAACAATTGTTTCTGGGACTTTACATAATGTGGCTGAGAATAGAGGATTTGAACTAATGAGACAGAGTTCAAGAAGCGAGGCTGATTTAGCACCCGAGTTAGTGGTAGTATGGCATGAGATGCAGGCTAAGTTTTTAGCTCTTCATCCTTCATTGCCACAACCATTTCTAACGCAGACTTATCGTTCTCCTGAAGATCAAAATGCAGATTATGCTAAGGGCAGAACCGCACCGGGTAAGGTTATTACTAATAGCCGCGCTGGTCAATCTCTTCATAATTATTGGCCTTCATTTGCCTTCGATGTGGCATTCAAAGATTCTCAGGGCAATATCGCGTGGAGTCAGAATCTGTTCGATGCTTTAGGGCAGATTGGACTAAGTCTCGGAATAGGTTGGGGAGGCCTATGGCTACATTTCAAAGATTATCCTCACTACCAACCCTTAAATTATACATGGGAAATGGCCGCGAACCATGAAGCACCGCACTATCCGCAAAACTTACAAGCATGACACCGCAAGAAACACTCAGCCCTTTTGTTATAGGCGAGACTTGGAGCAAGGATTTCCAACTGGGTTCTAATGAACAAGGGATAATTAGCTCAACAAACGCTTCGCCGATCGTTCTCACGGTCAATCAAGCCGGATTTTTTTATGCGAATGGCAACAGCGTATTAGTTGCGGGGCACAATAACGATGCGGCTAATGGCGTGTGGACTGTTTCAGGCGTAACACAAGGAACGCTCGCACTCACAGGTTCAACTGGTTCCGGCGTTGGTGGTCAGACTGGCTATGTGGCAGACGTAATAGATGCCACAAGCGGAACTGTCTATTTATTCCTATTGGATTCTTTCAATTCAGACAAGCCCATTTTTATATTCACAAGCAACGGAAGTCCCGTCACGCCACTTTTAGAGCGGTTCGCATATACCGGAGCCTCTCAACTCGGAACGTTCACTTGGAATGACAGAGCAACGTGTGATTTCTCTTGTTCACTAACTATCGCACAAGGCGCAACCCTTAGTCCTTATGCAGGAAATAACCTATACGGCTTGCTTTATTACATTGATTCTAACGGTGTTTCGCAGGTCGAAGAACGTCTTATAATTCCGATACAATAACATGAGTGTCGTAGTAGTCACAGACAGCAAGAGCACGGTTATACGGGATAGATTCGTACGACCCCGTCTCGTGAACTCCCTTGTTGACCTAAACAACGTCTGGTCTATAACGGAAGAAGCGTTCGACCCTATTCTGATAACAGCCACAGAAGAACCCGCTGAACCTCAGCTTACAGTTACAATTACAGCGCTGCCAACGGCTAATGATTTCGTGCAAGACTGGGCGGCGATATTTCAGACGGGATTATCATCAATTGACTCTGAATTTAGTCCCACGCTTCATTTTGTTTTAACAAAAAATGGCGCAGACCTACCAAATACAGTGGGTCAAGTCTTTTTAGATAATCCCCCTGGCCAACCATACGATTTTCTGGCGGGACTGTTCGCGTCATCACCTATAATAATTGGCGATGTACTTGGCATCAAATTATGGATAGATGCTTCAGAAGAGGCGGCATATCTTAATTCCTCTCTCTATATAGTCCCACGAATGTTGGGGCCAATCGCGGGCAAACAGACTCAGTCCTTCTCGCGTCGCGTTTCATCGCAGCCACCCTATGGAGGCAATGGCCCAACTGGTGTACTTGTCGGCGTTGCATACCAGAATGTTCCAGTATTCCTTACGACCGAGCCAGTAATGATGGATCCATTGGCCGGATTCATAGACTCTGGCGAAGCAGCGACAACATCATTCGGCCCCCTCAATCCTTTTGTGAATATTCAGAATGGGCCATTCGATAATTTTTCTACGGCGAATACTCAATCGGCAACCCCTATTCTGGCCGCACTCAATAGTGATGCAGGCTGGCTCAGTCAATATCAGATTTTAAGTTAGGAAGTATTTTCTCTCTCCCACGCACATCTCACAAACCATGACAAGGGCTGTTCGCGCAGCCCTTTGTTATTTCAGGGAATTCATATTTACATCGTATTAGTTATATGACCCACCGGGAACAACTTCCCGGTGGGTATGCGTTTGGTGGGCGCAATGTTAACCGGCTCGGGCTGGACGGCTGGATTCAACCGCGTCGTCCGAACTGGCCGTAACATCGAAAGTTTCTGGGCTATTTTGAAGCGCGGCGTGTATGGTATTTACCATCATGTTTCGGCAAAGTACCTCCAGCAATATGTAAACGAGTTCAGCTTCCGATATAATAATCGGAATGCTGATATTTTTAACGTCCTTATGGCGCAAACCGTAGGGGCTTAAAGGAGAAAGATTATGGTTTCGGTTTCACGGGACGCAGTGAGTCGAATGGAGCTTGTGGAGCGGATTGCGATGGTTGCGATTGCGGTTTCACTAACGCTTGGTTCGCTTGTGCTGCTTTCGATATTTGTGATGCTTGTTGTGCGGGGACATTAAACATGGCCCACGCCATGATTCCCGCTGCAACTGCTTGAATAAACGCCATAACCGCGAAGTTCTTAAACGCGAATCTTGGCTGTCCGCCGATTCTACACCCCCCACTTTGGATAGCTTCGAGCACGGGAAAATTAGATAAGGTCACCGCTACACGGGATTCGAAAGAGTCCCGTTTTCTTTTTTCAGGTGGACGAATCGAACACCTGACGGGAACTATGGGCTAATAGGCTTGTTTTACGGTTAATTGATATTTTATAGGACTTCATAATTACGGTATGAAGTTTGAAGACAAAGTGTTCCAATCCAGCCTGTCACGGCTTTTAGGACTCTTCATTCAAACGGTGCCGTAATCACCGGACGATATGGAGAGTCCTTTTTATTTTGCGTCCGGATGTTCTTTCATACCTGTACGGAACATTCACTTTGTTAGTACCGCAACATGGGCAGGGATTGAGTTTAACCAACCCGACAAAGAGTAACAGGGAGAAGTTATTACTGAGACGCTATTCAAAATTCCGGCAATGCGTAGCGCTGTAACCGGGACTGCAAGCCCCTATCGGGGAGAATAGTTGGCAGGGGACATGGCAACATGTTACGATTGCAACGATAACGCCGGTTGTAATCATGCTCAGGAACGCTCCGAGTTCTTAAGAGTCTTCTGCAAGACCGGGTCGAACACCCTTTGCAGGGGAAGCGCGGCGTGTACTTTGAATTGAAATTTAGGCATGGCAAACGATCTGCCCATTTTGTAAATAACGATGAGCAAGCATTTCGGATATAACTCAACGGCGGCGCAGCGACTTCACAACGCCGAACAGAAGTCATTTTTATTGCGCCAAATAGAATTAGATCGAGCACATGCAGATAGGATTCTAAGCGAGAATCATACGCACTGCGTAAATTTTATCCGTTGGTGTGGGGATGTCCTAAGCGGGTTGAAGAAAAGCGATTTTGATAGAAAATTTATTTTGCAAGAGAAGTGTCGTAAAGAGATAGATTTGCGAAGAATCGAACGAAGTAAAGATTGGAAGCGAATTAATAGCAATGAAAATAAAAAACATTCTTAGAAATCTATATATGATGTGGCCTATTTACTGGTGTCGTCCTTGTCGGAAATTCCATTGGCATAATAGATTTTAGAAGAAGAATCAGAGAAGACTTTAAGATACAAGAGAATGAGTCACAATCTAATTATCAAAGGTTTGGAGGATATGGGATTTGCATGCGCGTTCAATGCCGGGATCCTTTATGCTTATCGGGAAGACTCTACATTCGAGATCAACATTTGGAGTCGCCCATACGATTTTCGAATTGTTCAAACAGGCGGCGATCCAAACGCCGCGATCAGAAATAAGATAGTCGCTTATTTGCGAAAAAAGGATTCAGAAGTTAGTGTAGATGTTGAATGATTATTCCATGACTCACCAAAAACGTTTCCGCTCTCCCTCGAATCCGAGAATCTGCGTACCGTGTGAACGTGGCGGGCAGGTGTGCAAGAAATGCGACCGACGTTTACCGCTTGCTGACTTCTCGAACAAACACGCGCACGGGAAGAAATACAAGTCTGGCGTTTGCATGGATTGTGTTTATGAAAAGGCGATGGAAGGTGGGGTTGTGATTGTGTATGCGGAGAAGCCACTGAAGGTTGCTTATTATGAAGATCGAATTGTTAACGGACAAAAAGTTAGAGTGAGGGAGGTGCGATGAGCATTATAACTGAGTGCATAAAGGATTCTCCAATAAGAGTTGAAAGCTTTACGGTGAATTCAGTGAACTGGCCGATTGAAACAACGGATAGATCGAAGCTGGCCCCGTTAAAGTGCTATGAAGTAATAGCCAAATTTACGGATGGCCACTCGATCAAAATCAAGAACATAAAGCCAGAAGACATTTCGTTCGAATGAAAGTCGAAGAATTCCTAAAGCTTAAAAAGGGCAAGCGAAAAATGTCCTTCGATGGAGTTGCGATTATTCGCTCCCGCCTAACTATGCTGAATGTTGTATTCACGGAAGAAGTTGAGTTTGCCAGACCGCGGCGCTATAGAGCGGACTTTGTAATAATGGGCGAAGATGGCCCGGTCGTACTCGAATACGAAGGAGCCACTTTCGTGAAAGGCGGTCACTCATCATCGCTCGGAATATCTCGAGATTGTGAAAAATCTAACCTTGCTCAGGCCCTTGGCTTTAAGTATATCCGATTCACACAGGACATGCTGAAACGTGACCTATATTTCGAAGAGATAATCCAAATGATCGTAGATGGTTATCATCCGAACAAGAACTGGACTGGCGGGAAGTCGCGAGGATAGCCGAATTCCCCTCTTTCCCGTTCGCCAGTTAAACGAATCGCCCCAAATCCGTACTTTGCCACGAATCTCCGGAAATCATACTAAACACGAAACTAAGTTGGCCTTTATTTGCGTTCGTGGTTTATATGACTATCGGACAGAAGATTAAAGAGCTTAGAATCAGCAAGAAATTGACTCAGAAAGATGTGGCTGACGATGCGGGGATTTCTTATCAGCACCTTTCTACATTGGAGCGCGGAAACTTCACTCCCCATGTAAGCACGCTTTTGAAGATTGCAAAGGCATTGAATGTTCCGTTAAAGAGTCTGCTTTAGTTCCGGCCAAACTAATAAGAAAGATGAATAATTATTAATCTACAACTAATAAGAAACCGGAAACTTCTCGTCCTCAAATCCGTTATACTCTATGTAAGTAATTAACGAAACAAAACGAATATGACAAACGCAACCGTAAGTTTCAGCCCCGCAGTTTTCAACGACGAGAATACCTCCGGTTATAACGCCGAGCAGATCGCCCGTCTCAATTCAATCGTTGAGAATTTAGCAGCCGTCTCTATCTGCGAGGATAGTGACGATCTGAAAAATTTGGCTGAGAGAGCCGAGCGCATTTTTGAATCTGAGAGTATGAGTGTAGCGGAGTAGTCCCCGCTATGGGGAACGGGTGTTAGCGCGGGAAGCGCGGCTGTTAATGGCGACGCCGATCACATGCCAGTTGGTTCGATTCCAACCGCTCGGGCTTTCGAGGTTCACAATTAAACAAACGGAAATGACACAGAAAAAAGCGATAAGTGATTTACTTTATAAGGCTCAGAGAGAGATTATAAATCTAAAGTACGATGATCGAACATGGTGCGGTTCTGAGCAGGTTGTTCCGGTGAAGAGCGTGGAGACTCATGCCAAGAATTTAGAGATGATTTTAGATGCGATAAATAACATGCTCTATATTTCAACGCTTGAAAATTTTGATAAAGAAATATCATGCAATACAGAATCATCTACCAATCTCACGGAGACACATTCTTCATAGATTACGGCTCCGAAGAATTCGAGCACGTTGAACGCAGGGTTGACCTGCTTCGCGCGACCAGAACAGAGTTCGTAGTCCGTGAATTAGTTTTGATCGGCTCGAATGGCGAGGATTTAATTACGGGGTGGAAAACAATTCGAGAGGGAATTAAGATATGATTGAAGCAAGGTTTCGGCCTCTAAAAGAATGGCGCGGTAAAAAGACACTCTCTCGAAAAAGCAGCCCGTTCTCATCGAGCTATGGTCAAACGCTTGATTTATTAGAGCAAGAATTGCGACATTTGAAAGCGAAGGATATTGTAATCGAATGCGCGTTCGAACTCAAACAAATTAGGAATGATGGTTGGCCTTATTCGAGCGCGAATCCAAGTTCGCCAGAAGTGATAGTCAGCTTTGAATCTCCGAAAGGTTCACTCAGAATTCCTTGCGATAAATTTACACACTACCTTGCGAATCTTAGAGCGATAGCCTTAAGTTTGGAGGCTCTCCGCAAAGTAGATCGGTACGGGATTACGGTTGGAGGCGAACAGTATAGGGGTTGGGCGCAACTACCTCCCGGCCAAAGTTGGAGAGAGACGTTGGGCATTAATGGCGAAGCGGTGACGGTCGAGCTTATCAATCAGAAGTTCAGAGAGCTTGCGAAGCTTTTGCATCCCGACGTTGGAGGCAATGACTCGTCTATGGCTCTTTTGGTGGAAGCGAGAGATCGTGGGATGAAAGAAATTCAGTAACATTTATTATTTACAATGAGCAAAACAAAATCAGAGACAGAAGAACCGAAAGAGAAGACAACGCGGCCACTCGATCCGATAGTGGTAGCTAAACGCAAATTAAAGGCATTAAGATTTAAGAGGCAGGGGCAACAGAAATATATAGATGCCTCCGTGGAGACGGATAGAGAGATAAAGGACTGCATAACAGAGCTCTCCACGCTTCTTAAAAGCGAACAGGATTCTCTGCGCGAATAAATTTGGGTTGGCTTCGAGGGCAAACTCGAAGTGGGAAAGCGCGGGATATGCGGAAACTTGAAAGCGATACGCAGGGCTGAATCAATCCCACTGAGCAAGTAAAGGTATCCAGTGAAGGCGAAGCTCGCAACAACGCCGCAAGCTCTTTTCAGTAAGAGTCGCGCTTCGAAATCAGACGGAAACGCCGCCTGAAATCAAAGGTGAAAGTAGTTAGCACTCTCCCGCCGAGCGGCGTAAGTTGTTCGGCGGGGATTAAATAACCAAAATGGAATTAGACAAATTAACAATCGGAGAGGCGCGACAACTTGCGCAAATGTTCAACGGAAAAACGAGCGATGATTCTGCGTGGAAAATTGGAACCGCCTATCTTATTAGGACGGTGACAATGATTGACACGGGGAGACTCGTTGCCGTAACTGAACATGAGTTAGTTCTGGAAGACGCAGCATGGATTGCTGATACCGGTAGATTTTCGGAGGCTCTTCTGAGCTATAATTACAATGAAGTCGAGCCGTTTCCAGCGGGTAGAGTTATCGTTGGCCGTGGGAGCATTATTGATGCAGTTGAAATAAATAAATTACCGAGGGCTAAAAAATGAACGCTGCATTAAGTCGAACGGGATTTGATTCAGCTTATTATGGGAGCTGGAGCAGGAGCTGGAGCAG
>QGNH01001258.1_pt3 | contig 44656 bp, 69 predicted proteins | sample 1735481 | NCBI WGS metagenome assembly QGNH01 (sample SAMN09239004, study PRJNA386568) | Viral metagenome, whole genome shotgun sequencing project.
CCTCCCGGCCAGTCGCAGACTGGACCCGCTCCCAACGGGGCAGTCATGCCCTCATGGAACGCAGCGCAGGCCGCCCCCGGCATTCCGCCTCCTCCGACCGGAATAGCCGGGGGATTAAATGCCTCTCAGTTCCCGTCGCTTAATCCTACCCAAAACCCCTCCTCGGCCCCCGCCAATAATGCGCAGGGCGGTGGCCAGAGTGCGCTCAGTGTTCCGCCGCCTCCCGGCGTTCAGCAATCTCCGCAACAGGCCGCTCCCGCCGAACAGGCCGGTAATATGCAGGCCCAGGCGCTTCAGGCGCTTCCTCCAACTCAGGGATCTCCCGCGCCGAACGGAGTCGAACTCGCCAGCCCGCAACAGGCAGCGGCTATCGCTCCGCCGCCGGCATGGGATCAGACTCACAACTCTCTCGGTGGGCTTACTCACGATGCCGCAATCAACCGCGCCATTCAGGACGCGCAGACGGAACAGCGGGCGACAAACGAAACCGCCTTGCAGTTTGCGCAGCGTAAACTCGCCGCTATCGAGCCATACCTGAAAACTGTAGATCCGCAGTTTGCCAATATCATTCGCATGGAAACGGTTCAGGGCGGCAACGGAGCTACCGGCATGACGGCGATGATAAATACCGTCTTCGGAACTCCGCAAAAAGAGCAGATCGACGCCACAGATATGGCACCCGACCAGAAGGCGTTATATGGACTGCCACCCTCCGCAACCGGCAAGTGGACCGCGCTGCGCTCGCGAACCGGGCAGATTCTTCCCGGCGCTTACCAGGGATGGGCTGGAACTACGACAACCACGAATACCGCCGGAGAGCAGGGTAAGGAAAGCACGAATACCGCGCTCGCCAATGGCGGCAAACTCACCGCTCCAGGCGGTGGACCTAGTACTGTTGTCGCTCCGCAAGCGACCACATGGGTTCTTGATCCTCAAGACCCGCATTACGAAATCGGGGTCCGCAAAGACCGCGCCGGAAATACGATTGCCGCTACCGCGCCGGATGGATCTCCGTTACGGCGTCTGAAAACCGGAACGCTGGAACACACATCGGGCAGTACAACCACAATGGATGAAGCGGGAAACCCATCGACCACGCGAAAAAGCGGAGTCGTTATTCCTCCTTCTCCCGGCGCTTCAACGACCGCACCGACCGGAACAAAGCCGACAACTCAGACAACTCCGGGCGCTGGGTCTGGCTCACTTCCCAAAGCCGTCGCCCCCTTCAACCCATCGAACCGAATCGACAACCTCGTTGCTCTCATGGCAAAGGACGAAACGGCGGCACGAGGCTTGATGGATGCCCGCGATAAGAAGCTCGTAACGGCCCGCATGGCGCAATTGGGCGTTGACCCGAACAACGTCACAGGTTCCATGCGGGACCGTGCGGCGCAAGCATCGACGGTTCTCGAACATCTGAATCAGGTCCAGGGGATTATTGACGAAGCGGACAAGGCCCGGGAACTGGGACTTGTCGCAACCCGGTGGAATGACTTTTTAACCGGGAAACTCGGGGAAGACCCGACGAAAGACCACATCTTCTCGAAACTTGCGACGAACCTGACGTTCCTGCAATCCGCAGTCGCAATGGCTCACGGCGGCGTTCGCGCCGGCGGTTCACTCCCGATGGTCGAACACTGGCAGACGGCCCTTGCTGCTAAAGATCCAGGCACTCTTCGTCAGCAACTGAATGTGGCTAAGTCATGGATGCAGGGGTATGCCCAGATGGTCCCGCAGGGCAACCATCAAATGAATCAGCCCACAGGCAGCACTCTTCTTCAGGACTTAATCAAGGACCACCTGAATAAATGAGCGTTCAGAGCCTCATCGCAGATCCGCGTTTTGCCCAACTCCCCGCCGACCAGCAGAAGCAGGCGTTAGCGGCGGTAGACGCACGCTTTGCAAATCTCAGCGATCAGGACTTTCAGACGTTCATTCACAGTGCGAAGCCATCGCCTACATCCCCTTCGGTTGCTGTTGGGCCTCCACGCCCCGGACAACAGAGAGAGTTTACCGGGTCGATCTTCGATAATCCAGACTACGCTTACTCAGCGGTTGGCGGACAGACTCCGCTCGTTAATCCGAAGACCGGAGATGCGATTGCTTCCCCTCAGTCACAGGCTTTAGTCGCCAGTATTCCCGCTACCGGATTCGAGGCAGGGGCCGCCATTTCAGCCGGTAAACTTACCCCGTTTCTTCTCAAGGCAGCGGGTGGTATTGCAGCCGGTTCGATCACCGATCACGAGGTAACGAAGTACAGCGGAAGCCCGTTTCTGGGAGGAGTCGCAGGGCTACTGGCCAGCGGAATAACTGCTTTCGGAGAAAACAAGATTGGGCAAATTCTCCGCGAGATGCCGGAAGGAAAGATCAAGAACTTCTGGGACTTCGCCCAATATCTTTCACGTCGAGGAGATCCGGCATCAAAAGCGCTTACCGAGCAAATCAAAGCGGACCCCTCCAAACTCTTCGAGGAACGTATGGGGCGTCCTCCGCAATCTCAGGAGGAATTGTTTCAGGCGAAGAAAATGGCGCAGCAGATAACCGCGCCTGTTCCAGTACAGAAACCATCCGGCGTAACCGGCGTTAAGCCGCGCACCGGATCATTCACCCCTCCCGCTGACATTCCGCCCCCGCCAACTGCTACCGCCCACTCCGAACCTGGGCCAGGGTTCAGTGGCACCGCATCATCGGTTCGTGGAAAAACAAGCACGTTCCCCAGTGGTGCGGGTAGCGCTTCGGGCCGCCCGTCGCCATATTCTCCGCCGCCTTCCACGGGTGATGTTCCGTGGGTTAACGCTCCCGACATGATCCCTGCCGATGCGCAGGTTCCAAACTTCGACAAGTTCACCGCGATTCCGAAGTCTGGACCTCTCGTGGAACCGTGGAATCGTAAGCCTCCCGCGCCGCCGTCAATGCTGGAGGTTCCAGGAACCTCTTCATTTGGGAAGGGGGCCAGAACTTCACCGGAACCAATTCCTGTCCCCGCGCCGTCCCCGGCAGAAGCGCCGGCCGCCGCAGCACCCTACGAATTCATTCGCCGCACCGATGCCCGCGATAACCCTGAAGGAACCGGAGGCGGCGTCGGCCCAGGTTTCGGAGTGTACCGCGTTCCGCTGGACAAGATCGACGCCGGTGCCGATGCAATGGCAGATCCGGCGAAAGCAGGCGACATTTTCAGGTATGCGGACATGTTCCGCGCTGGCAGCGAACCACCCGCTGCGTTTGGGCATTTGGACCCAGAAACGGGCCGTGTCAGTCTGACGAGTGGAGATCGCCGGGTTGCGGCCGCCCAACAGGCCGGAGCAACGCATCTTCCCGTGGCCATTGCTTCGGATACTCCGCCTATCGAAACGGATGCAACGCAGCCGCCTCTCGCCGGCCCCGCACGCAACACAAGTCAAAAAGGGCATCTCACCAGCACCGAAAACAAGGTGAAGAATCTCGCGGAGTACTTCCAGTCGAAAGGGATACAGTTTCCCGAACTGGATCGGCTGATTCAAGGCCAAGGCCCTGATCTTCGCCAACACCTGAATGACGCGAAATCGTTCGGCCAGCAGGTCGGGAACCCTGTTCCGAAAACCGGATACAAGGGACTCGACTATGAACCGGACTTCGAGGACAGCACGCACCAGCAACTGATTCGGGCTATCAGGTCGAAGATCGATCAGGCGAAAATGCCCGATCTCGCTCAGGCACCGGAGCCACCGCCACAATGAAACCAGTCGAAGACCGCGCATCGGGAAAGCACATCGTCACGCTAATGACCTATCTTCCCGTGGAAGATATCAAAGAAGTCTGGAAGGGAATGAACAAGGCGGATCGTACCCGTTTATTCGGTCACGGTCACGCCGAAGAACTCGACAACTTCGTGAAGAACCTGGGCGCAAAAGATACCGATCACCTGAACGAAGACGCGGAAGGATTCGGCGGGAAACTGAAGGCGCTACACGACGGCAATGGGATGGACGATCACCGCGCCGCCCGCGTTCTCCACACGGCTTCGGGCGTCAGGATGGCTCATCGTGTATCGCAGGGGCCGAAGAAGATTGGGCGTCAGGCGCACGACGAATCGATGCGGATTCTTAATGCCCGGTATCGGGAGAAGGATTAACGGCACTTACACGGCTTGCAGTTGCATCCGCCGCTGAGATGGCAAGCGCAGAATGGCGTTACGGTTCGGCTCGATTTAATTGCCATGACAATTGAGAAACTGAGCATCATGCAGATGAGAAGAGTCAGAATGCTCAGGGTGGAACCTGGCAAGGGTTCGAGAATTAAGGAATCGTCTTTCATACAAACAGGTTCTCATAATCCTTGCTTCCCGGCTCGCATCCGTAGATCGACCGGAAGAGTTTGCGGTTTCTTTCAGCCGCCCGCTGGATCATCCGCATTTCCGCTGGATCGGCTCGTTTGACCGTTTGCGATCCGTGGTGCAGGAAGGGAAGATCGATACCGATCAGTTCGACGCCCGCCCGGTGCGCCCGAACGTGATAGTCGTTGTCCTCAAAGAATGCGACCTCGAATCTCTCATCGAATCTCCCCACCCGCTTCCAGCATTCGCACTTAATCATGAAGCAGGAGAAATCAGGATGAGGCCGTCTCGTTGTTGGAGGGTTCGGGTAGTTCATCTCCTCGCGCGTGCGGACGCTGATGGCTGTCACGAACGGAGCCGGATCGGCAGACAGCCAGCGAACGCAATCCTCTCTTACCTCGGTGTCATTATTCAAAACTAAAACAGCATCGTACTTCCCCGGCGTAAACGCCAACTCCAGAACGAAGTTCCAGCATCCAGCCACGGACATTCGATCTTTGACGGCGATGACGATTGTTCCTGTCGCCCCTAACCATTGCGGGGTATTATCGCTCGAAGCGTTGTCGAACACCAGTACGTCGCAGGGAACATCCTGCTTCAGCGCGCTGGCTACACAGGCTTTGGTCAGTGTCAAATTGTTGTGGGCTAAAATGCAGATCAGAGTTTTCATGCGATGGTTCTCGTAGTGCTTGATTTCATGGGCTGCTCCGGGAAGTATTTAGCCAGCGCGTTTACGAGATCAGGCATATATCCCCGAGGCTCGGCAATTCCCCACCACACTCGATAGCCAAATCCAAATGTCAGGTACCGAAGGAAAAAGTGGAACCAGTAATGAACTGAGTACGGTATAACTTCGCATCCATATGGCCTCCATTCAAAACGTAGATACTTCATTTCACCGCCTCAACCGCCAAGACCCACCAATCCTGAGCCAGATTTGCGCCCGCCACTTTCCGCCAGTCGAATCTCTTGACTTCCCGCCAGTGCGCCGCCTTGCGCAACTTTGCGGTCAGCGTCTCAAACGTGTAACTCCAGCGATGAATGTCGGCCTCGTGACCCATAAAGGCACCGTGCAGATTGACCCCGAAAATGTAGTCGTCAATCTTGCCGTCTCGCCACGCCTCGACAAGCGCCCGCAGATCAGGCACGAAGATCAGCAGCGACCCTCCCGGCGCAAGAACCCGATGCCATTCCCGAATCAGGTCATCGGCCTTGCCGATCTCGAAATGCTCCAGTACGTGGTGCCCGACGATCAGTTCCGCGCTATTGTCGTCATACGGAAGCGCCGACATATCGCTGAGAAGGTCAGGATTCCACCGCTCCTGAGTGTCGATGTTAATCCACGGTTTATCGAACGGTCTTTGCCCCGACCCGCAGTTCAGCCTAAGCAAACTGTGACCTCCGCCATACGCCGAGCGTGTCCGCAATCACCATTGGTTCCCAGAGATTCTTCTGCCACCTGTTCGCGAGATAGATGTTGATCTGCTCCCAGACATCCGGCAGCGAGTCGCTCCCATAGTCGTGAACGCAGACGATCCCGCCGCGCTTCATGCGGCCCATCATCATCGTCGTGTCGGTCTTCACTCCTTGCGCCGTGTGGTCACCGTCTATCAGAAGGAAATCGATTCCGTATTTTCCGATATGCTCCGTCTGATCCGTTCGCATCATGTGCAGGCGAAACGGGACTCCGACCGAGTGTGCCATCACCATCCACTGACGGCAGTAATCCGGCTGCTCGGTCCACGGGTCGATGAAATCGGGAACAAACCCGCGATTCTTCGCCGCTTGCAGGATCAAACTGCTGGTGCGCCCGAGTTGACAACCGATCTCAACCACGTTAGCCGACGCGGGCAGCGTGTTCAGAAGATCCCAGAACGTGCGGCACTCCAGATCGGAGAAAGCCGCGTTGGAGGACACGTTACGAGTCAGTTCAAAGGCTTCGTCAAAAGTAATCATTCGGCCAGTATTCCCTTCGGTATCATTGCTTCTCGTTCCTTGCGTCCTACGCAGTCATGGCCGTCCAGATGGGTCAGGCCGGTGTGCCACACTACATACGGGTTAATTACTCCGATGCGGCCATTATTTTTTCCAATGCGTTCGCACACGCTGTATTCTTCCGACTGGCAGACACCCGGAGCGGTAGTGCGATCAAATGGCCCAGCGGAATTCCACGTCTCCCATCGCATCAACCAGGAAGGGCCATCGAGAACTGAATGCCAGGTTCCCCAAATGCGGCTTCCTTCGATTCCAATCCCGCTTTCAGTTAATTCACCAATAGGTTGATGGAAGGGGTGGATCTGACCTCCCCAAAGACGCGCACCGGCCTCTTCGGTATCTTCTGCGAACGTAGTCAACTTCTCCAGCCATCCCGGCGTGAACGCCACGTCCGAATCCGAAATGTAAAGCCAGTCTCCGCGACCGAACCGTTGCTCGGACCACGCCACTCCGAGGTTCTTCAGTTGCGAAAGGGTGTGACCGGAGTTCTCGACGTGCAAAAAGGAAACATCTTTGAAGTGACTGCTGAAGTTACCTACAACTGAACCAGTACGAAAATCCACCCCATCGCAAACAAGGGTAATTGTGCATGGCTCTGGAGTGTACATCCCAAGCGTTTCGAGCGCCTGCCGGGTAAGCCTGTAGCGACCCGGCCCAATGAGCATGATGATGTTCGTCATAGCCTTACCTTGATCGGCAACACGTCCCGATAATTTTCATGCAGCCAAACGTGGGGCCGCTGATGATCGGAAATCACATTCTCTCCCTGGAGCCACTTTGCTTCGGTGTAGACCCTGTTCGTTGAAGTTCCGCCGCCGTGATGCGTGCAACTCACCGGGACCGCGTAGGTTAGCTTACCAGTCCGCGCCGCTTCACAAGCAAGCCAGAGATCAAGACAGTGATGAGACAACTTGCCCACAGGCCAGCCGCCAATATCAGCAATAAAGTCTGTGCGAACCGCCATGAAGAAGGCGTCAACAACAGCAACACGTCGCACGTCACTGAGCAGATCCCCGTGAACCGCCCAATCCGTCTGATTACTTGCATACCCTCCGCGTGCCATATCCGTGATCCGGTACGGCCTCTTGTAAAGTCCCTCGCGTCCCAGTTCAGTCGCGCCGCCGAGTCCGACAACCGCGCAATCGGGATGCTCCTCAAAGACGGAAATAACTTGGTCAAGCCATTCGGCATCGTGAATAGTAACGTCGTCGTGGATGTAGACCAAAAAATCAGGAGGGTGCTGATTCGACGTAAGGTATGCGTCTCGGTAGCATTCGCAGGGGGTTCGGGAATTGTCAGAGTTGTCAATTACCGTGATGGGGAAAGTATTGGGAATGACAAGACCCGGACCCTTGCATTTTACGGTGTAGATGTCGCAGGTCATCCCAACTCCTCGATAGTCTCCATGACAGTTTTCATTTCAGCAACAGGCAACGAAGACAGATCAAAAACCTGAAAAGGTTTATCCGACATAAAGCATCGGACGATGAGCGCGTAGTATCCGCGATCCAGAAGTGTTAGCGCAATTGAATGCGCCTGAAGTTTGGAAATTTTACCGTGATCGTAAACGATCAATAGAGTTTTGGAAGCGTCCTTGACCTTTCGGTTCAGTACTGCGCGGTCGATTTCTCGAGATGCTTTCCATTCGCGATAAATACTCAACAGCCATCTCATCGCAACCCCTCCACCAGCCATCTCTTCCAAACCGCCTTCAGGTTCCCGATATGCAGATGCTTCATGCTGTCGGCCAATTCCGCCCGCCACTCATCGCCCTCGACGCGCCCCAACTCCACCAGTTCCTCAATCTTCTGCGCCCACCGATACGGCGAATGCACGGCCCGCAGAATGTTGTGGTTGGTTTCGAGCTTGAACGCATTTACCGGAATCCGCCAATCTGAGTACGCATCGGGGATCAGTTCCGCCGCCGCCGCATAGTCTTGGGTCACCACAGGGCACCCGCAGCACAGGGATTCGGCCACAGGGTAGCCGAATCCCTCCCCGCCGCTCACGAGCATCGTCACGTCGCAAGCGTTGTAGAACGCGGCCATCATCGAATCCGTGTGTGTGCCGGTAATCGTGATCCGCAGGCACTCAGGTGGCAACCCGTAATCGACTGCGAGCGCGTGCAGGTTCCAGTAAGATCCCGGCGTAAAGGCCGGCGAATCCGTGTGGACCCAAAACAGGAACTTGCTGCGATACTTCTTCGCCAGTAGTGCTGCGGTAGCGAATGCAGTCGGCCAGTCCTTGCGGGCCTGGTTGGTCATCACGCAACCGAGGACGATGCGCCCGTCAACCCCTAGCATTCCACGATCATTCTCACGAAACGGAGCGCTACACTCCTCGTACCGCCAACAAAACTTATCCCCGTCAATCGGATGCGGAATCCACTCGCACTCGATCCCCGACCGCCGTGCCACCTGTGCGCCCCAATCGGAAGCCACCAGGACACGATCATACTGCGACATCACGGCACGGGATTCATAGGGAAGCGTCAGGCCATCCGGCCCAGTTCCGTCTACCATGAAGTATCCCCACTTCTTGAACGTGCGGTTTCCGAGGAAGGCGTCAAGCTCCTGATTGCCAGTCGCCGCGAGTCCAGTGAACCACAGCAGCCGGGAGGCATCCCAAACGGTCATAATCGAGCCCAATCCGCTTCCCCGCGTGAAGTCGCGCCAAACCTTCATGATTTGGTTCTCGCCCCACTGGTCGGCTTCGGAGAACGAATACTGCGGGAACGGAAGCCGCACTGAGCCGACAGCGCCGCGGCCGAAGCTGCCGACCTTGAATTCCGGCATCGTGTTGGCGATCAGGGACAGGTCACGGGCGATGCGACCGAGGCCGCTGTGTCCGTCAACGGCGTCTCCGTAGACGAGAAGGTTATGCAATTTTTAGCACCGCCGTCTCGCAAGTTCCTTTGCACTTTTCACAAAATATATTGACCCATCCGGCAGGTTGCTCACCGTGCTCGGACCAGATCGAAATACCCATCTCTTTCGCGATGCGTGCCAACTCCAGAATGTGCTCACACGGCTCTCTCATGCAATCGGCGCTCCCTTTGCTCTCAACATAGATTTGATCTTGCTCATGGTCACACTCGTGGCCAGCTTCGCCCGCTTGTTCTTCGACTTCCCGCGCTTCCCATACAGCACCAGGCGAACGTATTCAGCGCTTACCGTGCATTTCATTGATATCTCTTTGCATACGCCGGGATGCTCCAATACCCACTGGCGCAGACGGAGATCCGCGTCCGACCACTTAGCCATTCAGATTCCTCAATTGGAATTGGCGTCCTTCGCTGATGAGGCGATAGGACGCCACCCACCGCCGGACAGGACAGGTAATCAGCCGATCCTCCCTTTGGACTCCGTGAGAGATTTTATGAGCGCCTTGGCCATTTCGGGATTGATCGGCACCCAACGTTCGTCGTGCTTCTTCGCTTCTTGTGGGGTGCAGGACGCCTGATGATTACCGGAATGCTTTCCCGGTTTCTTTACCGAAGCCTGAAGTTTGAATTTTGGCATTATAATACACTAACCAAGTCACTGTCCATTACTTTTCGTGTTACGATAATTGCGTGCTATGCGATTCATTCTTTTCCAGTTGCTCACCGAAGCACATATCGCGAGGATGATAATGGCGACCACCACAGTTGCGGCAGACCAATCCTCAACGGAATTAGGCCAGAACGCAATACAGGCCGGAATTCGGAATTCCCTCTGCCCGTAGGGGATTTGAATCGGTCCTGAAAGTAGAAATCCAAACCGAAGAATGATCACTTGATTCACAACAGAATAATACAACACGACGCGGTTGCGAATCAACACTTACTGACGATATTTTGTTTGCCCGCTTCGCATAATCGCCTCAAAGCGCTCATTCCATGCTTCGTGAATCTCCGCAGCGGTCATATCTGTATGCGCCCACTCAACCGGACCCTCGCCAGTCGTGTCGGCAATTACGGGTTCATCGGTGCTCTCGAAGTCCACGTCCCATCCCTGCTCTGCCCACATCGCAAGGCAGTGAGCCCGCACGCGGTCATCGTGGCGGCGCGAGGATACCGAAGCAGCCCAGTGCTTGCCGGGGAGGATAACGACATCGCAGTATTCTTCCTGAAGCGCTGGCGACCGCACCAATTGCGAATGCGCCGCGTGTTTAATCAGGTGCCTGCTGCACTTTGCCCAAAGCTGCTGATTCGTCCGATCCGTAGCTTGCCAGCCCACCGCCTGAGTCGGCTTCACGTTCAGGTCTGCGAAATACTGCCAACGCCACAGGTTCCCATACCCGAGGTCCATGATCTGCCGCGTAAAACTCGGGCCGGGGCCGGGAAACCCTTCGTGGATAATCAGGCTCTGGTGGTCCGTATCTTCGTCGCCCTGACCATACACGCGACCGATGATATTCGCGACATACGCAAGCTCAAACGGGTCGATGGGCGCGGCAAATTCCGCAACCTGAGCGGCCGGCTTTGCGCCTTTTCCGCGACGAAGCACCACGATAGCGCCGTTATCGGTTGTCAAGTCCTCTTCCGTGCGGCTCCAGCGATTCCATCCCGTGCGCCCAAAAGTGGGATCAACTCCGAGGATGTAGCGCTCTCGGTTATCCGGCGCTTCCCACATCCAGAGAATCCCGCGCGGATCTCTTCGGGCCTCTTCGAGATCGCAATCTTCCGACTTTCTGATTGAGCCGCGCTGGCCGATGGCAATGGTGGGCGGGAAAGCGGTCACCACCGGCTGTCATCCCCGTACTTCAGCGGGACCACAAACGAATTCCCAAGCGGGATCGTAAATGTAGTGATGTCGTTTGGATTTCTAAGGTCGATGATTCGATATCCGCCAACCTCCTTGACGCAGATCATCCCGGCGACCATATAAGGCGAATCGATAATCTCAATACCGTTGCGTAGAGTCATATCTTCACCTGTTCCTTGTACGTCAAATCGTAGGGCATTCCCCACATCGAAGCGCTGTGCCGCATCCCCTCAAGCACTTCATACGGGAGCGCTCCAGCCAGAGAACTTTGAAAGCTCTCCTCTGGGGTGGCACAATAATTAGTCAAAAATTGATTCAGCTTATTCATCCCCTGATACATGGCGTGCTCCGACTCCCACCAGTACATCTGCGGACGTGTCAGCCGGTAAGTCAATCCCGCGTTGAACTCCGGGGAAGTGTTTTCAACCATCTCGGCGTGCTTCTGCGTAATAGCATCCGGGGTCCATGTCGTCGGCGCAGGACGGCGGTACTTCGTCGGCTCCAGATACCACGGGATAAAGCAGTACACCCAATGTTCATAGCCCCTTCTCTTGTTGCGGATGTTTTCAGTCAGGATCATCCAGTCTTCGCCGGGGCCGACGCGCCCGTTAGCCGTGGACTCCCATCCGCCAAGCACATACGGCGACTTCGGGACACCGGGCATCAACTCGAACATGAGTCTGAGCAGGTTGTCCCACAAACCGCATTCGGTGATCTGGTGAACATCCCACTGAGCGCCCGTTCCGATTCCAGAACGCTGCTCGGAATCGGTATAGATCATCTTCGATCCAAGCCCGTCGAACTGAACCTGTTCGCCTTTCACGTCATACAGGATCTTTGGTTTCATCCAGAACGGGAGGTTATTCAGGATGATCTGATCGCGGTTGTAAATTTCCAGTTTCGAGGAATCGTTCGGCATCGCCAGCGTTGCCCCGAGAGCGCGAGTATTTTTGTAGAAGACCATTCGGTGCATTTTTAACTGGCACCAGAAGGCCGTCATTCCCTGCTGGCGGGCCTTGTGCAGTGCGGCGAGAATCCCGTCGCAGAACTTGTCTTCCTCGTACTGCTTCCACATCTCGATCTCGCGAACGGCCAGCAGTTTCAAGGCGCGTTCCTGAGTTGCCCAGAGCTTCGGCGGGGCCATTCCGCCGCCTACGTTTGCGTCTAATTGGATCGTCGCAAAACGTTCCGCGAAATATCTGAAGTCGTACCGACACAGCGCCATCTCAGACTGAACGAACTCCGCTTCCTGCTCTGTCAGGTCACGGGTAAACTTTCCTTCTTTGGCATCCCATGCTGATTCCAGGTCCCTCGTGCGCTGGATTGAAACGGCAGAAGACAGTCGCGTGATCTTGAAAGGTGCTTTCGCCGCGATGCGGGCGATATTGCGCTCGATGATTTCTTCAGAGTACAGTTACCTTCCTCCAAATATCGAACCGAAGTCTACCTGAAAGTCGTCCTCTTCGACAACCGGCTTGCCAGTTTCCCGGTTGATCGGAGGTTCCTTCACAGCCCAACTGACCTCCGTGTAATCGTCCTTGCCGGGTTTCGCGGCGACCTTTTCATCCGTCAGCATCTCGTTGTGCTCAAGGCGCAGGCGCATTACCTGAATCCGCGTCAACGTGTGCAGGTCCGTGGCAATGCGGTCAAGGCTGTGGCTGATGGGCCGAAGGCCGCGCAAGAGGACTTTCAGGATGCGAAGGAGGTTCATTTCATCCCGCGCTCTCGACCCGCCGCGCTCCACTTGCCCATCTTTTTCGCGCCGTACTTCGCGCGCCCCGCTGCTGCCGCGATTCCCTTCGCCGCTTCGGGCGACTTGCCTTTGGATTCAAGGCCGCTGACCATCTTTGCAAAGCGGCCACCACCACCGGGCCTCATCGACTTGCCATCAAACGTCTTCGCCATCACCTTAAACCTCCTCAGTTTCAGCTTCAATTATAGAGGAATCTTCCGGCGCTTCAAGTTGCTCCATTCCCCTAACCAACGATTCCACGCTAAACACGCCATGCCCATAGTGAACTGACCGCGCATCAACGACAGGCCCTTTCTTCCCGGCGATCCCGGCGACTTCCAGAACGAGTTTGCGGGCCTCTCCATCACCTGATTGGGTGATCTCTTTCGCGCCCTTACATTCGGGACAGATACGGAATCCGTCATCGCCTGAAATCTCCCCAAGTCCATCGCAGCGCGGGCAGTAAACCTTTCGGTTCTGCGCGTCGTCGGCGGCGTGAGCGATGATCTGGGGAGATCGGTCCATCGCGATTCGGACGGCTGACGCGGTACGGTAGCGCCCGTAGGTTTCCATCAAATCCTGAAGCGTAATCCCGCAGTCTCGCAGTCCACCTGCCACAGAACGGATCTTCTTGTTCGGGTTAGCCTCACGGTACTTCGCGTCGGCATTCAGCGTGGCAAACGCCCGCTTGTACTTCGTCCCCTGTGTTGTCGCCAACGCCTGAATGAGTTCGTCAAATGGAATGCCTTCAAGGAAGTGGTTAAAGGGGCGGTCCATGTGTACGGGCGGAACATTCTTCGGGGCATTCTTGTCCATGTTGTTCGCAAGCGGAACCCTCGCCATGTAGTTTTTCATCGTCCGCATAATCGGCTCCATCGGCTCGATGTGCTCTCCGGTGTCCTTCAGGTGCAGTTTCTTTAGACGCTCAACTTCTGCGGTGTCGCCCCGGTCATGTGCCGCGTCCAGGTCCTTGCGGTTACGGACGCGGAACTTCGTGATAGTCAGCCCATCGTAGGGCACGCGGCGCTTAGGCATTTCCCTCCCGGTAAAGTCTAACGGCGTACATCAATTCCGCCGACAGATGGCGTGGAAACGGATCTCTATCGTCGGCCACCCTCAAAGCCGCCTGCAATACTTGCTGCGCAGCAAGCCGACGATTATCTGTTAACTTGTCAAAATCGCCGCCGTACTCGACAAAATGAATGTGCGACAGGATGGAGTCATCTGGTTGCATTGGGACGTGTGGACAAACACGCCATATTTCATTTCGAGTGGTGACAGTCGGGACCGTCTCAACCTCCATCCACCGTCGCATAAAGGGGAAAACGATTAAGAAGTACAAGGTAAGCCAAGCTGACAATGACTTAGGAACCTTCCCTGTCGTTTTCGTGTCGCTTGAAACTTCATCTTTCTTCGCCGCCAACATTACCGAGACTGCCTCAAGCAATCCTTCGTGCATCTGTTCCCGATGTTTAAAATAGCGAAGATTTTTAGGCGGGATGTGAACGCTAGCCGCCCATTGCTTCAGGTCGAAACGGTATGTTCGTGCTGTCTGTGAATATCCAAAGTCCTTAATCATGCACACGCCTTTACCTTGATGTGATCTCCCGCCGTCTTGCCCATCTTCAGGTTCTGCACCTGGTTCAGATACCGTTCGGTGGTGACGATGCTCGAATGCCCGAGGGCCTGTTTGATCATCTGAATTTCCGCCCCGCCAGACTGTGCCATACCAGCGAACGATCGTCGCAAATCATGGCACCGCAACTTCTGAAGCTCAGCGCCGGCGCGGTCACAAATCTTCTGAATAATAGTCACGAGTCCGAACGGGGTAAGGTGCTTATTAGCGCCGATCTGGCCGATTCGAGCGTTCGACGGAAAAACAGGAGCGTTCGGGTCCGCTTCGTCGCCGCGATACGCTTCGATCATCTGTGTGGCCCATTCAGGAACGCCGAGACTTCGGATGCGGCCACCTTTACCGATGATGTCGGCAAGCACCATGCGCCCCGACGCCTCCCGATACTGGCCCCATTTCAGGGCGCATACTTCCGACCGGCGCAAACCGCAGCCGCACATGATCGCGATTATTGCCCGCTCCCGGTTGTCGATGCAGGATTCCAGAAGTTTCTCGACTCCGGTTTCGTCCGTCCACTGGCCGAGCCGCTGCCCAAGAACCTTTTCAGATTTGATGTCGTCAATCGCGTGGTAGCAGTCGCCGTCCATCAGCCCGCGAATCCACGCCTCACGCGCCAGTAACTTGAGCGCTGCAAGCGCAACATTGATCGTTACTGCGCCAGTCCCATACTGCTTTCGTTTTGCCAGCCATGCGCTGATTCCCTCGCGGGTGACAGGAATCTTCATTCGCAGGTATTCGGAGATGTAGGTGGCATACGCCCGCTGAGTGTTCGGCGCAAGCCGAGCGACACAAGCCGTTGCAAGTTCTTGAATCGAAACGTCAATCGGTACTAATTCGGTGCTCACAAGAAAATCTTACCACGAATTACCCTGTTGTGATAAGATATTTTTGTGGCATACGAAAAGCGCAACGACGGCTTCCTGTACGCGCTCCTGAACTACGAAGATTTCGATGATGCTCCTCGTCATCCTCGTGTCATCCAACTTATTCGAGAAGGCCACCACATTCGGCGCTCGATTGAGGAAGCCGACAAGCGCCTGAAGGAAATCAAGGCGGAACTGAGCCAGATTCAGATTTCGAACCATCTCCCTGGTTTTCGGTACGGTAAACTCTGTTTCATCGCCACCGAGAAGTCCGGGAAACTTACCGTCAACAAAGACAAACTCATGGAGCACGGCGTTAAGGGCGAAGTAATCGCGGCCAGTATGGAGCGCGGGAAACCGTATGTGCAGTGCGAATTTGAAGTGATAGGAGAAGCGAAATGAAGCCATCAATAGCGGGCGGGATTGCCGAAGCATTGAAGTCCCGAACAGCAGCAGATGAGGAGGTTCTGGCAGTGCTGACCGACAAGAAGATTGCCGAAGCGGTCTGTCGTCCCGAACCGGCCACCGACGAACTTCTGATCGAACTCACCGGGCCGACCGGACAGGCATCTGTAACCTTGCGCCCATTCGAGGTTTCCCGCCTCCGTGGTCGCTACGGGAGAGGTCCGAAGTTCGAGGAATGGGTCATCGCCCGAATGCGCGACATGATGATTTCGTTTGGAGGCGGATAGTGGCTCGGCGCGAAACTCATCACTTCTGGGTATGCAATCGAGGCACGCGCAACACCGCTGAAGTGCGCCGGTGTGGTTGTTGCGATCAACTCCACCACGAGCGATACGCCGTGGTGCGATCATCAGAACGTACCGTGATCGATGTAGGGCGCGACGGCTCCATCTCGGTTCCGGGACGCAACGACCATCCGCTACATCCGAAGCAGATTGCAGCGGGTATCCAGCGAGTAGAAGTCGAATCGGCAATTGCCGGTCGCCACTCCCTGAAGCATCTCGAATCGCTCGGCCTCGTTCATGAAGCGACGAACTGGAATTCAGAAGGTGCGAACATGCCGCTGATCCACGAGGACATCCTTGATGTCAAACCGAAGCACTGGGAGCAAATCTTAAACGAACCCGACGCCTTTTGAAACAAGGTATCCTTGTTAACAAATGGCCGAACTCGAACAGCCTGAACTGATCTCGTCTCCGTTTAACCGAAATCCCTACGGAGATACGAAGATCCCCATTGACTCCCTTCCCGGCTCGAACGCCTACCGGACGCTCGGATGGTGTAACGAAATCGAGCAGGAATCGGGCACGTTCATCGGCTCCCAGAAGGGCTACGACCGTATTGAGCCGGCCATCGAATCCATTATCGGCGTGATGTCGCCGATCATCCAGACCAGATCGCCGCTCAGTCAGACTAAGACAAACCGAGTCGCGGATGTTGCTGAACAACTCGCCGCGATCCTGACCGACACGAAGCCGTTTTGGGATTACGAGACGGCAAACAAAAGATGGGAGCAACATGCCGCAATCTACGGAAAACTCAGTACCTGGTGGTATACCCAAAGAAACATTGACCAGAGGATGGCTGCTATTATCAAATACGCCTTGGTCGCCGGAAGCGGTTATGGCCATTTGGTCTGGAACCCCGACATTGAAGACCTCGAACTCATTCCCGAGGACCCCCGTAATGTCCTTCCCGTCCGACCGCGCGATTATGACTCAATACAATCCTGCCTCGGTGTCATCGTCAAGCACTGGTATCCCGTCAACTACTTCAAAGACCGATTCGGACTCACCGTTACCGCAGAGTCCGACGCTGCCCCGGAGCAAGTAGCGAACGACTCCGGCTTTATCGGCGGCATCGCCTCATGGCTGGGGCAAGGCAACACGAACAAGGCGAAGCCGCCGCGCTTCCCTGTTTCGTGCCTGAAGATTCTCTATCTTGATGACCGCCGCTTAAACCCGACGCAATCCGATGTCGGCCTGGGCGAATTCGAGAAGGGAACCCGCAAACCGCTCAATAACTGGAGTTACATCGTCAACCCGAATCAACCGCTCTACCCGAATAAGCGCATGATCGCATGGGTAGGGAAGCAGATGATTTATGACGGGCCTTCCCAGTATTGGCACGCCATGTTCCCGGTGCTGAAATTCACCATCAGTCCGTGGCCGTGGAGTTATCTCGGCAAAGCGCCGATCTGGGATCTGCTGCCTCTTCAGGATTCGCTGAACTCAGTTCTCCGCGTCATTGACGATCACGTTGCGCAGGTCGCAAATCCCGGATCTATCCTCGACAAGAACAGCGTTTCGCGCGCAACGTTCGACCAGTTCGATACTCGCCGCCCCGGCTGGAAAGCGTTCCAGAACCCGCTTGCCGGGAAGGGCATCCAGATCGTCAACCCGCCGCCGATGGACGCAATGGTTCCGGCGCACCGCGACTGGATTCAGAAAGAGATGCGTGAGATATCCGGCGTAAACGATCTGAACCAGATGCTGCACCTGAACCAGATGCCGGAGAACTCTACGGTGGACGCGATCCTGAACGGCATGACACCGATCAATCGCTATCGATCCCGCGTGATCGAGTGCTTCATTCGCGAGTTTGCAACAATGCTGGCCTACGATTTCAGCCAGTACTATACCCTGAACATCCGAACTACAATCGCTGGCTCCGGGGCGGTAACGCAGGAAGACTTCGATTACGATCCAGAGTCGCTTATCCCGGCGTACACACATACGTCCGATCTCGATGCACACGGCTCGCCGCTGGCTGAAGCGTTGGCGCGGGGGCCGCTCCCGAGGTACGCTCGTGCTCAGGAATTCCTCCGCCGATTCACCTTCAAGATCGCTCCGGGAAGTTTCCTGAATGCCGCTCAAATCGAAGACAAGATGATGGCGTTCCAGTTATTCCGTGCGGGCGTGCTCGACGTGTTCACCCTTTGGGAGAAGATGGGTATTCCGAACATTGGTGTGCTGCCGGATAACGTGAAAACGATCCCCGAACGCCTTGCGTATCAGGCGCAAATCGGAATCGTTCCGACAGTCAGCGCCGCCGGAGCGAAGGCATCAGGACAGCAGGCTCCGCGTCAGGTAATTAAAGAGAGTTGACACCCGCAACTTGTTAAGTTGTATACTCTCTTCAGATGTCACTCAGCGAATCTTTGGCCGATACCGTCCGCGATAAGGGACGCAGTTCCGTTTCTATCGTGCCGTCGAAACCGGCTTCGATTGCCGCGACGAGTGGTTCGCCGGCAATTTCAACGATGGTGCCTGGACTCAGTTCGGGCGGAACAGGACTCGGAATGGCAAAGAAATCGATGGGCAAGGGAATGGGCGCGAAAAACGGCGTCGGCTTCCCGAAGAAGGCTTCGATGGGTACTGGGAAGTCCGGTATCAAGGGGCCTACCGGAATGGGCAAGGATATTCGCGGGAGCATGAAGTAATCTCATGTCTCCGATGCCGCCGCCATCGCAAGGCGCTAACCAGATGCCCCCGATTGGGCCGGTGACGCCGATGCCGGGTGGTCAGGCTGGACCGGGAGGGTTCGATCCGTCGCAGCTTCCCGGTGTAATGCAGGCGATGCAGGATTTGCAGGGAGCCGCGCAAAAGCTGGCTTCGGGATTACCGCCGCTGTCTCCGTTCATCGCTCAGTTTTTGAGCCAACTCGGGCAGGCGGTTCCGAACGTGATTATGGCCGCTGGCGGTGGCCCCGGCGCTCCTCCTCCCGGAAGCGCTCCCGGTTCTCCCGGTGGAGCGCCCGGTGCGGGTGGCGCTGGCGGTGGACCGCAAGGTATGGGCGTGGGTGCTCCGCCGATGCCGCCGGGGTAAAGGGTTTTGGTTCGGCCTAGTTCAAATGATTGAGAACAACCGCGTAATCGATGGGAGATAGTGGATTCCAGTCCATACCCGGACCAAACGATTTTTGAACGAGTAGGCTCCGAGGAGGGGCTGGCACTCAATGACGAACGACAAGGCAGTTGATCTCTTCAAAGCGATGGCGAAGGGGGCAGGGTTGACTGATGAACAGGTCAACGTGGCGCTTTCTCAGCCGCAGTGGAAGGAGATCGAGAATCGCGACAATCGCCATTCCGAATATAGCTCGGCACTGGACAAGGTGCGCAACCTTGAACCGCAAGCGGCTACGGCTAAGAGATGGCAAGATTGGTGGGAAGGGAAAGGGGAATATGCGGGTCAAGGCGCCGGGTCCAAAACTTACAAGGCTTACATAGATCAGCAGACTGCCCTTGCCAGGTATCAGGAACGCTTCGGCGCTCTCGATGCCGATTCCTCCAGGACTGAAGTTCGGGATGCCGCAGCGGCGACTGGTATGACTATGCAGCAGGTTCAGGCCATGCTGGACGAACAAGGGAAGCGATTCTCGGCTATGAGCACGGAGCAGATGGCGATTCTTGCCGACGCTCAGACTCGCGGCCTCAAGCTGACCGTTGAAGATGTAACGGCGATGAACAGAATCATGGCCGAAAAGGGCGTGACCTACGCGGGAGCCTACGAGCAGCATGTCGGCCCGCGAGTTCGCGAAATGGAACAGCAGAAACTGACGAAGGAAAAAGAAGACTACGCCGCCGAAAAGGTCCGTGACGCGCTCACTCGCGCCGGGGTCCATGCCGTGCAGGGTAATCAGGAAGTTCCTCCCAGTTTCTACGACCGGCCAAAGACCGGAGTGGCAGAGAAGTCGATGAGTGATCAGGAACTTCTGGCAATGTGGAACGATAGCGCCCCCGGCGCAAAGTCTCGCGCGGCGTAACACCATAACGGATTCATTCATCCGTTACGTCGCCAACCTGACCGTTTCGCACTCCAGACTTCTGGCGTTCGCTTTCATCTGATTTTTCCGTCAACCGGGCGCATGGCCTCCAGCGCGGGAGCGCCCTTACTATGCCTGACGGCTTAGATCAGATTAATGTATTCACTCGCCGTCTGATCTCCACAGAACCGGAGATTTACGACAACCTTTTCAACCACGACGGCCTGACGTACATGCTTCGGAATTCCTTCAAAAAGGAATTCGCCGGCGGTTCGTCCATCAACGAAAACTTCCTGTATGACGTGCTCCCTGGCGGCTTCTACCAGAAGGGCAAGAAGTTCAACGTCATCCAGAAGCAGACGGAACAGCAACTCCGCTTCGACATGAAATACGTCGAAGTCGCGGTAACGCTGTACGCCGAAGACATTCAGGTTCTCAACCGTGGACCGCTCGCGGTCACGAAACTCATCAAGGCGCGTGTGGCTGAAGGCATGATGGCCATCGGCGCGTTCCTGAGCATCATGAGTTACCTGAACGGTCAGGCATCCTATGCGGCCAACGTCAACGGCTTCGACGAAGCGCTGAGCGATGGAACCACGGTAGGTCCATTCGGGAACACGTATGTTTACTACGGCCAGAACACTCGCAACGGCGTTGTGGGATCTTCCCTGAACTCGACTCCGTACAATATCGGTAGCGGCTCAACTCCCGGAACCATCGAGTACGATGTCCTGAACTCGCAGTACTTCAACTGCTATCAGGGCACCGGAGAATGGGAGCCTAACACGCTGATGACCACGCCGAAAGGCTACGGCATCATCCAGAATCGCTTCCAGACGCAGCAGCGCTTCCAGAACGTCAAATTGGACGCAGGCTTCACTGGTATGCAATTCAACGGCTCCGTGGTCATGGCTTCGCGCTACGTCCCCGGCTCCGATATCGCAACCGCCGGAACCCGCGCCAACAAGGTCGCCGTTCAGGTGCTGACCGAAACTCTCGGCCAGGGACCGAATGCGGCGCTTCAGCCGTACCCGACACTTCAGGTTCCGTCCTCGGAGTCCATACTGATCCTCAATGCCCGCAAGGAGAAGTTGAACCTCTACATCTCCAGCGACGGCGTTTATCAGGGCGGATTCCGCGAATTCATTCCCGAAGCAAACTCGACCGTTCTTACCGGCTTGTGCCTGATGGGTGTCAACCTCACGGTTCCGACTCCCTACCTGCACCAGTGGGTCTACGGGTTCAACGCCTAAGAATACGGGAGAAAAGGAGAAACTATCATGGCACAAACAACCAATGTTGGATTCAGCATCAACCCGTATATCTACGGCGCAAACGCGGACGCCACGAACGTCGCGACTCTCTACGCACCCGCCGAACTCGGAGCGCAGTTTTACAACTCCGGCAACAAGTACCAGCGCGTGCAGGTCGATTCGGGCGCAACTTCGGCCACCCCAACCGGCGCTGTGCTCGCAACGCAACTGGCCTACTGGTTAGACAAGAGCAAGAAGATCGTAACCAACGATTCTCGCTTTGCTCTCGCTGGTTCGCCGAACGTGGCTGGCTCCACTGGTGTCGCCCAGCGCAATGCGGTGGCCGGGATCTTCCGTGTTGCTGCGACGGCCGGCTATTACGTCGATGTGCTCCAAAAGGGCAACGGCGTTCTGGTCAACTCCGACAACAGCGGCACCGTGGGTCAGATCGCCATCCCGGCGAGTTCGACCACGGTTCCCAGCGTCACGGCTTCGGCCATCGGCACGGCGCCTCCCTATCCCCCGGTTGGCATCATTCGAGCGGTTCCCACGGGTAGCAGCCCGTACACCGTTACGGTCGATGTCGATATTGCGAGCGTGGACTAATGGCGGCACTTACACTCACCGGGCCGTATTCGGCCCCTTCCATCATCAAGAGCGTGGTGGGAGATCAGCAAAAGGTTACGGCGAACATCGCGGGGCCTACCGGATCAACCTGGAGCCTCAACTTCGCCAGCCTGATTAAGGTGGACCTTGGGCCGGGAAGTCTTGTGACCTCCGTATCGGTCGCCGGAACTCAGCCGCTTGTCATCACCTTTAACTCATCCAATACTATGAACGAGGTCGTCTCGGTCTGGTGTCGGTAGCGGTGAATGGCAAACGAATTCAGTTCTGTCTGGAACAACGTCCTGTTGCGTGCGCCGGTTGATCCGGCGCAGGCGCAGGCGTTTGTGAAGGATGCGTTTCAGGAGTTCGCCGAACGCCGGGAGTGGTCGTGGCTGATTCGTAATTCAACTTTCGCCCCGCCAAACCTCATTAACACGGGGACGGCGACGGCGACCCCAAATACGGCAAACGTCACCGGCAGCGGAACGAACTGGAACCAGACACTCATCGGTCGCCAGTTCCGCTTCGGGATTTACACGCCGATCTACACGATTTCAGCGGTGAATTCGGCAACATCCCTGGTCCTCGATCAGCCGTGGATCGGCCAGCAACAGATTACACAGTCGTACCTGATTTACCAGGCATATTATCCGACGCCTGCCGACTTCCGCGAATGGTTGACGCTGAAGGATGTCCAGAACAACTTCAAACTCCACACGAACATCATGCAGCCACAACTGGATTTTTGGGACCCGCAACGGTCGCAGAACCAGACGCCGCGATGCGTGAGCTTTATCGACTACGGGGGCGGGCTAAACGGATCGCAGGGCAATGTGGGCGCGATTCTTCAGGTTTCCGGCAGCGGCCCCGCTCCGACCGCGACGACGACATTCGGGTACTCGTACCCTGGCAGCGCGACATATGTGGTCACAATCTCGACGGGAGGAAATCCGGGGGACGGGTCGCTGGCGTTCACCTGGTTCCGCATCAGCAACGGCGTGGGGACGGCAGTTTCTCCCCCGCAACTGGTAGGCGACAATAACCCGATAAATCTGTCTGACGGCGTGCAGGTGTATTTCCCGACCGCACTAACGGCCTATGTGGTCGGCAACGTCTTTGTGTCGAACTGTGCTCAGGACTATACGCAGTCTCAAGTTTCGCCGCGCTATGAGATGTGGCCCCACCCGATGACGCAGCTTTACTATTATCCGTTTCTGTACGTGGCAAAGATTCCGCCGTTTGACGAGAATAATCCGCAGTTGCCGCCGTTCGTGCGCCGGGATGTGATCCTCGAAAAAGCGTTGGAGAAGTGCGCGATGTATCCGGGGGTCAGTGCTGACGCGCCAAACCCGTATTTCTCGCTGGCGCTGGCCGCTCGACACTCCGCGCAGTACGAGCGCTACGCGATGGACCTGGAGTTGAAGGACGATTCGACGGCGATCCGCGATATGGTCTACCAGGATCAGACGCCCTGGGCACCGATGCCCTTCATGGACGGCTCATGGCTTCGCGATCACGCGATTCCGACAGGGAGTTGGTAAATGTTTGAATACAAAGTGGTAGTTCTGGACAAGTTGAACGAAGATGCCCTGAACGCGCTCGGCGCGGAAGGATGGGAACTCCTGTTCTACGTGCGGGAAGTCGGGTATGCCGCCCGCTGGTACTTCAAGCGGGTTAAGATAGATGCAAAGGAGCCAACATGGCCAACGGAAAAGCAGACGACGGAACCGGCAGCAGCGTAGCGGGGATCTTCCAGACTCCGTTCAATAACACGGTGACTGGCAGCAAGCCCATTCAGAGCGACGGGATGCCGAAAGTGTTCGACTACGGCAACGCGACGGCGGGGTTTGCGGACCCCGGAAAAGCTAACTTCAACGGCGGCGGAATGCTCAGCGGGCCGGCGGAATCTGGCCTCGGCGAAGACATTCGCAAGTAACAAATGTGGGAACTTTACAGCATCACTCGCGCGGGCCGATACATCCTATACGTTTGGGAAATCGGCCCCGATGCGATGCGAATAGAGACGTGTTTGAATTGAGATGCCATATTCGCAATACACAATGGCGTCCCTTGTCGCGCAGGTTGCCGCGCTGAATGATGACCCGAATTTCATCCAGTGGAACTACATTGAAATCAGATACGCCGTCATCGAAGCTCTCAGGTATTGGGGGTGTCTCACTTCTTACTGGCGAGCCAAAGGAGAATTCTCGCTTAGTCCCACGGTTCCCTGGTACGATCTATCTGTTCAACTCCCGGCGCTTCGTCCTCGAGCAGTTACATTCAACGATATCGTCACCGAAATCGACTTCCACTGCTTTGAGTTGCCTGGTGGGGTCGCTGGAACTGGACTATCTTCTCAGTTCAACATCACCCAAATCATCAACGCCGTAATCCGTGGGCGCAACCGCCTCGTGATGGATGCGGCGCTTCCCTTGAATGTATCCGCTCCGCAGCCTGTCACGGCCGCCCCTGACGCTGTTATCACGGTCGATGAGAGTTACGTTTACCTGCGTCATGGGTACTGGCAGGATCAGGTTTCCAGCGCATGGACGGTGCTTCGTCCGACCGATGCCTGGGCGCAGGATAGTTATAATCCGCAGTGGACTCTCGAACCGGGGGTGCCATTCGCTTTCTCGCAAAGCGTGACGCAGCCGACGCAGGTTCAGTTATTCCCGCCGCCGCTCAATGACGGCGCTATTGAGTGGGTAACGGCCTTGAGCGACAACTACACGCAGCCGGTCACGCCCACAACGCTTCTGGGCGTCCCTGACGAGTTCTCGCACGCCATCAAGTACGCGGCGCTTTCCGACCTGTTCACGATGGACGGAGAATCTTTTGATCCCTACCGCGCCGACTACTGCGACCGACGCTATCAGCAGACCGTAGCAGTTGCCAAAGACCATAAATCGGCAGCGCGCGTTCAAATCAACAATGTCCCTATCGGATTGAGCACGATTACTCAACTGAACGCTGCTTTCCCGTATTGGCGCATGACGAGCGGAAAACCGTACAACTCAGGGTGCGATCTCGACTTGCTCTGCTTCTCGAAAGTTCCCGATAGCGGATATGGTTGCACGGTTGACGTTCTAGCGAGCGCCCCGATTCCGGCATCAGATGACGAGTTTATCCAGATTGGGCGTGAGATGATTCCGACGATTATCGATTACGCGCAGCACTACCTCGGATTCAAGCTCGCCGGCGTAGAGTTCTTCTCAAACATGAGCCTGTACGATAATTTCATGTCCAGCGCGAAGGACCGAAACGCGATCCAATCGAAGCAGATCAAGTTTATGGGTCCGCTGTACGGAATGCCGGGGCGCGAGAATGACGCACAGATGGGCGCGAGTACGATGAACGTCAAGCCGGAGGATGCCGCCGCCGCAAGCTCGACGGCTAACCGCTATGCCTGATATCGACTGGCAGTTTCACGAAGGTCGCGACCGAGAGGGAGAAAGGTACAATCATGCCGTTTTGTTCCACGCAAGCGGAAGGATTATTGCCAAGGTATACCAGCCGACAGATCCAATAGAATACCAGTACGAGGTAGCGTTTTTTGTCAAAACAAATCTCGACGAAAAAGACAAAGAATTTAGATTTATAAGTCTGGAGTCAGCGCAGCGGTTCGCTGAGAAAGTTACATCCGACTATGCCTGAACTCAATCGCAAGCCATCGAAGTTCAACTGCATGGGCGTCGATTTGGCGCATCCTGTGGACATGATGCCGGACGGATACTATCCTTTCGTCCGAAATTGCCGCAGTGTTGTTGCGGGAACGGTTGAGGTTCGTCCTGGTTATGTGGCAGTCGGAGCGCAGATCAATAGCGGTGCTCCGCTTCACACGATTCGACGGGTCAATAATCTGATCCCCGGAGGCACGCCAAATCAGTTATTTCTCGGGACCGGAACTGCGCTTTACGCTGGCGCTTACAACGGCCCATTCTCTTCCATAGCAACAGGTTTCAGCGGCAATCCGCTATCTTCGGTAGTTTTCCGTCCCGATCAGTCGCCTGAATCGTGGATCTACATCGCGGACCAAAATAAGATGGTCAAGGCGAATTGCGAACAGACGGTGAGGAATGTTGGGATTGCTCCGCCGGCCGTAGCACCGACCCCGGATATTGCGTCTATTGGGGGCCTCAACGGTGTCACGAATAACGGCATCGTGGACGATGGCAACTCCAATACTGGCTGGGGTGGAACAGGTACAGCCTCGGCTCCTGCCGTGAACACCAGAGTTCCCGCCTCGACCATCGTTTCAGACATCCTGTACGATACCGGGTCGAACGGCTGGTGCTCTATGAGTCCGCAGAACTCGATTGGCTCCTACGAGTTCCTTCAGTCAGGATGCCGGTTGATAATCACAGGTTCCGGTGGCGCTGAAACAGTAACGGTGCAGGAGGTTCACGGGGAAATTCCTCAGACCACTATCGCGGCGATCATCTACGATTCCGGTAGCAGTGGACTGTGCTCCATATCGCTCGGGATTCAAACCCCTACGCTTGCGCGTAACTCCCTGATCCTGCTTTCCTCCACTTCGATTGTGAGAGTCCTCAGTGTCACGGTCGGACCTGACGGACTGTATTCTTTCCGCTGCAATGACCCCCATACTCACGTCGCCGGGGACGCGGTGCGCAGCATCGTTACCTTCCGGGTATACACGACGATTTCGATTCCTTCGAGTGGCGTCGGCGTTCCGACATCATCAACCACGATCACCGGGAATGCGCTTGAAACCCAGGTTACGGCAGGCGTCGGATATGCCACGAAAACCGTTGCACTCGATCTTAGTCAGTTTGCATTTGTAAATGGTGCAAATCGACCCCTTCAGCCTGACGATTACATGCACATCAGTTTGCGATTCGATGTGCCCAGCAACATTTCTTCTGGCCGCATCCTGCTCGACGTTGACCCCGTTACGAACGACTTCACACAGAACTTTTATTATAAAGAGTTTCGCCAGTCCGACCTGCAATCGGCAGCAAGCGGAACGCTGACATCTGTGGTAGCAATCCAGACCGCGATTCAGAATCAGTCCATCGATACGCAGGCGCCGGATACAGGAACGACAAGCCTCCAACTTGATACAGGAACGGCCCAGTGGACAGAACTGTTCATCAACTATTCTGACCTCGTTAGGGTGGGAACTAACCAGGCAGTTGACCTTGCGAATGTGGCTGCGATTCGTGTTGAATTGACCGTTACCGACACTACCATCATGGATTTTTCGGCGTGGTGGGTGGCCGGAAGTTATGGACCCGATGTGCAAAGCGGATCTCCGGTCGGAATCACGTACCAGTACAGGTATCGGGACTCGCGCACGGGTGTCCGCTCAGTCCTCTCTCCCGGATGCCGGTACGATCTGTACCCCCTTCGCCAGCAGATTGCTGTGGGCGTGACGGCATCGACGGACCCACAGGTAGATACCATTGATATCCAGCGATTCGATCCTTCTTTGGCGGCACTCGTTTACGTGGGATCTACACCGAACGCAACTGGGAGTGCGTTCCTTGACGACACTCAATCGAGTCTGATTGCGGGAAATCCGGCGCTCGAAACGAATGTATGGCAACCGTGGCCAGTCCTCGCGCCCCCGCAGAATTCAGTTGTGAATGTGGCTGGCACCACGGTCCAATGGGTGAGCGGAGCGACTTTCCCAACGAACTTGCAACCGGGAACCGTTCTTCAGGTGGGAAACGATGCAACACAACTATTCGCGCTGCCGATATCTTCGACGCTTCTGGAGATTACGTCGAATCTCGGCGCGCTGACGAACGCCACCCTGACGATTGGATCTCCTGTTCTTCTCGGCCAGCCGTTGCCTGTTATGTTCGGCCCGCTCGAAGGGACGACTGCTATCTACGCATTCGGAATCGGCGATCCGTTAAACCCCGGAACGCTGTACTGGACGAACGGAAACGATCTCGATTCCGCCGATACCGTGAACACGTTGGAGGTAACGTCGCCTTCGGAGCCTTTGGTTTCCGGCTGCGTGTGGCAGACGTTAATTTTCGTTGCCTCGGCAAAACGGGTTTTTCTCGTTACTCCAAGTTTCAGTCAAAACTCCACAGGGGCTCAGACCATTATTTTCACTTCGACGGAGTTGACATCGATCTCCGGCAGCTTCTCTCCTTGGGGGATGGCGAAGGGACAGCAGGGAGTTTACATGATCGGGCGAGACGGCCTGTATCAGTTGAACTACAACTCCGGCTCGTATTTCGCACAACAGATTTATCCTCTGTTCCCGCACGACGGTAAGCCAGCAGTCGCAACCAATGGGTTCAATCCGGTTACGATGACCACCCCGCAGTATCTGCGCCTCGCGTATTGCGATGCGGCGCTGATGTTTGATTACGAGGATTCGGCGTCTTCGATGCTCACATTTGAGATCGACACTAACGGAAACTTCTGGCCTCATCAATACGCTGACTCTGTTCTTACCCATTACTGGGAAGAGGTCCCCGAAGGCGTCGAGCCCCGAATGCTCATGGGAACGAGCGATGGGTTTTTGATGTCCTCTGGCTCCTATGCGACCGATAACGGATCGGCGCTTTTCGGGACTATCCGAACGCCCAGTTATGATTTCGGAGATCCCCGCACGCTCAAGTTGTTCATGGATACTATGACCGACGTGGACGCGACGGGCGGATACACGTTCTATGCCGGATTCAATAATTATTCGACGGTTGTGACGGTTGGAACCCAATCGGCAGTCGCGGGAAGAAGCCAGTACCTGAATTCGATTTCCTCGACCGCCGCAGCGGGACTTGTGCTGTATCGTAATTTTGCGGCTGAATACGTGATCGGTGCCGGGACGGTCCTCTACGAATTTGAGCCAAGTTATTACAACCAGCCGTTTTATTCAAACCTGTATACGACTCAGTTGCTCGATCACGGGATGCCTGGATGGAAACAACTTCGGTTTGGCAGGATTGCGTTGATTTCTACAGCGGCGACGACGATTCAAATTCTGAATGATGACGGTGTACTGCTGGCCAATTTCACCGTTCCATCGAGCAACGGGATTTTGTTCAATGATTTCGTTCAGTTGCCGAACGCAGCGAAAGGGAGGATGCTCCGGTACTCGGCGTCTAATTCATCGCCCTTCGTTCTGTTCGTTGAAAACACGACCGTTCGCATTAAAAAATGGGGAGGGCAACAGTTCGCAGAAGTGCGACCGTTCCTCCAGTAAGGTAAAATCTAACGTAAAGGATTTTTATGAAACTCATCTTCGTGTCTCTGATCTGCGCATGGCTCCTTATGGGCGGGTATTACTCGGGAAACGGAACCGTCACGACAGCCGGGACGGCGGTCCAGTTATCTGTCGCATCATCTCCGATACCGCCGACGAGTTGCATCACGTTGACGATCCAGGCGAAATCATCGAACTCGGGTACGCTTTACATCGGAGGTTCAAATGTCAGCGCGGCGAATAAAATTGGCGCGGCCTTAACGAACGGGGTTACTCCGCCGGCCTCCGCTTACTTCGGCCCGTCATCCACGACGGCACTCTACTCTCCGCAGACGATCTGGCTCGATACCACCAATTCCGGGGATGGGTACACGTACACATGCTACAAATGACTCGCGTCTTACTTTTCCTGGCGCTCTGTACTGGCGCATGGGCACAGCAGATCAGTTCTTCCGGTTCCTCGGGAGGCGGTAATACACCCTGTGGCACCGGTACCGCCCAGGGCCAGATAGCCGTGAGCGGGGCATCCCCGTTTACGGGGTGCGGGTTTAGTTCGGCGACAATAAACACCGTTCCGTTGATAACGGTTAATCCAACATATGCCCCCTATTACGCTTCTGGCTCATCCACCACAACGACGACTTCTGGCACGTTCGGAGTCGGAACGTCCGGTAGCGTAGGATCGTGTTCCACCTTTGCGGCAAGTCAAGGGGTTTACATTGCCGGAGCTGGCGCTGCTTCGGCGAATTACATCGGAACTGTGGTGTCCTGCTCGGCGGGAACTCTTACGGTTACGCCTGCCACCTCAACCAGCGTCGGAAACGGAACCCTCGTACAGCATGATGATTCAGCGGCGATCCAGGCGGCGATTACGGGACTTGCGAGCACGGGCGGCTCAATCTTTTTCCCCAACGGATTTTATCGCTGCAATGGGGCGTTTCAGGACATCTCGCACGCCAACGCTATATTATTAATGCCCAGCATTTCGTATGTGACAAACCCACCCGTTTCGCCAGTTTTGATTGATTTGATAAGTGACACCGCACCGTCTCCAGGGGGAACGAGCGGGGTCGTGATTCAGTCCAGCCAGACCGGAGGGAATCTGATCGGCGGATATGCAGCCGACAGCGGATTTGGAACATTCACAAACGTTTGGCTGAAACTCAAGAACCTGACTTTCCGAAGTTACGATAACCCCAACATTCAAATGGTTAACGCGGGAAATTTGGCCGGACTGACTTGGGAGAACCTGATTTTCGACACTGGCCTGCCTCCGTTGTGCGGGTACGTCGCAGGCTGTACGCCAACCACCCCGACACACGCCAACGCAATCGCGATGACAACCCCGGCAACAAACAACAACGCCGGTATCACGGGCTATGGGCATACGATGGTGTACGGATACTATGAAGGGGTTAGGGCGCAAGAGCACGCTAATATCGAAGACCTATATGTGACTTACGCTAATCGCTGTCTCCCGGTTGCATCAACGAATCACCCAATCTATGTAGCGAGGTTCGCGTGCGAAAACGCATCCTACGGGATCTATTACGTAAGCGGCTCTCCCGTAATTTATATCGGGCAGTACTCAGAGGAGGCGAACACCGTGAACGTGGCTGGCGCTAACGTGCTGGCCGGGACAATCAACTACTCTTTCCCGGAAGGTGCAGTGTTCACAGGGGCGTCATATTTACGCCTGGCCGACCTGAGGAGTCCAGCAACTTCAGGCCAGATCGGGAATCTTTTAACCGGATTGCCTGCCGTCTGGTATCCAGGCGAGTTCCTTAATCGCCCCGGCCTCTTCGTTACCGCTTACATCAACTCATCGAATCAGATTATTTTGATTCCTGAGGCTTCGACATTAGGGTTTAATTTCAACGGTTATACATCTGACGCAGTTGCAAATTTTACCGGTCGTTCCGCCGCACTTAGGGTTCCCGGTGTTGTGGCAAGTACTGCCGGAAACGTAGAATACTACTTGATGGGGCTAGACGCGACCCACTTCATAGGATTTGAGGAATCAAACGGAACCCTGTCGTTTCTCGTAAACTCATTCACGCCTGTCGCCACTGCCTCATACAATGGAACCACGCAATTATACTGGCGAATCCGTGAAAGCGCTGGAAGGATATATTGTGAGGTCGCCCCAGATGGATCTACCTGGACAGAGCCGACCGGATTTGACTCTACCGTTGCCTGGAGTTACGCAACTGGGGCAAGGTTAATGGTAGCTGCCGGGACTAATAATACCTCCATAGCATCTCCTGGTTTCGCCACGTTCGATACCTTCACAATTCAATGATTGACGCCTCGATTATCGCTGGCGCGTTTAGCTGTGCACTCCGCAAATACATCGCGGACTACGAAGTGTGGGTCGAGAAGATCTACAACGCGGAAGTCGCCGCGAAGGCGTCCTGTTTAGGGCAGGCCCCTAAGGTTCCGCCTCCACCGCCTGCGCCTCCAGCACCCGCACCGGAGAAAAAACAATGACGAAAGACATTAAAATAGATCGGGAAAGAGCGGAAGGAGTGTATATCCATTGGGAAACATACCCTCCCGGCCTATCCACAATTCCAACTCCTAATCTGTGCATCATTGAACGTGTGAACGGTAATTGTACTGTGGATACTTTGACGTGTACGCGGAATGAAGCAAAAGTAATCGCTGATTTCTTGAAGGAGATTCCTGTGAACACGGCAGCAGCGGAGGAGGCGGGGAACTGATGGCCGAACTTGAGCACACCAGAAGTTGCCCGGAGTTAACTCCAGGTTCCGATGATTTCTGCACATGCGGCCTGGAGTTTCGCAAGCAACTCTCCACTGAACGCGAGATGCATGCCGCCTGGCGCAAGCGGGCCGAAGAGGCGGAAGTGAGGATCGCGGATGTCATTGATGCGTCCCGCAAATGGCGTAGAGGGATACCGGGTAAGTCCACCATGTACCAGATCATAATCGGACTCGCCGAAATGTGCCACGCGCTCGATAAACTGGAGTCTGATTAGCAATGATCCTCGCCATCCTCGCAGCACTCTCTGCACAGGCCACCGCCCCACCTGCACCGGCACCGCCAATCGCCGGAACTATCTGCCCCACGGCAGAGAGTTTCCAAATAGGCGTCTGGACAGTATGGGGAAACCTCCCCAGCGGACAGCCAGTGTATGTCTGCAAGCCTTTGGTGCTGGTTCCGCAGCCATCGCAGATTTACAAGCCCACGGTTCCGCTGCTGAGTATCCAACTCACCTGCAAGGTAGCGAGGATCTATCTCAACGGCCTCCGCATTTCCAACCTCAACGGGGATTACACCCTGGATTCGAGCGGGCTTATCGTCACCTTCGTCAAGCAAGTTCCGGGTATGGGACCGGATGATGCCCTTCTCGTCGATTATGTGTGCTGATGCGACAAAAGTACCACAGTTACTCCCGCAAGCGCGGGCGGAAGCCAGGCTCAAAGCGAATGCCGTGGCCGTCACCGTGGATCGTAAGCGTGTGGCGGCTGCTCCCTTGCCTGGGTTACCGGCTGAGTTGCGAAGCGGTAGAAGCGGCGGCGGTTTATTTTGCGGATCGGCCCAATCCCTAAGCTGCGGGCAGAGGGCCGGAAGCGATCAGGCTCAGTTACGGAAGCAGATCAGCCCCCAGAAGTAGCAGGTAACCGGGCACGGCGGACCCTGAAAACAGTCCCCACCCTCCATGTACGCCGAACCAGCCTCGCAGTTCTGGCTGGCCTTGACCGGCGACCCGGAAGACATGCAGAGCATCGCAACAGCGGCGAGTGCGCTTTTCAGTTTGTTCATGCCCGTACAGTGCCGCAGGCGCGGATTCTTCTCACTTCAGAGTAAAATAAAAATTCATGGTCACATCCCCGGCAGGCCGCGCATTAATCGAATCCTTCGAGGGTTGCCGTCTCGAATCCTATCAGGATCAGCGCGGTATCTGGACAATCGGCTATGGAACAACTTACTATGACTGCGATGAATCCGTTCAACCCGGAGAAAGTTGCACTCAGGAGCAAGCCGACGAATGGTTATCGGAAGATTTGATGACGGCAGAAGCGGTGGTAAGTTCTCTCGTAAAAGCGCCGCTAAATCAGAACCAGTTCGATGCGCTGGTCAGTTTCGCGTACAATGTCGGCGGCGGTGCGTTCGCCTCGTCCACGCTACTCAAACTCATCAACGCGGGCGCGTTCGGGGCGGCAGCGGCTCAGTTCACGAAATGGGATCTGGCGAGAGGCGAGGTATCAGCAGGGCTTCTGAGACGGAGGCAGGCTGAACAGCAGCTTTTTGTAACTCCGGTCACGGTTACCTAAGCTAAAATATCTTCTATGAACTTCCTCATCGAGTTTCTCTTCACTTGCATCCTCGGCGGCGACCCGGACGCCGGGAGTACGAATACGCCGGGATCTGGCGGGACTGGGAACTGAGCGTTTATGGGGCCGCAGGCTGCGGCGAAATCAGGGACATGAGGTAATCCGCAAAGTATTCTCCAGCGCTGAACTGCCTGCCATCTCCCAGTGTCACCGTTCCGCCACCTGCATCGCTGAACAACACCTGCATAATCTCCACGCCGTTCAGGATGACACACGTTTCTCCGATCTGATTCGGTGGCGGACATTCGAGAACGTCTCCACTGATCGCGTTCCGAATCTTCATTTCGTCCTCTTCCCGGATGCCGGGTATGCGGCTAACGCCAGTCTCCGCAGGATTTCGGATAAACTCGTCTTATCCCTTGCGGCCGCGATCTTGAGGCGCTCGTGCAAGTCGTCGGGGATGTGGAGGGTGGTCTTCACAGCGATGCCCCGGTAGTCTTTGTCTGCGGAGGCGCGTCATCCGACGCTCCTTGCTCCCGATGCCACTCTTCAAGAATTTCCTTATCGAGCACGATGGCCTCGTGGTAATCGACCATGTAAACGGGAATTACGCTGTTGGCTTCGTTGAATGCATCCACGGCCTTATGTAGTTCATCCATTCCGTTCAGATCGTTCGTATCGGCGTCTTCCCATGCCTCTTCAAGAACGCGCTCAGTCAAGTCTTCAAGGTTCGCTTTGCATAGCCCGATGTTCTTTACAGACCAGACGTATTCGGGCGGCTCGTTGCAACCGTCGATGGCGTCTGCGACAGTTTCATAGTAGCGATCATTGAAAAAGACTTGCGGCCCGGTGTATTCGGACGCCGCTATTTTTACGGCCTTCGTGTATCGCTCGAATTCCTCTTTGGCTTGCTTGTCGCGCCGGTCCTTTTGATCGCAGGCTTCGCATTGCTTCCGATAGTGGGGCGCACGTTTACCGAGCGATACCCCGCACGTCTCGCAATGGGTTACGCCGTGGCATCGCTGCGCTCCGTGCTGTTCTGTGTAGACAGCGCGGCACTCGGAGCAATACCAGATGCCCGATGGATGACCGTCCGAATGGAACAACTCAATCGCCGTGATGATTTGGTTCATGCGCTCAACTTTGCCATACTTCCATACGTATGTCAATCGGTGTTATCATGGCTCCATGACCATACCTTTGCCGAATTCAGTCCAGCACCGAAGGGCCGAGATCATATCCCGGCGCGACGGCATCACCGAAACTGAAGCGCTGGAACTAATGAAGGATTGGGACCAGAACACGTCAAGCGGTCCTCGGCGGTCGGCGCTTGATAAGTCGCATGATGTCGGCCCCGCATTCGCCGTTAGTGCCCGAAAACCTTCCCTTGAGGATTATGAACGATGACAAGATATACTCTCTCATTTCTATTCGCGCTCTCAGCGTATGCGCAGACATCTGAAGCCCTGCACGTAACGGCCACAGTCCTGAGCCAGGCATCAACCAAGGCCACCTTCGGGCCACTGGCGAAACAATACCGCATGGCGAGTATCCAGGTCTGTAATACGAGCGCGGCGTCTGTGTCGGTTCCCCTCGCGGCGGTGATGCAAGTCCCGGCCGCAATCCCCGCCGGCATGACTGTCCTCGCGCCTCTCGTCGCTCTCCAGGTGATCGCGCACGCACAAGGGTCCACCAAGACAGCCATCGGCCTACGCATCGGTGTAGCGGTCGTTTCCGGTGCGGCGGTGGCTACTTCTCTCGGCGGGTTATCTGCGGCATGGAAAAACGGCCTGACTGATACCGCCATCCTGGGATCGCAACTCATCCCGATCATTCAGCAGGCGACCACGGTGCAATCGATGCTCAATTACCAGCAGGCCACATTGCCCGATCCGCTCCAGCTTGTTGCGGGCGGCTGCGCTCCCCCGGCTGTAGTCCTGGTGGAGATGGATGCGAAGGCAGTTAAGGCGGACTTCAGGGTGAGCCGGTAGGCAGATTTACAGGATCTGGCGAAGTGGGTAGACCCGGAAGCATCTCGCCATCGCCGCATACTCCGATGAGCGTTCCGAGTCTTTCTCTTGAGCAGATGCGTGCAGGTTACGCGGTGAACAGCATCGTCTGATTTAGGTTCCATCTTACCGCAGACAGCCGAAAAGCGGTAGCATAAAGGCATGAACAAATACATCCTGTTGACCCTCCAACTCGCCCTGATCGCCGATCAGGAATACGCCACCACCATAGCTAACGGCGCATCGTCTCTTCTCCAGCCGAACAACTTCGCCAACCTTCTCACCGAACTCTCTATTGTGTTCGCTCCAACCAACACCAGCACTGCGAAGTAAATGCCTCTTCCGATCATCCACGTCCCGACGGCGCTCTGTCCGATATGCGGCCAGTACAAGCTCATCGTGTCTGGCTGCGCCCATCTTTGCCCCGGAAAGAAATGACTGGGCACCAGACCAACCCCGGAAGCCGCTACAAGGCCGAGGGCGGCATCCTCTACCGCGACGACACTGCCGGCGAATGGCACCCGGTCCCGCTGGAAGAGGCGGCGCAACTCCTAACGCAGATGGACACGCTCAACGCCACCCTGCTGATGCAGCGGGATTCGGCCTGGTCGAGGCTGAGAAAGGCCGGGATCGGATTGACCTGTCGAGGGATCGGAAGCACGCTCAGCGACTGTTGATAAGCGTCATTCCTTCTACCGGAGCGCTCCGCATTGCGTCGTACTGCTGGATTCCCCACACGATGGCGTACAGGCACCAGATGAAGTGGTATGAATAAACCATGCCGTCTGGAAGTTCCATTCCGTCAAACTGGAACTTCTCACCGTTCCGAGTGCCCGGTTTGGTTTCAAACTCGTGCGTGAACTCGTAAGCCGCGTGGCGCATCATGTGCGGACCATCGCCGTCGTGAAGCCGAAACACCTCTTCCTCGACAGCCGCTTTGACTTCGGCTAGTTTTTCTGGCTCGTCCTCAAAGCGATCCTTTAGTTGATCCAGCAAGCGCTCCTGAAACGTGTCCTGGTCCCAAACCTTAGCACCTTCCCGACCGCTGAACTGGCCGTGCTGCAACTTTTCGGCCCAGTACGAAGGATTGATCCTGAGTTTGGAATCACGGAAGAAGGTGAGCATGTCCTCGACCCGCGAGAACGTCCACGTTCCCATATCGCCGTGAATCGTCAAAACGTTCGGCCACGTAACCAAGTCGAACCACATGTTGCCGGATTCCTGCCGACGAAAGCGAATGTGCCTGTAAAGGTATTCGTCCTTCAAAAACTTGATCTGGTGATTCGAGACATCTTTCAGAAACGATTCTTCGGTCGGCTCTCTCATCTTCTCTCCTTTTAGTCCATCGCCACTGCGCGGTAAAAGAACGGGCGCTCAACGGCGGATCTCTGATTCTCTGCTCATAGATGTTCTTCCTCTTTCGGCTTCAGGGCTGCGTCGATCAGGGAGAGCGCGGGCGCTTTCCAGCAGTCGCAGGGATCTGGCAGGCCCTCCGATGAGGAGGTGTAGTCGGATTGACACTCCTCATAATGCGGAGCCGACTCAACCTTCTCCCGTACCGCCTCCAGCGTCTTCCGTAGGGATTCGATCTCGGCGTCTTTGGCAGCGCACACTTCAGCGGGAGTCTGATCGTCAGTGAACATAGACTCGCTGAACGCAGGCAGTCGCACGTCCTCAGGTGCAATGCCGTGGGCTAATTCCGCCAAAGCCTCAGCGCACTTCCCTCGGCTGATCTGGCCTTCCTGTAAAAGCATTAGGATGGTTCCGATGGGCCCATGCTTGAGATCTATGAAGGTTTGGAAAGCGGGAGATTTAAGCCAATCCCGGAGAGAACTCTTCACAAGTTCCGCGTTCAGCCTCTGAAGTTCCTCGATCCGATCCAGCATCGCATCGATCTCTTCCGGCCTTACGGCACGGCTCGAATGCAGTTTGTTTTTCTTGCGAATTTCATTCAGGTCTAAGATCATACCTTCTCCGTGCGGCTGAGCTAGCAGCGTTTATGTACGCCGCGCTATCTTTCCACATTGCCAGAAGTTCCTGATCGCTCATCAGAAAATGTCGATTTGCGGCGTCCACCCCGGCCTGTAGCGCGTCCCGCTCTTTTTCTACGCGATCAATTTCGGCACCAGCGCATCGCCCGCATATCGCAATCGTGTCCGGCCTCAATTCGGAAAGCGCCGGCCTTCCGTTTACAGTCACGAGTCGCACGCCACAGTTTCCGCATTCCTGGCCGTGCATATCAAATAATCCGAGGGGGTTCCGTAGCGCGTCCCGCTCGGCGGTGACTTCGATCAGGGCGCGGGACAATTTGCAATCAACACAAGGGCAATTATTTTCTCTTCTCCTGTTAGTATGATCAGCAATACAGTCTTTGGCGATCTGTAGAGTGTCCAGTAAATCCAGTCGTTTTGCCAGTTCCAGCGGCGTCTGTTCAGGCATTGATATCCTCCACCAATTCAAAAAACTGTTGTAGCGGGACTTCCCACGGTGTCGGCGTGTGCTTAGTTTCGTTCATCGCGTAACTCTCTCTTTCTCCGGCACCGGAAGCGCCGATTTTGCGTATACTTGGCGCTTCCGGGTTGGATTTGCCGGAACTGTTTTATCCCCGCGACCGAACCCGGTTCCTCCCCCGAGGTCAAGCGTGCCCGCTTTGGCGGATTCGGTTTGGATTTCGCGGGGAAGGTTTAGTACCTAAACTCCTCGTACAGATCGAGAATCCGCGCGATGTCGGGATGTTTCGATAGCAGAGCATCAAGTTCGCGTGCGTTCCTGGCGATCGACTTAACATCTTCACCAATGCGGATCGCGCTGCCTAAACGCTCCCGAAGAGTCTGCCTGGGATTTCCGATCTGTGCGCCGATTCCGGTCATACCCTGAGCCACGTTAAGATTCTGCTGGTTCGCCTCCATCGTGGCGGCATTATGCTGACTCCAGACTTCAGCCTTTAGTTTGTCCCTCAAGTCCTGTTCGGTCATTAAGGCAGCCCCTTCAGCGACTCCAGAAACTTCGCCTGTTCGGCCTTGGCGGAATCGTGAGCCATCATGGCGGACTGCACCGCTCCAGCCTTCTCCAGAACGTTGTCGGAGTGCTTCTTCTTCATTGCCTCGATACCGGCCAGAAATTTCTGGGTCTTCTCGGCCAGTGTCAGGCGAGTGCGGGGCTTGCGAGTTTCGGGCGCGGGTGGTGGATCTCCTGCGGCTGTCAGATTCGCGGCTAACTCCAGAATCTCAGGAATGGACAGTTTGGGCCGCGTGCCCTCTCCGGCTAACTCCTGAATCGTTTCGTTTTCTGGTGGTTCCGGCGCTTCGGTGTGCTTTCGTTTTGACATAGTGCTCCTTTGAAATTGGTTGCTACTCCGGGATGACGCCCCGGCGCTTCAGTTCTGCGGCTTCGGCTTCTTCCGCCTCAGCGGCCAGTTTTGCCGCCTTGTCGAAGTCTTCCGCAATCTTTTTATTCGCCGCGTGGGTAGTGGATGCCAGCGCTTTCTGTTCGGTCTTCGTAAGCCCAGAGAACAGCGCCTGATACTCCTCCATGCCCAACTCAGCAGCGGACCTGGCGCGCTTCTGGACGGACTCCATCGGATCTTCTGCGCGTCCTCCGTCGCTCCACTGGCGAATCAGTAAGCCGTGCTCCCTCGTAATGAGCTTTCCGCCGGGGAACGTAGCAGTCAGCATCTTCGGCACCTTCAGGCACGAGTACTGGTGCGTGGCCTCATCGAACATCAGCGAGATCAGCATCTCGAAAACGAAATTTTTCTCTGCGATCGGCTGAATTCCAATCGGGATGACCTTGTTATCCGGCGTGATCTTCACCTTGTCGCGCGCTCGGAGGCAGAAAATTATGTGCATCCGGGAAGACAGGCAGTAGGCGAGGAATCGCTTATGCTCGCGCTTCGCCATCGCCCAGTTCGGCATTCCCTTCATCTTGTTGTTCTCGGCGATGTCCGTACATCCGCCCTCACCTTCCCATTCATGGGTGGTGGAATCGATCAGACATACCGTGACGCCGGCCGCTTCCTGCGCCTTGATCGCCTTGATGTAACGCTGTGGACTGTACGGCGCGGAGATCGCAGTCCGAAGATATCCCTTCGGAATCGCCTTCATGATGTCGGGATCGTCGGCATAGAGAGAGCCGCGCCCGTTCTCGGCGTCGATCATGCCGACCTGCCCATCTGCGCCCGCGATTCCTCCCGCCAACAGCAGGCCGGAAAAAGTCTTACCGCTTCCGCTGGTGCCCGACAGCGAAATTAGCAGCGGTACAGAAATGCGCTCGGCTTTGATTACCTCAAACTCGTCTACGTCCATGCCAGCCCCTTAATCTCCTCATCCATCAAATCGTCAACCGTCGCGTTTGTGCGCCAGGGTCTGTCAGTGCCGAACCTGTCCATCAAGCTCGCGTACAGGCGAATCAGGCGGATGACTTCGCTGCGCCCGACTTCCCACAGCAGGCTTGTCTGATTGTGACGGCGGATGCGGACTTCGTGCGGCTCCTCGGATTCCACGAACGGGTTGATAAAATCCGTCTTTCCTTCGCCGGCGATCTCGCGAATCGTCGTGTATAGGTAGGCCTGCCGGTAATACCCCTCAAAGTAGATCGCGTCCGCAACCGTCCGATCAATCGGCTTACCCTTCTGGCTGAAAGTCTTCGGGTCCAGCGTCCACTTCGGCGCGACGAAATCCATTCGCGCCTTGAGCGGTACGCCGGTATCGGGGTCGGTCACAAAGTACGAAACCTCGGATCGTCCCACGGCCCGGAGTCGCTGAAATTCCGGCTCATCCATCAGTGCCTTCGCGCATCCCGCGAGGCGACTCCAGTCCTCGGACTTCAGGATGTGTTTGCCTTCGTTCCTGGCGAAATGACGGCGCTGCTCGCGCTCCAGTATCACGACATGCGGATCAATCGCAAGGGCCTGGTCGATCCAGCCTCCAGGCGCGCTCTTGACGGTTCCAGTGGGCTTCCCGCCGTTGTCTTTAATCCACTGCTTGATATCGTCTGACTTTTCCAGCGCATCCGGTGGCGCTACGTATTCGCAGCAGAACTGCGCGTCGAATACTTCCGGCGTATCCAGCACCGCCGAATGCAGGGCGCGACCGAAGATCATGAAATCGGTTTCTTCCTGCGGCTCACGGTCAGGGCGGACGTGGTTATGCCAGAAGCGCATCGGGGAGATAATCAGATCCTTCATGGCGCTGTGGCTGAGTCCCGGCGTGGCGTGGTATTCGGAGGCGGGAAGATCGTAGATGATGCGCTCCTGGCGGGCGGGTAGGTTGCTCATCAGTGGCCTCCCAGCCTGCTCATAATTTCGTCAACTTCCCACAATTCGCCGTTCTCTCCAAGTTCGCGGAGTAATTCGGCAAACTTGTCGGCCCTTGGGCTGATCTGGAAGAGCTTGTCGGCGATACGGAATGTGTCGGCGCGGCTCATACGGTCGGCTCCGCCCAGTATTCCGCTTCAGTTTTTCCGCCGTGAGGGTTGATGATATCGATCCATCCGCGCCGTTCGAGGTTGACGGTGCCTGTAGCCTTATGCTGTCGCACGCGAAACCCGGCTGACTTCTGCTTGTCGCGGTAATCGGCTACTTCTCTCAACGCATCGGCCATCGACAGATTGCGACTCAAGGCGACCGGGAAAGAATTCCCGCGCACCAGACACATAACCGAAAAGTTTACGTCTGACGGGATACTCATCAGTGATTCTCCGCAAACACGCCATCGCCCTGATAGGCAGCGGGGCCAGCCGGTTCGTCGCGCTCGATCAGATCCTCCGCCTCGTCCAGAATCTGCGCGACGGGCTGGGGTGAACTCGAGGCGACAATCTCATCTTCTTCGTCTGCCGAAAACACCGGGTCGCACTCCCAGCGCACGATTTTTCGGCAAACCAGATCACGCCAGATATTGACCGAGAGTCCGGGGATGCGTTCGGAATCGAAGTACAGAAAGTGTTCGTTATCACCCGACGAGCGCTTCCTGAACTTCCCGCCGACAGCGCGGATTACGGAAACTATCGACTCTTTGGTATCTGCGAAGATCGTAAGACCGCAAGCAGGAATGAATTCCTCGGCACGGTCGTAAACATCTGCCAGTTGCCGCAGTTTTGCTGCATGTTCGATATTCTTCTCGTTGCTCATGAATTACTCCTTGAAATAATCGTCCGGGTTCTTCCCGCTCCCGACAATCGCCCGCATAAAGCGCACGAGCAAAACGTTCCGATGCGTGTTGTGCTGCGCCGCGTAATCGTTCAGGCGCTTGCGGAGTTTCCGAGGAGCCGGGAAGTTGATTCGTGATTCTGGTTTATCTTTCGCCATGCACACAGGATAAAACACGGCGGATAATTTAGCAATAATTATTTTTCCCGCAGCCGAAACCGTCGCGGCCCTGCGCCACCCCTTCGACATCAGCCGATGCCGCAGGTCCGCGGCACCGGCCGAAGAAGCGGCCAGCACCAATATAAGGATTGTTCTTTTCATCGTGTTACCTCGTTGAAAGGTGCTGATCGTGGAGCGGGACATTCAGAATCCCTTCCAGAACAAATAAACGGAATCGTCGCTGCACGTCGAGGCGTCGAAACCCGTCGAGCGGTCGTTCGTATTGGTAACCAGTTGCCTCATCGATTAAGGCGATAAGCCCGACCTTAGCGCAAGCAGCCGTGAACATCGCCGCCTTCATCGCAATCTTGATCTGGGCCTCGCTTTCCAGTTTTCCGGCCTGCCAAGCGGTGACGTAAGCAGTGCAAATATCCAGAAACGTTTCGGCCTGCATCCCTCGCACTGTCTTATTTACAACCCCGGGCAACGTAAACTCGATCATCTCGCCGGGGAGGTTTTCAGGGATGTAGTCCTTTAGCGCCTGAATACCTGTGTAGCTTTCAAGATTACCGCCGCCCTTTCCGCCAGTAAGAAAATCCGTTGCCCCCGTGCGGCTGATAACACGACGACCATCTTCCAACACGTAGCAAGAGATCCCTATCTCAAGACTCCCCGGCCACTTTGCTAAAGGTAAGTTATTGGAAACACTGAGAATGATTTCATCCCCTGAGTATATTTTGGGGTCGTTTTCCCCGGGCACCAGAATGCCAGTAGCGGCCTCTCTCGCCTTTCTCCATCGCTCTTTGGCACCGGCGCGGGCCAACTCCTTCCGTTCTTCAGGAGTGAGTTTTTCCATGCGCGCCTTACCGGATCGGACTTTCCCTGATTGCGGTTCGCTCATACCGAGATGCTAGCAACTTTGTTACTTGCATTGCAAGTATTTTATTGAAATGCCAGTACTGCAAGTAGTAGAATAGGTTTAAACTCGGCGTGCGCTCTACTAATTCACACCTGATAGTACCTATAAACGGGTACTCGGGACGCACCAACCCAGCGCTCTGGGAATGGCTCGCGGCCCAATCTCAGACATAACTCATGGCTCCGCCCAGAACATCGCGAGAGCGGCCACCAGCCAACGAAGACGCGGTCCAAACCTCATCTTCTGCGCCGCCCCTCGGGGACTATAAACTTACTGTTGAGTTGGTTGCAGGGATCAATCACGCACTCGGAAAATTGACCGAAGCAGTAGATAGCCTCAAAGAGGCAAGTAAAGAACACGGAAAGAAAATAGATGACGTTCGCATGGACATGCACGCCGCGAAGGCTAGCGGCAGAACGGTCCTCTGGGTGGTTGGCGTCGTTGGAACGCTACTCGGCCTGTTCTTGGCCGCTTATTTCAGACAATTACTGTCCGGCGCAGCACCCCCAACAAAATAAGGCAACTAGATACCGCTTTGATCTCAGCCACACACATTTAGCGCACTACCCGTTCTTCAGCGCTCCGGAGAGGCCGTCAAAGTGGATGCAGCCACCGGGAGGAAAGCCAAGCATTTTGTTGATGCTGGAATCCGTTTCGTCATTGGTAGGAGTGGTACAGGGAGACGCTGCGAACCAGCGCTCATTTTCGCTTTCTATGATGTCGATGTAATTTGAGTCGTCCCAATCGGCGCGAGGGTCAACAGGGCGATTCTCGCGAAGCCAGGCGATCATGTTGATGAGAACAGCCTCGGTCATGTCGCTGTCTTCGACTCCGCCCCATCCTTCGACGTGAAGTACGTCGGTCAGCGCATCGGCTTCCTGCGCAGTGGCCCCAAGCGCTACCAGCGCCGTTTCGATCTCGTCGTAATTCTGTCCAGTGTAGGTCATTTTACGCGACCGCCTTTCCGAGCCATTCGCCCTTGTGCTCAATAATATCATGCCGGGGTTTAAGTTAAACAATTATTTTGGGATATTTTCAGGCTATTAGAATCAACGGTTTATGTGGACGCCGGAGCGACCACCGGGACCGGTTTCATGGCGTTTCGTAGGTCATTTCCGGTGCAAGACATTGGATCAAAAAGGTTTATGATTTGATGAGTTTCCGCCGCAGATGCTCCGCGATCAGGAGGGCTTCCGCGCGTCCGTCCAGCTCACGGCCGCGCTCGGTGCGCAGCGAGGCGGACGGGAACAACTGCGTCGCCATCAGCAGCGACGCGGTCTTGTCGGATCCCGAGGGTATGCGCATGTCGGCCTTCCACTTCCGCGGCTGCACGACCTCGTACGGCACGCCTGCGGCCGCGAGCGCCATCGTCCACAGCCCGTATCCGTATCCCTGGCTGAACGTCGCGGGCGCGCCCTGCCCCGGCCTCGATGCCTGATACTCGATGCCCGCGCAGGCCACGTCATATATAGACACGACCCTAGACAGCATGTGCCACATGTCGGCAACGAGGTACGTGTTCTTCTTGCCACCTCCGGACTTCACTACCTTCATCGTCGGCGCGTCGGCCGTCGTCATCAAGCGTCCGCGCACTGCGATGACGGCCAGCGCGCCCGACAACCCCGGATCTATGCCGATTACGACCCTTGCCTTGCTCATCGCAGCGCGTACCTCGGTGGTTCGTCGCGCGTCTCGGACACGTTGCGTACAATGCCCTCGCGGATCAGCACGCCCAGAAGGTTGTTGATTATTTTCATGACCTGCATCGTATTATACAATCTCCCTCGCCTCGCTGATCCTGCCGATCTTAGTCACCTCCACGTGTCGGTCCGGCTCCAGCCCGGCCAATATCGCGGGGTTGTGCGTTATCACGTACGCAGACCCGAACCTCGCAGCCACAGCGTTCATGCCGCGAGCGAACGCCGCTGCGGACTGCGCGTCTAACCCTTCGCCCGGCTCGTCAAGTATAAGCACGCCGAGCGGCACGAGCGCATCGCGGAATGCTAATGCCGTGATGATTCCGGCCATGCTCGCCTCGCCCTTGGACTGGTCTCCGTAGGACCC